>Ga0233438_10000233_pt1 | contig 77738 bp, 55 predicted proteins | sample SI_123_September_FD_182720 | JGI IMG/M metagenome (GOLD analysis project Ga0233438, IMG submission 182720) | Seawater microbial communities from Saanich Inlet, British Columbia, Canada - SI_123_September2016_10_MG | ecosystem: Environmental > Aquatic > Marine > Inlet | place: Canada: British... | reverse complement strand
TATAAAATCTTGAGACGATAAATATGAACGAACTTCTTGCGTTACTTTGTGTCTAAAAATCAAATTATTTTTAACAGGGTTTCTCCGAATGTCCAAATAGCGGTACTTCATACGAAGTTCTTCACCACCATCGGTTTGATCCTCTATTGTAAAAGGAGGTAATTTCGCCTGGTTTAGTACTGTAAGTTTGGACACTAATATTTCGATGTCACCAGTTTTTAGGTTAGGGTTTTTTGAACTTCTTTCAATTACTGTACCAGTTACTTGAATAACAAATTCACGCCCTAAGCTTTTAGCTATGTTAACTATTGCTTCTGGTGTACGTTCTGCATCAAAGATAAGTTGTGTGATTCCGTAACGGTCTCTTAAATCGACCCAAATTACAAATCCCTTATCACGAGACTTTTGCACCCACCCTGAAAGTGTCACTTCTTCGTTAATGTTTAAGGCTCTTAACTGCCCACAATGATGACTTCTGTACATAAGACTAAATTAGTTGAGCAAATTTAACATTAAAAAATTAAAACCAATAGCCTTAGGAAGTGACTTTAAGCTTTTTTGCTTTCAAATTGTTGATTAAATAAAACAAGATAGGAACTACTACTAGAGTTAAAAAGGTAGCAAAGGTAAGTCCAAAGACAATAGCCCAACCCATTGGCCCCCAAAACGCTACATTTTCTCCTCCAATATAAAAATTAGGATTTAGCTCCGTTATCAGTGTTCTGAAATTAATATTTATTCCAAGCGCCAATGGAAGTAAACCTAAAATAGTGGTGATTGCTGTTAGCAAAACCGGTCTTAAACGCGTTTTACCTCCTTCAACCACGCATGCAATGAGTAGATCTGGGGATAATTTACCACCCAAAGGAAGCTTTAGCATCCGTCGCTTACGAACAATAGTGAGATTAATATAGTCTATCAAAACAATCGCATTATTAACAACTATCCCAGCAAGTGAAATGATGCCTATCATAGTCATAAGAACGACGAAATCCATTCTAAAAATTAAAAGTCCAAATAACACTCCAATTAAACTAAGGAATACAGAAATAGATATAATAATAGGGGTTGTTGCAGAATTAAATTGAGCAACTAAAATTAAGAAAATTAACAAAACTGCAATTAAAAGTGCTTTACTAAGGAATGCCATTTCTTTGGCCTGTTCTTCTTGCTCTCCAGTAAAACTAACTTCTATGTTTTTAGGAATTTCAAATTCTTCAGTAATCTCTCGAATTTTATCATTGACTTGTGTTGGGTTGTAATCGTTCAATACATTTGAGTATACAGTGACTACTCTATCCAAGTTAATTCGCTTGATTGCACTGAAGGCTGTTTTATTCTCAGACGTAGCAACAGCAGATATTGGAACCTGTTTTATTTGTCCATCACTTTGATTTCTAAAGGTTATTTTTTGGTTTAACAAGCTGTTTTTATTGTAGCGCATCTCATCCTTAAGTCTCATGTTAATAGGGTAATCGTCGGATGCGTCTTTATAAGTCGAGATTTCCTTACCGTAAAGGGCTGTTCTCAAATTCATTCCTACTTGTCCTGTGGAAATGCCGAGACGTCTTGCTTTTTGACGATCTACTGTTACTATCATCTCAGGTTTGCCTTGGTCTATGTCTAATTTAAGCTCCTCTATTCCAGCTATATTAGATGTATTTATAAAGGTTCTTAAGTTATTAGCTGTTTCCAAAATAAGCTCATAATCATCTCCTTTTACTTCAATATTTATTGGCGGCCCTGTTGGCGGTCCATCCGAGGGCTTGTCAACAACAATACTCACTCCTGGGTAGCCTTGTAGTAGTTCACGAATTTCTTTAAGTACCGTTTCAGAGCTAACACCTTCACGGTCTTGAAACTTTACAAAATCAATTGTAATTCGCGCTTTATTTGGAGTTTTACCACCTTCTTGACCACGACTAGGGTCTGCGGTACCTTCTCCAACTTGCCCGATCACAGAAGTAATTAAGAAATTTTCTCCATTAACTTCATACTTTTTTAAGTAAGTTTCAATTTCCTTTTCTATTTTCATAGATGTAGTATTGGTCTCTTCAATATCGGTTCCAATGGGATACTCCACATATACAAACACCTGTTTAGCATCAGTATTAGGAAAGAATAATATTTTTGGAGGAAAAGTAAACATTAGTAATACGGCTAGGAATAACAGTCCAAACGTTCCACTTACGATACTAATAGGATTTTTCCCTTTTAAAGCATAACTTAAAAAACGCTCATATAGGTTTTCTAGTTTTGTAATAAAAGTAACTTTGGATTCCTCTTTAGGCATTATTTTCATATACACTGAGATCAACATTGGGTTGATTATAAGTGCTACAAAAAGTGATGAACTCAATACAATTATTAATGTTATTGGCAACCATCTCATGAACTCTCCCATGATACCTTCCCATAAAATTAAAGGGAAAAAAGCAGCTAAAGTAGTTGCTGTTGACGCTATAATTGGCATCGCCACTTCACCAACACCGAGTTTAGCTGCCTGTATTCTTGGGTAGCCTTCATCCATTAATCGGTACACGTTTTCAACTACAACAATTCCGTTATCAACAAGCATCCCTAAAGCGATAACTAAAGAAAATAAAACCATTGTGTTAAGGGTTACTCCCATAAACCCTAATACAGTGAATGATAAAAACATAGACAATGGAATTGCAATTCCAACAAATAAAGCATTTCGAAACCCTAGGAAGAAATACAATACTGTGACCACTAGTATGATTCCTAAAATTATGCTATTTTCTAGGTCAGAAACCATAGTTCTTGTTTCGTTTGATTGATCATTTGTCTTAGAAATTACGAGACTCTTAGGGAAAACGCTTTTTTGAGCTTTCGTAATAATTTTATCAATTTTAGTGGATGCTTTTAAAAGGTTTTGTCCACCTCTTTTTTTAACGTCTAGCATTACTACTGGCTGCATATACTCTCTTGCAAAACTCTCTTTTTCTTGCTCTTTGAACGAAATTTTAGCGATATCTCTCAGATATACAATATTACCTTTTTCTTGTTTCACAATAAGGTCTTTAACCCCCAGGGGGTCTGTAAATTCCCCTGTTACCCGAACTGTCTTTCGAACACCATTTTCTAGAATGTCACCCCCAGTAACACTCATATTTTCAAATTTAACAGCATTTTCTATGTCAGTGAAGCTTATCATCGAGGCTTCCATTTTATATAAGTCGACCGCTATTTCAAGTTCCTTTTCTTGAACCCCTCTAATGTCTACACTTGAAATTTCAGAAAGCTCTTCAATTTCATCCTCTAAGTATTCAGCATATTCCTTTAACTGGTCCATAGAAAACTCACCAGATAAATTAATATTCATGATTGGAATTCGCTCACTAAAATTCATTTCTGTTACACTTGGCTCCGACTGTAGGTCTTTTGGAAAATCATTATCTGCCATCGCAACATCAACTTTATCTTTCACCTTTTGAAGTGCCTCAGCAGGAGTATAATCAAAGTTAAACTCAACTACGATGCTAGAATATCCTTGTATTGAATTAGATGTAATTTTATCAACGCCTGTTATTGAGTTAATTTCTTTTTCTAATCTTTTGGTAATTAATTTTTCCACATCTAGCGCTGAATTTCCAGGGTAAGGAGTAGCAACGTAAATTTGTGGGACAATAATTTCTGGGAAGTTTTCCCTGGCCATTCCAGTATAAGATAGTAGCCCTCCTAAAATTATAATGAAGGTAATCACAGACACTGTAATTCTGTTAGAAATTGCCCATGAAGAGAGTCTAAATTCCTTTATTTTATTTGAGTTCATAATTTCTTAGTCTACAAGTTTTACAATATCACCATTTTTAACAAGTCGAGCACCCTTGTCAACCAGGTTTGACTTACTGTTGAGTCCCTCAATAATATAGGAGTAGTTGTTGTAGGAATTTGCCTCTTTTATAAAAGTTTTTACAACTTTATAGTTAGCTTCTTTGGCCTCAAGTGCATACACAAATGTTTTACCATTACGATCTTTTTGAATAACTTTTGATGGAATTACTATTCCAGAAGCATTAAAATCGTTGATTTTAACATCGGCAAGCAAGTTAGCTTTTAGTCCGTTATTACTGTTTTTTATATCTATTCTTGTTTTGAAACTTCGATTGCTAGGGTTGATGAAGTTTCCAACCTGAGTTATGGAAGCCTCTATAGAGGTGTCAATAGACGAAAAGCTTAACAACGCCTTTGTTCCCTTAGAAATAGATTTCAGATAAGTTTCAGTGATTTCACTTTCTATGTATACATTGTCAAGGTTGACCAGTCTTAAAAACGGCACTTGGGGAGAGATAAGTTCTCCTGTTTTCGCAAACACTTGATCTATAGTTCCAGAAAAAGGAGCAGTGATCTTCATTTTTCGGGCCTGAGCTTTTAAACTCTTTAAGCTATTTTCAAGACCTTCTTTTTGGGATTTTATTTGTAGAAATTGGATTTCACTACCAATCTTTTGTTCCCATAAACGTGCTTGTCTTTCATAGGTGGTTGTAGCCAAATCTAGCTGTGTTTTTAATTGTAAAACTGAATTATCAATAACAGAGCTCTCTAAGGTTGCTAAAATCTGCCCCTTAGTGACTTTTTGTCCTTGTTTAATCAGTATAGCATTTATAGTGCCACCCATCTCAGAGCGAAGCTCGATTGTCTTGTCCGCTTTTACAACTCCTTGCACTTCAATATAGTGATTGAATATTTTTTCTTCTGCCTTAAAAGACGTAACAGTGACCAGTCTTTTGAGAGTATCCAAGTCTGAAATGGCACTTTCAACGGACTTTAATTTGATACTGATGTTATTTAATTGATTTACAAGCTCTGTTTTTTGTGTTTTGAGATCGGTAAGTGACTGTGATTCATTTGTGGCAGTACTACAGCCAACAACTAAGGACAAAAGGATTATGTATAAAATAGACTTCATTTGCGGGGTATTATGTTTATATATCATTGTTTACCGTTTAAGGGGCGTGTTTAAAAGGGATTCTAAGTCAACTCGTTTTAGTAAAATATTTAGCATGGACTGTAGGTAGTCCTGTTGCGCCATGTATAACTGTCTTTGTGCTTGAGATAAATCAAAACTAGTTGCTAAGCCCTCAAAAAATTTGATTTCATTTTTAATTGATATATTTTTAGAAAGATTGAGGGCATTTTTTTTAATCTCAAAGTCTTCGACAGCAAATTCATAATTACTCCTTGCTGTATTGATTTCTAGTTTAATTTTATTAGTAGTGTCTTCTAAATTTGACTTTGACTTCTCTAAGTTCAGATGTGCTCTTTGAGTCGAGGCACTTCTTTTAAAAGAGCTAAAAACAGGGATGTCTAATGTTACACCAAATAAAGAAGCTCCAAACCATTTTTGGGAGTTTTTTGTAAAAGAAAATCGCTCACTATTTCCGGAGTAGCTACCATTTATAAAAGCATTTAAGGTTGGTAATGATTTACTTTTTTCTAATTTTAATAATAACTCGTCAGACTTCACAGAGTTGACAGCAATTTTAAAGTCTATAACTTCATCAATTTCATTTTCAGAAATTGAAGGGGTCAGGGAGGAATAAAATACAACTAATTCTTCTAAGCTGTTTGTCAATACTACTTTTGTTGTAAGATTTAGTCCTAGAGAATTATTGAATATTTGGTAAGCTATATTTTTTAATCTATTGGTGTAGCGTTGATTGCTTTTTAAGCCTGATAGCGTAAGTTGTAACTGTTGAAGACTTTCTTCTTCTACGAGGCCGTTCTCATATACTTTGGAAAGCTCCCAAACGTTTTTCTCCAAAAGAGCAATATTTGAATTTACAATCTCCAAATTTGCCTCAGCTAGTAATACATTCCCATATGAGTAAGCCACAACTTTGCTGATTTCATTTGTTGTTTTTTCTTTTGCATTTTTAGATATCTCAAGATAAACTTTTGCGGCTTGAAGCGCTACTAAATACGACCCATCAAATAGCTTTTGTTTAATGTTAATAGAACCATTCATTGTTTGTGTGGTTCCAAATGTAACTTCTGAAAACTGGCCAGGTGCACCGCCAAAAAACTCTGCAGGAATTAGCGAGACTTGTTGTTCAAGCCAATTATTATATCCAATGTTTGCATTGACCTGTGGCAGCCCAGTTGCAGTTGTTTCTCGCTTTGTTTGCACTGCAATTTTCACATCACGTTCTGAATTTTGGATGGCCCTGTTATTATTAATTGCAAATTCTACAGCCTCTTGTAAAGTAAAGCTATATTTGTTTTGTTGAGCATTCAGCGAAGTAGCTAAAAGCAAGAAAATAACAAATTTATGTAACATTCTTATGAAGGTTTGGGTTTAGGTAGTCATTTAATATGTTCAGGCCTTTACTTGTAACTATAGCCCTTAAATGGTATTCGAGATAGCTTTCAATAATATAGTGTTTATCAAAAAGATTATCTGGAAAAACATTAATATCACGAATGCCATTGGTTCCACTAAAATATATTCTGGAAATAAAATCTAGATTAATTTCAGCTCTAAACAATCCAGTCTCAACACCCTTTTTAAGACTGTCTATTACGCAGGAGTTCATCTTTTCAAATTGTTTGATATTTAACAAATCATAGATTTTTGGATAGTATTTTTTTAGCTGAAACTGTGGAGATACTTTTTCATTTTTCAAGTAATTCATTACAAACATCTTGATTTGGTAAAGTTCTTCAATTGGGTTTGCTGAAGTTTCTGTTATGCTATCAATTCCTTGATGTATATGATCTAGAGCTTCAAAAGTTACAACCTCCACTAACTTTGTTTTGTTGGCAAAGTGAGTATAAATTGTTTTTTTAGAAATACCCATTGCATTTGCAATGTCATCCATTGTTATACTCTTGAATCCAAGAGTTAGAAACAATTCTTCTGCTTTTTTAATAATTTTTTCTTTCATAACAGCGTGCAAAGATACATCAGGAAACTATAAAAACAGTAAAAGTTTCCTAAGTTTTGTATTTTTTTTAACATTTAATATTTTTCCTTTCTAAATTTGTTGTCATAATTCCCTTATTTTTGTGGAATGAAAGTAATTGAGACCTATCAAAAACAATTTACAGAATTTCTTAAGTCATATAACTTTTCAAGGGAGCCAGAAAGTCTATATAAACCTATAGATTATATTCTACGTCTTGGTGGTAAGCGTCTAAGGCCTGTCTTGACCCTTATGACAACAGCATGTTTTAATGTAGATGTCAACCGGGCAATGAGTGCAGCTTTAGCTGTTGAGGTTTTCCATAACTTTTCTTTGATTCATGATGATATTATGGATGCTGCTCCTTTGCGCAGAGGCAAAGAAACCGTGCACGAAAAATGGGACTTGAATACGGGAATATTATCTGGAGACGCCATGCTCATTAAAGCCTATCAACTTTTTGAAAAATACCCTCCAGCGACCTTTAGAGAGTTAGCAAAGTTGTTTAGTAAAACAGCTCTCGAAGTTTGTGAGGGGCAACAATATGATATTGATTTTGAAACTCGAACGAAAGTATCTATTAATGAGTATTTAAAAATGATTGAGTACAAGACAGCAGTATTGGTTGGTGCTGCTATGAAAATGGGTGCGATTGTAGCAAATGCCTCAACAGAAGATCAAGATCGCTGTTATGAGTTTGGAAAAAATCTTGGAATAGCGTTTCAGCTACAAGATGATTATTTAGATGCATTTGGAAACCCTGAAACATTCGGAAAACAGGTTGGTGGAGACATATTAGAAAATAAAAAAACTTATTTATACCTAAAAGCTATTGAAAATGGCTCTCCAGAAATTTGTAGTCAACTAACTCAACTATTTCTAAGCAGTTCTAAAAACACAGACAACAAAGTTTCCAAAACTATAGAGTTGTATGTAAAAGCCGAATCAAACCTTGCCACTAAGAAGGCAATTTCTTTTTACACTAAAGCAGCTTTTGATGTTTTAGAAAAAATTAATATGTCAAGTTCCAATAAGCAAATGCTTAAAGCCTTTGGAATGGAACTCATGACAAGGGATGTGTAGCTAAAAACATAAACATATATCTAGATTACAATTTATTCATATTTATCTTATTTTCAACAACCTATTTTGTGAAAAATCGTATTTTTGTTTAAATTCTTTACTTGAAAATAGAATTGTAAATCATGGATAAGTATTCTTTTCTTAACGCCGCTCATACTGCTTATTTTGCAGACATGTACGAACAGTACCAACAAGACCCTGACAGTATCGAGTCAAGTTGGAAAGCTTTTTTCCAGGGTTATGATTTTGGAAGCGAAAGTTATGGCGCTGCAGTCGAAATAGTAGAAGGTGTAATGACACAAATTCCTGAGCAGGTTCAGAAAGAATTTCAGGTAATTAAATTAATTGATGGCTATAGAACTAGAGGTCATTTATTTACTAAAACTAATCCTGTAAGAGAACGCAGAAAATACCAACCTGATCTTCAAATTGAAAACTTTGGTTTGTCTTCAAAAGACCTAACAACTGTTTTTAACGCCGGGGAAGTTATTGGTATAGGACCTCAAAATTTACGAGTTATAATCGAGCATTTAGAAGCTATCTATTGTGATACAATTGGAGTTGAATATATGTACATCCGAAAACCCAATGAACGTCAGTGGATACAAGAAAAACTCAATAAAAATGACAACCACGGGAGCTTTAGTCATCAAGAAAAAAAACATATTCTTAAAAAGCTAAACGATGCAGTGTCATTTGAAACTTTTTTACATACAAAATATGTTGGGCAAAAAAGATTTTCTTTAGAAGGTAATGAGTCGTTGATTCCGGCAGTGGATGCGCTAATTGAGAAGGCCGCATCGTATGGCGTAAAAGAGTTTGTAATGGGAATGGCACACAGAGGTCGACTCAGTACGCTTACAAATATATTCGGAAAATCCGCAAGTGATATTTTCAGTGAGTTTGATGGAAAAGACTACGAAGAAGAAGTCTTTGATGGTGATGTAAAATACCACCTTGGTTGGACAAGTAATCGTTTAACTGATAATGGCAATCGGATTAATTTAAGTATTGCTCCAAACCCATCACACTTAGAAACAGTAGGAGCAGTTGTAGAAGGCATTACACGCGCTAAACAAGATGCTATTCAACCTGAAGATCCAAGTAAAGTATTGCCAATAGTAGTACACGGAGATGCTGCAATAGCCGGACAAGGGTTAGTTTATGAGGTAGTTCAAATGGCTCAATTGGAAGGATATAAGACTAATGGGACCATACATATTGTAGTAAATAACCAAATTGGATTTACTACTAATTACTTGGATGCACGCTCGTCAACCTATTGTACGGATGTAGCAAAAGTAACATTATCTCCTGTATTACATGTTAATGCTGACGATGCTGAGGCTGTTGTTCATGCAACTGTATTTGCATTAGATTTTAGAATGCAATTTAAGCGTGATGTATTTATAGATTTGTTAGGCTACAGAAAGTATGGTCACAATGAAGGAGATGAGCCACGATTTACACAGCCCAAGCTGTACAAAGCGATAGCTAGTCATAGTAATCCTCGTGATATTTATGCTCAAAAATTAATAGATCAAGGGGTAATAGGTTCTGATTATGTATCTAATCTTGAGAAAAACTATAAAGCATCATTAGAAACGGAATTAGTAACTTCAAGAAAAGAAGACAAAACAGTTATTACGCCGTTTATGCAAAAGGCTTGGGAAGACTTCCCAAAAGCCAAAGTAAAAAAAATGAAACTTACTGTTGACACTAGTTATTCTAAAGAAAAATTAGGATTAATCAGTAAAGTTATTTCATCGCTCCCCAAAGACAAAAAATTTATACGCAAGATTTCTCGTTTAATCGAAGCCAGGAAACAAATGTTTGAAATTGATAAACTCGACTGGTCAATGGCTGAGCATTTAGCATTTGGTTCCCTTTTAGAAGAAGGTTTCAATGTCCGTTTTTCCGGACAAGATGTTGAGAGAGGTACTTTTTCTCACCGTCATGCGGTTGTTAAAGTTGAAGATAGCGAAGAAGAAGTTATTCTTTTAAATAACATAAGTTCAAGTCAAGGAAAATTTAATATTTACAATTCATTACTATCCGAATATGGGGTTGTAGGATTTGACTATGGTTATGCTATGGCAAGTCCAAACACTCTTACTATTTGGGAGGCTCAGTTTGGAGATTTTAGTAATGGGGCTCAAATCATGATCGATCAATACATATCGTGTGGAGAGGATAAATGGAAAACTCCTAATGGGATAGTACTGTTGTTGCCACATGGCTATGAAGGACAGGGAGCTGAACACTCTTCTGGACGAATGGAGCGCTATCTACAGCTTTGTGGAAAAGACAATATGTTTATTGCAGACTGTACTACTCCTGCAAATATGTTTCACCTACTGCGACGTCAATTAAAGGCAAATTACAGAAAACCTTTGATTGTATTTACTCCAAAAAGTTTATTACGCCACCCAAAAGTCGTTTCATCAGTTGACGATTTTGCAAATGGGAGTTTTCAAATGCTAATTGATGATGCAACTTCTAAAGCAAGCTTAGTCAAAACATTAGTATTTGTGACGGGTAAATTTTACTATGATTTATTAGAAGCGCAAGAAAAACTTGAGAGAACTGATGTAGCCCTAGTTCGCATAGAACAATTATTTCCATTACCTGAAAGTGAAATCAAGGCAGTTATAAGTAAATATAAAAACGCAGAAGATGTTGTTTGGGCTCAAGAAGAGCCTAGAAATATGGGGGCCTATGCTCACATATTAATGCACATAGACGATGTGAAAAATTGGAGAGTTGCATCAAGAAGAAGTTATAGTGCACCTGCTGCAGGAAGTGCTACACGTTCTAAAAAAAGACACCAAGAAATCATAAACTTTGTTTTTGATAAAACAAAAGACAACCAAAGAAAAAAACTAAAATAAACACACAATGATTTTAGAAATGAAAGTGCCTTCACCAGGCGAATCTATTACAGAAGTTGAGATCGCAGAATGGCTAGTTCAAGAAGGAGATTATGTAGAAAAAGATCAAGCAATTGCAGAAGTAGATAGTGATAAAGCAACTTTGGAGTTACCGGCTGAAGCCAGTGGAACCGTGACATTCAAAGCAGAGGTTGGTGACGCTGTTGAAGTTGGAGCTGTTGTTTGTCTTATTGATACGAATGCTTCAAAACCAGAGTCAGTAGAGACTGTTAAAGGATCATCTACAAATTCGGAAGTTACTCAGGCGCCAAAGTCTGAGGAGCCAACTAATACGACTTATGCTACTGGATCCGCAAGTCCAGCAGCTAAAAAAATACTTTCTGAAAAAGGAATTGATGCGACTACTATTTCAGGCACAGGCAAAGATGGTCGAATCACTAAAGAAGATGCTGTTAAGGCGGTGCCATCCATGGGACTGCAGATTAATATTGAAGGTCGTGGTGTGACAAGATCTAAACTTTCTATGTTACGGCGAAAAGTCGCGGAACGTTTGGTGACAGCCAAAAATGAAACAGCCATGTTGACGACATTCAACGAAGTTGATATGTCACCAATCTTTGCATTAAGAAAACAATACAAAGAAACTTTTAAAGAAAAGCACGGCGTTGGTCTTGGCTTCATGAGTTTCTTCACCCTAGCCGTCGTTCGCGCCTTAAAATTATTCCCAGCAGTTAACTCGATGATTGACGGAAAAGAAATGATTAGTTACGACTTTTGTGATATTAGTATTGCTGTATCAGGACCAAAAGGCTTAATGGTTCCAGTAATTAGAAATGCAGAAGACTTATCATTTAGAGGAGTGGAATCGGAAGTAAAGCGCTTGGCAATTCTTGCGCGTGACAGTCAAATTACAGTGGACGAAATGTCTGGAGGTACGTTTACAATTACCAATGGAGGTGTGTTTGGAAGTATGCTTTCAACGCCAATTATTAATCCTCCTCAAAGTGCAATTCTTGGGATGCATAATATAATCGAGCGCCCAGTCGCTATTGATGGTAAGGTAGAGATTCGGCCAATTATGTATGTAGCTTTATCCTATGATCACAGGATAATTGATGGTAAAGAATCTGTAGGGTTTTTAGTAGCAGTCAAAGAAGCCCTCGAAAACCCGGAAGAATTTTTGATGGATAATGATGTGAAAAAGGCACTGGAAATGTAGTTTAATGTGCTTCTAGCCAATTAGTCCCCATATCCATTTCGATATCTAAAGGAACGCTAAGTTTGTAGGCATTTTCCATTTCTTGTTTTATCAACTTCTTCATGTTTTCTAATTCTGGCTTATAAACATCAAAGACCAATTCATCGTGAACTTGCAATAGCATTTTTGTTTTAAATCCCCCCTGCTGTAGTTTATTGTAGATATTAATCATTGCAATTTTTATAATATCAGCTGCACTCCCTTGAATTGGCGCGTTAACGGCATTTCTTTCTGCCGCTCCTCTTACAATAGCATTACGAGAATTGATATCCTTAAGATAACGGCGTCGGTTGGACAGTGTTGTCACATAACCATGATCCCTAGCGAAATTCACTTGTGAGCTCATGTATTTTCGAAGCTTTGGATAGGTTTCATAATATGTTTCAATTAATTCTTTCGCTTCTGATCGATTTAAGTCTGTTTGATTACTTAGACCAAAAGCAGATACTCCGTAAATAATCCCAAAGTTTACAGTCTTAGCATTTCCACGCTGTTCCCTAGTCACGTCTTTTATTGGTATATCAAATACTTTACCAGCAGTGGAGGCATGAATATCCTCGCCATTTTTGAATGCTTCGATCATAGTTTCTTCTTCGCTCATGGCAGCAATTACCCTTAGTTCTATTTGCGAATAATCAGCTGCTAAAAGCGTATATTCATCACTTCTTGGGACAAATGCTTTTCTCACTTGACGACCTCTTTCAGTTCGAATAGGAATATTTTGTAAGTTGGGATTATTACTGCTCAAGCGACCTGTTGCGGCAACCGTTTGCATGTACTCTGTGTGGATATGTCCAGTACTCTCTAAAACTTGCTCTGGAAGCGAATCCACATAAGTGGTTTTAAGCTTGGCTAGCCCTCTATAATCTAATATGTGTTGAATAATTGCGTGTTCCTTTGCCAGGAAGGATAACACATCTTCAGCTGTACTATATTGCCCAGTTTTTGTTTTTTTAGGCTTGTCTACCAGCTTTAACTTTTCAAATAAAATTAGTCCTAATTGTTTGGGAGAGGCAATATTGAAGGTTTCTCCTGCAGCCTCATATATCTTAGATTCAAGAGATACGATGTCATTATTAAGCTCAATTGAAAGAGATTTTAAGAATGCAGTATCTAATTTGATCCCTTCTAATTCCATCGATGCTAGTACTTTCACTAACGGAATTTCAATGTCATTAAACAACTTTAATGTTTCTGCATCTATTAATTCTTTTTTAAAATGACTTGCCAGCTGATAAGTGATATCTGCGTCCTCAACAGCAAATTCTGTAAGCCTATCAAGTGAAACATCTCGAATTGAAATTTGGTTCTTCCCTTTTTTTCCAATTAATTCTACAATAGATATAGGAGTATAATTCAAGTAGGTTTCTGCCAATACTTCCATGTCATGTCGCATGTCAGCATTGATTAGATAATGCGCAATCATGGTGTCAAATAGAACCCCTTTAACATCAATTTTATATTTATGCAAAACTTTAATTTCGTATTTTAAATTCTGTCCAATTTTTTCAATAGAAGTTGATTCAAAAAAAGGACGAAATAGTTCAATTAGTTGTTTAGCATCTTCAAAACTTTCTGGGAAAGGGATATAAAACCCTTTATGTGCTTCCCATGAAAAAGATATACCAACGAGCTCTGCTTTAAGTGGATTTAAGTCTGTAGTTTCAGTATCAAAACAAACGGATGGTTGTGCCATTAGTTGTTTTATAAATAGCTTTAAGCCCAGTTCTCCAGTCACATTTTGGTAAAAGTGAACTGTAGAACTAGCTGTTTTTCTTCCGTAGTTTTGAGACGATAAAGACGTTTCGGCTTCATCGCCACCAAATAAAGAAAACTGCCCAGCTCCTGCTTGGGGTGTCTTAGCTGCAATACTTTTTTTTGGCATTGGAGCTGACGGTTTAGTTGAGGGGCTCACTTCCAGTTTTTTGATTGCAAATGTTTTATTGAAGTTGTCAATTAGACGTCTAAATTCCAGGTCTTGAAAAATTGCCTCAACCTTCTCAGAATTTGGAGCTTTAAGTTCACAGCTTTTAGCATTAAATTCTATGGGAACATCCAGCAATATTGTGGCTAGTCTTTTAGATAAGAGTCCAAGTTCGGCATTGGCTTCTATTTTTTCTTTCATTTTGCCTTTTAGCTCATGAGTGTTGGCTAAAAGATTCTCCATGCTCCCGTATTGAGCAATTAATTTTTTTGCAGTTTTATCGCCCACACCTGGAAGTCCCGGTATATTATCAGAAGCATCTCCTTTCATTCCAAGAAAGTCGATAACTTGCAGCGGGTTTTCAATTTCAAATTTTTGTTTTATTTCGTCAACCCCCCAAGTTTCATATCCGCCCCCAAACACAGGTCGGTACATGAAAATGTTGTCACTTACCAGCTGTGCAAAATCTTTATCGGGTGTAACCATAAAAGTTTTAAAACCTTCTTTCTCAGCTTTTTTTGCAAGTGTTCCAATAATGTCATCTGCCTCAAATCCCGCTTTGACAATTGCAGGGATATTCATGGCTTCTAGAATTCTATATATATAGGGCACCGCAAGCTTAATTCCTTCAGGAGTTGCATCCCTATTTGCTTTATATTCCTTAAATATCTCAACACGATCCTTGCTACCACCTTTATCAAAACATACCGCGATGTGGTCGGGACGTTCTCTTTTTATAACATCCAACAATGAGTTAGTAAAACCAAGTATTGCTGAGGTGTCAAGCCCCTTTGAATTAATTCTTGGATTCTTAATGAACGCATAATATCCTCTAAAAATCAAAGCATAAGCGTCTAAAAGAAATAAGCGTTTTTGTTCAGCCATTATTATGATTAGTTTCTCTTTTTACTGTTTAAGATTTTAAGAAAGCTTTTTAGTACTAATTTTTTTTGTCAAAAGAAATTCCTTGTGCTTTTAATACACTTTTTGTTTTGTAGGCGTAAAATGATAAATATATGAAACAAATAACAGCTGTCCAGTAAGAGGATTGTATGCTAAAAATATCTGCTAACTTTCCTTGAAGAGGTGGGATTATAGCACCTCCTAAGATCATCATAATCAAAAATGCAGAGCCTTGAGAGGTATATTTTCCTAGTCCAGAAATACTTAACGTAAAAATACACGGCCACATGATAGAGCAAAATAAACCACCAGAGAGTAATGCATACAAAGCCAATTGGCCTGAGGCAAAAACCCCAATAACCATTCCGACAATTCCTAACACACTAAATATTTTTAATGTTGTAATAGGGTTGTCTTTTGCTAGGAAAAATCCACCAATTTGTATGGCTACACAAACACCAAATAATAAGATTTCTGTTGAGGAATACTTTCCAAAATTTACTAGTAAAATTACGCCAAAAGCAATGTAAGGCACAATAATTAGTAGCAACTTTTTAAGCCCTTTACTGGGACTAAAAACTGTTATAGCACCTACCCAACGCCCAATCATCATCCCTCCCCAATATAGAGAAATGAATGGTGCAATTTCTGCATCATTCATTACTTTTAGCCCCAACGGGTTTAGGTTGTTAACTTTATCAACAACAGATTTTAATAGTTCACCAAGATTACTTTGTATAGTGACCTCAACTCCGACATAAGTAAATATAGCCAGCATTCCTAAAACCAGCTGTGGGTATTTCATAGCACCCCATCCTTCAGGTGATTTTGTAGCTCGAGTGTTAGCAAAAAATACACTTAAAATCACCGCAAATAAAGCTACTAAGAGTAGGTAAAGACGTTTATTTTCAATGGCTTCAGTCGCTGCCGCTCCGTTTGCATATGTATTGAAAATCAATCCAAAACAGACAACAATAACAACAGTTAAAGCTATAAGTATATTTTTAGCTTTATAAGCCGGTTCAAATAGCTCATCTGTTTTTGTATTGGGCAATTTTTTAGAAAAATGAAATAATGCCGCAGCCACTAAAAACAAAGCACCGACTCCTAAGTAAAGCAATTGAACTGTTGTTAATTTTATCTCATTGTTTAAAATCATTTGATTTAGTTCATCTCCTGAAAGAGGAGTAGATCCAAAAATTATTAAAGCAATAACAGTAGGTCCAATAGTTGCTCCAAATGAATTAACCCCTCCTGCAAGATTCAATCTTTGGGATCCTGTTTCTGGTTCTCCCAGTGCAATAGCAAATGGATTAGCTGCTGTTTGCTGAAGTGAAAACCCAAGTCCAACTATAAATAAGGCCAATAATACTAAATAGAATACCGAACCATCTCCTTGTTGCGCACCGTCTACAAATGGGTACATTAATAATGCACCAAGAGCCGACACCAGCAAACCATAGACAATTCCGTTTTTATAGCCCCAACTGTTTAGAATATCTTTTTTGACAGCACTTGACAATACAAATAACAACAACGCTCCAAAATAGTAGGCGCCGTAAAAAGCAAAATCTACAAGTTGAGACTGAAATTGATCAATATTAAAATAGGTCTTACAAAATGGGATAAATACTCCGTTCGAAGCTGCAATAAATCCCCAGAAAAAGAAAACGGTTACCAATGTGGTTAGCGCAGAGTTGTTGTTTTTAGTACTCATTTTTTTAATATTAGTGTTTTTTATTTTAGCTAAACAATTCTTTTAAAATGATTTGTTTGCCAACTTATGGATCGGTTTTGTAATATTCAGAAATATACTAAAAAAATACAAAACTAAAAGAATCGTTAAATAATAATATTAACTTAATTATAATCTGTATTTGTATTATTTTTACAAATCGAAATGACGTAATATGATCCGAATTGTAATTTTTATATTCTTAATTTTGGCATTAGACTTTTATGCTCTTCAAAGCTTCCGAAGTGTCATAAAAAATCCGTTTGTAACTTACGGATATGTAATTATTTCAACTATAATATTTTCCAATTTAGTTTATCAGGTAATTACTTTTGACAGAAGCTCAATAAACAATCAAGGGTTTTATTTGGCATTTGCATTGTTTGTTTTGGTTTATGTTCCAAAGCTAGTATTATTGATTTTTGTATTTGGAGAAGATATTTATAGAACTTTTGAGGCATTTTATAACTATTTTACATCAAAATCTGACAACTCTTCTATACTTTTTAGTTCTAGACGAAAGTTTATTGGACAACTTGCATTAGGTTTGGCTTCTATTCCCTTTTTGTCCATATTGCATGGTATCACAAAAGGGAAATATAACTTTAAAGTTTTAAGGTATTCATTATTTTTTGAAGATTTACCTGAAGCATTCGAAGGCTACCAGATTACACAAATAAGTGATATTCACAGTGGTAGTTTTGATAATAAAGAGAAAATTGAGTATGCTGTTAACCTAGTAAATGAACAAGAATCTGATGTTATTATGTTTACGGGAGATTTAGTAAATAGTAGATCTAAAGAAATGCAACCTTGGAAATCAACTTTTTCTAAATTAAAAGCAGTCGATGGTATTTTTTCCGTTTTAGGAAATCATGATTATGGAGATTATACCCGCTGGTCTACGGAAAAAGATAAAGCTGATAATTTTCAAGAATTATTAGATATCCAAAAAGAAATGGGTTTTGATCTTTTAAGAAACGAAAGTCGATTTATTCAAAAAGAAAACGACCGTCTAGCTATTATCGGAGTTGAAAACTGGGGTAAAGATTTCAAACAGAAAGGCGATTTAGACCTAGCGACTTCAAATGTTAATCCAACGGATTTTAAAATATTACTCAGCCACGATCCATCTCATTGGCAGTACGAAGTTGTTAAGCACCCTGTTCACTACCAACTCACACTTAGCGGTCATACTCATGGAATGCAGTTCGGAATCGAAATTCCTGGCGTGTTGAAATGGAGTCCTATAAAGTGGCGCTATAAGTACTGGGCTGGAATTTATAAAAAGGCTGGCCAGTTTATAAATGTTAACCGCGGTTTTGGCTTTTTAGCTTTCCCAGGCCGTGTTGGAATATGGCCAGAAATTTCCGTTATAACGCTAAAAAAAGGGATAAGTAACACTTAAACGTCAGAAAACCTTATATTTACCACAAATAAATCATTTATTATTATTGTGTTAACGAAGTTAATCTAATCCTTCTCTTAACAATTGAAAAATAAAAATTTCAAGATATGTCAAAATTTGGAGATTTAATAGACGTTGAAGTTCCTGTCTTGTTCGAGTTTTTTACAGAGTGGAGTGATGAGTCTGAGTCGATGCACGACGTGCTTAGAGATGTTGCTGCTGCCTTGGGAGATAAAGCACGAGTGATTAAAATTGATGTAGAAAAAAACCAAGACCTCGCGGAAGCACTTCGTATTAAGGGTTTACCAACCTTAATTATTTACAAGTCAGGTGACATGAAATGGCGACAAAGCGGCGAACTTGATGCCAATACGATTATTGGCCGTATTCAAGAATTTATTTAACGGCTATTAATTGCTTTGATCTAAAACATCTTCTTGCTGCAATTCTTCGCTTTCAGGATCTCCAGTAAATAGTCTTAGATAACCATTAAATTTACCCATCTCTTTTTTTATAAAGTCTTCAGTTTCATAAAAAGTTGTAATGTCGACTAAGCTTCTGTATCGCTCAATATCACTATATATTGTTTGTATGTATTTAGACTGATTTTCTTCTGAAAGGTCACTGTAATAGCTCAGACTTTCCTGGTACTTAATACTAACTTTCATAAACAATTTTCGTGCTTTTTTTGGAGCCTTTAGCTCGTAATATGCGCCAATGTAAGGTTCAAGAAGCGTGTAGAAACCAAACATATCTACAGGCATTTTTGTCATAGCTAAATCCGCAATTTGCTCAGCTTTTTTTAACTTACCTTCTTTAATCAAAGCTTCAATGAGACGTGCTAAATTTCCGCGGTAAGTTAAACTATTTCTACGTGTTTCAACATCGTGATACATCTCTGGATCACCGTTATTTCCCCAATCCCAATTTGTAACCATATTATACATTTTATCTGTATCAATTCGCCCCATATCAAAGGGGTTGTTTTTATCTACCTTAGTATTTATAGGAACTAGTTTATAAACTAATCCATCTAACTGAAGGTAGTCTTTCATCCAAATATAATCTTCGTCTCCAAATGCACCACCTGTAAAGTAAATTGGCCGTTCCCAATTGTTATTAGCAATAATGTCCAGCATCATTAGGCGATTCTTGTAAAGTGCAGCACCTTTTATCTTAATATCAATGTGAGGAACGATTAAAGAAGAATCTTGAACTTTAACAATACCGTTTTTTAATACTGTTAATTTATCTACGGGAATTCTAATATTTTCTGTAGGTAAATAATTAGCATTCAGATCTTGGCTTCTTTGGCCACTGGTATCATACCCTTGCTGCTGGAGTACGTGTTTGTATTTAGTGCGCTCATCATCGCTTGTAATAAATCCTAAAAATTGATCAAGACTTAGTGTGTCTTTTGTGACAAGTTCTTTGATAATATAGTCGCGAGTACCCCACTTGTATTGTTCATGAGACAAACTAGACGGAATTGGAGCACTTTCGTAAGCTTTACGTTTCATTTGATCGATGTACCAATCCACGTTAAACAAGCTAGTACAAACTACTCGAACATCTCTACGAATGCCTTCAATTTCTTGAGCGTACCAAAGCGGGAAAGTATCGTTATCCCCAATGGTAAAAATTATAGCATTAGGGTCACAGGATTCCAAATATTGTATTGCCATAGCATGAGCAGTCTTTCTTTTAGAACGATCGTGATCATCCCAGTTTTGACTTGCTAAAATTCCTGGAACTGCGACTAAACAAACCAAACTAACTAGGGGTGCTAAAAGACTAGATTTTGAAAAATCACTAAATTTTTCATAGATCGCAAAGACTCCGAATCCAATCCAGAGCGCAAATACATAAAAGGATCCAACTAGTGAATAGTCGCGCTCGCGCGGCTCAAACGGTCGTACATTAGTATATACTTGTATGGCAATTCCTGTAAATAGGAAAAACACTAACATGGTCCAAAATAGTTTTTTGTCCCTGTTAAAAAGAAAAAACAAGCCAATTAACCCTAATAACAAGGGCAAGAAATAATAGGTATTTCTCGCCTTGTTATTTCTAACGTCACTAGGTAGGTTTTCTTGTGACATTCCTAAAAAGTATTCGTCGAGACTGTCAAATCCACTGATCCAATTTCCATGAAGATCCATTTTTCCTTGAATATCGTCTTGACGACCAGTAAAATTCCACATAAAATACCTCCAATACATATAACCAATTTGATAGTCAAAAAGGTAAAATATGTTTTTAATTAAAGACGGTTTTTCAACATCAATATACCGTCCATACTTTTTTAGAAAACTATGATAGTCTTGATAATCAACTTCACCATTTGCAACTGCATTCCTAAAATCATTAATAGTTGACCTTAATTCGTTTTGCATTTGATATTCAGTCTTAATTGAAAAGTCTAAAAACCCAGCATACATCATGTAGTTTTCAGCATGCTCTGAACTCCACATTCTTGGTAACAAAGAAGCATGCCTAGAATTGTAATTTTGTAAACCATTCTTGTAATCGTTTACAATTACATATTTACCAAGCGCTTCATCTTTTTCGTATTTTGGTTTGTCATCAACATAGGGATTGTTTTTATCTAGACCAGCATATTGGTCTGTAAATTGCGGCCCGTAGAATAAGTGTGTTTTGGGATATTGTTCAAGATTGTAATAAGCTAATAACTCTCTAGCACTTGAAGGATTATTTTCATTAACAGTTACGTTAGCATTTGCACGTATTGGCAGCATTATCCAGCAAGAAAACCCAATTATTATAAATGTAACACACAATAAAGCTGTATTTAAGTTGACATAATTTTTTTTACGTGTGTATCGGATACCAAAAATTATAAAACCAACTAGCAGAAAAAAAGCAATGATAGACCCTGAATTAAAGGGGAGACCAACAGAGTTAATAAAAAAGATTTCTAAGACGCTAAAGTATCTAAGAATGTTAGGTGCCAATAGTTTAAATACAAACAATAAAATAGCGATCCCTGCAAGATTTGCCAAAATAAGATTCTTAATTGTGACTGTTCTATAGTTTTTGAAAAAGTAGATAAGACTGATTGCGGGAATGGTTAAAAGGCCCATGAAGTGAACCCCAAAAGAAAGCCCTACTACAAATGAAATAAGGATCAACCATTTATTACCTCTTGGGGAAAACATATCATTTCCCCAGCGTAGTCCTAAGTAAAATAAAACAGCCATGATTAATGTGGCCATGGCATAGACTTCAGTTTCAACGGCATTAAACCAAAAAGAGTCTGTGAAAGCAAACGATAAGCTTCCAACAAACGCGGCTCCTAAAACAGCGGCATTTTGCCCATTTAATGATTTGATATCTTTTTTAATTACTTGTTTAATTAGCAATACAATCGACCAAAACATAAATAAAATAGTGAAGGCACTAGCGGTGGCACTCATCATGTTAATCATGAGTCCAATTTGTGTAGGATCTGTGGCAAAGACAGAAAAGAAAGCACCCATCATTTGAAAAAATGGTGCTCCTGGTGGGTGTCCAACTTGCAGCTTGGAAGACGTTAATATATATTCTCCGGCATCCCAAAAACTAACGGTTGGTTCGACCGTGAGACTGTAAGTGATAAAAGCAATTAAAAAAGTTAGCCATCCTAGGATAAGGTTCCACTTTTTAAAATTAAAATCTGCCATATTGTAAAATTGAAGTTTGAAGCGAAATTAATAATAATAACTTAACAGAGGAAAGAATGCTGATGGAATTACTTTAAAATCAGTCAAAAACTGGTTCACTTTTCATTTTAATAAAAAAGCACTAAGACTTAAATATGTTATACAATAATATTGGTTATTGAAAACATATATGTTTAGCTTATATTTTGTTATTATAATTCAATAGATATTTTTTTATTCTTATCAATTAGAATTGTACATTTTTCGAAACTAGGAGGACCGAATGTAGAACTTGGATTATTAGAAAACCCATAAAGTTCACTTGGGATCCCAAAAACTCCTTTAGTGTCTAAAACTCCGTTACTATTTTCGTCATGGAACAGCGAAATTGAATAAATACCTGTTTTTATGTTTGCTATTTCAAATGAAATTGTTTTGTTTATTACTGCAACTGACTTTACGTATTTACACTGTTTTAAAAAATCCTCCTTTCTGTCTGTTAGACACACCTGTAATTTGCCTTTTATGCTTTCAATTTTTTTTACAGTAATTATCAATGTGTGAGTGCTATTTGGTTCTTGTGCTAAAATAAAATGGAAACTAAGTGTTGAGACCAATAAGATTATTAATTTTGTCATGATTTTATTTTAGATTTAGATTCTGGTATTTTTTCAGGTTTTCAAAATGATCTTCAAATGCTTTAATTCCGGCTTTTGTAATTTTACAATTGGTTTTCGGATAGTTTTTTTCAAAACTTTTGTCAATAGAAATATACCCGCTTTCTTTGAGCTTTTTTAGCTGCACACTTAGATTTCCCTGCGTAGTTTGGGTGAGTTGTTTTAGGAAATTAAAATCACAACTTTCTACTTTCACCAAGACGGATGTAATCATTAGTCGGACTGGATTTACTAATATCTTATCTAGAGGATTAAACATTTGATTTCCTGTAATAAAGAGCAATTCCAGGTACAAGTAGCCCTAAAATAGCGGCAATACCGTTTAATAACAACCAGCTGTTATTTGGTGTGTAAACGCAAAGTATACTGCACGTAACAACGGAAACCCCTCCAAAAGAAAATGGCTTGAAGCGAATTAAGAGTCCAGTTATAAGGATCATTACTCCAAGTAAAAATAATATAGATTCTGTGGGATTAATTTTTTTTTCAAGCGATACAAAAATTAAAACAATCCAAGAGATGTTAAACACACCCCAAATTATTTTTAAAGCCCGTCCTATATATGTTTCATAACCTACTTTTTTTTGTTTTTTCACATTGTGTACTATTGTTGTAATCATACCTAGAACAGGTATTAAAACCCAGTACAGCATGGTTGAGTATACATTTTTTTGAACAATTTCAGGAAATGAGTAATGGAAAAAGCTTAAAATTGCGATTAATAACCCCCAAAAGATAAAATTAAAGGAACTTTCTTTTAAATTTTCTTTTGTTTTGTTTATCGCATCGTTGATTAGTTGAATTTGATCTTTCATATTTATAAATTTTTAATAAACAAAATTAAACAAGTTTATATTATAAACCAAAAAAGCATTGGTAAATAATTTTAAAAATGTTTGCCTAAACAAAACTTTATCATAAATTTGCATCCTCATTGTGAGATTGGCCCATGGTGTAACTGGCAACACGTTGGTTTTTGGTACCAAAGAGTCTAGGTTCGAGCCCTAGTGGGCCAACTAAACAAGTGCAAACACTTGTTAAATTCATTTTTAATGTCGTATATTTACGCCGTTGAATGATAAATGAAAATGCGAGGGGACTTAAAGTCCCCTCTTTTTATACCAAATGTTTAGAGATAAAGTAAAAGAATTATTAGAAGATTGTCTTGAACAAAGACCTGATTTATTTTTGATAGATTTTGAAGTCTTAGATGGTAACAAAATTAGAATCGTAATAGATGGTGATAAAGGAGTTTTAGTTGAGGACTGTATGTTTGTAAGCCGTGGAATAGAGCATAGCTTTGATAGAGATGTGCATGATTTTTCACTAGAAGTTTCTTCTTCTGGGGCATCTACTCCACTTACGCATCGAAGACAATACAAAAAACACATTGGTAGAACTTTTGAAATCATAGCTTTAGAAAACAAAAAATTTGAAGCTGTTTTAACAAAAACCAGTGAAAGTGACATTTTACTTGAGTGGAAAGCTAGAGAGCCTAAACCTGTAGGAAAGGGAAAAGTAACGGTTCACAAAAAAGCAACCCTTTTGTATGATCAAATAATTGAGGCAAAAGTGAAAATATTATTTTAATATAAGATTATAAATTATGGAAAATTTAGCGTTAATTGATTCGTTTTCAGAGTTTAAAGATGATAAACTAATTGACCGTGTGACATTAATGTCAATCCTAGAAGATGTATTTAGAAATACATTAAAAAAGAAGTTTGGTGACGACGATAACTTTGATATCATCATTAACCCTGACAAAGGTGACTTGGAGATTTGGAGAAACAGAGTGGTCGTAGCTGATGATGCGGTAGAAGATAATAATCAAGAAATTTCGTTAACAGACGCCCAAATGATTGAACCAGATTTTGAAGTTGGAGAAGATGTTTCTGAGGAAGTTAAGTTGTTTGATTTAGGACGTCGTTCCATACTGGCGCTTCGTCAAAACTTGATTTCAAAGATCCAGGAGCATGACAATACTAATATTTACAAGCAATTTAAAGAACTTGAAGGAGAAATTTATACTGCTGAAGTTCATCATATTCGTCACCGTGCAGTTATTTTATTAGATGATGAAGGGAATGAGCTGGTTCTTCCCAAGGATAAACAAATTCCATCTGATTTTTTTAGAAAAGGTGACAATGTTAGAGGGATTATTGAGAGTGTAGACCTAAAAGGAAATAAACCATCAATTGTTCTTTCTAGAACAGCTCCAATATTTTTAGAGAAATTATTTGAACAAGAAATACCAGAAGTATTTGACGGTCTAATTTCTGTCAAAAATGTGGTTAGGATACCAGGTGAAAAAGCAAAAGTAGCTGTAGACTCCTATGATGACCGAATTGACCCAGTTGGCGCTTGTGTCGGAATGAAAGGTTCTAGAATTCATGGTATTGTTCGTGAACTTGGAAATGAAAATATTGATGTTATTAATTATACAAACAACTTACAGCTGTACATTACAAGATCTTTAAGTCCTGCAAGGGTAACTTCTGTAAATATTGATGAGGAATCCAAAAGAGCTGAGGTTATTTTAAAACCAGAAGAGGTAAGTAAAGCTATTGGTAGAGGTGGGCATAACATTCGTCTAGCAGGTCGTTTAACTGGATATGAGATAGACGTGTTTAGAGAAGGTGTTGAAGAAGATGTTGAACTTTCAGAATTTTCTGACGAAATTGAAGCATGGGTTATTGAAGAGTTTGCTAAAGTAGGATTAGATACAGCAAAAAGTATTCTTGAACAGGATGTTACTGACTTAGTTAAACGCACAGATTTAGAGTTAGAAACAATTGAAGAAGTTGTTCGTATACTTAAAGAAGAGTTTGAAGATTAAAATTTATTATATTGGTAGCCTAAAAGGCATTTTATACCTTGATTTGCTAAAGGAAACTTTCAGTAAATCTATAAAAAACAACAACAAAGGCAATTTATGGCTGAGATTATTAGATTAAATAAAGTTTTAAGGGAATTAAATATTTCTCTCGACAGAGCAGTCGATTTTTTGGAAACAAAAAACGTTGAAATAGAAAAACGCCCAACAACTAAAATTACCTCCGAAGTATATGATCTCCTTGCAGGAGAGTTTCAAACAGATGCTAGTAAGAAAGTTGCGTCTAAAGAACTTGGTGAGGCAAAGCTTAAAGAAAAAGAAGCACTTCGTGTGCAGCGTGAACTAGAAATTGAGGAAAAGCTTCAAAAAGTAGAATCAGCTAAACAAATTCTTAAGGCTAAATCCAAACTAGAAGGGCCAAAAAAAGTTGGAAAAATAGATTTAGAAGCTCCTAAGAAAATTTCCCCTAAAGCACCTGAGGCTAAGTTGACTGAGGGCCAAGAACCAGAATTATCAAATCAGCCCGAGAACTCACAAGTAAAGGCAACTCAAATTACTGAGCCTGAAAATGAGTCAAAAACCAACAAACTAACAAAAACGGCCACATCGACAAAGTTAGACAAAGTAAAAGAAGAGGCAGAAACTTCCTCAGCTTCATCGTCCAAACTAAAATCCATCAAGCCAGAATCAGGAATCGATGAATCTCCAATTACTGGAAATGAAAAAGTAGAAACTACAAATTATCAAAAATTATCAGGACCTAAGTCCACTGGTCAAACGATTGATCTAACCCAATTCAATAAACCTAAAAAAGTTAAGCCAGCCACCCCTACAGCAGGTGTAAACTCAGCTGATGCCAAGAAAAAGCGTCGACGAATTAGCAAAGTAGGGAATAATTCTTCACCAAATAAGGGCAATTTTAGAAGCCGTCCAAATAAAGGCAGAGCTCAAACTCCAAAAGTTGAGCCTACGGCTGAAGAAGTTCAAAAGCAAGTTAGAGAGACTCTTGAAAAATTACAGGGAAAATCTAATAAAGGTAAAAAAGGTGCTAAGTACCGAAAAGAAAAAAGAGATCAACACAGGGAACAGACAGAAAAAGATCAAGAACAACAAGCACTTGATAGCAAGGTGCTTAAGGTTACTGAGTTTGTCACTTCAAGTGAGGTAGCTACAATGATGGATGTCTCGGTTACTCAAATTATATCTGCATGTATGTCTTTAGGGATGATGGTTACAATGAATCAGCGATTAGATGCTGAAACATTAACCATTGTTGCCGAAGAGTTCGGATATACTGTAGAATTTGTGACCGCAGATATAGATGAAGCTATTGAGGATGTAGTTGATACAGAAGAACAATTAGAAACTCGAGCGCCAATTGTAACTGTCATGGGTCATGTCGATCACGGTAAAACATCTTTACTAGACTATATTAGAGAGGAAAATGTTATTGCAGGAGAATCAGGAGGAATTACCCAACATATTGGAGCTTATGGCGTTACTCTGTCTACAGGCCAAAAAATAGCATTTTTAGACACCCCAGGTCACGAAGCATTTACTGCTATGCGAGCACGTGGAGCTCAAGTTACAGATATTGCTATTATTGTAATTGCCGCCGATGATGATATTATGCCTCAAACAAAAGAAGCTATAGCTCATGCACAAGCAGCTGGAGTGCCAATTGTTTTTGCCATTAACAAAATTGATAGACAAGCTGCAAATCCTGAAAAAATAAAGGAAGCCCTAGCTAACATGAATTTATTAGTTGAAGATTGGGGAGGAAAAATACAATCCCACGACGTCTCAGCTCTTAAAGGAAATGGTGTAAAAGAATTACTAGAAAAAGTACTGCTTGAGGCTGAATTGTTGGAATTAAAAGCAAACCCTAATAAAGCCGCTATAGGGACAGTAGTTGAAGCTTTTTTAGATAAAGGACGTGGATATGTGTCTACTATTCTAGTACAAGCAGGAACCTTAAAAATCGGGGATTATGTACTCGCAGGAAAAAATAGTGGTAAGGTAAGAGCTATGCATGATGAGCGTGGAAATGACATTTTTGAAGCGGGCCCTTCTACTCCAATATCCATTCTTGGGTTGGATGGCGCACCACAAGCAGGAGATAAGTTTAACGTTTTTAAGGATGAGCGTGAGGCGAAGCAAATTGCAGTTAAACGAACCCAGTTACAGCGTGAACAATCTGTTAGAACACAACGTCATATTACACTTGATGAAATTGGTAGACGTATTGCACTAGGAGATTTTAAAGAACTTAATATAATTCTTAAGGGAGATGTAGATGGTTCTGTTGAGGCCTTGACGGATTCATTTCAAAAACTTTCAACGGAAGAAATCCAAGTAAATATTATACATAAAGGCGTTGGTGCTATTACTGAAAGCGATGTTTTGTTAGCTTCTGCTTCAGATGCTATAATTATTGGTTTTAATGTCCGACCAATGGGTAATGCACGACAAATGGCTGATAAGGAAGAAATTGATATTCGAATGTACTCAATCATTTATGATGCGATTAATGATCTTAAAGATGCAATGGAGGGGATGTTGTCTCCAGAATTCAAAGAAGAAATTACAGGATCTGCTGAAATTAGAGAAACATTTAAAATATCTAAAATTGGAACCATTGCCGGGTGTATGGTTACCAGCGGTAAAATTTACCGAAATTCTGGAATCCGTTTAATTAGAGAAGGAGTTGTTGTATACACAGGAGAATTAAGTTCTTTGAAGCGTTTTAAAGACGATGTGAAAGAAGTAGCTAAAGGATACGACTGTGGTATGCAGGTAAAAAATTATAATGATATCAATCTTGGAGATGTTCTTGAAGCATTCCAAGAAATTCAAGTAAAAAAGAAATTAAAATAATATTTGAAAATTAAAAATAGCTTGAGTAATCTTTTTTTGTCAATTAATTTACTATGGAGTAAACAAAAAGGCATTTGAAAATTTTGTTTTGACCCAAATAAGTTGTCTATCAGCCTCTAGACGTGTCCTAAACTTTCCTACCCATACTTTATAATTTGGCGTTTCATATTTCATTTCTACAAATTGGCCCGGAAAATTAGCTTTAAATTCCGACAAAGCTTTTTTCGCGTATGAACGTTGCCCGCTATATATTTGAATTTTTATAAAAGGCAATCTTTCGTTCACTTCTTTTTTCAAAGCTAGGATTCGCTCAATCTCTTCACTTTTATTAATTGTAATCAAACCCTCTTGAGCTAAAATAGGGACTGAAAACAAAGCCGTTACTACATAATATATATATATACTTTTTTTCATGTTATTAAATTACTATTGCAAATGTAATCCAATAAAGTTAATTGCTTTGGTTTTTACTTATTTAGAATGTTTATAAATTAGGAATTTACGCAGATCTAACATTTTAAAAACGGACATTATATCTTACTTTTGCGGAAGATTTTAAAGTGTAATATTTTACGATTGCTTGAAGAAATCGCAATAAAGTTTAGAAACGACCCCTATCGACACTATGAAACAAGGATTTAAATTTTACGCGCCCTCAAAATTACTTTCAACAGGGCTTTTATTTTTAACAATTATATTCACGTCACTTTTCGCTCAAGACGGAGATCCGGTTAAGGGAAAATCTTTGTTCAATGCAAATTGTGCGGCATGTCACCAGTTAGACAAAAAGATGACTGGTCCAGCCCTTCGCAACGTAGAGACTAGGCTCAGTGAAACGGAAGGTTTAGACCGAGCCTGGCTTAATTCATGGATTAGAAACAGTTCTGCAATGATTAAGTCTGGTGATGCATATGCCAACAAAATATATTCGGAATACAATGGCTCAGCAATGACTGCTTTTCCACAGTTTTCTGATGAGGATATAGATAACATCTTAGCTTACACAGCGAAAGAAAAAGTTGCCCCTTCAGTCGCAGTAGTTGGCGCGAGTGAGGCCAATGTTGAAAGCAGTGGAGTGTCTCAGGAAATTGTACTAGGTGCACTAGCAATTCTTTTTGGGTTACTCGCTCTAGGCTTATTTTTAGTAAATAAAACTTTACGGCGTTTTGCATCTGCAAACAATGTAGAAATAGCTGAAGCGATTAAAAGAAAATCACTTTGGAAAGCATTTGTTCAAAATCAATTTTTAATGTTGGTTACAGCAATTTTCTTTTTGTTATCGAGTGCCTACTTTGTGTACGGTTACCTATCTCAAGTTGGAGTTGACCAAGGCTACCAGCCAATTCAACCCATTCATTACTCTCATAAAATCCATGCTGGCGATAATGGGATTGATTGCAAATACTGTCACTCCTCTGCACGTGTGAGTAAGCATTCAGGTATTCCAGCGCTTAATGTTTGTATGAACTGTCACAAATCTATTTATGAGGTTTCAGAAAGCACAGGAAACGATGAGTATAGCAAAGAGTTTTATGATGGGGAAATCAAGAAATTGTACGATGCTGTTGGTTGGGATGATGCTAATCAAAAATACACAGGAAAAACAAAGCCAGTAAAATGGGTTCGAATACACAACCTTCCTGATTTTGCATATTTCAACCACTCGCAACACGTTACAGTAGCTGGACTCGAGTGTCAAACTTGTCACGGTCCTGTTGAGGAAATGGAAGTAATGTATCAGTTCTCACCTCTCACAATGGGCTGGTGTATCAACTGTCACAGAGAAACAAATGTCAAAGTTCAAGATAACGGCTACTACGAAAAAATTCACAAAGCTCTCTCCAAGAAATACGGAGTTGAGCAACTAACTGCAGCACAAATGGGTGGGTTAGAATGTGGAAAATGTCATTATTAGAACTTAATCAAAACGATCAACAAGTAACATTATATATATGTCATCAAATAAGAAATATTGGAAAAGTGTTGAGGAGTTAAATCCAAACCATAATTCTGCTGTTGAGATGCTAAAACAAAAGGAATTCACACAAGAGATTCCTGTAGATGATTTTTTAGGTGACAAAGAAACCCTAGAAGATTCAAGTACTACGCGTCGTGATTTCTTAAAATACGTTGGATTTAGTACAGCTGCCGCCTCTTTAGCAGCTTGTGAGGGTCCTGTTATTAAATCGATTCCTTATGTGGTGCAGCCAGAACAAATCATCCCTGGTGTTGCTAATCATTATGCAACTGCTATTGCTAATGGATACGATTTTGCAAGTGTTTTAATTAAGACTAGAGAAGGTCGTCCAATTAAAGTGGAGTCTAATAGTTTGGCCAAAGCGAGTTGCGGTATTAATGCAAGAGTACAAGCATCAGTATTAGATTTATATGACAACCAAAGAGTCGTAGTTCCACAAAAATACGGCCAAGCAATTAGCTGGAGCGAACTTACTGCAGAAGTTTCACAAAAACTAGAGGCTCTAAAAGGCACTGACAAATCAATTGTGTTGTTAACACAAACCTTTGCAAGTCCATCGACTTATAAATTAATTTCTGAATTTAAACAAAAATATACAAACGTAAGCCATATTGTTTATGATGCGATTTCTGAATCTAAAGCAGCAGATGCATTCCAAAATAAATATGGCAAAAGAGGGTTAGTAAATTACGATTTCTCCAAAGCACAAACAATCGTATCTATTGGAGCTGACTTTTTAGGAGACTGGCAGGGTGGTGGATTTGATGCAGCCTATGCCAAGGTACGTGTTCCGAAAAACGGAAAAATGTCACGTCACACACAATTTGAAGCAAACATGTCTCTTTCAGGAGCTAATGCAGATACTCGTGTTGCGCTCAAGCCTTCACAACAAAAAGTTGTTCTTGCAAAGCTTTACGGAAAATTGTTTGGCACTAGTGTGGGTGGAGACTTACCAACAAATTTACAAACAGCCGTTGACAGAGCCGCTTCAGAATTATTGAAAGCAGGTTCTAACGCCGTTGTTCTTACAGGAATTCAAGACGTTAATGCACAAAACATTGTTTTAGCAATCAACGAAAAGTTAAATAGTAAAGCGTTTGATACGGCTCATCCAACTCAAACTCGTTTAGGGAATGACAAAGCGGTTGCCAAATTAGTATCAGACATGAATGCTGGTACTGTTGGTGCTGTTATTATGGCTGGCGTTAATCCAGCCTATACGCTTCCTAATGCAGCGGCATTCAAAGAAGGGCTAAAACAAACAGAACTATCAGTTGCATTCTCAATGAAAAATGATGAGACTGCTTTGGTATCACAGTATGTTGCTGCCGCGCCTCATTATTTGGAATCTTGGGGTGATATTGAAACTAAAAAAGGGCATTATGGGCTCATGCAGCCAACAATTCGTCCGTTGTTTGATACAAAACAATTTCAAGACGTTTTATTAGAACTTGTTGGGATCTCAGGGTCTTACCACGATTTTATAAAGACTTATTGGAAAAGTGCCATCTTAAAAGATACTTCATGGAACGACGCCTTACATGATGGTGTTTATACTTCAACAAGCTCAGCTACTGTTGATACTGCCGATGCTTTTGATTCGACCGAAATTACATCCTTATTTGTAGCCGCAAAAACGCTAGCTTCGACTCCGCTTGCTAATGACTTTGAGCTAACACTTTATCCAAAAACAGGAATGGGAGATGGCCAACAAGCGAATAACCCATGGTTGCAAGAATTTCCTGACCCACTTACAAGAACAACCTGGGATAATTATTTAACTGTATCTGAATTTGATGCCAAAGAATTAGGATTTTATCAAGATACGAGTACTTTCTTCAGTCAAAATAGCCACGACGCAAATGGCGGTTTGAACGGAAAATATGCTAATGTTACTGTAAACGGTGTAACTGTTAAAGTTCCAGTGATTATTCAGCCTGGGCAAGCAAGAGGCACAATGGGAATGTCATTCGGATATGGCCGTAGCGAAGGCCTTAAAACAGAAATGCAAACAGGTGTTAACGCCTATCCTTTTTACACGAACTTCAATACAGTTCAAAACGCAAAAGTAGAACTAACAGACGGAAACCATGAGTTTGCCTGCGTACAGTTACATAATACATTAATGGGTAGGGGAGATATTATCAAAGAAACTACTTTGGAGATCTTTAATACTGAGTCTGCTGCAGATTGGAATCCAATGACCATGGTTTCATTAAACCATGAAGAAACTCCGGTTGATTCACCAGATGTTGATTTATGGGATGAATTTGATCGCTCCATTGGGCACCATTTTAATCTTTCAATTGACCTAAATTCATGTACTGGATGTGGCGCTTGTGTCATAGCATGTCATGCAGAAAATAATGTTCCAGTCGTTGGAAAACAAGAAATCCGTAGAAGTCGTGATATGCACTGGCTACGAATCGATAGGTACTACTCTTCAGATGAAACTTTTGAAGGCGATAACACAATCAAAGAGAATATTGAGGGTCTTGGAAGCTCGTTAAGCACTTTTGGAGAGATGGAAACTCCATCAGACAATCCACAAGTTGCTTTTCAACCAATCATGTGTCAACATTGTAATCATGCACCTTGCGAAACGGTTTGTCCTGTAGCAGCATCTTCTCACGGACGACAAGGCCAAAATCACATGGCTTATAACCGTTGTGTAGGAACCCGCTATTGTGCAAACAACTGTCCTTACAAAGTACGCCGATTTAACTGGTTCTTATATAATGAGAATGATGAGTTCGACTACCACATGAACAATGACTTAGGACGTATGGTAATTAATCCAGATGTGACGGTTCGTTCTAGAGGGGTTATGGAAAAATGTTCTATGTGTATTCAAATGACACAGAAAACAATCCTAGACGCAAAACGTGACGGCAGAGAAGTAAATCCAGACGAGTTCAAAACAGCGTGTTCATCTGCGTGTGACTCTGGCGCTATTGCATTTGGAGATATTAACAATAAGAAAAGTGCGATTACAGAACTTAAGGATGATGAGCGCGCTTATCATTTATTAGATCACGTAGGAACAAAACCAAACGTGGTATATCAAGTTAAAGTAAGGAACACAAACGAAGCATAAAATAATTAAGAAATAATATAAAATTATTATGGCGTCTCATTACGAAGCACCTATTAGAAGACCATTAGTTACCGGGGATAAGTCATACCATGACGTGACCTTGGATGTGGTTGCTCCCGTTGAAGGAAAAGCAAATAAATTATGGTGGGTAGTATTTTCTATTGCACTTGCAGCTTTTGGCTGGGGTTTAGGATGTATGGTTTACACCGTCTCCACTGGAATTGGTACTTGGGGCCTCAATAAAACTGTTGGATGGGCTTGGGATATTACAAATTTTGTTTGGTGGGTTGGGATTGGTCACGCTGGTACCCTAATTTCAGCAGTCCTTTTGTTGTTCAGACAAAAATGGCGTATGGCAATTAACCGATCTGCGGAAGCCATGACAATTTTTTCTGTAATTCAAGCAGGCTTATTTCCAATTATTCACATGGGACGACCTTGGTTAGCTTACTGGGTACTTCCAATCCCAAATCAATTTGGATCATTATGGGTTAATTTTAACTCTCCATTATTGTGGGATGTATTTGCGATTTCTACATATTTATCGGTTTCACTCGTATTTTGGTGGACTGGATTATTGCCTGATTTTGCAATGATTCGTGATCGTGCTGTAAGGCCGTTCCAAAAGAAAATTTATTCTTTATTAAGTTTTGGTTGGAGCGGACGTGCAAAAGATTGGCAGCGATTTGAAGAAGTTTCTTTGGTTCTTGCAGGCCTTGCAACGCCTTTGGTATTATCAGTACATACTATTGTGTCTTTTGATTTTGCCACCTCGGTAATTCCAGGATGGCATACAACGATCTTCCCCCCATATTTTGTTGCAGGGGCTATCTTCTCAGGGTTCGCAATGGTAAACACCTTACTAATTATCATGCGTAAAGTATGTAATCTTGAAGATTATATTACAGTCCAGCATATCGAATTAATGAATATCGTAATTATGATTACGGGATCCATTGTTGGTGTTGCTTATATAACTGAATTATTTATTGCTTGGTATTCAGGAGTTGAATACGAACAATATGCCTTTTTGAACAGAGCAACGGGACCCTACGCATGGGCTTATTGGGCTATGATGTCATGTAATGTGTTTTCACCACAATTTATGTGGTTTAAAAGACTCAGAACAAGTATCATGTTCTCATTCTTTATTTCAATTGTTGTGAATATCGGAATGTGGTTTGAGCGTTTTGTAATTATTGTGACTTCACTTCACAGAGACTACTTACCATCGTCATGGACTATGTTCTCACCAACATTTGTTGATATCGGAATTTTTATTGGAACCATTGGATTCTTCTTTGTATTGTTTTTACTTTATGCTAGAACGTTCCCAGTAATTGCACAGGCAGAAGTCAAGACCATTTTAAAATCGTCTGGACAACGCTATAAAAATATTAGAGAAGCGGGTGGAAGCTTAGCAGGTACAGGTTCAGATAATCGTACCGACTCAAAGTCAAAGCCATTAGTAACCACTAAAAAGAAAAAAGAGTAGCCTATGGGATCTTCAAAAGTTATTCACGCACTTTATACTGATGATGATGTATTATTATCAGCTGTTAAAACAGTTAAGGCCGAAAAGCACCACATCGAAGAGATATTTACTCCTTTTCCTGTGCACGGACTTGATAAAGCAATGGGTTTAGAGCCTACGCGAATCGCTATCGCAGCTTTTATGTACGGATGTGTTGGGCTGATAGTAGCAACGACAATGATGAATTATATTATGATTGAAGATTGGCCTCAGGATATTGGAGGTAAGCCAAGCTTTAGTTATTTAGAAAATATGCCAGCATTTGTACCGATTATGTTTGAACTAACCGTTTTTTTTGCCGCTCACTTAATGGTTATTACTTTTTATTTAAGAAGTAGAATGTGGCCGTTTAAAAATGCAGAGAATCCTGATCCAAGAACAACTGATGACCATTTTTTAATGGAAATACCTGTTCATGATAACGAAAAAGAATTAAAAGCCTTGCTGACCAAAACAGGTGCAGTTGAGGTTCATACCGTTGAGAAAGAAGCACATTAGTCCTATGAAAAGTGTATCAAAAGTAATCGTTTTAGTAGTAGTTTTATTGACTACGTTCTCATGTCAAAATGATAACAGTCCAAACTATCAATATTTTCCAAATATGTATAAACCCATAGGATATGAAGCCTATGGCGAATATGATGTTTTTCCAAACTCACAAGAAGCATTGTTGCCTGTGAAAGGGACGATCTCAAGGGGACATTCATTGTACGAATATGAAAACACAAACGAAGGATATACAGCAGCGCTTTTGGAACTTAAATCCCCTCTGGAATCATCTCAGTTGAATGCTAAAAGAGGAAAAGAACTCTATAATATTTATTGTGGGATTTGTCACGGGACGAAAGGGGCTGGCCAAGGAAAGCTCGTAATGAGAGAGAAAATTCTAGGGGTTCCAAGTTACGCAGATAGAGATATTACCACAGGGAGTATTTACCATGTTATTTATTTTGGTAAAAACTCCATGGGATCCTATGCAAATTTATTAAATGAGGAAGAACGTTGGCAAGTAACAGCTTATGTTGAAACTCTAAGAAGAGAATTAAAAAAATAAGAAAAGTAAAACATTTATATACATGTACACGTTTTCCAAAAGACTTAAAATTGTTTCAATCCTTCTATTCGTTGTTGGCGCTGTTGGCTGGGGAACAAGTTATGTAGCATCTCACAGACTTAATCTAGAAGATGTGAAAATATTATTAGCTGAAGAAAACTCTCACCATGAAGGGGGAGCGGCTTCTCATAGTGAAAGTACGACTGAAATTTCTCATCACGATGTTAAAACGGATAATGAGGAGCATATTACAATGATTCATTCCAAACATGTATCCGAAGCCCATGCTGAAGATGCGCATGTATCAAATGATCACGGAGCTGACCCTCATGCGGAACACGTTTTACACCAAATGCACAATAGACCTTATGCGGCTTTGTACGTAGCAGCGTTTTTCTTTTTTATGATTTCTCTAGGAGTGTTAGCTTTTTATGCTATACAATATGCTGCACAAGCAGGCTGGTCGCCTGTACTTTTTAGAGTGATGGAAGCAATTACATATTACCTTTTACCAGGTGCATTAATCGTGTTAGGTATAGCATGGTGGGCAGGAGATCATATTTTTATATGGATGGATCCAGATGTTGTAGCACATGACGAACTGATTCAAGCAAAAGCAGGCTGGCTAAACAAAACATGGTTTCTGATTAGAGGACTTATCTTTATAACAGGATGGAGTTTGTATCGTTATTTTTCTCGAAAATTCTCACTTGCACAAGATTCAGCTGATCTAAATGACAATAGTAATTTTAAAAATAACTTTAGAATCTCAGCTGGTTTTTTAGTCTTTTACATTTATACAGAATCTATCATGTCTTGGGATTGGATCATGAGCGTCGACCCGCACTGGTTTAGTACGCTTTTTGGATGGTATGTATTTGCGAGTATGTTCGTGAGCGGAATCACTGTAATTGCTATGATTACGATCTATCTAAAATCTAAAGGATTGATGGAATTTGTAAATGATAGTCACCTGCATGATTTAGCTAAGTTTATGTTTGCTATTAGCGTCTTCTGGACTTATTTATGGTTCTCACAATTTATGCTTATATGGTATGCAAACATCCCTGAGGAAGTAACTTATTTTGTGACAAGGATAGAAGATTACAATCTTCCATTCTTTGGGATGATAATTTTAAACTTCATATTTCCGTTTTTAGTCCTAATGAATAGTGATTACAAGCGAGTGCCGTGGTTTATTGTTATGGCTGGAATTGTAATTTTGTTTGGACACTACATTGATGTATTTAACATGATCATGCCGGCAACTGTAGGAGACCGGTGGTTCATCGGCATCGCTGAAATTAGTGCAATATTATTATTTTTAGGATTGTTCATTTTCATTGTTTTTTATGCGCTGTCAAAGGCACCATTACTAGCAAAAGGGAATCCTTTTATCAAAGAGAGCGAACATTTTCATTATTAATTAGAATTTAAAAAGACAAGATATAACGATGACTGGCTTATTAACCATATTAATTTTATTAGGGATCACTATTGCAATTTGGCAAATGGTCAAGATCTTTGATTTAGCGCAAGCAAATAAAGACTTCTCACAAGTAGCAAACGACAAGGACAACCGGGTTAATGGATACCTAATGCTAGCCTTTTTAGGTTTTATCTATGGCATTACAATTGTATCTTTTGCGTTATGGGGAGATTTACCATTAACTTCGAATTCGGCCTCTAAACATGGGCCAGAAATTGATCGTTTAATGATCATTTCGATGGTTGTAATTTTTATAGTACAAATTATTACACAGTTTTTACTTCACTATTTTGCATTTAAGTACAAAGGTGAAAAAGGACGTAAAGCACTGTTTTATGCAGATAACGATAAGCTAGAATTTATATGGACTGTAATTCCTGTAATAGTGTTAGCAGGACTGATTATGTACGGACTGTTTACCTGGTCAGATATTATGAATATTGACGAAGATGAGGATCCTCTTTTGGTTGAACTATACGCACAACAATTTAACTGGAAAGCTAGATATGCTGGACAGGACAACGTTTTAGGTAAAGCTAATGTGCGATTAATTAACCTTGATAATGCAAACATTTTAGGACTAGACGAATCAGATCCTAATGCACAAGACGATGTTATTACAACTGAATTACACCTTCCTGTAGGTCGCCCCGTATTGTTCAAGATGCGATCTCAAGATGTTTTACACTCTGCTTATATGCCTCATTTTAGAGCTCAAATGAATTGTGTGCCAGGGATGATAACTCAATTTGCCTTTACACCCACTGTCACCACGGAAGAAATGAGATTAAATCCAGACATCTATGAAAAAGTAAAAAACATTAATAGAATTAGAGTCAACAAAAGTAAGAAGCTTCAAGCTAAAGGTGAGGAACCTTTAGACCGCTATGAGTTTGATTATTTGTTATTATGTAATAAAATATGTGGAAAATCTCATTATAATATGCAAATGAAAATCATTGTAGAATCGGAAGAGGATTACAATGAGTGGTTAAATGAGCAAAAACTATTTAAGAATTCTATAGTTCAAAATTAAAAAATATAAAGAAATAATACTATAAGTTTATGTCAGCACATGTAGATAATCTTACACACGACGACAACCATGGACACCATCACAAAGAAACCTTTGTGACCAAGTACATTTTTAGTCAAGATCACAAAATGATAGCCAAGCAGTATTTGATCACTGGAGTTATTATGGGTGTGATAGGGATTTTGATGTCTCTTTTAATGCGTATGCAAATTGCATGGCCTTCTGAGCCTAACATAATTTTTGAAGCTTTGTTAGGTAAATGGGCACCTGGAGGTGTTATGGATGCCGATATTTACTTGGCATTAGTAACCATTCATGGAACTATTATGGTTTTTTTCGTTCTAACTGCTGGATTAAGTGGAACCTTTAGTAATTTATTGATTCCGTTACAAATAGGCGCAAGAGATATGGCGTCAGGTTTTCTTAACATGATATCTTATTGGCTATTCTTTCTTTCTAGTGTTATAATGGTTATTTCCTTTTTTGTGGAGGCGGGACCTGCAGCAGCTGGATGGACTATATATCCACCGTTAAGTGCATTACCATTAGCACAAGGAGGATCTGGCGCGGGAATGACTTTATGGCTAGTTTCGATGGCAATTTTCATTGTTTCATCATTACTAGGTTCTCTAAACTACATCGTAACGGTCCTTAACTTGAGAACAAAAGGGATGTCAATGACAAGATTACCATTGACAATATGGGCGTTTTTCATCACTGCAGTTATAGGAGTGGTGTCCTTCCCAGTACTATTATCAGCTGCGTTATTACTAATAATGGATCGTAGCTTTGGTACGTCTTTCTTTTTATCGGATATCTTTATTCAAGGAGAAGTATTGCATTATCAAGGGGGGTCACCTGTTTTGTTTGAACACTTATTTTGGTTCTTGGGTCACCCTGAAGTATATATTGTATTGCTTCCAGCCTTGGGAATTACATCTGAAGTAATAGCTACAAATTCACGAAAACCAATTTTTGGATATCGAGCCATGGTAGCTTCTATTTTGGCAATCGCGTTCTTGTCAACAATCGTTTGGGGTCACCATATGTTTATTTCAGGGATGAATCCATTTTTAGGATCTGTATTTACGTTTACAACCTTGCTTATAGCAATACCTTCTGCTGTGAAGGCTTTCAATTATATTACTACGCTGTGGAAAGGAAATTTACAGCTTAACCCCGCAATGTTATTTTCTATTGGACTGGTTTCAACCTTCATAACCGGGGGTCTTACAGGAATTATTCTTGGAGATAGTGCATTAGATATAAATGTTCACGACACTTACTTTGTGGTAGCTCACTTCCATTTAGTTATGGGAATTTCTGCACTTTATGGACTTTTCGCAGGGGTTTACCACTGGTTTCCTAAAATGTTTGGTCGTATGCTTAATAAAAACTTAGGATACATTCATTTTTGGGTAACAGCAATATGTGCTTACGGAGTCTTTTTTCCAATGCATTTTATTGGTATGGCTGGACTTCCAAGAAGATATTATACAAACAGTAATTTTCCGCTATTCGATGATACTTCAAACGTTCAAATTCTTATAACAATATTTGCCATTGTTGGAGGCCTTTTCCAACTTGTATTTTTATGGAACTTCATACACAGTATGTTTTATGGAAAGAAAACAGAACAAAACCCATGGAAATCTAATACTTTAGAATGGACTGCTCCAGTTGAACATATGCATGGAAACTGGCCAGGTGAAATCCCTCACGTACACCGTTGGGCTTATGACTACAGTAAGCCTGGCCATGATAGTGATTTTGTTCCACAAAATATTCCTCTAAAAAAAGGAGAAGAAGAGCTGCAACATTAGACTGTTAACACTTAATTTTATATTTAAAAGCCTTTCTTAATTCAAGAGAGGCTTTTTTTTTATATTTGTTAGTATGAATGAAAATCTGGATCCAACCGACGGTAATCTCTCAGCAGAGGAACATGATATTGAAAAAGTATTAAGACCTCTTTCGTTTGATGATTTCGCAGGACAAGACCAAGTCCTCGAAAACTTACAAATCTTCGTAGAAGCTGCAGTTGAGCGTGACGAAGCTCTAGATCATACACTTTTTCATGGACCACCAGGACTTGGAAAGACAACCCTTGCACATATTCTTGCAAATGAATTAGGAGTGGGTATTAAAGTTACCTCAGGTCCAGTCTTAGATAAACCAGGAGATCTAGCCGGACTGCTTACAAATCTAGAAGAAAGGGATGTTCTTTTTATCGATGAAATCCATCGGCTTAGCCCAATAGTTGAAGAGTACCTCTACTCTGCAATGGAGGATTATAAGATTGATATTATGATTGAGTCTGGGCCCAATGCCAGAACTGTTCAAATTAATCTAAACCCCTTTACATTAGTCGGTGCCACAACAAGGTCAGGACTTCTAACAGCTCCGATGCGCGCTCGATTTGGGATAAGTAGTCGTTTGCAGTACTATTCAACAGAGCTACTTTCTACAATTATCCAGAGAAGTTCAGAGATCTTAAAGGTCCCTATTAGTGTAGAAGCTTCCATCGAAATTGCAGGTCGAAGTCGCGGAACGCCTCGGATTGCTAACGCACTTCTGAGACGGGTTAGAGATTTTGCACAAATAAAGGGCAATGGAAAAATTGATATAGCTATCGCTAAATTCGGGTTAAAAGCATTAAATGTAGATGCTCATGGGCTTGACGAAATGGATAATAAAATCTTAAAAACCATTATAGATAAGTTTAAGGGAGGACCTGTTGGAGTTACCACAATTGCAACTGCAGTGAGTGAAAGTCCAGAAACAATTGAAGAAGTTTACGAACCGTTTTTAATTCAACAAGGCTTTATTATGCGTACCCCTAGAGGTCGTGAAGTTACCGAACTTGCATACAAACATTTAGGTCGTATTAAAGGAGATATTCAAGGAGGATTGTTTTAAAATAACGTGAATTATTAGTTCTGAATAAAAAAGAGACATACTCAAAACAAATCAAAGCCGAAGCTAAACGCCTCGGCTTTTTGTCTTGCGGGATGAGCAGAGCAGGATTTTTAGAAGAAGAAGCACCACGTCTAGAGTCCTGGCTAAAAAAAAATAGCCATGGTACAATGCAGTACATGGAAAACCACTTTGATAAGCGTCTTGACCCTACATTACTAGTTGAAGATTCGAAAAGTGTAGTTTCATTAATTTATAATTATTTTCCTGAAGAGATACAGAAAGATCCAAACGCTCCAAAGATAAGCAAGTATGCTTATGGACAAGACTATCACTTTGTTATAAAAGATAAATTAAGACAATTACTGGAGTTTGTTAAAGAGGAAATTGGTGACGTTCATGGTCGTGCTTTTGTTGATTCTGCTCCAATATTAGAAAAAGCATGGGCTAAAAAGTCAGGCTTGGGTTGGATCGGGAAACACAGTAATTTACTAACTCAAAAAGTAGGGTCTTTTTACTTCATAGCAGAACTTATCATTGATTTAGAATTAGACTATGATCATGCTGTTACAGATCATTGTGGTAGTTGTACAGCTTGTGTAGATGCCTGTCCGACACAAGCCATAACCTCTGACTATGGAGTAGATGGAAGTAAATGTATTTCGTATTTTACAATTGAGTTAAAAGAACAAATACCTTCTAATATGAAAGGGCAATTTGACAACTGGATGTTTGGTTGTGATGTATGTCAGGATGTTTGTCCCTGGAATAGATTTTCAAAAGCACATAGTGAGCCCTTGTTTAACCCCAAGCCGGATCTTATTTCAATGACTAAGCAAGATTGGGAAGAGATTACCCATGATACTTTTAATAAAGTTTTTCAGCATTCAGCTGTTAAGCGTGCTAAGTTCTCTGGATTAAAAAGAAATATTAAATTTCTCGAATAACTATCGTTATGAACAAAATCAGCCTATTATTAATCACTGGAATACTCTTGATTTGTTGTAGAAAAAAGACAATTCAAAACATGAAAGAGAAAAGTAGAGGTTTTATTGCTGAAAATGCCATGGTAGTTTCAGCAAGGGAAGAGGCTTCAAAAATAGGCTTAGATATTATGAAACAAGGGGGTAATGCTTTTGATGCCATGATTGCCACTGACCTGGCACTATTAGTTTCGTACCCTGTAGCTGGAAACATTGGTGGTGGTGGATTTATGGTTTTCCGCATGGCAGACGGAACATCTGGAGCTTTAGACTACAGAGAGATGGCACCTATTTTAGCCACCAAAAATATGTATTTAGATCAAGAAGGAAAGGTAATGTCTGAAAAGAGTAAAACAGGAGCATTGGCAATTGGAGTTCCTGGTACTATTGCGGGATTGTTTGAAATACACAATAAATTTGGTACAATTTCTATAGAAAAACTTATTCAACCTGCAATAAATTTAGCCAACGCTGGAATCGTTATCACACTAGCGCAAGCAAATCGCTTAAATCAACATAAAGCTAGTTTTAGAAACGTTAATCAAAGGCAAATACTTTATGATAAACAATGGCGGGCTGGTGATATTATTAAAAACCCATCACTGGCGAAAACATTAGAGCGAATAAAGACGGAAGGTAGAGACGGCTTTTACAAAGGGAAAACAGCAGACTTTATTGTAAATAAAGTTCAAAATCTTGGTGGAATAATTACGAAAGAAGACTTAGAAAACTATAATGTGAAATGGAGAGACCCTATAATTTTTAATTATAATGGTCATAAAATCATATCGATGCCACCACCTTCAAGTGGAGGGATATGCCTTGCTCAAATTCTTAAAACTATTGAGCCGTATAATATAGGTCAGTACAAACACAACTCTAAGAAATATATACAATTAATGGTTGAAGCTGAAAGACGCTCCTATGCCGATAGATCCTATTTTTTAGGGGATCCTGACTTTGTTGATATTTCAAAAGACAGTTTAACTTCCATAAAATACCTTTCTAAGCGAATGAAAACTTTTAATTGGGACAAAGCAACAAAATCAAGTGATCTTTCTAGAGGTTCATTTTTAGGACATGAAAGTGATGAAACCACTCATTACTCTATTGTTGACTGTGAGGGAAACAGTGTGTCAGTAACTACCACTCTAAATGGAGCTTATGGCTCAAAAGTATTTGTAGATAAGGGAGGTTTCTTTTTAAATAATGAAATGGATGATTTTAGTGTCAAGCCGGGTACGCCAAATATGTTTGGTCTAATTGGAGCTGAAGCAAATTCAATTGCAGCAAAAAAACGAATGTTGAGTTCAATGACACCTACAATTATTGAGACTAACGGTCAGCTTAAAATGGTATTAGGCTCTCCGGGAGGTTCAACAATTATTACCACAGTATTGCAAAATATCTTAAATGTTTTAGACTATAACATGACAATGGAAGAATCTGTTTCAAAGCCGCGTTTCCACCATCAATGGTTACCAGACAATATTAAATTTGAAACCTCATTTGATACAACTGTTTTTAGCTCTCTTAAGAAATTAGGCTACAAAGTTGATAATAGTGATTTTCTAGTAATAGGAAAAACAGATGCAATCTTGGTACTTCCGGACGGTCGCTTAGAAGGAGGAGCAGACCCAAGAGGTGACGACAAAGCAGAAGGCTTTTGAAAGGATAATGGTTTTATTTTACAAACTAGCTTTTTAGTCTTGTTAAAAAGAATAGTAATTAAGTTTTAATATTAACTATTAGCGTTTAACTTTGTAATACTAACTAACTATCACATGCCAAGATTAACGAAACACGATTTAGAAGCTTTAGCTTATCATGAAAAACCATCACCAGGAAAAATCCAGATAATTCCAACAACTAAGTATGCATCACAACGTGATTTGGCTTTAGCTTATTCCCCCGGAGTGGCCGCTCCTTGTTTAGCTATTGAAAAGAATCCGTCAGATGCATATAAATATACTGCAAAAGGAAATTTAGTTGCGGTTGTGACCAATGGAACAGCTGTTTTAGGATTAGGAAATATTGGAGCTGCAGCTTCCAAGCCAGTTATGGAAGGTAAAGGCTTGTTGTTTAAGATATTTGCAGATATTGACGTGTTTGATATTGAAGTCAACACTGAAAATGTTGAAGAATTTATTAAAACAGTCAAAAATATAGCTCCTACATTTGGAGGTATTAACTTAGAGGACATTAAAGCTCCAGAAGCCTTTGAAATTGAAACACGACTCAAAGCAGAGTTAGATATCCCTGTCATGCATGACGATCAGCACGGTACAGCCATTATATCAGCTGCAGCTTTGTTAAACGCATTAGAAATTGCGGACAAGGACATACAAGACGTGCACATCGTTGTTAGTGGCGCAGGCGCAGCTGCTATTTCATGTACTCGTCTATATCAGTCTTTTGGTGCTAAGCGTGAAAATATTGTAATGCTAGACAGCAAAGGGGTTATTAGAAATGATCGTGATAACCTGACTATACAGAAAGCAGAGTTTGCTACTGAAAGGAAAATAGATAGTTTAGATCAAGCGATGATAAATGCGGATGTTTTTATCGGATTATCTACCTCTAACATTGTGAGCCAAGAAATGCTAAAAACGATGGCTAGTAATCCAATCGTATTTGCTATGGCAAATCCCGACCCCGAAATAAAATACAAACTTGCCATCAAAACTAGAGATGATATTATTATGGCTACTGGCAGGAGTGACAACCCCAATCAAGTAAATAATGTACTTGGCTTTCCATTTATATTTAGAGGAGCTTTGGATGTTAGAGCTACAACAATTAACGAGGAAATGAAAAAAGCAGCTGTAGTTGCATTGGCTGAGTTAGCAAAAGAACCTGTCCCAGAGCAAGTCAATATAGCTTATGGAGAAACACGTCTTACTTTTGGTAAAGACTACATAATACCTAAACCGTTTGACCCTCGATTAATAGCTGCGATCCCACCTGCAGTGGCCAAAGCAGCTATTAAAAGTGGAGTAGCGTTAGCTCCAATTTCTGATTGGGAAAAATATGAAGATTCACTACTAGAACGAATGGGGTCAGACAATAAGATTGTAAGACTTTTATTTAATAGAGCAAAGCTAAAGCCAAAGCGAGTTGTCTTTGCCGAAGCTGACCAATTAAATGTTTTAAAAGCAGCTCAAATTGCTTTGGAAGAAGGAATAGCAACACCCATTTTACTAGGGAGGCGTGACGAAATTGAACGACTTATGGAGGAACTAGAATTTGACGAGGAAGTGTTAATTATTGATCCAAAAGAAGATAATAGCAGCGCTCAGAAGAATCGATATGCTGAGATTTATTGGAAACAACAAAAAAGAAAAGGGATAACACTTTTAGCCTCTCAAAAATTAATGAGAGAACGAAATTATTTTGCCGCTATGATGGTAAATGAGGGAGATGCAGATGCTCTCATATCTGGTTATTCAAGCAACTATGGATCTGTCGTAAAACCAATGTTGAATCTGATTGGTTTGGCACCAGGTTCAACACGTATCGCTACTACTAATGTAATGATCACCCAAAGAGGCCCAATGTTTTTAAGTGACACTGCAATTAACATCAATCCCTCTGCAAACGATCTAATAAAAATTGCTCAAATGACATCAGGCGTTGTTAAGATGTTTGGTTTAGAACCAGTTATGGCAATGATATCATATTCTAACTTTGGATCTTCCAAGGATAAAACAGCGACCAAAGTAAAGGAAGCTGTAGCCTACCTTCACAGAAGACATCCACAATTACTAGTTGATGGTGAATTACAAACAGATTTTGCTTTAAATAGTGAGATGTTGAAAGCTAACTTCCCTTTTTCAAGACTTGCTAACAAAAAAGTGAACACTCTTATTTTCCCAAATTTAGAATCAGCAAATATTACATATAAACTTTTAAAAGAATTAAATAAGGCAGAATCTATTGGACCTATCATGATGGGTTTGCGTAGGCCAGTACATATTTTACAATTGGGGGCAAGCGTTGATGAAATCGTAAATATGACTGCTGTCGCTGTAGTTGACGCGCAACAGAAAGAAAAACAGTAAAATATCACTCATAACAGCTTCGCTTTTAAATATTAAATGTTGTATTATTTTATTACATTTGATGATCACAGAAAGTGAAAATTTATGATAACACATATTCAAGGTAAGTTAGTTGAAAAAACTCCCACTCATATTATAGTAGATTGCAATGGTGTGGGGTACTTTATTAATATTTCACTAAACACGTTCTCTCAACTACCAGACGTAGAATTAGTTAAGGTTTTTACTCATCTCCAGGTTAAGGAAGATTCACACACTTTGTATGGCTTTATTAGCTCATCAGAACGTCAGATATTTAGACTTCTAATTTCTGTAAGTGGAATTGGAGCAAGTACAGCTAGAACAATGCTTTCATCACTTACTCCAGTGCAAGTGAAAGAAGCAATTGCAATTGGAGATGTTCCGTTAATTCAATCTGTTAAGGGTATTGGTTTAAAGACAGCCCAACGAGTTATTATTGAATTAAAGGATAAAGTTATTAAAATTTACGATATAGGTGAATCTTCCTTGTCTCAAAACAATACAAACAAGGATGAAGCGTTATCAGCTCTGGAAGTTTTAGGCTTTATGAAAAAACAATCTGAACGTATTGTTGAAAAAGTAATATCATCTAGCCCGAATGCCTCTGTAGAGTTTATTATCAAAGAAGCCCTTAAAAACCTATAATTCATTTGAAAAATTCAAATTACAGACCATATTTAAAAGGACTCTTTTTGATCTTTTTTTTATTGATTTGCAATTCAACTCTATATGCTCAACAACCTTCAAAAGTTAGAGATTCCACTTCTACCACTTTTTCATTCGGAACCTTAGATCCGCTTGACCCACCTAGTATCACAAGCAAATACTCCTATGATCCGTTAACAGATCGATATTTTTTCAACACCACTGTAGGAGATTTTGATATTAATTATCCAATAATATTAACTCCAAAACAATTTCAGGAGTTAGTCATGAATGAAAGTTTAAGACAGTATTATAAAGATAAAATAGATGCGTTAGAGGGTAAAAAAGAAGGATCTGATGATACTAAGAAAAATTTAATTCCTGATTTTTATGTTAACTCTAAGTTTTTTGAAACAATATTTGGAGGTAACACTATTTCTGTTGTTCCCCAAGGATCTGTTGAGATGGATCTTGGAGTTATGTATACAAAGCAAGAAAATCCTGCATTTTCACCCAGAAATCAGAGTAATTTTACTTTTGATTTTGACCAGAGAATAAGCTTAAGTTTAATGGGTCAAGTAGGAACAAGGTTACAAGTTAATGTCAATTATGATACCCAATCAACATTTGATTTTCAAAATCTATTTAAGATAGAATACGACCCTTCTCTTCCAGGGTTAGATGGAACTAGTGGGGGCGAAGATTCAATACTTCAAAAGCTTGAAGTAGGTAACGTTAGTATGCCTCTAAATAGCTCCCTTATTTCAGGCGCTCAAAGCTTGTTTGGTGTAAAAACAGAGCTACAATTCGGAAAGACCAGGGTCACAGCTGTGTTTTCGGAGCAACAATCTGAAACAAGATCTGTTGTTTCAGAGGGAGGTGGAACAATCGAAGATTTTGATTTTTTTGGATTAGACTATGATGAAAATAGACACTTTTTTTTGGGACACTACTTTAGAGAAAATTATGACAAGGCCTTAGAAAACTATCCATTTATCAACTCTCAGGTTCAAATTACAAGAGTTGAGGTTTGGGTCACAAATCGAACTAATCAAATTCAGAATGTTAGAAATATTGTTGCGTTACAAGATTTAGGAGAATCTTCAACAATTGGTTTAAATACCTTTCCAACTGACTTTGTGAATTCGGGCCCTAATGCCTTTCCAGATAATGGAAATAATGATTTTGATCCCACTAATATTGGAGGTGTTGGATCTCAACTTACTAACGCAGTTCGAGATATTGCTACTGCACAGTCAGGATTTTTAATTACAAATATTAATGAAGGTTTTGATTTTGGAAAGTTAGAAAATGCTAAAAAACTTACACAAGGTAGTGGATACACTGTTGACACTCAACTAGGTTATATATCTTTAAATCAGCGTTTGCAAAACGATGAAGTATTGGCTGTTGCCTACCAATATACAGTAGGAGGTGAAGTTTTTCAGGTTGGCGAGTTTGGAAATGATGGACTTAATGCAACTGAAATAGAATCAGACCCATCTTCAGGAAACCAAATAGTTACGAATCAAAGTTTAATACTAAAAATGTTAAAAAGTTCAGTGACAAATGTAAATCTTCCAATATGGGATTTAATGATGAAAAACGTCTATAATACTGGAGCTTATCAGCTATCTCAAGAAGACTTTAAATTAAATATTTTTTATAATGAAACATCCACACTCAACTTTATTTCTCCAGTAAATGGGACACCTTTCCCTAATCCGTCACCAAATCAAGATCCTATCAATGAAATACCACTAATTCGATTATTTAATTTCGATCGACTTAACTTCAACAATGATCCTCAAAATAAAGGAGATGGTTTTTTTGATTTTGTTCCGGGTATCACAGTCATTCCTCAAAATGGGAAAATCATTTTCACAAAGGTTGAACCTTTTGGGAGCTATATGTTTGAAACTTTAAGGTTAACCAGCTCTGAAAACTACAGTGGAGATGAATCAGTTCCAGGCACCTATAATTCAAATCAATTAAAATACGTTTACAAATCACTTTATAAAAACACAAAAACAGCTGCTTTGCAGGACAATGAAAAAAATAAGTTTTTGATGCGAGGTCGTTACAAATCTTCTGGAAGCTCTGGGATACCAATAGGAGCATTTAATGTCCCAAGAGGTTCAGTTAATGTGACCGCAGGAGGGCGCGTACTTGTTGAAGGTGTAGACTATACTGTAAACTATCAAATGGGGACAGTACAAATCTTAGATCCTTCGCTGCAAGCATCTAATACTCCTATTCAAGTGTCTGTAGAAAACAATGCTGTTTTTGGTCAGCAAACCAAGAGATTTACTGGATTAAACATTGAACATCAATTTAATAAAAATTTTGTTTTGGGTGCAACATTTTTAAACTTAAATGAACGACCAATTACTCAAAAAGCAAACTATGGTACTGAACCTATAAACAACTCAATTTTTGGTTTCAACGGGAATTACTCAACCGAGATCCCTTTTTTGACACGTATAGCAAATAAATTACCAAATATTGACACTGATGTCGAATCTAATATCTCGCTCAGAACTGAGTTTGCATATTTAAAACCCGGTGCGCCAAAAGGGACAGATTTCGATAGTGAAATTACTTCTTATGTTGACGATTTTGAGGGTTCTCAAAACGGAATTAGCTTGCTGACTCCACAGTCATGGTTTTTGTCAAGTCGTCCAAAAGGGCTTGGGCGTGTTTACGCGCAAGGATCAGAGGACGATGACGGATATCAAAATGGATTTGACAGGGCTCATTTAAATTGGTACACTGTCGATCCAATCTTCTACAGTGGACAACGACCTGGAGAGATCACAGATGATGACATTTCAGATCTTTACACCAGAAGAATATTTATTGATGAGTTATTTCCTCAGGTTGATTTAGTTACAGGTCAATATACAGTTATAAACTCATTAGATTTAGTTTATAACCCCTCTGAAAGAGGTCCATACAATTATAAACAAGGTGCTGAAGATGGAATTTTAGATACGCCACAAAATAGTTGGGCTGGAATATCAAGGCAACTTACGTCAACAGATTTTGAGCAAGCAAATGTAGAGTACATTGAGTTCTGGCTAATGGACCCATTCCTCAACAACCCTTCAAACCCTGGCGGAAAACTTGTCTTAAATCTAGGAAATATTTCGGAAGATGTTATAAAAGATGGAAGAAAACAATATGAAAATGGACTTCCTGAAGACGGTGATATTAGTCTTTTACCAACCACAACATGGGGTTCTGTAAGTCCGCTAAATCAGTCTCTTATTTATGCTTTTTCTTCACAAGGAGATGAACGAACAAACCAGGACGTCGGGCTTGATGGATATGATGATTCTCGTGAAATAGCATCTACAGACCCACGATTTACATCTTTTTCTGCACTCGAAGACCCCGCAAATGACAACTACAAATATTATTTGAACACACAAGGAAATATATTCGATCGCTACAAAAAATATAATGGATTAGAGGGAAACTCTCCAGATACATTCTCGGAAACTAACCGCGGATCGACAACCCAGCCTGATGTTGAAGACATTAATAGAGACAATACAATGAATACTATCGATAGCTACTTTGAGTATGAAATAGGAATTTCATCGGCAGACTTTAATAATTTAAATAACCCGTACATTGTCGATAGAAAGTCAATTTCAAATATTACACTACCAAACGGATCCCCGTCAGGGATTATAAATTGGTACCAGTACAGAATTCCTCTTTCTGAATTTACAAACGCTGTTGGTGGAGTTTCCGATTTTAGATCTATTCGCTTTGCACGATTGTACTTGAAGGAATTTACAGAATCAACAGTTCTTAGATTTGGAACTTTAGATTTGGTTCGCAGTGATTGGCGTCGTTATCAACAGTCGTTAGATGACGATTCTAATCAGTCAACAGAGTTGGAAACTACTGATTTTAGTGTTGGAATTATAGGAATTCAAGAAAATGATGGAAGTTACGTTTCTCCACCAGGAGTTGTGCGCGAGCAGCTAAATAATAATAATAGTATTGTTCGACAAAACGAACAATCTTTGGTAGTGGATATTTGTGAATTAGAAAGTGAGGATGCAAGAGGAGTTTTTAAAAATGTTAATGTGGACATGCGTCAATACAAAAAACTTAAAATGTTTATTCATGCCGAGGATGGTGAAATTAATAGTTTTAATCAAGGTGACTTAGTTGGTTTTATAAGAATGGGTAACGACCTTACTCAAAACTACTATCAGATTGAAATCCCACTAAGAAAATCTTCAGGTGCTACAGGTGCTTCCGATACTGAAGTTTGGCCAGATTATAATGAAATAAATATTCCTTTAGAATACCTTGAGCAAATTAAATCCATAGGAATTAGCCTTGGAACCTTAGGCAACGAAGACCCAACTTTTTATGATATCATTGATGGAGAGCTACAAGGAAACCCTGTTAATGAATTCACCCCTTTTTCATTAAACCTAAGTTCATCTTTAAATGAAACACCTGTTGAACAGCGGATTGCCATAAAAGGGAATCCGAATTTTGGCGATATACGTACATTGATGGTAGGAGTTAAGAATATTGGTAGTTCCCCACAATGCGCGGAAGTTTGGTTTAATGAACTTCGACTGGCTGATATGGACAATCAAGGAGGATGGGCTTCAATAATGAGTATGGATTCTAATATTGCAGATTTCATTAATATTAACGCAACTGCTAAGCGAACCACGACTGGTTTTGGCAGCTTGGAACAAGGGCCAAATGAGAGAAGTCGAGAAGATTTAAAACAATATGATTTTGTTACTAATACAAATATTGGTCAATTATTTCCTAAAAAATGGGGATTAGAAATTCCATTTAACTATGGGCAAAGTGAAGTGCTAATAACTCCAGAATATGATCAGCAATATAAGGATTTAAAGCTTGAGAGTAGATTAACTACTGCTGTAAATGTAGATGACCGAGAGCGTATTAAGTCTCAGTCTGAAGATTACACAAAAAGGAAGAGCATTAATTTTATCGGAGTAAAGAAGCAGCGTACTGGTGATGCTAGTCCTCGAGTTTACGACGTGGAAAACCTAACTATGAATTATTCTTATAATGAGATTAAGCATCGAGATTTTGAGATTGAAAATTCATTGGATCAAAATATTAGAGTAGGAGCTAATTATAGTTATAGTTTTGAGCCACTAAAAATTGAGCCATTTAAAAATAATGATTCAATATTAACTAACAAGTATTGGAAGTTAATAAAAGATTTTAATTTAAATTTACTCCCTTCAACCCTTGCCGTTAACTCAGATTTTATCAGACAATTTAACAGTCAGAAGTTTAGAGATGCAGGACTAGGAAGTGATAACATCTCAATCAACGAACTTATTAGAAGAAATTACACTTTTGATTTTCAGTATACCATTAACTACGAATTAACAGATGGTTTGCGTCTAAATTTTACGGCTTCAAATAATAATATTGTAAGAAATTATTTTATTGATGATCAATTAGATGGAGATCAAGATCCATCTCTTGGGATTTGGAATCGTTTTTTTGATTTTGGTGATCCTAATAGACATACACAACAACTAGGAGTAAATTATGAGCTACCAATTAATAAATTTCCTGCATTTAGTTTTGTGTCCTCAAACTATTCCTATGCTGGGGATTTTCAATGGAATAAAGGATCTGATTTGTTTGGAGATATAAGTATAGACGGACAGAATTACGATCTTGGAAATTCAATATCAAATGCCAGTCAGCATAATCTAAACACTTCTTTAGACATGCGTAAACTATACCGTTACTTGGGAGTTAAGAGGCCAAGAAGGTCAAGACGTCCGTCAAGAGATTTTAACGATAAGACGAAGACAAAAAAATTTAATTTAAAGGAATTTGGTATTGGGATCTTGACCGCTATTGATAGGGCACAGTTTAATTATTCTGAGATTAATAGCTCCTTTTTGCCAGGCTATCTTCCAAGGCCAGGATTCTTGGGAACCCTTAGGCCTACAGCTGGATATACTTTTGGTAGCCAGCGAGATATTAGAAGAATTGCTGCAGAAAAAGGATGGCTAACTACCTTTGCACAGTTTAACCAACAATATACTGAAACTCACAATCAAAATATTGATTATGCAGTTAATATGGAGCCAATAACAGATTTAAAAATTGATTTGAATGGAGGAAGAACTTTTGCCACTAATTATGCTGAAAGTTATAATACTACCGACTTAAATGGAGACGGATTGAGTAATATTTATAATTCTCTTATTCAAAACACTTTTGGAAATTATAATATTTCAACGTCTTTAATTAAAACAGCTTTTAGTAAAAGTGATGAAAATAGTTCTGAACCATTTGATGAGTTTAAATCAAACCGCCTCGTGGTAGCAAATCGCTTAGCGCGTGAATTTTATGGCTCAACTCCGTATTCACTAGATGCAGATGGCTACCCTGAAGGTTTTGGGAAAAACAGTCAATCTGTATTGTTGCCTTCCTTTTTAGCAGCTTACTCAGGTAATAACTCACAGAATATCAGTTTGAATGCGTTCCGTGATATTCCAATTCCAAATTGGACTTTAAAGTATACTGGACTTATGAGAATCAAATGGTTTAAAAAACGTTTTAAAAGATTTTCATTAACTCATGGATACAATGCATCTTATACCATAAATCAATTTAGAACAAACCTTGACTATGTAGCAGCTGACCCCAATTTAGACTATTCTTCTCAACAACTAGAGACTAAAGATCAATCAGGTAACTATAAAGCGCAAACTTTGTACAGCAATGTAAATCTTGTAGAGCAATTTAGCCCTTTAGTAAAAATAGATATGGAGATGAAAAACTCAGTTAAATTGACAGCTGAGATCAAAAAAGATCGTAGTTTGTCTCTAAGTTTTGACAATAATTTATTGACTGAAATCCAAGGAGACGAATATATTTTTGGATTAGGCTATCGAATAAAGGGTTTAAGATTACGATCAAAATTAGCTGGACCCAGAAATGTTATAAAAAGTGATCTAAATATGAAGGCAGATATATCCATTCGCAATAATAAGACTATAATTAGGTACTTAGATCTTAACAATAATCAAGTTAGTGCAGGACAAACTATTTGGAGCATGAGATACTCAGCAGATTATGCTTTTAGTAAGAACTTAACCGCAATATTATATTTTGATTATGCATTCTCCGAATATGCAATATCAACTGCTTTTCCTCAAACAACGATTCGTTCAGGATTCACGTTGAGGTATAATTTTGGAAATTAATTAAATAACAAATAAAAAAGAATGAATACACCATCAAATTTAAAATACACAAAAGATCACGAGTGGGTCAAACTAGAAGGTAATGTAGTCACTGTCGGAATTACTGATTTCGCTCAAGGAGAATTAGGAGATATTGTCTACGTTGAAGTAGATAGTTTAGATGAGACCCTAGATTCAGAGGCTGTTTTCGGAACTGTTGAAGCAGTCAAAACAGTATCAGACTTGTTTATGCCTGTCGCAGGCGAAATAATAGAGTTTAATGAGTCCCTAGAAGAAGTCCCAGAAAAAGTAAATGAAGATCCCTATGGAGAGGGTTGGATGATTAAAATTAGAGTAACTGATTTTACAGAACTAGATTCTTTGCTTAGCGCAGATGATTATAAATCTTTAATAGGTGCCTAAAAAAACAACTATTTTGAGTGCAACTATTTTATATACAACTGCAATTACTGTACTAAGCTTGGCTAGTCTTTGTAATAAACTTCCAAAATTAAATACAGGTTTTGATGATAAAATCGCACATTTTTTAATTTATGCTATATTCTGTCTAATGTGGTTTTTAACCTTTAAATCATTTGATTTAAAGCGAAGTCTAATTTGTGCATTTTCTTTTTCAATTCTTTTTGGTTTAGTAATTGAACTATTACAGGGAATGGAGTTTATTGGCAGAACGAAAGACGCGTTTGATTTTTTGGCAAATCTAATTGGTGCAATATCAATGACTGGCCTAATTTATATAAAAAATAAAGTTCTTATTAAAAAGACGTAAAGCTTTGTGTATTTGTAATATTTTTAATTAATTTTATCCCACTATATAAATACTTATCATGGAATCAAAGAAAAACCCAAAAGCTAACGTTAGTAGAAATGGTTCAATTTATTTTGCAGTTGGATTGGCCTTAATGCTATTTTTAACTTATACCGCCATTAATTATAAAACTTTTGATAAATCGTTAATTGACATTGGTAAGTTAGATTTGGATGAAGAATTAGATGAAGAAATGATATTATTAGACCAAATTAAGCCGCCGCCGCCGCCGCCGCCGCCGCCAGCAGCTCCAGAAGTTATTGATATTGTTGAAGATGAGGAGGAAATTGAAGAGACAGTAATAGAGTCAACCGAAACTGATCAAGAAGAAGAAATTGAAGTAGAGGATATTGTAGTCGAAGAAGTTTATGAGGATGTCGAAGTTCCATTTTCAGTAATTGAAAATGTACCAGAATATCCAGGATGTGAAAAAGGATCAAATTCTCAGAAACGTAAATGCATGTCAGCTAAAATAGCGAAATTTGTACAGCGGAAATTCAATACAGACTTAGCAGGAGATTTAGGATTGTCTGGTAGACAAAGAATTAATGTTATTTTTAAAATTGATAAAAGAGGAAACGTTGTTGGGGTTCGCTCAAGAGCACCACACCCAAGACTTGAAAAAGAAGCGGCTCGAGTTATCAATATGCTTCCTAAAATGAAACCAGGTCGTCAGCGCGGAAAGGCAGTCGTCGTACCTTACTCACTCCCAATTACCTTTCAGGTACAAGATTAATAAAATTGGCCATCAAAACAACAAATCCAGCAACTGCTGGATTTGTTGTTTTAGTATTTCAGGTATAGATATTTTTTTTCGTAATCAATAATTGTATTTCCTTTTTTTAAAATATCAGCTCCAATTATCCCATCCACGGGATCGGTTCCAACAGATTTAAATAAGTTATTTATATTACTCAAATCAATTAATGCTATTTGAAATTTTTCACAAGCCCATCCTCCAACTTTTATAGAATTATTTTTAGATACGAGTGTAATCAACTTTTCTGGGCCAGCCCCATTAGTTTCCATTTTGGAAGTTTCTAGTTTCAAGTTATACTTTTCTTTAAGTTTTAGATCTACGAAAGATGAAGAGGCGCCAGTATCTAAAATAAAAACTCCTTTGACTTTATTGATTTTTAATATTATCGTAAAGTGATTAGACTTAATCGCATGTAGTTTTATCTTAAAGTATGATTTATTTTTCAAAAAATTAGACAAATTATCTGTAGTTGTTCTCAATGTAAATTATTTTTACAAATATACTATTCAAAATCTTATTTTTGTGTTATGATAATCACAGATACACATACACACCTCTACAGTGAACAATTCGATGAAGACAGAGACCAAGTTGTTCAGCGTGCATTAGCAGCTGGTGTTAGTCGGTTTTTTATTCCTGCAATTGATTCTACGTACACTAAAGCTATGTATTCTCTTGAGGCTAGTTATCCAGATAATATGTTTTTAATGACTGGATTGCACCCCACTCATGTTAAAAAAAACTACTTAGAAGAATTAAGCCATATTGAGGATCAGCTCAAAGTCCGTGAGTTTGTTGCAATTGGGGAAATTGGAATAGACCTCTATTGGGATCATAGCACTCTAAAACTACAGCAAAAGGTGTTTAGAACACAAATTCAATTTGCCAAGCAATATGATCTCCCTGTAGTAATACATTGCAGAGATGCGTTTGATGAGGTATTTCACGTGTTAGAAGAAGAGAAAGGATCTGATTTGTTTGGAATATTTCATTGTTTTACGGGAAATTTAGATCAAGCATTAAAAGCAATATCTTATAATATGAAGCTAGGTATTGGAGGAGTTGTTACTTTTAAAAATGGAGGAATAGATCGATTTTTAAATAAGATTGCCCTTGAACATATTGTTTTAGAGACTGATTCTCCTTATTTGTCACCGGTTCCTTTTAGAGGTAAACGCAATGAAAGTAGCTACATATTAAATGTTTTAGAAAAACTTTCTGATCTCTACGAGATTCCAATAGATAAAATTGCATCAATTACTACTGAAAACTCAAAGTCTATTTTTAAAAAATAATAAATGAAGCCTCAAATTTTATTAATTTACACTGGTGGTACTATTGGGATGATTAAAGATCCTCGGACCGCTTCTTTGCATGCGTTTGATTTTAATTCTCTACTAGAAAAGATTCCAGAGTTAAACTTATTAGACTGCTCTATAGATAATATTTCGTTTGAAACTCCAATAGATTCTTCTAATATAAACCCTTCTCACTGGATAGAAATTGCTAGAATTATAGAGCAAAAATATACTATGTATGATGGTTTTGTAGTATTGCATGGTAGTGACACTATGAGTTATTCAGCGTCGGCACTCAGTTTTATGTTAGAAAATTTATCTAAACCTGTGATATTTACTGGGTCCCAATTGCCAATAGGCGATTTACGTACTGATGCTAAAGAGAATTTAATTACTGCAATACAAATTGCGGCATTGCAAAATAATAACAAAGCGATTATAAATGAAGTAGGTTTATATTTTGAATATAAATTATACAGAGGTAACCGAACTACTAAAATTAATGCAGATTATTTTGAAGCGTTTTCTTCAATGAACTTCCCGGCTTTAATTACTTCAGGAGTTCTTTTAAATATAAACCATCAAATATTATTAAAAAACTACTCAAAAGCACCTTTTTGTGTTCATAAAGAGCTTGACGATAATGTTGCATTGGTTAAATTATTTCCTGGAATCTCACAAACAGTTTTGAGTTCCATTTTAGAAATACCAAAATTAAAAGCAGTTATAATTGAAACCTATGGAAGTGGAAATGCATTTACTTATGATTGGTTTCTTCAAGCTATTGAGGAGGCCCTAGAAAAGGGTATTTACGTAGTGAATGTAACCCAGTGTGCTGGAGGGGGTGTTCAAATGAATCAGTATCACACTGGCAAGTTGCTTGAGGAGTTGGGAGTTATATCTGGAAAAGATATGACAACTGAGTCTGCTTTAACCAAGCTAATGTATATGCTGGGACTTAAAATTTCTAGAAAAATGTTTAAAACTGTTTTTGAATCTGACCTCCGCGGAGAAATATCTGAAATTAGCACTTAAAAATTTTAAAAATCAAACAATTTTCTTTTTATTTGGCATTCGATATTATAAAAATAGAGAGGTGGCCGAGTGGCTTAAGGCGCACGCTTGGAAAGCGTGTATACGGCAACGTATCGAGGGTTCGAATCCCTTCCTCTCTGCAATAAGCCTTGTAATTTACTGATTTACAGGGCTTCTTTTTTTAGTTGCCTAGGTCGTTTACTTTTTTCATCATCTTTATTTTTTAAAATCATCAAAATAAGTTGGAGATTTTATTTGGAGATAAATATTTTTTTATCAAGTTCTTTAATTCCATTGGTAAGAATTTAACCACTTTGCATAATGATGATTGACCATAATTTTATGTAATAATATTAGATTATTTATATGCATACTAAATAATTATTACGCTATCATATGAACAAGAGGGGCTTATTAGCTACAATTGTTATGAGATAATTTATTATTTCAATAATTTAATGACTTTTGTCATTTTTGTTTTTGTAACTATTTTTTTTTCATATCTTTAGCTTCTTAAACACAAACTTTTTTAATAAAATAAGAATATAACAATGAAAAGATTATTTCCAATTTTAGCTATCACTTTTATGATGGCATTCGGCTCTGTTAGTGCTACTACAAACACTAGCATTACTGCTATGACAATTGTCAATCCGCTTCAAAACGATGCTTCATCAGCTGACGTTGAGCCTCAAGGGTTTCATCAGGAGCTAAAAAAACGATTTATTGAAGGTGGTCCTGGTTTTATGGGTATCGTATTATTGTGTCTTATTCTTGGACTTGCAATTGCAATAGAAAGAATAATATTTTTGAACCTTTCGACTACCAATACCAAAAAGCTAACAGAAAATGTTGAGAATGCTCTTTCATCTGGAGGTTTAGATGCTGCAAAAGAAGTATGTAGAAACACAAAAGGCCCTATTGCATCAATTTTTTACCAAGGACTAGATCGTGCAAATGAAGATTTAGAGTCTGCCGAGAAAGCTGTAGTTGCCTACGGGGGTGTTCAAATGGGTCAGCTTGAGAAAAACGTTTCTTGGATTTCTTTGTTCATAGCACTAGCACCAATGCTAGGGTTTATGGGAACAGTTATTGGAATGATTCAAGCATTCGATAAAATTGAAGCTGCTGGGGACATGCAACCATCACTTGTAGCTGGCGGTATTAAAGTAGCTCTGTTAACGACAGTATTTGGACTAGTTGTGGCAATTATACTTCAAGTCTTTTATAATTATATCATAGCAAAAATTGACAGCATCGTAAACAATATGGAAGATGCTTCAATCACATTAATGGACATTTTGGTTAAAAATAAAAAATAATAACAATTCAATACTAAATCAAATTAATTATGGATTTACAAAAAATATTGAAGGTTGTTGCCGTTATAATAGGAGTGATTTCAATCTTTTTCCTCGGAAATATTCTTTCAGCTGGAGACGAGGCTATAAAAGCTGGTGAAAGTAGTGGAACAGTAAATGTATTTATGTATGTTTCTTACTCAATTCTTGCTATAGCTGCACTTATAGTTCTAGTATTTACAGTGCTAAATTTAGTTTCAAATACTTCAGGATTAAAAAACAAACTCATAGGGATTTGTGCTTTTGCAGTACTTTCTTTAGTATGTTATTTCGGATTTGCAAATGGAGTTGAATCAACATTAAAAAATGGGGATATTCTTTCTGCTAACGGCTCCAAACTCATAGGTGCGGCCCTTTATTTATTTTATTTTTTAGCTTTGATAGCTGGAGGAATTATGCTAGGGTTTGGAATTAAAAAAATGGTGAAATAATATGGCAAAGCGATCCGTACCAGAAGTTAATGCTGGCTCAATGGCAGACATTGCTTTCTTATTGTTAATATTTTTCTTAGTTACAACTACTATTGAAAAAGACTCTGGAATCAACCGCAAATTACCTCCTATTGAAGAACTCGAGGAAGACGTTGTTATCAAGCAAAAGAATATTTTTACAGTTCTTTTAAATGGAAAAGATCAGCTTCTTGTTGAAGATGAATTGATGGATCTTAAAGACTTGAGATCTGCAGCTGTTGAGTTTTTAGATAATAATGGTGATAAAACATGTAATTATTGTAAGGGAGCTAAAGACCCAGCATCTTCAGACAATCCAGACAAAGCTATTATTTCCTTGAAAAATGAAAGAGAAACTTCGTATGCGGCTTATATTTCTGTTCAAAACGAGCTAGTGGCTGCTTACAATTTGCTTAGAAATAGGCGTGGATACGAGTTAGGATCCAAAGAAGGTTTTAAAGATATGAATTTTGTTGAAATGCAAAAGAACTACAAAGATGCTCGATTTGTTGGAAATAAAGTAAAATTAAAAGCAGTGATTGACCAAATAAAGTTAGAGTTTCCACAAAAATTATCTGAAGTACAGTAAAAGTTCAAACTAAAATTAAACAAAATGTCAAAATTCAAAAAGAAAAAAGATGGAGGTACTCCACCTATCTCTACAGCCTCACTTCCAGATATAGTATTTATGTTATTGTTTTTTTTCATGGTTGCAACTGTAATGCGTGAAAATTCTCTTAAAATTCAAAATGCACTTCCTGTTGCTAACCAAGTTGAAAAACTTGATAAGAAAAATCCTGTTAGCTATATTTATATGGGAAAACCAAGTTCTGGATACGAAAGGTTTGGAACTGAAGCAAGATTACAGTTAAATGATCAGTTTGCTAACCTAAGTGAGGTAAGTGCTTTTATCAGTGCTGAAAGAGCAGCTTTAAGAGAGGAATTAATCCCTTTTCTCACAGTTGCTTTGAAAGTCGATAGAGATGCTAATATGGGGATTGTTGGGGATGTAAAGCAAGAATTAAGAAAGGTTAATGCACTCAAAATTAACTATACTACAGGTGTTGGAGATGCAATGACAAATATGAATTAAATTATAATCTTTAAATTTCAAAGGCATTCTAATTAGAATGCCTTTTTTGTTTAATTTAGTAATGTAATAATAGGTTGTCTTATGAGGTTCTACTTATATTTAATTTTTCAAATAAACTTTTTGTTTACACTGGCTGCACAAACTGGATTAATAACTGAGTTAGATAGTTTATATAGGGAAGATCAATTTTATGTTAGTGTTACCTATAACACTTTAATTAATTTGCCTAGAAATGTTTCTCAAAACAGCTTTTCACCTGGACTTCATTTAGGCTTTGTTAGGGATTTTCCTTTAAATAAGCGACGCAATATTGCCTTAGCATTAGGCCTAGGTTATTCTTTTAATAGCTATAATCATAATATTAGAATTAGCGAATCTAACCCTTCAATTTATACTATTATTAATAACTCTAATTTTGTTAAAAATAACTTCTCTCTACATCTTTTAGAAGTTCCTTTTGAGTTTAGGTGGCGAACTTCAAATGTTGAGAGTTATAAGTTTTGGCGGATTTATACCGGCTTCAAGTTAGGTTATATTGTAGGTTCAAAATCTGTTTACAATGATGGCTTGGAGTCTATCAATATGAAAAACTTAACGGATTTAAATAAACTCCAGTATGGCATAACAATGAGTGTTGGTTATAATACTTGGAACGGTTTTATTTATTACAGTCTTAACCCTGTTTTCAATGAAGTTTCTACAGCTGATTTACAGTCTATAGACATGAGTACTTTAAAAATTGGACTTATATTTTACATTCTCTGACGTTTAAACACTTTTAAAAAATAATAATAAATTAAGATCTTAAGCTTATGTCCTTCTATAAGTTATATTTCTCATCAAATGCTTAATAAAATTTATCAACTACTTTTTAGATTTATAAACAAGCTTAAAATGAGTTAATTTAATGGCTTTCCTTTTGTTAAATTTTATTAATTTTACGACCTTAATTATAAGTAATAATGAGTACAACTTTTCCTAATTATAAAGGACTTAATTTACCAGAAGTAGGAGATGAAATATTAAATCTTTGGGAAGAAAATAATATTTTTGAGAAAAGTATAACTACAAGAATTGGTAAAAAACCCTTTATTTTCTTTGAGGGACCGCCGTCTGCAAATGGGTTACCAGGAGTGCATCATGTTTTGGCACGTGCTATAAAAGATATTTTTCCGCGTTATAAAACAATGAAAGGATTTCAAGTTAACCGAAAGGCAGGCTGGGATACACATGGTTTACCAATAGAACTAGGGGTTGAAAAAGAACTTGGTATTACAAAAGAAGATATTGGCAAAACTATTTCAGTTGAAGATTACAACTCTGCTTGCAGAACTGCAGTAATGCGTTACACGGATGTCTGGAATAACCTAACTAGAAAAATGGGTTATTGGGTAAATATGGACGACCCTTATGTTACTTACGATCCTAAATACATGGAAAGTGTATGGTGGTTACTTAAGAAAATCTATAACAAGAAGCTTATTTATAAGGGCTACACTATTCAGCCCTATTCACCCAAAGCTGGAACTGGACTAAGTTCTCACGAGTTAAATCAGCCTGGAACATATCAAGACGTTACTGATACTACTATAGTAGCCCAATTTACAGCTGTACAGAAATCACTTCCGGCATACTTACAAAATCAGGGCTCTATATTGTTTTTAGCATGGACGACTACTCCATGGACATTACCAAGCAATACTGCTTTAACGGTAGGCTCAAAAATTGAATATGTTCTTATAAAAACATATAACCAGTACACTTATAAAGCTGCTAGCGTTGTACTAGCAAAAGCTCTTGTAAGTAAACAATTTAGTGGAAAATTTAAACAAGTAGATTCAGATGATGAGCTTAAATCCTATAGCCCATCAGATAAAAGTATTCCATTTTTTATCGTAAACTCATTTCTAGGAAAAGATTTATTAGGTATTTCTTATGAGCAATTGTTGGACTATGCATTGCCAAACGACAATCCAGAAAATGCATTTCGAATTATTTCTGGGGACTTTGTAACTACCGAAGATGGAACCGGAATTGTTCATACAGCTCCAACTTTTGGCGCCGACGATGCGATTGTTGCTAAGCAAGCATGCCCAGAAATACCCCCGCTGTTAGTCAAAGATAGTGATGGGAATTTGGTGCCACTTGTTGATTTACAAGGACGCTTCAGGCCTGAGGTTTCTGATTTTGCAGGTCGGTATGTTAAAAATGAATACTACCCTCAAGGTAAAGCTCCAAAAAAATCTGTCGATGTTGAGCTTGCTATCAAGTTAAAGACAGAAAATAAAGCATTTAAAGTTGAAAAGTATAAACATAGTTATCCTAACTGTTGGCGTACTGATAAACCAATTTTATATTATCCACTTGACTCGTGGTTTATAAAAGTAACCGACGTAAAAGAGCGAATGTTTGAATTAAATAAAACAATTAATTGGAAACCAAAAAGTACTGGTGAAGGTCGTTTTGGAAATTGGTTAGAAAATGCTAATGACTGGAACCTTTCCCGTTCAAGATATTGGGGAATTCCACTTCCAATTTGGAGAACTGAGGATGGTAAAGAAGAAATTTGTATAGGTTCTGTTGAAGAACTTAAGTCAGAAATGGTAAAAGCAGTGAACGCAGGTGTGCTTGATAAGCCTATTTTTGAGAATTTTATAGTTGGTGACTACTCAAATAAAAATTATGCTAAGATTGATTTGCACAAAAACATAGTAGACACCATTACTCTAGTATCTGCTTCTGGAAAACCTATGCGAAGGGAAAGTGACTTAATTGATGTTTGGTTTGACTCCGGCAGCATGCCTTATGCACAATGGCATTATCCATTTGAAAATAAAAATCTTATTGACCAAAACAAAGCGTTTCCAGCTGATTTTATAGCGGAGGGTGTTGATCAAACACGTGGGTGGTTTTATACACTTCATGCAATTGGAACCATGGTTTTTGATTCTGTAGCTTATAAAAATGTTGTTTCAAACGGTTTGGTGTTAGATAAGAATGGACAAAAAATGTCCAAACGCCTGGGAAATGCTACGGATCCCTTCGAAGTTCTATCAACTTATGGTCCAGATGCCACGCGTTGGTACATGATAAGTAATGCCAATCCGTGGGATAATTTGAAATTTGATATTGATGGTATCGAAGAAGTAAAGCGTAAGTTTTTTGGAACACTTTACAATACATATGCATTTTTTACACTGTATGCAAATATTGACAAATTTTCTTATTCAGAACCAAATATTAAAATCGAAGACCGTCCTGAAATAGATCGTTGGATTTTTTCAGAGTTAAACTCATTAGTAGAAAAAGTGGATACCTATTATGCAGAATATGAACCTACAAAAGCAGCACGGGCAATTTCTGAATTTACTCAAGAGTATTTAAGTAATTGGTATGTTCGTTTAAGTAGAAGACGTTTTTGGAAAGGAGAATATGAACACGATAAAATATCAGCATATCAGACCTTATACACCTGTATGATTACTATAGCTAAGTTAGGTGCGCCTATAGCTCCTTTCTTTATGGATCGTTTATATTTGGATTTAAATTCAGTTACAAATAAGGAAGTTTTTGAAAGCGTGCATTTAGCTGATTTTCCTTTAGTCAACACTTCTCTTGTCAACAAAAATCTAGAGCGAAAAATGGGGCAAGCACAGATAATTTCATCACTTGTTCTTTCTTTACGTGCTAAAGAGAAAATTAAAGTTAGACAGCCTTTGCAAAAGATAATAATTCCAGTGAATTCTTCAGAGCAAAGAGACGAAATCCTAGCTGTTTCTGACCTGGTCAAGCACGAAGTTAATGTAAAAGAAGTTGAACTTCTCGAAGATGCCTCCGAAATACTAGTTAAACAAATTAAACCAAATTTTAAGGTTCTTGGTCCTCGTTTTGGAAAAGACATGAAGTTAATTTCAAATGCTATTCAAAAATTTCAAGAAAAGGATATAAAAGAAATTGAAGAAAAAGGTGTTTTAGAGATTGAAATTAATGGTAAAAGTATTAGATTACAATCCAGTGATGTAGAAATAACCTCACAAGACATTGAAGGCTGGTTAGTTGCAAATCAAGGATCAATTACTGTCGCATTAGACGTTACTGTTTCGCGCACGCTGAAAGCAGAAGGAGTTGCGAGGGAGCTGGTTAATAGAATTCAAAACTTAAGAAAGGATTCTGGCTTTCAAGTGACAGACCGAATAGAGGTCTTTTTACAAGCAGATGAAAGTCTTGAAGATTCCATAAGATTAAATTTAGACTATATAAAAAAAGAAACATTAACGGATAATTTACAGTTAGTACCGCAGCTTAACAAAGGAATTGAAATTTCCTTTGACGAAGTTAACAGTAAGTTGTACATCCAAAAATTTAAGTAATTATGTCCATAGAAAATACAAGCAGATATTCTGATAAGGATTTAGAAAAATTTAGAGTTATTATCCATCAAAAAATAGATAAAGCTCAGCATGATTTAGAATTAATTAAAAGTGCTTATATGAACGACCACAATAATGGCACTGAAGATACATCACCAACGTTCAAAGCATTTGATGAAGGTAGTCAGGTAATGAGTAAAGAGTCAAACTCTCAGCTAGCGATACGACAAGAGAAGTTTATTAGAGATTTAAAAAATGCATTGATTAGAATCGAAAATAAAACTTATGGTATTTGTAGAATTACAGGAAAATTAATTAACAAAAAGCGTTTAGAGTTAGTTCCACATGCAACGTTGAGTATCGAGGCAAAGAATATGCAAAAATAATATGTCTAAGAAACAGGTGCTTTTGTTAATAGCAATCATTCTTTTCTTTGATCAATCCACAAAAATATATATTAAAACCCACTTTGTGTTAGGTCAAGAGCTTAAAGTTTTTGAGTGGTTTAAAATTTTTTTTATTGAGAATGAAGGGATGGCATGGGGTGCAAAACTAAGTGATATTTCTTCTTATATAACAGACTCAAATGCAAAGTTATTCTTATCAATATTTAGGTTATTTGCAGTTTTTGGAATTGGTTACTGGTTGTTTCAAAGTATCAAAAAGCAAGCATCTAAGGTGCTGATAATCTCGATTACATTAGTTTTCTCAGGCGCATTAGGAAATATTATAGATTCAGTTTTTTATGGTCTTTTTTTTGAAAGTAGTTCAGGTAAAATTGCAACGTTTTTTCCATCAAATGGTTATAGTGGATTGTTTTATGGAAATGTAGTAGACATGTTATATTTCCCAATGTTTAAAGGAGCCTTGCCGCAGTGGATTCCGTTAATCGGAGGCCAATACTTTTCGTTTTTTGATCCAGTATTCAATATTGCTGATGTAGCTATAAGCACTGGTATAGGGTTTCTTTTGTTCTTTAATAAAAAAGTATTTTCAAATGTATAATTAATTAAAAAAATACACCTGGTTTGGAGTTACACAATAATCCAAAGAAACGTCGTCCAGATTGTTTTCAACAATAAAATCTTCAGCTTCAAAAAAAGAAAGCCCAATTTTTAGAGTATTCTTAGGGCATCTTTTCAAAAATATATCGTAAAACCCCATTCCGTAACCAATTCGATTACCTAGTCTATCGAATGCCATTAAGGGAATAAATACGACTTCGATTTGCTTACTGCTTATCTTAATCCCATTTTCTGGTTCTGGAATATTTAGAGGATTTAATTTTAATATGGTGTTATCTTGTAATAATATATGGGACATTGTACGCGCCTCAAAATTAGTTTTTGAGATTACAATATTTTTATCTTTTCCTGACAGTATCGCCAAAAGAGGCTCTGTATTTACCTCTTTAAGAGATTTTATACTCAAAAAAGTATGATAAAACGAGTATTCCCAAATTGGAAGGTTAATAATCAAGTTAGATATCTGAATACTAAAGTCTTCAATTTCTTTTAAAGTTAAATTACGACGACGTTGTTTTATCTCTGCCCTAAGTTGTTTTTTGTTTAACACTTGTTTAGTTTTAACATTATTAACGTTTATTTCTTTCAACGTAGGTTATAATAGATTGTGCTATATTTTTTTTGGAAGCATCTTCAATACCCTTAAGTCCAGGAGTCGAATTTATTTCCATAACTAAAGGTCCTCTATTAGACTGTAATAAATCAACTCCACAGATCGATAGTTTCAGTTCACGAGCTGCTTTGAGTGCAATTTTTATTTCTTGGTCACTTAATTTATACTGTCTACAGGTTCCCCCTCTGTGCAAGTTTGATCTAAACTCCCCCTCTTTTCCTTGCCGCTTCATAGCTCCCACTACACGATTATCAACAATTAGTACCCTTAGGTCTGCACCTTTTGCCTCAGCGATATATTCTTGAATCAAAGCTCTAGCTTCAAGGCCATTAAAGGTTTCAAGTATAGACTCTGCAGTAATATTAGTTTCCGCTAATATTACTCCAATTCCTTGAGTTCCCTCCAAAAGCTTTATTACAACAGGAGGACCTCCTACCTTAACAATATGATTGTCAATGTCCTTAGAATAATTAGTAAACACTGTCTTTGGCATATCAATGCCTAGTTTAGAAAGATATTGAAAGCTTCTTAGCTTATCTCTAGATTTTAAAATGGCATCGGATGAAACAGATGAAAATACATTCATCATCTCAAACTGCCTGACAACCGCACATCCATAAAAGGTTACTGAGGCTCCAATTCGTGGAATGATTGCATCTACATAGTTGAGATATTTGCCCTTGTAATATATAGTCGGCTTTTCGTTTTCAATAATTAAGTTACAATCCAAAGGGTCTATTACTTCAACAAGGTGGTTCCTTTTTTCAGCTTCCTCTAACAACCTTCGGGTAGAATAGAGCTCTTTATTGCGTGATAATATTACAATATTCATAATATTAATTTGTTTTACAATTGCAATATAGTAAAAATGCACATTCAACTTTTTCAATTGTTTGAATTAATATACCTTTGAATTAATGAGAATCCCTAGTATTGAAATTCAATTACAAACCTTACCAAATACGCCTGGCGTCTATCAGTTTTATGGTTCTTCAGGTGAGGTAATTTATGTTGGTAAGGCTAAGAACTTAAAAAAGAGAGTTCGATCATATTTCAATAAAGTTCACGATTATGGAAAGACAAACATTCTAGTAAAAAAAATTATTGATATTAGACATATTGTTGTCGAAAGTGAAACGGATGCTTTATTATTAGAAAACAATTTAATCAAGAAGTATCAGCCACGCTATAATGTGCTTCTAAAAGACGATAAGTCTTATCCCTGGATTTGTATTAGGAATGAGCGTTTCCCTAGGGTATTCCATACACGCAGAATGATAAGAGATGGATCTGAATATTTTGGTCCATACACTAGTGTTAAGACCGTATATACACTTTTGGATCTTATAAAAGGTCTTTTTCCGCTCAGAACTTGTAATTACGATCTCTCCAAGGAAAAAATTGACAGTCATAAATATAAGGTCTGCTTAGAATACCATCTAGGTAATTGTAGAGGAGCTTGTGAAGCTAAAGAGTATGAATCTTCATATCAAGATAACATAACAACGATTCGTGAAATTTTAAAAGGTAATTTTAAGAGTTCGATAAACGTTTTTAAAACTCAGATGAAATTATATGCTGATAATCTGGAGTTTGAGGCTGCTCAATCCTTAAAGGAAAAAATACAAATCTTAGAAAACTATCAGGCTAAATCAACGATTGTTAATCCAAAGATTAGCAATGTAGATGTCTTTAGCATAGTTAGTGATGAGAGTTTTGCATATGTAAACTTTTTACAACTTTCTCATGGATCAATCATTCGTTCTCACACATTAGAACTAAAAAAGAAATTGCAAGAAAGTGATCAAAACTTGTTGGAGCTTGCCATTACAGAAATCCGTCAGCGATTTTCTCTAGAATCAAATGAATTGTACGTACCTTTTGAAGTAGAATTAGGATCTAATCTTAAAATTACAATTCCTAAAGTAGGGGATAAAAAAAAGTTAATGGATTTGTCAATTCGTAATGCTAAATATCATCGCCTGGACCAATTAAAACAAATTAAAATTACTGATCCTGGACGGCACGAAGTGCGCATTATGGCCCAAATGAAATCTGATCTGAGACTTTCAGAAACACCCACACACATAGAGTGTTTTGACAACTCAAATATTCAAGGAACTCACCCTGTAGCTGCTTGTGTAGTTTTTAAAAATGGTAAGCCTAGTAAAAAAGAATATCGTCATTTTAACATTAAATCTGTAAAAGGGCCTGATGATTTTGCTTCAATGACTGAAGTTGTTTACAGACGCTATAAACGCTTATTAGATGAGAACAAGCCACTACCGCAGTTAATAATAATTGACGGAGGTAAAGGGCAGTTATCTGCGTCTTTAAAGAGTTTAGAAGCCTTAAAGCTACGCGGTCAAATAGCAATTATAGGTATTGCAAAACGTTTAGAAGAATTATACTATCCAGATGATCCAATTCCCTTATATTTAGATAAAAAAAGCGAAACTCTTAAAATTATCCAGCAACTTAGAAATGAGGCTCACCGATTTGGTATCGAACATCACCGAAACAAACGAAGCAAAACAGCCCTAAATTCTGAATTAGAATCTATAGTTGGTATTGGTCAGAAGACGATCTTAGAGTTGCTAAAAAATTTTAAATCTGTACAGCGAGTTTCATTCGCTAAACTTGATGAACTAGAACATGTAGTAGGAACTTCAAAAGCTTTAATTATTTATAATTATTATCAAAATAATCCGCGTGAATAAATTATTTATTTTAACTTTTATATTTGTTTTTTCTTTAAGTTTTTCTCAGGAAAAAAAAAGGGACAATCCCCTTGTAGGTTTAGTTCTTAGTGGGGGTGGAGCTAAAGGCTTAGCTCATATAGGGGTGTTAAAAACTTTAGACAGTCTGGGCGTACGCGTCGACTATATAGCAGGTACGAGTATGGGTGCAGTGATAGGAGCATTATACGCCTCTGGGTACACTGGTAAACAGTTAGATTCTATTGTCAGATCTACTAACTTTGATCTACTGATAAGCGATAAAGTACCTAGAAACTCAAAAACTTTTTACGAAAGAAAAAATGCTGAAAAGTACGTACTATCACTCCCGTTTAATAATTTTAAATTGCAATTACCATCCTCTATTTCTAAGGGTCAAAATGTGTTTAACTTATTATCGAAATTAACATTAGGAGTTAGTGGGATTAATAATTTCAATAAGCTTCCTATTCCATTTTATTGTATTGCTACGGATATTCAAACTGGAGAACAAGTTATTTTAGATAAAGGAAATTTAGCACAAGCAATTGCAGCTAGTAGTGCCCTGCCAACTCTCTTCCAACCTGTTGAATTAAATAATAAATTATTGATGGATGGGGGCATCACAAATAACTTTCCAATTGAAGGGTTATTGACAAAAAACTTGGATTATTTAATTGGAGTTGATGTTCAAGATGATCTTTTTCAGGACGAAGATCTCAACTCCGCTTCCAATATTATTCTTCAAATTAATAATTTTAGAGCTCTAGAAGACTTAAAGGAAAAGTCAAAATTATCAGATATTTATATTAAACCGGATGTTACGGATTTCTCAATAATTTCATTTGACGAAAGTGAACAAATCATTGAAAAAGGCAAAAAAGAAGCTTTAAAGTTCTTAGATAAATTAAGTTTTATTGCAAATGCTCAAGTATTTAAGAAAAAACCCTTGGTGTTTCCTAATTATGATGAAATCAACATAAAAAAAATAAGAGTGTCCGGACTTGGAAAATACACGTCTTCTTATGTTAGAGGTAAACTTAGATTTAGAAACGGGGAAACCATAAGCTATGATGATTTAGGGAAGGGTGTCAACAATTTAGTTGCTACAAATAATTTTGACAGTTTTTTGTATAAATTTTCTCCAATCGGGGATAGCTATGATTTTAATGCCCAGTTAGTCGAGGCTAAAAATACAGCTTTTATCAAATTTGGATTGCATTACGATCAGCTCTATAATAGTGCTGTATTACTAAATTTAACAAAAAAGCAACTTTTATTAAAAAACGATGTAGTTTCGGCAGACTTTATATTTGGAGATTCTCCAAGATATAACTTTGATTACTATATAGACAAAGGCTTTTACTGGAGTATTGGAGTTAACTCCAATTATAATTTAATTAAAGATAATATAAATCCAGCTTTTTTTAACAGTAACGATTTTATAAATTCAGAAAAGGTCGACGTATCGATATCAGACTTAACAAATCAATTTTTTGTAGAGACTTTAATTCAAAAGGATTTATCCATAAAAGTAGGAGTGGAACTCAAACATCTTAAGATATCATCTAATGATAATTTTTTTAATTCATTAAATGGTAACACTGATTCATACGTTTTTGAGGATAGCAACTTCTTTAGTATGTTTGGAGCAATTAAGCTTGACACCTTTGATGATAAGTTTTATCCTAAAACCGGAATATTTGTTGAGGGAAATTCTCAACTTTTTATTTCATCTTCAGGTATGAATACAGATAATTCTCAGTTTTCATATTTAAAATTAAATATTGCAAAGGCATTTAGTGTTTTTGAAGATTGTTCACTTGTTTTTGGAGCTCAGAGTGGAGTTAAAATAGGAAGCACAAAAATAAAAACCCTTGATTTTGGTTTAGGGGGATACGCATATAATAATATAAATAATTATTTTTCATTTTTTGGATATGATTACTTCTCACTGTCGGGTGACAGCTTTACAAAAACATATGCCACTATTGATTACGAGTTATTAAATAATCATCATATTAATGCATCTGTAAACTTTGCTAATATTGGAGATAATATTTTTTTAGAGAGTGAATGGATGGAGGTTCTAAATTACAGTGGATACTCTGTCGGATACGGACTTGAAACTCTCTTTGGTCCTATTGAGATAAAATATAATTGGAGCCCAGAAACAAGTTACTCCGCATTTCTTATAAACTTTGGTTATTGGTTCTAGTTTTAATAAAAAAAAATTAACTTAATATATATTTATGAATTGTTATTTAATATTCGTTTTATTGTCTCAAAAAATAATTGCAAATTTGTAAATGTTATTATGGTAATACAGTTTTAACCTAAGATGAAAAGATTTAGAATAATTATATTATTTTTATTTTGTTTCCAGCTTTTAAACGCGCAAAAGAATTCTTCATTTCAAGCTGGCGAGTGGTTGAAATTCAAACTAAGCTACAGCGGATGGTTGAAGGGCGGCAATGCAACTCTTGAAGTCTTTGATGATGTCTATAAAAATACGCCTGTCTACAAGGTTGTTGCAAAAGGATGGACAACAGGGCCTTTAAACTTGGTCTTTAAAGTTAAAGACCATTATGAAAGTCATTTCGATATGAAAACGGGGCTGCCATATAAGTTTGTTAGAAACACTTACGAAGGCGGCTATACCAAAAATAGAATTATTGATTTCGATCGTAAACAGAACAAGGCGTACATAAACGATATTAAAGATCAATCTAAATCTTCAGTTAATATTCAAAGTGATATACAAGACCTTGTATCTTCCTATTATTTTCTTAGAAATAACTACGAAACAGAATCACTGAAAAAAGGAGATATTGTTAATTTAAATGTTTTTTTTGATAGCGAAACTTTTCCATTTAAACTAAAGTTCTTAGGCCATGAATTAATTAAAACAACTTTTGGAAAAATTAAATGTATTAAGTTCAGACCTTATGTAATGGCAGGGCGTGTCTTTAAAGACGAAGAAAGTTTAACGCTTTGGGTTACTGCAGATGCAAATAAAGTTCCAGTTAAGATTAGTGCAAACCTGGATGTGGGCTCATTAAGAGCAGACCTAGTCGCTTTAAAAGGGCTTAAGCACCCTTTTGAAATTCAATTCTAAAAAATGAAAGATAAACTTATAACTGAAAAATTACTACAGGATATAGATGCCAAGTATAAGTCTATTAACCAAGATAGTGATGTACATCTCAAGGGATTATTACACAGTAATTCCATAACCTATTGGGATTATATTCATACAGATGCCCTGTTAGGACTACAGATTCAGCGTACGAACCTTCCTGACGAAATGGTTTTCATTGCTTACCATCAAATTAATGAGTTGATCTTTAAAATGATTCTTTGGGAAATTAAACAAGTTACTGAGGTTGATATTTTAAATGTTGATATTTTTCAAGAGAAACTAATGAGAGTCAGCCGTTATTTTGATATGCTAACCACTTCTTTTAATGTTATGCGAGAAGGAATGGATGTTAACCAATACAATAAATTTAGACATACCTTAACCCCTGCAAGTGGATTTCAAAGTGCACAATACCGCAAAATAGAATTTGCGTCGACTGAATTAATCAATCTAATAGACATTCGTTTTCGAGACAGTATAGACAGGGATACTCCATTTGAGCATGCTTTTGAGCATTTATATTGGCAAGCAGCAGGTAAAGATCATAAAACCGGTCTTAAATCTTCATTATTATCTAATTTTGAGAATCGTTATAAGGAGGAGTTTATCACGTTTATGAAGGTTTATAATACTCAAAATTTAGGTTCTAAGTTTAAAGAACTCTCACCCAAAGACCAGCAAAATAAATCATTAATTGCTGCCATGCGACACTATGACTACACAGTTAATGTGACTTGGGTTATGGCTCATTACAATGCTGCTAAATATTACATTTCAGGTAAAGATGGTGATGGAGTTGCTACTGGCGGAAGCGATTGGCAAAAATATATGCATCCAAAATACCAAAAAAGAATATTTTTTCCTGAACTTTGGAGTCAAATTGAAAAAGAAAATTGGGGTAATGAAGTTGATTAATAAAAGATATTTTAATTTAGTAAAAATTGTTTTACTCTCTTGTTTTATAATATTCTTTTTTTATAACCTAGCTGTAAAGGGGTGTTCTGTATATAATTCTGAGAAAGACATTCCAGTTGTCAAAGTCCAAAATGATAATTTCAAATTTGGATATAATTTAAATAACTATGAAGTTGTAAACGATACTGTTAAAAGCGGGGATAGTTTTGGTGTGTTATTAGAACGAAATCATTTAGTTTATCCACAGATTCATAATATTGCCGAAATAACTAAGGAAGTTTTTGATGTTCGTAAGCTTAGGATAGGTAAGCCATTCACTGTTTTCTATTCTAAAGACAACGAGAGAACTCCACTTGTTTTTATATATGAGCTTAGTAAGATTGAATATTTAGTTGTTGAATTTTGTGACTCAATTATTGCATACATAGGCAAAAATCTGGTAAAAGTAATAGAAAAAGAAGCATTTGGGGTTATAAAAAGCTCCCTTTCTGAAACAATGGAAGCTCAAGGACTTCCTACTCAACTTATTTATGATATGTCTGATGATATTTATGCTTGGACAATCGACTTCACTAGATTACAGGAAGGTGATAACTTTAAAGTCATCTACAAGGAGCGTTTTGTAGATGATAGTATTTATGCAGGCATTGAAACCATAGAGGCTGCATTTTTTGAACATAAAAAAGACTCCTTTTATGCGTTTAATTATATAAATAAAGCGACAAAAAACAGTACTGATTATTACGATGAAAACGGTAAAAGTTTACGTAAAGCTTTCTTAAAAGCACCAGTTCAGTTTAGTAGAATTTCTTCGAGATTCAATCTCAAACGTAGAATCGCTTATTATGGATACAAGATACGCCCTCACAAAGGAACAGATTTCGCAGCGCCAATTGGTACTCCAATTTTAGCGACTGCTAATGGTACAGTTATAGAGTCAACGCAAAGAGGTGGAAATGGTAAATACGTCAAAATACGACATAATGCTACCTACAGTACACAGTATTTACATATGAGCAAACGCTTAGTAAAGGTAGGAGATTACGTTAAACAAGGAGAAGTTATCGGTAAGATAGGAATGACTGGAAACTCTGGTGGCCCCCATGTATGTTATCGTTTTTGGAAAAACGGTAAGCAAGTAGATCCACTTCGCCAAAAGCTTCCTGAGGCCGAAGCCTTAGACCCAAATTTAAAATCAGACTTCCAGGCCCTTACCACACCTTTAAAAAAGCAATTAGACTCAATAAATTTGCAATAATAAAATTAATGGCATTAAATTCAATCAATCCAACACAAACCAAAGCGTGGTCTAAATTATCAGCACACTATGAGATCATCAAGGAGTCTCAAATGAAGAACTGGTTTAAAGAAAATCCTAATCGTGCAAATGAATTTACGGTAGAGTGGGAAGATTTTTACGTAGATTTCTCTAAAAACAGAATCACATCAGAGACCTTGGCACTTTTTATAGAGTTAGCAAAAGAATTAAATCTTGAGAATGCTATTTCCAAGTATTTTGATGGAGATATTATAAATCAAACTGAAGGCAGAGCGGTTCTTCACACCGCACTCCGGGCTCCTTCTGACGCTAAGGTTTTTTTTGAGGGTAAAAATATTATCCCTGAGATCCAAAAGGTTAAGTCACATATTAAAGCTTTTTCAAAAGCTATCATAAGTGGTACAAAAAAAGGGTATACAAATAAGCCCTTCACAGATATTGTGAATATAGGAATTGGAGGATCTGATTTAGGTCCTGCCATGGTTGTTGATTCTTTATCTTTCTATGGTAATCATTTAAAGCTTCACTTTGTGAGTAATGTGGACGGTGATCATGTCAATGAAGTTTTAAAAAATCTTGATCCAGAAACTACACTTTTTGTAATAGTATCTAAAACATTTACGACCCAAGAAACTCTATCAAACGCAACTACAATTAAAAAGTGGTTTTTAAAATACGGAACTCAAACTGATATTGCCAAGCATTTTGTAGCTGTTTCAACTAATATATCAAAGGTTAAAGCCTTTGGTATCGAGACTTCTAATATTTTCCCTATGTGGGATTGGGTAGGTGGACGTTTTTCACTTTGGAGCTCAGTTGGATTAAGTATTAGTTTAGCAGTTGGGTATGATCATTTTGACTCGCTGTTAAAGGGGGCTCATAAAATGGATATTCATTTTAAAAATGAGAAATTTGAAACTAATATTCCAGTAATTTTGGCATTTTTGAGCGTGTGGTATAATAATTTTTTTAATGCTGAAAGTGAGGCAGTTATTCCATACACTCAGTATTTAAATCAATTTGCTACTTACCTTCAGCAGGCCATTATGGAAAGCAACGGAAAAAGTATTGACCGTTCTGGAAATAAAGTTAGTTATCAAACAGGAAATTTAATATGGGGTGAGCCAGGAACAAATTCTCAACACGCTTTTTTTCAATTAATCCATCAAGGATCAAAATTAATTCCTTCGGATTTCATTGGTTTTGCTAATTCACTTCATGGGAACTCTGACCATCATGACAAATTAATATCTAATTTCTTAGCACAAACAGAAGCTCTTTTAAATGGTAAATCTAAAGCGGAGGTACTTTCTGAAGGTACAGAAGCTGCAATTGTCCCTTTCAAAATATTTGAAGGAAACAAGCCTACCAATACGCTTTTTATTAAACAGCTTACTCCTGAAAGCCTTGGCAAATTAATTGCGATGTATGAACACAAAATTTTCGTTCAAGGAGTAGTATGGAATGTGTTTAGTTATGATCAATTCGGAGTTGAGTTAGGGAAACAATTAGCAAATAAAATTTTGAGTGAATTTGATTCTAATTTAGCGGTAAATCATGACGCTTCAACATCCAATCTTTTGAATCATTACAAGAAAAATAGACCTTAAAACCATAACCTAATAATATTAGCTTGTTAATCGTATTATGTTTTGTTAGTTTCCCAGCGATTAAAATTATCTCTCAGCTGTTTTTAATGTAACATGAGTTATTAAAGGATATTTATTACTATTTTTGCACCAACTAATTAAACAATTAATATTATAATTTAAATTATGAAAAAAATTACAAAATTATTTTTATTGGCAGGTCTATTGATGGTATCATCAATAGCGACTGCTCAAACCGAAACCCCAAATGATTCTACCTATGTAGAAATTGATGAGATCGTTTTGGTTGGAACTGGAGTTATTGATTTAGCTGCAGACAGAAAAACACCAGTTGCGGTTTCCACAATTAAAGCATCTACAATTCAACAAAGAGCTGTAGGTAATGTGGAATTTTCTGAAGCTTTCAAAAATACACCATCGATTTACGTATCGAATCAAGCTGGTGGTTTTGGAGATAGTCAAGTATTTACTCGTGGATTTTCTCAATCTAACACAGCATTCTTGCTAAACGGACAACCAATCAATGGAATGGAAGATGGTAAAATGTACTGGTCAAACTGGTCTGGAATGTCCGATGTAGCCAATGCGGTTCAAGTACAAAGAGGACTAGGGTCTTCTAAACTTGCTATTTCATCAGTTGGTGGGACAGTAAATATTGTTTCTAAAACAACAGACAAAAAGCAAGGTGGTTATGTACGTTATATGTCAGGTAATGATAGCTACATTAAGACTACTGCTTCTTACAACTCTGGTTTACAAGATAACGGATGGGCATATTCAGTCTTATTGGATCACTGGCAGGCTCATAGAAAATATGCAGTAGGAACTGCTGGTCAAGGCCAAACTTATTTCTTTTCTGTGGGAAAAAAATTCAACGAAAAACATAGTTTAAACTTTTTGTTAACAGGGTCTCCTCAGTGGCACGATCAAAATTTTTCAAAAAGTAAAGAATTTTATGCTCTAAACGGAATTAAAGCCAACAGTAATACCGGTTTTTATAATGGAGAACGCTT
>Ga0233438_10000231_pt1 | contig 77947 bp, 72 predicted proteins | sample SI_123_September_FD_182720 | JGI IMG/M metagenome (GOLD analysis project Ga0233438, IMG submission 182720) | Seawater microbial communities from Saanich Inlet, British Columbia, Canada - SI_123_September2016_10_MG | ecosystem: Environmental > Aquatic > Marine > Inlet | place: Canada: British... | reverse complement strand
TCAATGCCGAGACAGAGACGATCGAAGCCGAAGCCGAAGCCGAAGCCGAAGCCGAAGCCGACGAAGAGGCCGACCATGTGGTCGTCGATCTCTTTGCCCGCCTCCGTGCCGATACCACAGACGTGGATCGCGCCGATGCCGATGCCGATGCCGATGCCGACAATGCGGTCTTGCCAGCCGATGTGGCGGTCGATGCGCCCGATGATCAGACGGCTGTCGCCGGGGTGACCGCGGCGGACAATGCCATTGAAGATGCGGCTGAAGATGCGGCTGAAGATGCGGCTGAAGATGCTGCCGAGGTCGAGCAAACGGCGTTCGAGCATCGCGACGAGGTGATCACGCCGCTGATCGTGTCGAGCGCGAAGAAGCTCAAACGGGCACTCGCCGACGAGCAGAACGATGTCCTCGATGCGCTTCGCCGCAGCGACGCCGTTCACATGATCGACGCACTGCTGCCGGAAGTGGGCGAGCACGCCTCCCACTACACCGGTGCGATTGGGGAGGATCTGCTGGAGGCAGTCCACCGAGGCAGCGCCACGTCCCGCACGGTCGATCGCAAGATCCGTCAGGCGTTGGCGGCCGACGCCGTCGGTGTCGCCAACGATGCCCTGATCCAGTGGCTCGTGATGCCGCTGCGCGACCGCCTGGCCCGATGCATCACCGAAGGCGAGGGCGACAACGCCGTCGTCACCAAAAAGGTGCGTGCGGTGTACCGCGAATGGAAGACCCAGTACATCGACGAAACGCTCGATGATGTGATGCGATGTGCGCACGGGCGGGGCGTCCTGGCTGGTTTTGACCCGGGTACGCCCATCGTCTGGGAAGTGGATACACGGTTCGCTGCATGCCCCGATTGCGATGACAATGCGCTGGAAGGAGCCATCGCGGCGGGTGGAGAGTTCCCGACGGGTGACTCATTTGCTCCCGCGCATCCGGGCTGCCGCTGCCTGTTGGTTGCCGCGGACCGGTAATCTCAGCGCCAATGCGGCGCTCACAAGACCTTCCGGTCGATCGTCCACGGAGACGCATCAGCGGCCGTGGCGTCCTCATCGCTCTTGGCGGACTGTTCATGTTCGTCCTGATTTTCGGACGCGCCATCGCACGGTTCTACGTCGACTATCTCTGGCACGACGCCCTCGACCGTGGCGATGTCTTTTGGGGCGTGATCGGCGCCAAGTTCACGCTGTTCGCGCTGTTCTTCCTCGCTTTCCTCCTGCTGGCGTTCGCCAACTTGTTCATCGCTGATCGCGCCGCACCGACGTCGTTCCCAGCCAACGTCCACCCGTACGTGGAGCGCTTCCACGAGGTGTTCGGTCAGCGGCTGCGACTCGTGCGCTATGCGTCCGCGTTCGTGATGGCAATCGTGGTTGCGCTTCCCGCAGTGGCGCAGTGGCAATCATGGCTGCTCTTCCGGAACTCGAAATCGTTCGGCGTCGCCGACCCGCAATTCGGTGCCGATGTCGGGTTCTATGTTTTCCAGCTGCCGTTCCTGACGTTCCTGCTCGACTGGATGTTCGTCGCAGTCATTCTCGTGTTGCTGTTCACCGCAGCTGCACACATTCTCAATGGTGGCGTCGTGTTCGTGTCGCCCGTGCCGGCGGTGCGCCATGCCACCAAGGCACACATCGCGGTGTTGCTTGCCGTGCTTGCCGTGCTCAAGGCAGGCGACTACTGGCTGGACCGCTACGAGCTGACCAACAGCACCAGGGGCATCGTCGACGGAGCCACGTACTCAGTCGTCAACGCGCAGATCCCGGCGATCATGCTGCTCATTCTGATTGCGTTGCTCACTGCAGGGCTGTACCTGTCGGTGATCAAGACCGACTCGTGGCGCCTGCCGCTGCTCGCCTCGGCCCTGTGGCTCATCGTCTCCATCGTCGGCGGGGTGATTTACCCCGCCGTGGTCCAATCGCTCATCGTCAACCCAAACCAGGAGTCCCGCGAGCAGGTCTACATCGAACGCAACGTCGAAGCCACGCGCGAGGCGCTGGGGCTGACGGGCGTGGATATTCGCGACGTGCAGTTCGGCACGCTCACCGCAGGTGAGGTTGAAGCCGATCTCGAACCACTCGGCAACGTCCGCTTGCTCAATCCGACCGAGATGGAAACGCGGTTCCTGGTCGACCGCGGCGAAGTCGCCGGCCTGAGCATTGACGACCTTGACGTCGACCGGTACACCCTCGACGGAGAGACCGAGCAAGTGCTGGTTGCAGCTCGCGAGCTTGACCTTGCCGGCATCAGCAACATCGGCTGGCAGGGTCGGCACTTGATCAATACTCGCGGGTGCGGGCTTGTTGCAGCGCCCACGAGCAAGGTGCAGGCCAATCAACGCCCGGACTATCGCACCATCGAACTCGACCGCCCCGAGCTGTACTTCAGCCCGGAGCTCAGCGGTTACGGCATTGCCAACACCGGGTCGACCGAGCGTGAGTGCGACGAGCCCCACACCTACGAAGGCGACCAGGGCGTGCGGATGAACTCCTTCGCCCGTCGTGGAGCCTTTGCCTTGGCCTTCCTCGACTACAACATCATCGGCTCCGGGGCGATCGAGGACGACTCGCAGATGCTCTGGGTGCGCGGAGTCAACGACCGTCTCAACAAGCTCGCACCCTTCCTGTCCTACGACGCTGACCCGTACCCGGTCGGCGTCGACGGCAATGCCGTCTGGGTGGTTGACGGGTACACGACCACCAGTCGCTATCCGTACGGCCAGTCGATCGGCGACGTGCAGCGTTCGTCCCAGTCCGGCCTGTCGAATAGCGACAACTACGTCCGCAACAGCGTCAAGGCCGTGGTCGACGCATATACGGGTCAGGTCACCTTCTACGTCGTCGACGACGAAGACCCCATTCTCCGGGCCTGGCGCAGTGCATTCCCCGATCTGTTCACGCCGTTCAGTGAGATGCCCGACGAATTGGCTGATCACCTGCGGTATCCCGAAGACCTGTTCCGTATCCAAACCGACGTCTATTCGAAGTACCGGATTGATCCGGCGCTGTTCTTCCAGCGCGATGGCAACGCATGGTCGGTCGCTCAGGCACCGGGATCGTCGCCGACTTCCAACACCGGCAATAGCGTGAACTCCACGAGCGATGCGTCGGCGCCCTCTGCGGCCACGTCGACGTTTGCGACGGAGTCTGATGCGGCTCGATTCGTGCCGTACTACACGATGTTCGACACGAGCCTGCCGGGTGAACCGCGCAGCGAAGAGTTCGTGATTCTGCGCCCGTTCGTGCCGTTCTCGACTGGCGACACGCGCACTCAGCTGCAGGCGTACATGACTGCGTCGAGTGATCCCGACAACTACGGCATGCTCACGAGCTACGAGGTGCAGGAACGCAATGGTCAGTTGCCTGATGGCCCGCTACGCGTGGCTGGCAACGCGGAGTCGCAATCCGAAATCTCGGAGCGCATCTCGCTTGACAACCAGGATGCCGGCGGCTCGAAGGTGCGCTTCGGTGACCTTCAGCTCGTTCCTGTCGGCGACGGTCTGATCTACGTGCGGCCGTACTACGTGGCAGTGCCCCAGGAAACTGGGACGGTCAACTCGGTCACCGAGTTCCGTTTCGTGATCGTGTCCTACAACGACAACTCGGTGCTGACGGAAACCATCAGCGAGGGCCTCGCCCGCTTGTTCCCTGGTTTCGAAGGTGATGTCGGTGACAGCATCGGCTCGCCGACCGAGCCGACGCCGGATGATCCCGAAACGCCGGCCGATGACGATGCTCCGGTTGTGTCGACCGACGCAGCCGAGCTCCTGCAGATTGCCGACGATCTGTTCCGGCAGGCCGACGAAGCGCTTGCGGACGGCAACCTCGGTGAGTATCAGACAAAGGTCGATGAAGGCCGCCGGCGGCTTGATGAAGCCATCGTGATTCTCGAGGCCGACCTCCAGAACTGAGACCAAGCCGCGCGCTCGTGGGGGCAGTCTCGGCGGTCAGCGTGCGGGGCGGCGAAGACGTTCGGCGAGTTCGGCGAGGTCTTGGCGAAACTGAATCTGATAGCGGGCCTGCTCGCTGGCGAGCCGTTCGGTGCTCTGCTGGACGGCTTCGATGGCGAGGCTGACAACTGCGGCCTCGTCGCCATCATCGGCCTCGTCGTCGTTCGCTGCGTCGAGCAAGACCTCGAGGTCGTTGCTCAGTTCGGTCAGCTGGTTGGCAAGTTCCATTGAAACGTTGGTCATCCGTCGATCGAGAGTGGCCATGCGTTCGGCCATCTGTGCCATCTCGGCACGCATGACTGCAACGTCTTCGGGATCTACGGTGGCCGCGGCGGGCGTGCTGTCGGCTTGAGCGACTGCTTCGTCGACCCGTCCTGTTTGCGCGGTGAGGTCGGCCGAAATGGCATCGAGTCGTTGCGCGAGCGCATTGATTTCTGCGGGGTCGACGACAGGAGTCTGGTTCTGGGTGGTGACAGTGTCGGACAGCGCCGCGACCTGACGGAGGAGTTCTTCGAAGCGTCCATCAGGTGCGGGCAGCGCGGCCTGGAGAGGAGGCAGGGCCGGCGTCGCGTTGAGCCGTTCGGTCAGTGACTGGACTTCTGCCCCCAGGGTGCTGACGCTGCTGACCTGTTGGTTGACGGCTGCAACATCGTCGCGCACGCGGATGACTTCGCCGTCGACGGAGCCGACGCGATGGGCCAGTTCGGTCGCGTTGGCATCGAGTGTTCCGAGCCGTTCGGCGATCTGGATTCGAGCCGAGTCGAGGGTGCCGACGTGCTGGCCGAGTTGGGCACTGGTGGAGTCAAGCGAGTCAACGCGCTGATACAGCACGGCATTGGTTTGGTCGACCGTTTTGACGCGGCTGTACAGCGCGGTGTTGGTCTCGTCGACGGCCTCGATTCTTGCGAGAAGTTCAGCTTTCTGCTGATCTGCGGCATCGAGCCGCTCGCGCAGCGAGACGATTTCTGAACGCAGGATGTCGAGCTGGTCGGGGGTGTCAGTCTTTTTTCGGAAGAGTCCCATGGAACACAGCTGAATCTAGCTGACTACGGTCTGGTCATGGCCGGAAAAGTGACTCCCAAGAAGATCCTCCTCGACGAATCCGAGATGCCGACGCAGTGGTACAACATCGTTGCTGACCTCCCGACGCCGCCGCCGCCGGCACTGCACCCAGGTACCCACGAGCCCGCAGGCCCCGAGGACTTTGCTCCGCTGTTCCCGATGGCGCTCATCGAACAAGAGGTGTCGACCGAGCGCTACATCGACATTCCTGGCGAGGTGCTCGACGTCTACAAGATCTGGCGGCCGAGCCCGTTGTTCCGCGCCAAGCGGCTCGAGGAGATGCTGGATACTCCGGCACGGATTTACTACAAGTACGAAGGTGGCAGCCCGGCTGGCTCGCACAAGCCCAACACGTCGGTGCCTCAGGCGTACTACAACCACATGGAGGGCATCACGAAGCTCACCACCGAGACGGGTGCGGGCCAGTGGGGGAGTGCCTTGGCATTCGCCACGGCACAGTACGGCATGGAGTGTGAGGTTTGGCAGGTGGCTGCGTCCTATAAGGCCAAGCCGGGTCGCAAGACGATGATGGAGATCTGGGGCGCCACGCTTCATTCCAGCCCGTCTGAGCTGACCGAGTTTGGCCGCCAGTTGCTTGCTGAGAACCCCGACCACAACGGATCTTTGGGTATTGCGATCTCCGAGGCGGTGGCGATGTGCGTCGAGGATCCAAACGCACGCTACGCCCTCGGGTCGGTGCTCAACCACGTGCTGATGCACCAGACGATCATCGGCGAGGAAGCGCTGCTGCAGCTCGCCAAGGTCGACGAGGTGCCCGACGTGCTTGTCGGCTGCACGGGCGGCGGCTCGAACTTCGGTGGCCTGTCGTTCCCATTCCTGCGCGAGAAGCTCGCCGGCAACATGAACCCGACCATCCGCTGTGTCGAACCGGCTGCGTGCCCGACACTCACAAAGGGCGAGTACCGCTACGACTTCGGTGACTCGGCAGGGATGACACCCCTGATGAAGATGCACACGCTGGGCCACAGCTTCGTGCCCGAGCCGATTCACGCTGGTGGCCTCCGCTATCACGGCATGGCGCCGCTTGTATCGCACCTCTACAACGAGGGCTTGGTCGAGGCGATCTCGATTCCGCAGACCGAGTGCTTCGCGGCGGCGCTTGAGTTCGCTCGGACCGAGGGCATCGTGCCCGCCCCCGAGCCGACGCACGCCATCGCGGCGGCGATTCGCGAGGCACTGGAATGCAAGGAGACCGGCGAGGAGAAAGTCATCCTGACGGCGCTCTGTGGCCACGGCCATCTCGATCTCACGAGCTACGACAAGTACCTGTCGGGCGAAATGGTCGACTACGACCTCCCAGACGCCGACATCGCCGAAGCGATGAAATCGGTCCCCGTCATGGGTTGATCCACCCAAGGTGCAAGCAGGTCACCAATGGGGTCGGGTCACTGCTGTGACTTCTTGACCCGGAACGGCGGCAGTGTTGTTGAGTGTCTCGGCGGGTTGGCGGTCAGAGCCGGAGGACAAGATCGTCGCTCTGTCCGGCGGGGTTCCGCGCGGGTGGTGTGAAACCCATCCGGACGAGATAGCGGTCGTGGGAATCGGTGGTGGCTGCAGCGCGTAATTCACTGATGCCGAGTGAGCGGAACACTTTGGACTTGTCGCTGAAGAGCCAGTCGCCCAGACGACTGTCGCGATAGGCGCTGAGGACGTAGTCAAGGTCAACGTCCAATGTGGTGCCGTGCTGGGTACCGATCAGTGCCCCGGCGGGAAGACCGTCTCGGGTCAGGAGCAGTGCCACAACGTCAGGGCCAACGGGCATCGCGAAGTCAGGCTGGAATTTGCCGATGTCGCTGGCGTGAAAGCTGATGAAGTCCAGCAGGAACGGCGAGTCTGCGCGGATTTTGGACACACCCAGGTCGATGCCTCCAGCGCGGAACTCCTTGCTGAGGAACCAGATGTTGATCCCGGCGATGGCGACATTGGTCAACATGATCGGCGCTGACTCGATCAGGAGGCCGTAGACAAAGAAGGTGGCCGAACCGCACAGTGACAGCATCCGGAGGCGCACCACTGAGCTCATTGTGAGCGATGTGACGACGATGGCTGAGGCGAGGTAACCCAGGATTTCGGTGGTGGCGATCGCGATCACTGCTGCAGGCTACGGATCAGGATGAGGTCGACTGTTTGGCGGGGAGCGCGGTGGTCTTCGGACTCGACTGGCCGCGCACGATCACGGCGAGCGAGCCGAGGACGACGGCCATGGCGACGGCTTGGATGGCGAGGAGTTCTTCGTCAAAGAAGATCCAGGCGAGGAGCGCGGAGAAGACGGGGATGAGGAGTGTGAAGGTTGATCCGACCCACAGCGGAATGCGGACGAGCGACCAGTTCATCAACGAGTGGCCGATGATGCCGGACACGGCGATCATGACGAGGAGGAGTCCGAGGTTCTTGGGGGACGGTATCGACATGTCCTGGCCGAAGGCGAAGCCGAGCGGTGTGCAGATGATTGCGGTCCAGAGTGACGTGCCCGCGGTGAACTCGGTGGGCGACATGTCCTTCTTCGACTGCTTTGACGCGATGAAGTAGCCGCCCCAGGAGAACATTGCCGCGGCGGCCAGGAGGTCGCCACGGAGACTGGTGACCTCGTTGTCAGCTGACGAAGCAACGATGACGAAGACGCCGGCCAAGGCGACCAATGACCACAGAGCGTCCTGCCTGCGGATCTTCTCGCCGAAGAATTTGGCGGCGATGATGCCGACGAGGATCGGCTGCAGCGAGCCGATGATCGTCGCGTTGACGATGCTTGTCTCTTTGACAGCGGTGAAGAACAGCGCGATGTCAGCGCCGAGTGCGAGGCCGCCCCACATCGACTTGCGCATGACGCGTGCGCTGAACGGCATGCCCCGGACCTGCATCCAGATGACCAACCCGATGCCGAAGATCCAGAAGCGGTAGGCGCCGATGGCAAGGCCGCCCATCTCGATTCCCTTGGCGAGAATGGTGCCGACTGACCAGGCGCAGACGGCGATACCGGCGCCAAGAAGTCCGCGGGCGACATCGTCGTTGCCCGTCGGCGTCGCTGTGTCTGCTGGTGTCACCGGAGCAACGTACCGGCTGGCAGCGCTGGCGATGTGATCAGTGGCGATTGCGCAGGGTCGGAGCGGGTCGTCCTGGGCGGCACCCCGGCGGGTTGTCAACCGTCACGTGGAGCTTGGTTGTCATCGCCGTGTTGCCGGCGTATTCTAATTTCACTGTTCGCCGCGGGGTGGAGCAGTTCGGTAGCTCGTCGGGCTCATAACCCGAAGGTCGCAGGTTCAAATCCTGCCCCCGCCACCATCTGGAGCCCTGGTTGATCGCAAGATCAGCCAGGGCTTCTTTTGTTACCGACATGGCCGGAACGGCGCGAAGGTGCCAGCCGAGTACGAATTGTTCGATCGTCGCTGAGCATTGTGCCTTGCAGGCGTGTCGCATCGGGGTCTGGCTCCGTGGTCGCCGATTGAGCCAATCACGAATTGCTGGTGCCGATCGGAAAGGAAACGATTTCACACCCAGACGCTCGCCTGCCAAAGCATCGGCGTAGTCTGCGTATCCGTCAACCACCTCTGCGCAGCGACCGGTGTACGCCGCTGGATCGAGCATTCCCTCGATTTCTTGCGCGCCAGGGTGTGGTGATGTGCCCGTCGGCGGTAAGCGAGAAGAGAAAGTTCTCCTCACCGGGTGCGGTGGGTGGTGCTGCGTCGGAGAACACCTTGTGCGCTCTTCAGTGCCTGATGGATTGGCCGAGACGGAGCATCATCGCTTCATCGACGATGAACCCACCTGAGCAGGAGATCTCTCGAAGGTCAGCCAGCGCGGAGTAATGTCGCACCTACGGGTCGTTAACCCAACCGGGTCTGCCGCTCCACCGGAGCCTCACTCAGGCGGTGCGCTGATGCCGATGTGGGGCTCGGCGGCGTTTTGCTCGGATTTAGCCCGGTGGCTCGGCCAGCCCGATGGCTTCGGTCGCGCTGAGTTCGCCGCTGATGACCGCCAGCAGTCCTGGGAGGTAAAGACCGGTCACGATGACATTGGCGTGGACGATTTGCTTCACCATCGCCGGTGTGATTGTTGCACCCTCTACGTCAATGCTTGTCTTGTATCTGATCTCGCCGTCATGCATGTCGAGTTCGAAGTTGCCAATCGCTAACCCGAAGTTTGCGCGGGTGATGTATTCGCAGATCTCCGGAAAGCGATCAGCGGGGCCGCGTTCCGGGACGAGTGAATAGAAGACCAGTTGATGCCCGGGCTCCCTGATCTCGGCCAGGCATACCCAATCCGTTGTCCGACCGCCGTATCTCGTTTGCAGGACCTCTGCGACATCGGTCGGCGCATAAGGCCAGCCCTCGATCGCGAAGAAAGACTCGAGCGCTTGACGGAACCCGTGATGTCGACGGTGCGGTCGACGCCTCAACGAACGTTCTAGATCCGCAGGGCCTGGTCGTCATCTGGTTTTGCCACGGTGAAGTCTGTTAGGCGCGTCTACTGGAGTGACGCAGCGTTGAAATAGTAGGGACGGTCCTAAGGCGGCCTAGACGCAGTCGGGGTCATGTGGTCTGCAACATGTTTATTGGGTTGGACACTGTTGTGGACGCCGGTGCGCAGCCGGGGGGTTTTGTCGTCGCCGGAAGTATTGACAACGAGAGGTCTCGGAGACGTTGAGTTTCCGAGCCTTCGAAGTTTTCGGTGGCGGGTCGGTCTCCACTGCGGGCTGACCAGCGCTACGCAGTTACCTGCCGGTCGTGGCGGAGCCCGGCGATCGACAACACCAACGCAACGGCCGGGACAACCGTCGACAGCCACAGAGCAGCCCGGTAGTCACCGGTCACCGACTGCACGAGTGCAAAAAACGCTGGTCCGATTGCGCTACCGATGACCATCGCGCTCATTTGAATACCAGAGATCGCCCCAAGGTGCCGGCGTCCGAACACCTTAGGGATAGCTGCCGAGGTGAGCGATGAAAAGCAGCCTTGTGCGGCGCCCCACGTGATCACAGCCGCAATTGCGCCCCACCAAGTGTCAAGAAACCCAATTGTTGGGTACATCACCAACTGGGTGAGCGACATTGCGGCTGCGATAACCAGCGGCGTGACGCGATCAGTCATCCAACCCGTGAGCAGCGTGACGGGCACGCTAACGAAGGCGATAGGGACAAAGATGCGCACGATCTCGCTGTCGGTGAGCCCGAGTTCTGCACCGAGGTCCACAATGTGGAACGTGACGGCAGTTGCGGTCGAAGAGAGCGCTGCAACCGGAATCGTCAGCGCCCAAAACCGGACGTCACGGAGGGCCTGTGCCCGGGTGGCGTCGTGCTCGGTCCCCAAGATCGGCAACGTCTGTTCTGCTGTGGATGCACCGGGCTCGGGTCCGTCGGCGATGGCGGTGCGGTTCTGCCCGTCAATTTTGATCCCGGCGGCCTCGGGACTGACTCGGTAGAAGGTGATGATGATCGAGCCGACGACCACAACCAAAGTGAGCGCCATGATTCGCCACGCCGTACGGAAGCCGTTGATATCGATCAGCATGAGGAAAAGCGCAGGGCAAGCAGCGATAGCGAAGCCCACGACAGAGCTAGATGCGGCAGTCACGAGCCCTCTCCGGCGGTCGAACCACTGCGCGACCATCGTGCGCGAGGCAAGCGTGAGCAGGCCCTGTCCGCTGAATCGCAGACAGCCAAATCCGACGGACATAACAACGAGACCGATGGGGGTACTCAGCGGCCTAATTGCGCTCAATGCGACGAGGGTCGCCGAAAGGCCGAGCGTTGCGGCGAAGGCAACCACCCGCGATCCGTGCCGGTCAATCGCTCGACCGCCGGCTCCAAGGAAGAGGCCGCTCATTCCGGTGCCGACGAGGTAGGCAATCGCCAACTGCAACCGGGTGAGCCCAGTTGTCGAGATGAGGTCGTCGGTGAAGACACTGACACCGGCGGTCTGGCCGGGTACTGAGGCGATCGCTCCGATCGTGCCTGCGACCACTACAACCCACCCGTAATAAAACGGTACCCGTCGCGGGTCGAACGGGCGGTTGCCAGCCAGTCGCCGCCGTCGAGATACCAGAGGTTCTAGTGGCGGTGGAAAGGGTTCATCGATCCACTCACGGCCCATCAAACTGGATGATACGGACGCAATCAAGCGTCGGTGGTTTCGGCTGGTATCTCGTGTGGGTGTCCATGCCGGCTGGTTGGTCTACGGGCAAATTGTCACGGTGCGAGAACAGCCTGGGTTGGCGTTCTACGATCGTTTCATGACCTCCCGCTTGATTGAACCGTCTTTCTGGACGCAGCCTCTTGACGATCGAATGCAGGAGATGATCGCGATCCGCGAATCCGGACCCTTCAGCGAGGTCCAGTTCGTCAATGACATGACCGGTGAGGAAGAACGATTCTTCGCTGTCACTCGCTTCGACGAGATCGTCCAGATCAGCAAGAACGCCAAGGAGTTCAGTTCTGCCCAGGGTGCGATCTCGATCGTGGACCTACCGCCTGAAGCACTCGAATTCTTCGGGTCGTTCATCAACATGGACAACCCGCGCCATCAGCGTCAGCGCGCGATTGTCGCCAAGACGTTCACGCCGACTGACCTCGCGACAGTCCTCGATTCGGTTGAGACAATTTCGCGTGAGGTCATCGACGGATTCTGTGAGCAGGGCGAGGTTGACCTGGTGAAGGCGCTCTCGCAACCATTTCCGCTACTCGTGATCTGCGACATGATGGGGATCCCGCGCAGCGAGTTCGACACCGTGCTCAACGCAACGAATGTGATACTCAGCGGTGGCGACCCCGAGTTCATCGGTGACGGCGACCCAATGATGGCCATCTTTGGTGCCGGAATCCAGCTGACCGAACTGATGAACGAACTCGCTGACGAGCGTCGGAAGAACCCCACAGACGATCTCACATCGAAGCTCGTTCACAATGATCTCGATGGTGAGATGCTCGCCCCCGAAGAGGTGGCGCCGTTCTTCATCCTGCTTGCAGTCGCCGGCAACGACACCACTCGGACGGCGATCAGTCACGGCATGAACCTTCTCGCGCAGCACCCAGAACAGCGCGCTATCTGGCAACACGACGTTGAAGGTGTCACACCAACCGCAGTCGAGGAAATCGTTCGCTACGCGTCGCCGGTCACCTTCATGCGCCGCACCGTCACCAACGACCTCACGATGTCGGGCCACGATTTCGTGACGGGCGACAAGGTCGTGATGTTGTACGGCGCAGGCAACCGCGACCCGAAGGTCTTCGAGGATCCTGAGCGGTTCGACGTGCTGCGCAGTCCAAACCCCCACCTCGGTTTTGGTGGCCCCGGTCCGCACTTCTGCCTCGGTGCCAACTTGGCGCGACGCGAACTCGCGGTGGTTTTCCGCGACTTGTTTACCCGGCTTCCCGACATCGAAGTGGTGGGTGACGCCGTCCCGCTTGACGTCGCAGGGATCCCGTTGGTCACCGGCGTCAAACATCTCAACGTCCGTTTCACGCCGACGCCCCGCTCAGACGCCTGAGACCGAGTCGCCGCGCAGGCCGCGGCGGCCTTTCGTAGCTGGCCAGGCGCGGAGTCGTCGGTGAGTCCGACGGCGCCACTGCCAGGGCGCCCGCCTACGTTTGTGTGATGGACCTTGGACTCACCGGCAAACGCATTCTCGTCACGGGCGGAAGCAAGGGCATCGGCCGTGGCATCACGCAGGCGCTCCTCGAAGAGGGTGCGGTCGTCACGATCTGTGCCCGCAACGCGGACGGCCTCGCAACAGCTGCAGCTGAGTTGTCGGCGCTGGGCACGGTCCATCACCGTGCTACCGACATGGCCGTCGAGGGTGACCCGACGGCGCTCGTCGAATGGGCGGCCGAGCAGATGGGTGGGCTCGACATCGTCGTCTCGAACGTGTCGGCGATGGCGGGACCGGATTGGAGCGCATCGGTCAATGTCGACCTCGTGCGAACCGACGAACTCCTCCGCGCTGCGCTCGGCAAGATGGAAGATCACGCAGGTGCCAACCTCGTCTGTATCGGCTCGCGTGCAGCCAGCACCGGAGCGCCGCGGATCGCTGCTTACGCAGCGGTCAAAGCAGCAACGGTCAGCATGGTGAAGTCGCTGGCATTCGAGGTGGCACGGCGCGGCATCCGGGTCAATGTCGTCTCTCCGGGCGACATTCTGTTCCCGGGAGGGGTCTGGGACGATGCTCGCAAAGAAGGCGGCAAACTCTGGGACGCGACCCTCAAGCAGAATCCGTTTCGTCGTTTGGGGACACCCGAAGAGATCGCGAACGTGGTCGCGTTTCTCGTGAGTGACCGAGCCAGCTTTGTGACCGGAGCGAACATGCTCGTCGATGGTGGCGCCACGACGGGTCTCCAGATCTGAGCGTGCGGTTTCTTGAGTCGGCCTCAGCCGAACGTGTCGAACAGTTCAGCGAATGCTTTGACCTGGCCGCCCGAGGTCGATGATGGGACCAGAATCGGCGCAGTGACACCGGCGTCAAACCAGGCCTCGACTCCGTCGCGAACGCGATCTGCTGAACCCGAGAGCGTGCAGTCGTCAAGCCAGGCGTCGCTCATCGCAGCGAAAACGGCGTCCTTGTCGCGTGCAGCCAGAGCGGTGGCGACTGCCTCCATCTCGGCCTCGTATCCGGCGTCAATCCAGTAGTTGCGATAGTTGGGCAGGGCGACATAACCCTGCAACGTCTTGCGGTTTCGGGCGCGGGCGGCTTCGATGTCCTCGTCAATAACGGTCGGAATCATGTTGCCGATCCAAAAGTCTGATGAGCGTCGATCATCGGGGACGAGGTCGAGCGAATGCTCCATCCGACTCCGCGACGCATTGGCCCAGACCGCACCGTCACCGACCTCCACGGAGAGCTCAACCATCTTGTCGCGCAGGGCGGCAAGCACGACGTCGGGCAGTCCGCCCATCTGCTCGGAGGCTTCGCGCATTGTCGTGACGTACTCGCGCATGTCGCTCAGCGGCTTGCCGGTCTCGACGCCGAGGCGTTTGATCACTGGGCCGTGGGTGACGCCGACACCGAGCCTGAATCGCCCGTCAGCGATTTCGTGGAGGTAACTCGCGGACGTCGCAAGTGCCACTGGATGTTGCAGATAGATGGGCTGAATCGACGTGCCGAACTCAATGGTGTTGGTTGCGTGAGCGATGGAGAGGCACAGCCCCATCGCATCGCCGAAGCTGGGGCAGTAGAGACCGGAGAAGCCGCGCTGTTCGATCTCGGCTGCCAACTCGACGGTCTGGGCGCGGCGCCCCGGGACGGCGGCGAGGGACACGGCGGGCATGCGTTCGGTCATAGGCCGAACCTAGGCAACTCAGTCGTCGCGTGACGATGCGGCCCACGGCGTCGCGGTTTCACCCGCTCCTCCCGGCGCTCAGGCTTCGTCGCGGATGACCTGTGCGCCGGCGGGGTCAACAATCATGCCGTGCACTCGCGCGTTGTGGTTGTGTCCGACGTGGTGCAGTGCGAACGCCGACTGGATCGAGGTGTACATCCCCATCTGGTCGAGCGTGTTGTTGACGCTTTGCTTCGCGAGGGTGAGGCCGATCATCGGGCGTTGGGCGATCCGCTCGGCCATTGCCAACGTCGTCGATTCAAGGTCGTCGCGTGCGACGACGGTGTTGACCATGCCGCATCGGAGTGCCTCGTCCGCGGTGATCGAGCGGCCGGTGAACAGCATTTCCTTGGCCAGGCGGGCGCCGGCCTCAAAGGGGTGCGTGAAGTACTCATGGCCGTTGACGCCAAAGGCGACAACCGGGTCTGAGAACGTCGCGTCGTCGCTGCACACCACGAGGTCCATCGGCCACATGAGCATCAGTCCGCCGGCAATTACCTTGCCGTGCACCTGGGCGATGGTCGGCTTGGGGATGTTCCGCCACCGCCAGCACAACCCGACGTACATCTCGGCCTCCTTGGCCATGTAGCCCTCGGCGCCCTCGGCGTCGAAACAGCACCAGGTGCCGAGTGGATCGATGTCGGACATGTCGGTGTCGGCGCGAAGGTCGTGGCCGGCTGAGAAGTGTTTGCCGTCCGCGGCGAGGATGATCACCCGGACCTCGTCGTCGCGTGCAGCTTCGTCAAAGGCCTCGTTCAGCTCGCTGAGCATCTGGTAGTTCTGCGCGTTCGCGGCCTCAGGTCGGGCGAGCGTGATCCGAGCGACGCGGTCACTCGGGCGCTCGATGCGGATGTGTTCCCAGGTGTTGTCGGCCATGTTGTGTTCAGTCCTTGGTGTAGACGAAATGGGTGTCCATGTCAGCCTCGATGTCGGCGATGTGATCGATGTACGCCGGGAAGCCGCCGTTGTAGTTGCCGTCCTGGCGTCGGTTTTCCTGGCCTTCGAAGTTGTAGTAACCGGGCGTGCACTCTTGATTGCGTGTGGTTTTTCCGCGGTGCGCAATCACCTCGTGCACCCACCAGTCCTCCGACTCAGACGTCACATCGATGGTGTCGTAGCCGTGCGTGCGGGCGTGCTTGATGCAGTTCGCAATGTGGTCGCCCTGCACTTGCAGCAGGTCGGTGAGGTTGAACTGAAACGATGCCTGGTAGCCGCCCATGATGAACATGTTCGGGAAACCGGCGGTGTGGATGCCCAGCATGGTGCGGATGCCGCTGTCGTACTTGTCGTTGAGGTCGAGATCGTTGTCACCGACGATCCGGTTGTAGATGCCGGTCTGTTGCACTTCGAACCCGGTGGCGTAGATGAGGAGGTCGACTTCATACTCGACGCCGTCGAAGATCGGGCCGCGCTCGCCGATCTCGGTGACACCCTTGCCATGGGTGTCGATGAGGTGCACGTTCGGTCGGTTGAACGCAGGGAGGTACTCGTTGTGGAAGCACGGCCGTTTGCACATCAGCATGTACCACGGCTTCAATGACTCGGCCGTGGCAGGGTCCTCGACGGTGTCGTCGATGCGCTTGTGGATGCGCATCATCGCGTCGATGTTGTTGTTCTCCTGACGGCGGATCTTCTCGTCACGAGTGATGCCGCCGCGCAGTTGACCGCGGCGTTCGGCCTGCTCGCGCAGCTTGCTGACGATCTTGGCGCGGCGCCTGGCCTGCCAGCCGTCGCCTTGCTTGGCTGCCCACTCGTCGCTGGTCTCCCAGTCGTCACGGATGTCGATCGAGGACGGGGTGCGCTGGAACACGTGCACGCTCTTCGCCGTCTTGGCGAGGTTGGGGATGATCTGTACGGCGCTTGCGCCGGTGCCGATGATGCCGACGCGGACGTCGCGCAGGTTTTCGAGGTCGGCGCCGGTGAAGCCGTAATCCCAACGCGACGTGTGAAAGGAGTGTCCCCGGTACGTCTCCATGCCGTCAATCCGCGCCAAACGCGGCTTGGCCAACGTGCCGTTTGCGCAGACCACGAACTTGGCGCGCATCGTGTCGCCGCGATCAGTCGTGATGTTCCAACGTTGGGCCTCGCCGTCCCACACCGTCGAGGTCACGGTGGTCTGGAACACGGCGAGGTCGTACAGGTCGTACTTCTCGGCGATTGCCTGGCAGTGGGCGAAGATCTCTGGGCCCTGCGCGTAGTGCCGGGTGGGGACGTAGTTCATCTCGTCGAGCAGCGGCAGATAGTCGTAGGCGACCACATCGCACGCCACTCCCGGATACCGATTCCAGTACCAGGTGCCACCGACGTCGGCGCCGCGTTCGACGATGCGGATGCTCTCGACACCCTTTTCGCGCAGTCGTGCCGATGTGAGCAGTGCGGAGAATCCGCCACCGATGAACAGCACCTCGACCTCGCCGCCGTTGGCCACATCGTCAATCGGTGTGCGCTCGACCCAATCGTCGGCGTACGGGTCACGTGCGAGGTCGGCCATCGCGCCGTCGAGATCGCGGTAGTTCTCGGTGCCGGGCGGTCGGTATTCGAGGCGGAGGTCGCGCTCCTCGGCAAATTTGGCCTTGATGTCGTCGTAGTACTCCTGCGGTGGACGGTCGGCGCGCTCGGTCACGTCGAAGTCCATCACGAACTTGTCCTGCTTCTCTTCGGCCATGAGGTCATCATCGCGGGGATGTAGCGTCGTCATCGGATCGGGGGATCCGTGACATCAGCGCCGACTCTCAGGCGCGCAAGCGAGATGGGGCCACAGGGTGGGAAAGTCATGAGCGACGACCAGTTGGTATTCGAACCACACGGCAAGGTGGCGGTGATCACCGGCGCGGCCGGTGGCATCGGTCTCGGCATGGCTCGGGCATTCACCGAAGCCGGAATGGCGGTGGTGATGGCGGACATCGATGCTGATCGCGTCGAGGCAGCTGCCGCGGAGTTGCGATCCGCCGGACACGACGCGATCGGCGTGCAGGCCGATGTCTCGAAACTTGACGATGTGCAAGCGATGGCCGACGCGACGATGGACACCCACAAACGCGTCGACGTACTGTGCAACAACGCCGGAGCTGCTGTGTTTGCGAAGCTCTTCAACGTCACGGTGGACGATTGGGAATGGACACTCGGGGTCGACCTGTGGGGACCGATCTATGGCACCAAGGTCTTTCAACCGCTCATCCAACAGTCCGAGCATGGAGGGCACATCAACACCACCTCGTCGGTCTCGGGCCTGATCGCCGGTGCTGCCGCGGGCCCGTACAACGTCGCCAAGAGTGGCGTCATCGCGCTCATGGCAACGCTTGAACGCGAGTTTCGAATCGGCAAGTCACCGCACCATGCATCGGTCCTCTGCCCCGGGCCGATCAACACCGAGATCAGCCGCAACAGCGTCCGCAACCGCAAGGCGGCACAGGGTGAAGTGGCGCAGGCCGGCGAGGCCGGCAAGAAGCTCGGCAGCAAGATCGGCGACTTCCTGTCGAACGGGATGGATCCCGACGAGGTGGGCCGCATCGTGCTCGACGGCATTGTGAACGGGAGGTTCTGGATGTTCACCCATCCTCGACTGCTCAAGCTCTATCGCGAGCAGATCGAGATGATGGATCCCGACGGGATGCTGTCCCAAGGCAGGCTGACCTGATGGCGGGGCCGCGGCCGCTTGATGGGGTGAAGGTGCTCGACCTCTCGCGAGTCTTCGCCGGGCCGATCGCCGGACGCACGCTCTCTGATCTTGGTGCGGACGTCGTGAAGATCGAGCCCCCCGATGGCGACGTCACGCGACTGTGGGGTCGCAAGACCGCCGGTCTCTCGACCTACTTCACGCAGCAGAACTGCGGCAAACGAAATGTTTGCATCGACTTGCAGGCCGATGGCGGCCCTGAGTTGGTGTTGCAACTCGCCGAGCAGGCCGACGTGTTGATCGAAAACTTTCGCCCGGGCGTGATGGCGAAGTTCGGCCTGGACTGGGCCACCGTGCATGCTCGTCATCCGGAGCTGATCATGTTGTCAATCAGCGGCTTCGGTCAGGACGGCCCAGAGGCGCAGCGCGCCGCGTACGCCTCGATCATCCATGCCGAATCGGGCATCCTGCCCCACGGGGTCGGTGACGAGATGCCGCTCGACCTCGACCTGAGCGCCGCGGACGTGCTCTCCGGGATGCACGGTGTGATTGGTGTGCTCTCGGCGCTCCGGATGCGCGACGCCGGCCACGGGGGGCAGCACATTGACATGGCGATGATCGATGCGATGACCTTCTCGGCCGACATCATTGTCAATGTGCTCGACGGAGCCCGACGAACTGAGTCGGTCAACGGTGAGGTGTGGCGAACCGTCGACGGACCCAAGATGTTGACCGGGGGCCTCCGCTGGATCTGGCATCAGCTCTCGAAGACCGCGGGGTTGGTCGATCCGACGCCGGCCGACGCCGATATCGCCGACAAGGTTGCGTCGCGTCGCAGGATCATCACGGACTACCTGTGTGGCCTCGCGGGTCGGGCCGAGGTCATCGCAACCTTTGAAGCGGCCAACCTGGCGTGGGCTGACGTCCGGGATTGCAGCGAAGTATTGGAGTCTCCGACTGTCATGCATCGCAACACGGTGGTCGAGGTCGACGACCGGGCCGGTGGCACGCGCAAGGTGGTACGCAACCCGTATCGGATGTCGGCGACTGACTGCTCCGACGTCGGCGTGGCAGCGTTTCGCGGGGAACACAATGCCGAAGTACTCGACGAGTGGCTTGGTATTGCTGCGGCCGATATCGGCGCGTTGAGCACGGACGAATGGGTGCAGTCATGAACGACGAATTGGTGCAACGACTCATCGACGAGTCGGACCTGCGCGACCTCATCCATCGATACGCGTTCGGCCTCGATCACGAAGACTGGGACTTGTGGCGAACCGTGTTCGCTGACGAAGTCACCATGGACATGAGCGATTACCAGCCGGAGCCACCGCCGCGTCCAGCGCCCGCTGACCGGGTGGTCGCCAATGCCCGCGTGCTGTTTGCCGGTCTCGAGCGCTCGCAGCACTTCATCGGTTCGCACCGCTACGCGATCGACGGCAACCGGGCCACGATCACGGCACACATGCGCGCCGAGCACTGGCTGCATACCGGACAGGGGTCCGACCGCTACACGATGTTTGGTACCTATACCGATGATGCGATCCGCACCGTCGACGGTTGGAAGCTTGAGCGTGTTCGGCTGCGCCTGCTCCGCGAAGAAGGCAACCGGTCACTGATGCGCGAGGCCGTCCGTCGCGGCAGATCCTGAGAGTCGCAAATGGCTTCCGACCGTGTGGGCGATCTCAGTCAGGCCGGCGACGGAGGGTGACCACCCGGTGCTGGACTCGCCAACCGTCACCGGTCTTGATCACCTGGTCGTAGTACGAAGCAGTTCCAGCGAGACCGCCGCGCAGTAAGGCGACGATCCGGAAGTTGAGGCGAACGCCATCGTCATCAGCATCGACGTAGATGTTCGTCATTGTGTGGGTCTTCGGATGCTCGGCATCTTCGTCCATGAAGCGCCGAATCTCGGTCAGCCCTTCGAGGAGCGGAACGCCAAGGTCGGTCATGTCGAACGTGGCGTCATCGGTGAAAATTCGGTCGAGCCGCGCCCAGTCTCGATCATCGATGGCGTCGCCGTATCGCCCGGGCAGTTCGTGCAGTTCGAGGCGGTCATCAGTCGAGATGGTCATCGTGTGCTCCGTTTGATCGGGTTCGGCTTGTCCTGCGCTTAGTTGCGTGGCAGCTCGGACCACGGTCGTTGGCGTTGTTCGGACTCGCCGGGCTCGCGAGGCAGCCCCAGCACTCGCTCACCGATGATGTTCCGGTTGACCTCGTCGCTGCCGCCGGCAATCGACATTGCCGGAGTGAACATGCAGTACGCATGAAACTGCCCGCCAGTCGGTGTGTCGTCTCCCCACAACATGCCCTCAGGTCCCATCGCTTCGAGTCCGAGATCGCGTGTCCGGCGTGACACCTCCGCGCCGATGACCTTGAGCGTCGAGACTTCGGGCCCCGGCTGACCGCCCGCTTTGACCGCCGCCATTGATCGCGCTGTTGACCAACGTGATGTTCGGCGGAGTTCGGCGAGCTGCATCATTCGTTGTCGTCGAATCGGGTCCGCCGAACCATCAAACTCATCGAGAATGTCGTCGAGGAGCCGGTTTGCCCCGCCGCTCATTGCCAATCCAAACCCGTCGACGTCTCCGTCGACCGCTGCTGCATGCTCGCCAGCAGTGCGCGTCAGATCGGCGCCGGCGAAATCGAATCCGCTACCGGATCCGGAGTTGTCTGGATCGCGTTCATGCGACAGTGTTGTCATACCGACCCGCCAGCCTTCGCCCTGTCCGCCGAGCAGGTCGTCGTTGGCAACACGAGCCTCGGAGAGGAACACCTCATTGAAGGCAATGTCGCCGGTCATTTCGCGGAGCGGCCGAACATCGACGGCGTCTTGGGTCATGTCGATCAGGAAGAAGGAGATGCCTTTGTGCTTGGGCAGATCCGGGTCGGTCCGTGCCATCAAAATGCCGAACGCCGCATTCTGAGCACCTGAGTTCCACACCTTCTGGCCGGTGATGATCCACTCGTCGCCATCGCGAACGGCACGCGTCGACAGGCCAGCCAGGTCGCTGCCGGCTCCTGGTTCGGAGAACAGTTGGCACCAGGTGTCGGTGCCGCGCACAATGCCGGGCATGAAGCGATCGAGTTGTTCGGAGGTGGCGTAGGTCAGCAGCGTCGGGGCCACGAGAAACGTCGACAAACCCTTGGGAGGCCCGTACGCGCCAGCGTCCAGTCGAGCCTGCTCGGCCTGCTTGGCGTCACGCGGGCTGAGCCCGCGGCCGCCCCGCCCCTCGGGCCACGAAGGAAAGGACCAACCCGTTTCGGCGAGGAGCGCCCACCACTCGCCGACCGGGCGATCTGGGTCCCAGTTCTTGGAGTACCACTCGAACGCCTCGTCGTAGATCGAAGTCGACATGGTTATGCCAGCCACGAGATGAGGGCGGCCGCGATGTCTTCGCCGCAGTCGTCTTGGATGAAGTGGCCGCCAGGAGCAAACTCCTGATGGGGCTGGCCCGAAGCCCCGGGCACGCGCTCGATGAACTCGTGGTGCAACTTGCCCAACACTGGATCGCCCGGACAGGCAAGCGTCAAGAACGGCTTGTCCCATTGCTCGAGAATCTGCCAGGCCGCGATGTTCTCAGCGACGCCACCGTGCTCTGGCGTGATCGGGACCAGCGTCGGAAACTCCCGAGCCCCCGCCATGTGCGCTTCGTCGGGGAAGGGCGCGCGGTACGCGTCCACCTCGTCGTCGGTGAGCTCGCGAGCAGCAGTTGCCCGCTGCATCAGTGCACCGCAATCCATGAACGCCATGTTCTGCGACGCTGCCAACCACATGTCGAAGCCGGGGCCGAGGGAGGCCCCGACCGGAAGTCCGGTGTTGCCGATGGCCACGCGCTCAAAGCGGTCAGGGTCCTCGGCAACGACACGGAGGCCGATCAGCCCGCCCCAGTCCTGCGCGAACAACGTTGCGGTCGTCAGTTCAACTGCAGCGATGAACTGGTGGATCCAGGCCACGTGACCGTTGTAGGTGTACGCCGATCGTTCGACGGGCTTGTCTGATCGGCCGAACCCGATCAGGTCGGGGGCCACACACCGGAAGCCGGCGTCGACCAAGGGCGGGATCATCCGTCGATACAAGTAGCTCCAGGTCGGCTCGCCGTGCATGAGGAGCAGAACGGGTCCATCGGTCGGGCCCTCGTCGATATACGCCATGCGGAGTCCATCGATGTCGACGTACTTGGGTGCGTATGGAAAGTCTGGAAGATGCGCGAAGCGTTCGTCTGGAGTTCGCAGGAACTCGGTGCCGGTTGGTGTCTGGGTGGCGGCCATCGGTGAAACGTATCGCTCGTGCCGGTGCTGTTCAGAGCTGGGCTTGTGGGGTTCGGTGCGTTGGGCCGGGCGGCGGGTCGTTCGGTCGTGAGAACTCAAGCTGCCTGGTCAGCGGCCCTGCATCGCGAGCGTGACGCAGAGTGGGGTTGGCGGCACGGATGGCGTCGGTGCTCGTCCCGACTTAAAAGTAAGCAGACTCTAACGTAAGAAGTGGCTAACGCAGAGAGCATTCAGCGATACAATCATGTGACCGGATCGGACACGATGCTCGACCGGCCCACCGCAAGCCGCATCCCGCGGCACCGAGCAACGGAGCGCCAATGGACGCAGCAGCACGAGCCGTCGCTGAGCCGACTCGACGAGAAATCCTGCACCTCGTCAGGCATGACGAACGCACGGTCAGTGACATCGCCGAGCACTTCGACATCACTCGCCCAGCAATCAGCCAACACCTGCGCGTGCTTGCCGATGCAGAGTTGGTGACGGTGCGCAACGAAGGCACCCGGCGCTACTACCGGGCCCGCCCCGAAGGGCTCGCCGAGCTCACGGAATGGATGGCCGGGTTTTGGACGTCATCGCTGCGGTCGTTGGCCATTGAAGTCGAACGTGAACAGTGGAACGCCCGCAAGCAGCAACAGAGAAAATCGAAGAAATAACAGGGTGAGAGCCGACGTGTCGACTCAGGGCCCGTCGATATCGGCCGGCACCTGATGTCCGGCGAGCCGGGCCGCAGCAGCACAACACGCGCGATACAGGCGCCGATCGTCATCAGATGGGAGCGCCGCGAGATGTGCCCGAATCGTCACCCAGTCCGCTCGCGCTGCCGGTCCGGTCAGCGCGTCGGCCGCACCGCGAGCCGCAACATTGTCGAGCGTGTTGGACATCATCGACCAGTAGGCCGCGACGGGAACGCCGACTTCTTCGGCGAGGCGCTCGATCTGCGCGCACAGTGCAGTGAGGTGGTTCGCCGCAATGGTCGCAGCAGCGTGATACGCAACGCGTTGAGATGGAGCCACTTCCACAGCTTGGCCACCGAGCGACTCAACAATGTCGCGGAGCAACGGATCGCCATCGATCGCAAACGTGCAGTGGTCGAGCAGCCTGCGGGCACCGGTCTCGGCGTCGGGCAGCGACATCAACGGGTGTAAGGAGCCGACGCGCTGGTGCGGCGCAAGGAGGTCGAGGCCGGACGCTCCGGACGCGTGGAGGTAGAGGGCCGATGATCCCGGGAGTGCAGCGGCAACAGTTTCGATTGCAGTATCGGAGACGGCGATGAGCACGACGTCCGCGAGCGCGACCTGTTCCGCCAACTCGGTCAACTCTTTCTGGCTCGCAGTGTTCGCAGTAATCGGTCGGGCCGGAACCGACGTGACGACCCAACCCGTCGCAGCCAGCGCGCGGCTGAACGCCGCGCCAGCTCGACCAGTGCCGACAACGACGCACCGCCCCGGCGACTCGTTCACGGGTTGAGGAAAGTGGAAAGGCCCTGCTGCGGGACGGCTGCAACGCGAGCAAAGAGCGAGTCAAGGTCGTCGTCGGTCATCGGTGGTGGCGAACCGAGAAGTTCGAGCTGCGCGTCGTAGTGCAGCTCGCAACCCCTGTCGTTCGACGTGAACGTGAGAACGTCGTAGGCGCGGAAGGTGTCGTTGATTCCCTCCATCACGAATCGATGGGGAGCTTCCACTTCAAGCAACTCGTACACCACAGTCGCTGGCTGACCGTCAAAACCGGTGACGGTGACCTCATAGGTCGAGCCGACCGCCTGGCCCTCACCGGTCAAGCGGCGCGGAGTGGTGACGCCTCGGTCCCACTCGTTGACACGCCGGAGGTCGATACATCGGTCGAATGCCTCGCGCACCGAGAGGGCAGATTGAACGCTGAACACCTGCTGAGCCATGCCGATGAGACTCGCACACTTTCTCCTCAACTGTCTGAGCCCGGCGGTCGATACATCATCATGACGAGTGTTGACGTCGCAACGGTGCCTGGCACGGTGGAGCCCCCACTGCAGTGTGGAACGATCCTCGTGAACAGCCTGGGAAACCTACGCGTGCTGAGATCCCGGACACGTGAGGACGACGGTTGGAACTGCGCAGACGGTGCAGCCATCTCCGATCAAGACGCAACCAACGGCGAGAAGTGGCAGGCCTACGAGCCCAGCACACTTGCTGCTGACCTGCAGCTGGCTCGCGAACTCCACGAGATGGCTGGAGCACGTGAGCTCAGCGGTGGTCTCGCCACGTGGGATGCGTGCTCCGGCCGCCGTTGTGTTCTCCCGAAACTCGCAAGGATCGTTCGCTGAACCGAACACTGACCATGTCAGGCCACGGGCACGTGCTGTCGTGCCCACTCGTACATGGCAATGCCAGACGCCACTCCGGCATTGAGTGATCTGGTCGACCCAAACTGTGTGATCGCGCACGTCATGCTCGCCGCAGCATTTGCCTCGGGCGACAATCCGGGACCCTCTTGCCCGAAGAGCAGCACACACTCGCGTGGCAGCGATGTGCGCTCAATCGGAACCGACCCCTCAATGTTGTCGATGGCAACGATCGGGACCGACTGCTCAGCAGCCCAGGCCGCGAAGGCGCTGATGGTTGCGTGGTGATGAAGGTGCTGGTATCGGTGCGTTGACATCGCTCCACGGCGATCCCAGCGGTGTGGTCCGATGATGTGCACGGCGGCCGCAAGGAACGCGTTTGCGTTGCGCACGACGGTGCCAATGTTGAAGTCATGTTCCCAGTTCTCGATCGCGACGTGCAGGCCATGGCGGCGCAAGTCGAGGTCATCGACGATTGCTTCGACCGTCCAGTATCGATATCGGTCCACCACGTTGCGACGGTCGCCGCCGGCGAGCAGCTCCGGATCGAAGTGCGGTTCGGTTGGCCAAGGCTGAGGATGCGGTCCGACCCCCACCGTGTTGGAGTGTGCAGGCGACGCGGGGCCATGATCGTCGCTCACGTCGGCCAGGTGTCGGCGACGCGATAGCCGAGGGGCCAGGGGTCAGTTACGTCGGTCTCGTACGCGAAGCGGCCGTACCGCCAAGCTCTGCCGGTCACCAGCGGCACGATGGCATCGAGGTCGCCGACCTTGGTGTCGCTCTCGATCTGACCGACGAACTCCGAACCGATGACCGATTGCATCCGCAAACGATCCCCGACGGCCATGGTCCCCTGCGAGCGCAGCAGTGCCATGCGCGCCGACACGCCGGTGCCAGTCGGCGATCGATCCAGCTTGCCTGGTTCGACCACCACCGTGTTCGTCATCATGAAGTCGTCACCGGAGTCGCGCTCGAGGGGCCCGGCGATCTGGCAGAACGAAAAGTGCGTCCAGTCGGTCGTCGGGTGCGCGAACTGGAGCTGGTCGTTCGCCGCCCGAGTGATCAGCGATCCGAGCGCGGCGAGCTCGCGAGCCGCCTCGGGGACGACGGTGATACCGAGGTCGATGGCATCGACCATGACGAAGCTGTCGCCGCCGAATGCGGTGTCGACGCGCAGTTCGCCACAGCCGTCCAGGTGCAGGGGGAGGTCGCGGGCCACTGCGAATGACGGAACGTTCCGCACGGTCACGTTCAGTACCTTCCCGTCGCGACAGTCGGCGACGACCCTGACCAGTCCGCCGGGAGCCTGGAGCGTGAGTGTGGTGGTCGGCTCGGTCATCGCGACGATCCCGGTTTCCAGCACGACGGTCGCCACGCACATCGAGTTTGAACCGGACATCGGTGGCGTGTCTTCGGGTTCCATGATGATGAACCCGACATCGGCGGCGGGGTCGGTGGGCGGCACCAAGAGGTTGACGTGTTTGAACACCCCACCGCGCGGTTCGTTACCAACCAATCGACGAAGCCGCCCGTCTGCTGCGATCCAGCGGGACTGTTCCCAGACGGTGTCGCCCGGCGGGGGCGCAACGCCACCGACGATCACATCGCCGACTTCGCCTTCGGCGTGGCACCCGACGACCTCGATCGGTCCGGTCAGCAGGCCGTCCAGCGAATGGTCGAATGGCGTCGCACCGTCTGTCGTCTGTTGCATCGACTGATGGTAGCGATTGCGATTCTGCGAGACTGGCGAATCGAATCGAGCCGATCCACCAGCAGGAGCAGTTATGTCCGACGCCAGTCCCGTTCACTTCATCGCCCACTTCACCGTCACTGACGGCGACGGCTATCACAATTACGAGAAGCGATTCTTCCCCGTGCTCAAGCCATACGGCGCGAAATTCATCACCTTTGACGACAACGTGACTGTGCTGGAAGGTGAGCGCGAGGCTGGACGCACGGTCATCATTCAGTTCCCATCCGAGAAAGTGCTGATGGAATGGTGGAACTCACCCGAGTACCGCGAGCTGGCCGCCATCCGCCACCAGGCGACCACCACGTTCTCGGTGTCCGTCATTCACGCGATCCCGCAGCGCTGACGAGCCGAACAGCCAACAATTAGCAGGCCACCGAGGTCGACAAGGACACAAGATGACGATCACCGAACCCCAACGATCTACCCCCACCAACCCGATCGCCGAGGTGCGCGCCTGGTTGACCAAGAACTGGGACCCCGACCTCACCGTTGCGGAGTGGTGGCAGTTGCTCGGCATCTCAGGCTGGGCGGCACCCGTTCTGCCTGCCGAGGCATTTGGGCTCGGCCTGTCCCGCGCCGACTCAGTTGCGGTGATGCGCGAGATCGGGGCGTTCGGTGCACTTGGCCCGCCGAGCGGCCTCGGGCTCCTGCTTGCGGCGCCGACGATTGCCACACACGGCACAACCGAACAGATTGACAACTACATCCGCGACATCGTCACCGGACAGCAGGCATGGTGTCAGCTGTTCAGCGAGCCCGGCGCCGGATCCGATCTCGCCGGCCTCACGACTCGCGCCGAGCGCGACGGCGACGAGTGGATCGTCAACGGGCAGAAGGTATGGACCTCACTGGGACAAACCGCCGATATGGGCATGCTCATTGCGCGGACCAACGTGGACGTGCCGAAGCACCAGGGCATCAGTTGGATGGCCATCGACATGCATCAACCCGGTGTCGAGATCCGCCCACTCCACGAGATGACCGGGCACGCCATGTTCAACGAGGTGTTCCTCACCGATGCCCGCGTCCCGGTCGATGCGGTGATCGGCGACATCAACAATGGCTGGGCTGCAACAAACACGACCTTGCAAGCGGAGCGGGCCGGGCTTGGCGCCGGTGGCTCTGGCGGCGCCGCCGGGGCGCAACCCGGCACGATTGCCAAGCAACTCGAGCGACGTGCCGGAGATCTGGTCCCAGCGAAGAGCGCCGCCGGAACGAAGAAGTCAGGCGACAAGAACGCCAATCGGCGGGCGGTCAATCGTCCGAATCAGACGCTCCTGATCGACTTTGCCCAGAGCGAGGGCAAGATCGGTGATCCAACCGTTCGTCAGGATCTGATGCGTTTGCACACGCTCAACGTCGTCGGTGGGCTCAATGCCCAGCGACTCAAGGGCATGCGGAGCGCCGGCAAGGACATCCCTGGCATGGCCAACATTTCGAAGCTGATGATGAGCGACGTCGTTCGGCTGTCGCGTGACGTTGGGCTCGGCATTCTCGGTGCGGCAGGGACACTCCACGCTTACACGGCCGAGCAGCGTGAGTCACTCAACGCTGCAACAGGTAACCCGCTGCTCGGCATGATCACCGGTCAGGCGCTCTATGCCCAGGCCCCGCCGATCTATGGCGGCACCGACCAGATTCAGAAGAACATCATTGGCGAGCGTGTCCTTGGGCTGCCCAAGGAGCCAAACAACGACAAGGTGCTTCCGTTCTCCGAACTTCCCAAGAACGTCTGACCCCGTCGGGCCCGGCTGAGCCGAGCGTCAGCTCCAGCGGTCGTGGCGGACGAGCTCGTCGAGTGAGACGCGCTGGCGCTTCAGCGGGCTGTCGGGATGATCCTCGACGGGATAGCCCAGGGTGATCACCATTGGCATCACCCAATCGTTTGGCAAGCCGACAGCGGCGCGGGTGACATCGGCATGCCCCAGCGTCACCGGACAGGTGCCGATGCCTTCGTCGTGCGCGGCAATCATCATGTTCTGCGCTTGGCGTCCAACGTCGAACAGGCGAAGTTCGCTGGCAGGCGAGGCGAATCCGATGATCATCGCTGAGCTCCCAATCCACGATGCAAAGTCGCCGGCCTTGACGAGTGCGTCTTGCACCGCCTGGTCGGTGATCACGATCAGACGGTTTGCCTCGACGTTCTTGGCGCTGCCCGCCATGCGTCCGGCCTGGAGGATCCGCGCCATCGATTCATCGGCGATGGGTTCAGCGGTGTACATCCGGAGGTCACGTTTGGACACGATGGCCTCGTACGGAGTCATGGATTCTGCAGTCATGTGCCCAAGTGTTGCACGGTGGCGTCGGAACGGGGTGAGCAGCGCTGAGATCAGGACCGGAGCAGGCGTCCGGGGCGCTCGCCCGTGAACTCGTCGTGCTCACGGGTGACGATGCCCGCCACGACGGTGGCGACGTAGCCTTCGGCTGCCTGCAGCAGCCGGGTTCCGCCTGCAGGGAGGTCGTCGACCAGCCGTGGTTCGCGGAGCTGCAGGTTCGCGTGGTCGATCACGTTGACGTCGGCGCGTTTGCCCACCGCCAGCACGCCTCGGTCGTCGAGGCCGAAGAGTGCGGCAGTGTCCGCAGTCATCTTCTTCACGACGGATTCGATCGGGAGTCGCGGTCCCCGCGTGCGGTCGCGTGCCCAGTGCGTGAGCATCCATGTCGGTGTCGATGCGTCGCAGATGAAGTTGGCGTGCGCACCGCCGTCGGCGAGTCCGAGGACTGCAGCAGGATGGGTGAGCATTTCGTAGAGGGCGTCACCGTTTCCGTGGGCGTAGCCGAGGAACGGCATCATGAGCAACGCTTCGCCGTCGCGTTCGCGGAGCCGGTCGTAGAACTCCTCGATCGGTTCGACACCCCGGGCGCTCGCGAGGGCGGCAATCGATCGATCTGCTGTGGGCTCGTAGTCGACCGGGTCGCCGAGCAGGTACTGGCGGTCGAAGCCGTCGACTACCTGGGCGGCCATTGGCTCGGTCTCGCGCAGGATGTGCATCGACGCCTGTGACTCCTCGATGAGTCGCGCCTTGAGGGCGGCGTTGGCCATCGCCTCGGCCTGTTCTCCAAACGACAGATCTTTCAGCGGTGCGAAGCTCGGCATCTCCTTGAAGCGGTGGCGCGTCGACAGTCCGATCAGAATGCCGAAGGGGCGACCTGCGACCTGCGGAATGACCTGGTGGCCGGCGTCCTGTGCCTCTTGGGAGCGCGTCATCAACTCTTTCCATTCGTCGGGCTGCACGAGGTTCTGCAACATCAGCCAGGTGACCGGACGCCCGATGTCGTCGGCGAGCCGGCAGATCCAGTCGATCTCCTTCTTCGGCGCGACAAGGTCCTCGCCGGCGAGTCCGGCTGGGGCCACTTCGAACACTCCCTTACCTGAGCGGGCCATTGCCCGACCGATGGTGAACAGCTCGTCTTCGGCGGCGAATGTGCCCGGCACCGGCTCGCCGTTCATCGCTCTGTGGCCGATGGTGCGGCTGGTCGAGAACCCGAAAGCGCCCGCCTCGACTGCCTCGTTGACGATGTTCGCCATTTCCGCAATGTCATCGGAGGTGGCCGGCTCGTTGTCTGCGCCGCGCTGGCCCATGACGTACGTGCGGACGGGGCCATGCGCGATCATTGCGCCGATGTCGGCGACAAACTCGCGACGGTCAAGTGCGTCGAGGTACTCGGGAAAGGTTTCCCAATCCCATGCAATACCTTCACTCAGTGCTGCACCGGGAATGTCTTCGACGCCCTCCATCAGCTCGATGAGGAACTCGTGCTCGTCGGGCTTGGCCGGGGCGAACCCGACCCCGCAGTTGCCCATCATCAGGGTGGTCACGCCGTGCGGCGTGGACGGCTCGAGCTCGGCATCCCATGTGGCCTGACCGTCATAGTGCGTATGGATGTCGACGAAGCCCGGCGTCACCAACAGGCCGCTTGCATCGATCTCGCGTCGGCCACTGCCGACGTCAGTGCCGATTCCGGTAATCACATCGCCATCGATCGCGATGCTCAGTCCGAGGCGCGGTGCTGCACCGGTGCCGTCGACGACAAGGCCGTTGCGAATGACGAGATCGTGCTCCATCACCCCAGTCTTGTCGCTTGCCCACCGAAGCAACGTGTCAGCTCCCCATTGCGCAGCGTCACAAGCCGGAGGGGTGGAAACGGGAGGATTCAGGAGTCGGTGCTGGCGGTTCCACGCGCCTGATCGGGCGCTCGACCTGTCAACCCGAATCAGGCCGTGTCAGACTCGCGTCGTGACTGTGCAGCACCCTCTCTCGGGCCAGTCGGTCCTCATCGCCGGGGCCTCCGGCGGACTTGGAACGGCCCTGGCGGTCGAATTGGCTCGGCGTGGCGCCACCCTGACGCTCGTTGCCCGAGACGTCGATCGCCTTGCAGCCGTTCCGGTGGACGCACAGCGAGTGGCACTCGATTTGCGCGTGCCGGACGCTTGCGTCCGTGCAGTCGAGGCGACCATCGCTCACGCTGGTCGGCTCGATGTTGTGGTGAACGCCGTCGGGGTGGTGGCGTTCGGGAACGTGGCCGATCTATCGATCGATGCGATGGAGGAGCTGTTCCTGACCAACACGTTCGTGCCGATCATGCTGGCCAATGCGGCGATCGGACGGATCGAACCACGAGGTGCGATCGTCAACATCTCTGGAGTCATTGCCGAACAGAACCTGCCGGGAATGGCGGCGTACGGTGCGTCGAAGGCGGCAGTTCGATCGTTTGATGAGGCACTTGGCCGCGAGGCGCGACGAACGAAGATCCGGGTGCTCGATGCCCGGCCAGGGCATACGGAAACCGGTCTTGCCGACCATCCGATCGAAGGAGCATCGCCCAAGATGCCCGAGGGGATGGCGCCGGCTCACGTTGCCACCGTCATCTGCGACGCGCTCGAAGCTGGTACGAACGACCTCCCGAGTAGCGCATTCACGTGAACGGCCGACTGCCGACGGTCTGGGTGTTCGGCGACCAATTGCACCGGCGCACCGGAGCCTTGCGCGATCGAGAAGCGGGCGATTGCCGAGTCCTGCTCGTCGAAAGTGAGCTGAAGATCTCGTCGAAGCGATGGCACCGGCAGCGACTCCACCTGGTGCTCTCAGCGATGCGACATTTCGCACAGGAGCTCCGAGACGAAGGCTTCGATGTCGACCTGCGACGCGCGCCGAGCTTCGTGCAGGGATATCGCGAGCACTGTGCCGAATTCGATGTTGATCGGCTCGTCGTGATGGAACCGATGAGCTGGGACGTGACCGCGCTGCTCGGACGCCTGGAGGCAAGTGGGCGTGTTGAGATGCTTCCGAACGACCAGTTCTTCTGCCACTACAGCGAATTCGAAGAGTGGGCTGAGGGGCGCAAGCGGTTCAAGATGGAGGACTTCTATCGATGGCAGCGCGAACGGTTCGGAGTCCTCATGGACGGCGTGGCGCCCATCGGTGGAAAGTGGAACTTCGATCACGACAACCGCGAGAAGCCACCGAAGGACGGACGTTCGTGGCCAGCGATCACCCACTTCGAACCGGACGACATTGACGCCGAGGTCAGCGATCTCATTGCATCGCTCGGCGATGAGGTGTGGGGCAGCGGTGCGGACGGCACCTGGCCGGTGACTCGCCAGCAAGCAGTCACGCGGTTGAACGAATTCATCGCCACTGGCCTCGAGCCGTTTGGTCCGCACGAGGACGCCATGCTCGCCGACGAGTGGAAGCTTGCGCACTCGGTGTTGTCGTCATGTATGAATCTCGGACTGCTGCACCCGACGGAGGTCGTTGAAGCCGCTGAGACGGCCTTACGCGAACGCGACCTGCCGATCAACTCGGTCGAGGGGTTCATCCGGCAAGTGCTGGGGTGGCGCGAGTACGTGTGGTGCGTCTACTGGCGGTGGATGCCCGACTATCGATCTCGTAACCACCTCAAAGCAACGCGGCCCGTACCACCTGCGTTCACCGGCCGGGCGACGACCGAGATGGCGTGCGTGTCCAACGCCGTCAGCCATCTCGATGCGCATGGGTACACCCATCACATCGAGCGTTTGATGGTGTTCGGCAATCTTGCGCTCACGGCCGGCGTCGATCCGTGGGCGATGACCGAGTGGATGTGGGCGAGCTTCGTCGACGGTGCGGAGTGGGTGATGTTGCCGAACGTGATCGGGATGGCACTGCACGCTGACGGCGGGATGATGGCGACGAAGCCTTATGCGTCGGGCGGCGCGTACATCAACAAGATGAGCGACTCCTGCCGCGGGTGCCGATTCGACCCGAAGCAGCGCACTGGCGATGACGCCTGTCCGTTCACAACGCTGTACTGGGACTTCCTTGCGCGCAACGCGGAGGAGTTCTCCAACAACCACCGGATGGCTCAGCAGCTCGCCGGCTTGCGTCGGTTGAGCGACCTCGACGCTGTCCGCGATCGCGCGACCGAAGTGCTCACAGCACTCGACGCCGGCACGCTGTGACCCCTCAGTCACACCCGCACTCCCACGCCCCAGCCCATCACCACCCCAGGCCATCACCACCCCAGCCCATCACCGCCCCACCACGTTTGCGTCGGGATTATTGCGGAACGGTCCGCAAAAAACCCGACACAAACGTGAAGACGAGGCGGTTAGGCGTCTGTCGCGATGACTTCGTCGCGGAGGTCACGCTTGAGGATCTTGCCGCTGGCGTTGCGCGGCAGTGACTCGTGCACGATCGAGACCCGGGTCGGCACCTTGAACTTGGCGAGGTGCGAACCGACGAACTGTTGCAGCTCGCCCACCTCGAGTGTCTGACCTGGCTTGACCATGACGTGGCAAGCCAGTTCTTCACCGAGTCGCTCGTCAGGGATGCCGTACACCGCTGCTTCGTACACCGCCGGATGTTCGTAGATCGTCGCTTCGACCTCGGCGCAGTAGATGTTCTCACCGCCGCGCAGGATCATGTCCTTCGCCCGGTCGCTGATGTAAACGAAACCCTCCGCATCGAGGTGGCCGATGTCGCCCGAACGCAGCCAGCCGTCAACGATCGTCTCAGCGGTCGCCTCGGGTCGGTTCCAATAGCCGCGAATGAGTGATGGACTGCGGAACCAGATCTCACCGGTCTCACCGAGCGGCAGTTCGTTGCCTTCCGGATCGGTGATCTTGAGATCCATGATCGGCACAGGCCGACCGGTGGACTTCGGATTGTTGACGAAGTCATCGCCCGCGTTCTGTGGCCCGTAGGCATTCGTCTCGGTCATCCCATAGCCGAGGCCGGGCCGGCCGCGCTGGAACTCGTCTTCGATGCGCTTGACCAGTTCGGGCGGCATCGGCGCGCCGCCCCCGCCGACCGAACGAAGGCTGGATGTGTCGCGCTCGGCAAACGTCTCTGCTTCGAGCAGATCCCAGCTCATCGTGGGGACGCCGACGAAGTTGGTGACTCGTTCTTGTTCGATCAATTCGAGCGCACGATTCGGTTCCCACTTGTACGTCATGACGAGCTTGGCGCCGCTGACGAACGATCCGAGCATCACCGGTACGAGACCGGTCACATGGAACAGCGGCACGCACAGCATGAATGCGGTCTGGGGCGCGCCGCCCTCTTCGACCGAGGCTGGGTCCTCGGGCTCGCGGAGGTTGCCGACCGCTGCCCGTGCAGCGAAAGCAAGCAATGCACTGAGCACGGCACGGTGCGTTGAGACCGCCCCTTTCGGGCGTCCCGTGGTGCCTGAGGTGTACAGGATCGTCATGTCCTCGTCGGGGTCGATATCGACATCGGGCAACGTGGCGCCGGGCGTGAGGAGTTCGTCGAGCGAGAGCACGCCGTCCGGCAGCGTGCCCTGGGGGCGGACGACCACGATGGTCGCCTCGATCTCACCCGGCGCAGCAGCCTGCATTCGACCGAGTCGCTCGTCGTCGGCGATCACAACGTTCGAACCGGAGTCCTCAAGAGCAAAGACCATTTCCTCGGTCACCCACCACGCATTCATCGGCACGGCGACGGCGCCGACGGAGGTGATCGCGGCGAACGCGGCGATCCACTCGGGATAGTTGCGCATGGCAATGGCGACGCGGTCACCCTTCTCGACGCCGAGGTCGTTGACGAGTGCGTGGCCGATCTGGCCGATCATTTCGATGACGCGTGGCATCGCCCAACGCTCGTCCTCGAAGATGATGAACTCGTCCGTACGCGCCGCAGCCAGAGCAAACAGCGCCCGAATGTTCGGTGGCGTGCCGGCGAACACCTTGCTCGTGCGGCCGAACACTTCGGTCTCTTGAATCTCGAACATCGAGCCGGGCGCGCACACGGCCGCACAGGCGTCCTGGAAAGTCATCGTCATAAGGACGACATGGTGCCAGGCCCGCCGTCGTCGGGGCGAACTCCACTCGCAGGTCGGTCCCGAGGTGCGCCGCATCGTGCCCTGGCTCAATGCAGCGATTCCGTTCGGAGGGGAGCCCTGGCCGGTGTGATCAATCCCGGACAGGGCGCGACGGTGACCTGGTCAGGTGGTGGTGGTCAGGTGGTGGTCACGCGGTGATCGAGTAGTGGCTCAGGTCGGGATCGTGGGTCATGGACCAGTAGTCGACGAGCCTCCACGGCATGATCACCACGACCCTGCCGGCGTCGTTGCGATACCAGTTGCGGAGCCCGTCGGTGCTCCAGATCAGATGCTCATGTTCTGCGTCGAAGGCATCGTTGTAGTCGACCATCGGTTGCTCGCGGACCTCGATGGTCCGTCCGTCGGCCGCAGCCATTGCGGCGACACATGCGCTGATGTGACGGGCATGACACTCGGCTTGGAAGATCGCGCTGCCGCCGTGCCCGAGACCGGTGGTGGGGCCCTGCATGATGAAGAAGTTCGGGAAGTCGGCCACGGTGATGCCGAGATAGGCCATCGGGTCATCGTCGGCCCACAGGTCTGCCAGGTCGATGCCGCCGCGACCGCGGAGACCCAGCCGGCTGGCCCCTTGGAACACTTCGAAGCCGTTCGCAAGCACGACGATGTCATGCTCGCGATGCTGCCCGTCGGCGACGACACCGGTCGCGTCGACGTGATCGGCTGCGTCGACAACGAGTTCGACATTCGGCTTGCGAACGGTCGCGAACCAACCATTGTCGAGCAAGATGCGCTTGCCGTAGGGCGGGTAACTCGGCATGCACTTCTCGACAAGGTCGGCGCGCCCGTCGAGCTCTGTCAGGAGATGATCAGCCATCTGCTGGCGGTGACGTTCGTTGGCTCGATTGATGGAGTGCGGGTGCTCCCAATCCGGGTCTTTCCGCAGGAGCGGGAGGAGACCGTCGCCGTACCGCCACAGCATGACGAAGCGGAACCACGACGCATAGAACGGCAAGTGCTCGAACAGCCACTGCGAGCCTTCGGGAATTGGTTCGTGATAGCGGGGGATCGGTCGCGCCCACTGCGCCGTGCGTTGATACACGGTGAGTTCGGCGACCTGGTCCGCGATCGCCGGGACAATCTGCATCGATGACGCACCCGTCCCGATCACGGCGACACGTTTTCCTGTGAGATCGAGACCGTCGGGCCAATGCGACGAATGGAAGCAGGGGCCCTCGAAGCTGTCGGTGCCCGGCACCGGTGGGGGCTTGGGCACGTTGAGCTGGCCAATCGCGCTGATCAGCACTTGGTATGACCGCGACTCGCTGCCGTTCGGAGTCTCAAGTTCAACGCGCCACTCCTGAGTGTCGTCGTCCCACTGCGCGCCGGTGAGACCGGTCTCGAACTGTACGTGGCGCGTGACATCACAGTCGTCGGCCGTCTGCTGCAGGTAGGTCTCGAGGTCCGCCTGCGGCGAGAAGAAACGCGACCAGCGGTGGGGTCGGGCGAACGAGAACGAGTACGCGTGATTCGGGGTGTCGACGCCAGCGCCGGGGTATCGGTTGTCGCGCCACACCCCACCGACGCTGGGGCCACGTTCGACGATGTCGTAGTCGAGCCCCATTCGATCGAGCCGTGCACCCATGATGATGCCGCTCGCTCCGGCGCCGACCACGAGGACACTGGGGCGCGCCGCGCCCTCGGGCCAGTCGATATCGCGCGACACGAATCCCATTTCCTCGCGCATCATCGGGGCGTACTCGGGGGTGACGGGCTCGCCGAGACAGGCGCTCATCATTTCGACCATCAACTCGTCACCGGGGTCGGAGATCACTGGCGTCGTGCCATGCTCGGCGATTGCCGCGTCCCAGATCTGTTCGGCGATCTCGTCGGAAAACCCGGCGTCTTCGGGTGCGATGAGGCGAACGTCGCGTTGCGGCAAGTACGGCTCGGCGAGCCACTTGCGGTCTCCGGTGATCTGAAAAAGGCACATCACCAGAACCCGCAGGTCGGCATCACGCACGGCAGCGCCGATCTTGGTCTCGTTCGCTTCGATCATCACTGACAGCCTGGCCCAGCCGTGAGTCGCACAACGAGTCCGGTCCGGGCCAGATTCAGCCGCCGGGCTAGCTTGCCGACGATGAGTGGGATGTCGACGGCGGAGTTTCTCGGAATGGTGGACCACGGAGACGGCCAGTGGGCGGTGCCGATCACCGACCGTGCGGTCGGTGGCGGGCGCGGCTCGCTGTTCGGTGGCATCGGACTCGCAGTTGGCGTCGCGACGATGGAAATCGAGACCGGCCAGCCCGCGGTCTGGGCGACGGCGCAATACATCGCCACGATGTACAACCCGTCGGAGATGCGGCTCAACGTGACGAAGCCGGCCGTTGGGCGCACGGTGACCCAGTGCCGTGTGTACGGCACGTTCGAAGACGACGATGTCGTGACCGTGCTCGGGGCAACGGGACAACGACCCGAACAACTGCGCGGTGTCTGGGAGCAGTACCCCGATCCGGTGGCGCCATCAGGGTCGGTCGACCCCGAGCGCGAGTTCGATTACCCATCACTGCATGACCACGTCGAGGTCAAGATGGCGCGCGGCATGTTCGGCTTCTCCGGCGCCGGGAAGCCGACCGGTGATCATCGATCACTGGTCTGGGTCCGCATGCCCGAGGTCCGCGTCGATGCGGCGGCGCTGGCGATCATTGCCGACTACAGCCCGTCGGTCATCGGCAATGCTGCAGGCCGGGTAACCAACCTGTCGAGTCTGGACAACACGATCCGATTCGCCGATCCGGCCCCGGACGACACCGACTGGGTGCTGTGTGACAACCGCGTTGAGTTCATGGGGAACGGATTCGCCCACAGCAGCTGTCTGATGTGGAGCGAACGTGGCCAACTGCTCGCCACAGCCAGCCAGTCGATGACGATTGTGCCGGTCTGACGGCCGACGGCCCCGTCGAGTCTTGGTCAGCCAGACTCAGCGATCGCGCATCTGCGTACCGACTCCGGCAGTGATGAAGACGACGGTGGTCGGTCCGTCGACGACGTCGGCGGTGTGCCACACGCCGGGGCCATTGACGACTGCTTGACCGGCCGAGATGGTCGCCGTGTTGATCGTCCCGTCGATCGCCTCCTGCGTCAGCGCCACCGACCCATTGATGCAGAGCACCAGTTCACTGCCGTTGGGGTGCATCTCCCAGGTGTCCCACGTCTCGGTGAACGTGTGCATCGAAACGAGCCGGCCCTCGAAGCCATCGTCGCCGTGCGACTGTTCGTACTCGGCGTACCACTCCATGTCGCCGGTATGGGTTGGGAGGGGCAGGGTGGCGGCGCCGAGTCCGAGGTGGACGAAGTTGCCAGAAGAGAAGTCGATCACGTCGCTCATGTCCCATGCTCGCGTACCGCAGACCACCTGGCGATCACGTCGCCGCTTTGAGCGACGAATGGGTCAGTCCGTGCTGCGTCAACGTTCAGCCGGCTGACCTGTCTCGCGCCCGCCGGTACGGTGCACTTGTGCAGGACCCATCGATCGCTTCGACGGCGATCCGCGAGCGACGAGCATGGATGATCGTGGCGGTGGGCACGATGTGCAGCGCGTTGCCGGTCTTCCTCACCGGTGCAGTCGGTGTGCAGCTGCGTGACGATCTCGACATCACCGCAACGGCGATTGGCCTGTCGATGGGCGTCTCGTTCGCTGTTGCTGCGTTGCTCTCGGCCCCGATGGGTCGGCTCGCGCAGCGTCTCGGACCACAGCGTGGGTTTCGCGCCGGATTGGCGATGACTGCATCGGCGGTGGTTGCGATTTCAATGTTTGCCGATTCCGTGCTCGCGCTGGCACTGCTGTTGGCAGTCGCTGGGGCAGCCAATGCGTTGAATCAGCCATCCGCCAACCTGCTGCTTGCTTCGCATGTCGATCCACAGCGGCTCGGATTCGCGTTCGCAGTGAAGCAGTCGGGGATGCCGGCAGCAGCGCTCGTCGGCGGAGTGGCCGTTCCAGCGGTGGCGCTGACGGTTGGTTGGGAGTGGGCGTATGCGGGAGCGGGCGTGCTTGCACTCGTCGTCATGGTCCTGTTGCCGCCGGATCGAGCGGACGTCGCCATCCCGACGAGGTCGTCGAGTGGCAAGGCACCGAGACCCGACATGCGGACGTCACTCCTCGCGTTGTATGCCGCCGTCGGATTCCTCGGCGCGATGCATGCGGGAGCGATGGTCGGGTTCATCACGAGTGGTGCTGAGGAGTCGGGAATTTCGCCCGGCGTCGCCGGTCTGGTGCTCAGTTTTGGTTCGGCGACCGGGATTGCCAGTCGTCTGTATCAGGGCTGGCGGGTTGACAAGTCCGGAATGCTGCCAATTCAACGACTGATCCTGCTGTACTTCGTCGGCGGCCTGGGGGCGTTGATGCTGGCGGTCGACGTGCCGATCACCTACCTCCTGGCGCCGATCCCAGCATTCGCGTTCGGTTGGGCGTGGCCCGGCCTGTTCAACCTCTCGGTCATCAGGAACAATCCGTCGGCACCCGGCGCGGCAACGGGGATCACCCAGATCGGTGTGTTCATCGGAGCAGCTGCTGGTCCGGCACTCGGTGGTGTCATCGTCGACGCCGGCGGCTATCGATGGCTGTGGCTGACCGGCGCTGCGGCGCTGTTCGTCGGCTCGGCGCTCGCCGCGTTCCTGCGACGCGAAATTCGGGCATCTCGGCTCGACTCTGAGAGGGTGGCCCGATGAGCAGGCTCTTCGAAGAACTCGGGCGCGAACCGACACCGATGGGCGACATCAGCCTCCGGCGCCGCTGGGAACCGGAGTTGGAGCTCGATGTGTGGGAGGTCATTCTCGGTGACGAGTTCTTGATGTCAAGTTTGTTCACGACTGGTGAGCGGGCGTTGGCATCGCTCGGATTGGCCGCCACAGTTGGCGACAATCTCAACATCGCCATCGGCGGATTGGGCCTCGGATACACCGCCGTTGAGGCGTTGGCCGACGAGCGGGTGGCGTCGATGTATGTCGTCGACACCCTCGCCGCGGTGATCGGATGGCACGAAGGCCACCGCACCCCACTCGGCGCGGAGCTCACCACTGACCCTCGAACGACGCTGGTGCATGGCAACTTCTTCGAGCTGGTGCGCACGCGAGAACCCTTGGCTCCAGGTGGTCCGGGTCGGCTCGATGCGATCCTTGTCGACATCGATCACTCACCCCGGCATCTGCTCGATCCAAGTCACGCGGGTCTCTACCGACCCACTGGGCTGGCCCGGCTTCAAGAACAGTTGGTGCCGGGCGGTGTGTTCGCGCTCTGGTCGGATGCCGGCGTCGATGACGAGTTCGTCGAGGTACTACGCGGGTCGTTCGCCTCAGCCGAAGCACACACCGTCACGTTCGAGAACGTGTACACAGGCCGCGCGACCGCCAGCACGATCTACGTCGCGGTCACTGCCAACGACTGAGTCAAAGCCTCGAGGGCGTCGAGCCCAACACCGGTCCCGATGTCGGGACTGGGCCGCGCCGGGGCCGGGTTCAACCGTGCCTCAGGCTGGCCAGTCGACTGCTCGGAATTCGTACACGCTGGTCGTTGCGAAGAGTCCGGCGATGACGAAGGGATCGTCGGCGATGATTGCTTGGGCGGTGGCGAGATCGGGCGCCTCGAAGATGATCAGCGTCCCACGCGATGTCCCGATGGCATCGAGGAGTGGACCGCCGACAGGGTTGCCGCGGCGATGTTGATAGTCCGCGTGCGCAGGCAGCGTGGCGGCGCGCAATGCAGTGCTGTCGGGCCGATCCAGGCCGTGGAAGACGAACTTCTTCACTGGCCGACGCTCATCGACTGGAGTGTGGCGAGGTCGAATCCAGCGAGCTGCTTGTATGCGTTTGCTTCGCGTTCAAGCTCGGCGGTGTCGATACACGTGTGGGCCCGATCGTGCGATGTCGCGCACGTGCCATCGCATTGGTCGGCGACCCATTGCATCACGCGTTCGGGTCCGGCCTGGCGGTTGGCGAGGGTCAGCTTGGCAGTGGGTTCGAGTCGTGCGGTTTCGTATGCGGTCAGCGCAGCGACGACATCGTCGTGTTCGGAGAGAGCGTGGGCGATGGCTTCGCCGTCAAGGATTGCCTGGCTCGACCCGTTGCTGCCGTTTGGCCGCATCGGATGAGCAGCATCGCCGAGCAGCGTGACACGGCCGAACGACCACCGCTCGACGGGGTGCCTGTCGACCATTGGGAATTCGTAGGCGGCGTCGCTGGACGCGATGAGCGCCCCGATGTTGAGCCAGCCGTAGTCCCAGTCCTCGAAGTATCGAGCGACTTCGGCGACGTCGACCTCTCGATTCCAACTGACGGTGGCCATGTCAACGTCCTGGGGTCGCTCGGCGACCCAGTTGATCAGCGCGATGCCGTCGTCATCTGGTGGTGTGATCGGGTAGATGACCGCCTTCTGGCTGTCGTCGCCCGCCATGAACATCGTGCGACCATCGAGGAATGCTGGAGCGCGCACGGCGCCCCGCCAAAGGACCAGCCCGCTCGGATGCGGGAGCCCGTCGTTCGGGTGCAGCTGCTTGCGGACGACCGAGTGGATCCCGTCGGCGCCGACCAGGACGTCGGACTCGACGATGACGTCGCGGTCGCCCGGTCGCTCGGTGAACTGCGCCGTGACCGATTCGGCCGATTGCTCGAAGTGAGTCAGCCGGTGCCCGGTGTGTATCCGATCTGGCCCGAGTCGGCTGGCTGCAGCGTTCCACAGAAGCATCTGGAGTCGACCACGATGGATCGAGAACTGCGGCCACGGGTTGCCGGCATCGAGACCACGAGGCTCGGTCCAGATGCGGGTGCCGTCGCGTGACAGGAACATCAAAGCTCCCGTGCGAACGGCGCTCTCGTCGAGCGCCGGTAGCAAACCGAGTTCGTCGAGCACGCGCACTGAATGGGGGAGCACATTGATGCCGACGCCAAGTTCAGTCGGCTCGATCACCGATTCGTAGACGTCGATGTCGTGGCCGGCATCGTGGAGGCACATCGCCGCCACCAGCCCGCCAATTCCTCCACCGGCGATCGTGATCTTGGCCATGATGCGAGTCTGACACCCCGGCCGCGCAATCGTGATGTCCGCCGTACTTCGAGTACCAGAGAACCTCGCTGCAATCGGCGCAGCGTCAACCTCAGGCTTGGGCGTCGATCATGGCTTGCAGGAGCTCGCCGATGCCCTCGGGGAGGAGTGTTTCAAGCGGCGTCTCGTCGGCTTCGACGAGGTTGGCGAGCGCGGTGACGACGTCGGCGGGGTCGAGTTGGTCGGTCAGCACGATGTCGCGAACCATCTGGTTGGCAGCGAACGTGGCCTCATCGCCGGCTGCAATGTGTTCGGTGATGCCGTCGACCATCCGATCGTTGAACCCGGTGTTGTACGGCCCAGGGTTGACCTTGCAGACGTCGATGCCGTGCGGGGCCAGTTCACCGCGGAGGCTGATGGTGAAGGCTTCGACCGCGTGCTTGGTCATGCAGTACGGCGAGGTGAGCGGCGACGCGAGCTTGCCCGCGACCGACGACACGTTGATGATGCGACCGGACCCTCGCTCCATCATTCCGGGTACGACGGCCTGGGTCAGTTCGACCATGCCGAATACGTTGACGTCGAAGCTCGCACGGACCTTGTCCATCGGCACCGTGGCCATCGGCGCCATCACGCCCATCCCAGCGTTGTTGATGAGCACGTCGATTTCGAGACCCGCGGCTTGCGCGATGTCGTCGCTCGATGTGACATCGAGCTTGATCGTCGTCAGCTCTGGGTGCTCGGCGGCGAGTGCGTCAGCTTGCTCCTGCGTTTCGGTTGTCGCGACAACAGAATGCCCTCGACTCGCGAGCTCGATGGCCGCTCCCTTGCCGAAGCCTGAACCGGCGCCTGTGATGAGAATCGTTCGCTGTGTCATCGGGTGAGTGTTGCACGTTGCCGCCCGCCTGAATCTCAGCACACCGTTTGCGTCGGGATTTCCGCGGAGCGGTCCTCAAGAATCCCGACACAAACGAGCTGAGTGGGAAGTGTTGAGGATGGGGGAGCGGTCGAGTTGGGAGGGGCGTGTCAGCGGGAGCGGCGGAAGAGGCCGGCGACGCGAGTGACTAAGCGGCGCCACCAGGACGCCATGTTGTCGACAGCCGGATCCGGCGGAGCGAGATGCACGATGCTCGGTGGCATCCAACTGACCGTGTGGATGATCGGCGCCGGCCACACGTTGCTGCGCTTGAGCGTCGACAACGCCGGCTCAGGCCAGGGCGACCACACCGGGCCAATGGGGCTCGGTGCGGGATCGGTCCACCGGAGAGCGGTGGGCGCTGGGAGCAGTTGAAACGGTGTACTCACTTGAACGTCAGTTTCACACGTGACCGTGAGCCGAGCGTGGATACCTGGAGGGAGTCACCCCATGTTGCCGCTCTCTGTTGGTTGCTACGAGAAGGTGAGGCCCTCGAAGTCGCCAGTCGTGCGCCACTTCTCGATGTATTCGAAGTACGCGACTGGCCCGGCGGGGTACCCCAGCGTGTTGCGCAGCTGGGATGGGCTGATCTCGCGGCCCTCGTTGTTGTAGTAGCCGGGTGTGCACGTCGGGTCGCCGCCGAAGGTGCGACCGCCCGCTTCGAGCAATGCAACCCACGCGTCTTCGGCTTCGCGAGTGACTTCCACTTCGGCGGCTTCGATGGACTCCGCGTGGGCGACGATGGTGGCAATGGTTTCGCCGGCCTCGACGAGGTTGTGCGGGATGTTGGAGATCAGGTTCGCAGCTTGCGTGGGTCCGACGACGAATGCGTTTGGGAAACCGTGCACGTTCATGCCGTGCAAGGTGCGCATTCCATCTTCCCAGTACTGCGACAGCGTCAGGCCATCTCGGCCGGTTGTCTCGAATCCTGACCGACGTTCGAACGAGGTGCCGACTTCAAAGCCTGACGCGAAGATCAGGCAGTCGAGTTCGTAGTGCTCGCCATTGACCCAGACGCCGGTGGCATCAATGCGCTCGACGCCCTTGCCGTCGGTGTCGATGAGGTGTGTGCCGGGCTCGTTGAATGCCTGGAGGTACTGGTCGTGGAAACACGGCCGTTTGCACAACTGGCGATACCACGGCTTCAACTTTTCGGCTGTGATCTCATCCTCGACGACCTGATTGACCCGGGCACGAACCTCGACCATCTTCTCGTCGTCGCTGTCGTGGTACGCCTGCAACATGCCCGCGGGGGAGAGGTCGGGCTCCGGTGACGAAAGCAGCTTGTCGCGAATCCGCTGGCTGATGTCGGTCCAGCCGTCCATCACCAGGTCTTCGTCGGTAAAGCCGCCCGTCTGCAACGTGGTGAAGTTCTCGAGCCATTTCTTCTGCCACCCGGGTTCGAGGGTCTGGAACCATTCGGGATCGGTCGGCTTGTTGTTCCGGATGTCGATCGAAGATGGGGTGCGCTGAAACACGAACAGCTCACCGCATGCCTGCGCAAGGTGCGGCACGCACTGCACGGCCGTGGCGCCGGTGCCGATGATGCCGACGCGCTTGTCGGCCAGGTTCTCCATGCGGGCACCGCCCGGGTCACCGCCGGTGTACTCGTAGTCCCAGCGGCTGGTGTGGAACGCGTGCCCGTCGAAGTCGTTGATCCCGTCGATTCCGGGGAGCTTTGGGCGATGCAGCGGGCCGGTGCCCATGGCGATGTACTTCGCACGCATCTTGTCGCCGCGATCGGTCCGGATGATCCATCGCTTCGCTGCATCGTCCCACTCCAACCCGGTGACTTCGGTGCTGAACAGTGCCTGGTCGTACAGATCGAACTGAGCCCCGATGTTCCTGCAGTGCTGCAGTATCTCGGGGGCATGGGTGTACTTCTCGGTGGGCATGTGACCGGTCTCCTCCAGGAGCGGGAGGTAGATGAAGGCCGCGGTGTCGCACTGCGCGCCGGGGTAGCGGTTCCAGTACCACGTGCCGCCGAAGTCGCCGCCTTTCTCGATGATGCGCACGTCGTCGATTCCGGCCTGTCGCAGCTTTGCTCCGGTGAGCAGCCCGGCGAAGCCGCCGCCGATAAATGCGACCGTGACCTCGTCGAAGAGCGGCTCGCGTTCAACACGCTCGGTATGCGGGTCGTCGAGGAAGTGGGCGTACTTACCTGTCGGCTCGATGTATTGCTCGTTGCCGTCGGGGCGGATGCGTTTGTCGCGTTCTTGGAGGTAACGCGCGTGGATGGCGTCGAGGTCTGGCGCAACGGGTGTCGTGTTGGCGGACATGGTTGCAGAGTACAAACAAAAAGTTGCGGGGCCAGGTGTCAGAGGTCTGATCTCAGATGGTGGCTGTCTGATTTCAACCCAAGGTGGAACGGCCGCGCGAGTAGGTTCATGCCGTGCATTCACTGTGTGTCGTGCCCGCTGATCGCGAGGCGGCGTCATGGAATCGCTGAGCGTGTTCGACATGTTGAAGATCGGCGTCGGCCCTTCGAGCTCGCACACGCTGGGGCCGTGGCGCGCAGTCCAGCGATGGCTTACCGAACTTGCCGACGAACTGGATGCTGTCGGTGGCCTCGCGACCGTCGGTCACGTCGAGGTGCACCTCTACGGGTCGCTTGCTCTGACCGGCCAGGGCCACGCCACCGACCAGGCGATCGCGCTCGCATTGCTGGGTCACGAACCCGAGACGGTACCGGTTGCCAGCATCCCAGGATTTGTCCATGATCTCGCGGCGGCCAAGAAGCTGTCGGCACTCGACGGCATCGCTGCTGATGTCGACTTCGACATGGCAACCGACATCGTGTTCCATATCGACGAGCGGCTCCCTGGTCACGCGAATGGGCTCACCTGTCATGCGTTCGTTGATGAGCGAGTGCTCTCTTCGTCGTACTACTCGGTCGGCGGAGGATTCGTTGTCGGCGAGGACGAAGTGCCGGGCGCTGCGGGTTTTGTTGCACTGCCCCACCCTTCCCAGACTCCCGATGAACTCGGTGCTCATTGCGCCGAGCGGAGCTGCTCGATCGCCGACGTCGTTTGGACGAACGAGCAAGCCTGGCGTTCCGACGACGAGATTCGCGAGGGCCTGCGAGCGATCTGGAAGGTGATGCTCGAGGGCGTGTACCGGGGGTGTCATACCGACGGGATTCTCCCTGGCGGCCTGGATGTGCGGCGGCGCGCGGCACCGCTGTCACGACGCCTGCTCACCGTGGACAACGTGTGCGCCGACGCGGACACGCCGAACGAGTGGGTCGATCTGATCCGTCACCGCGACTTCCGCTTCGCCGAAGTGCTGCAGTGGGTCAGCACGTTCGCAATGGCGGTCAATGAGGAGAATGCAGATCTCGGCCGTGTCGTGACGGCGCCGACGAATGGGGCAGCTGGTGTGATTCCCGCCGTGTTGCTCTACCACGTGTGCTTTTCGGCGGAGCCCGTCACCGAGGAACAGATCATCGAATTCCTACTCGTGGCCGGTGAGGTCGGCACGCTGTTCAAGAAGGGGGCGACGATTTCGGCCGCAATGGGTGGCTGCCAGGCCGAGGTTGGGGTGTCGAGCGCGATGGCGGCGGCGGCGCTGGCCGAGGCGCTCGGTGGGACGGTCGCCCAGTCGCTGATGGCCGCAGAGATCGCGATGGAACACCATCTCGGTATGACCTGCGATCCGGTTGGCGGGCTCGTGCAGGTGCCATGCATCGAGCGCAACACGATGGGCGCCGTCAAAGCGATCAACGCCGCTGAGCTGGCCGTTGCGAGTAACCCTGACGACGCCCGCGTGTCGCTCACGGACGTCATTCGTACCTTGCGAGAAACCGCGGAAGACATGTCGGACCGCTACAAGGAGACCAGCCAGGGTGGCCTTGCCGTGAATGTGTCGGTCCGCGTTCCTGAGTGCTGAGGACTGCACCGTCCACTCGGGGTGCAATGGTTGCCGGCCTCGCATTGGTCATTGCGAATCGCAGCGAAATGCGAGAGTAGAGCGTGCCTTGGGAGCAGCTGCAGCAATCATCCACCTTCGGTTTCACTGTCGTCGCGTTGATTGTCGTGTTCAGTCCGCTGATCGCAGAGCGGGTCCGATTGCCCGGCTTGATGGGTCTGTTGCTGGGTGGGGCATTGATCGGCCCCAACATGTTCAACGTTCTGCCCAGCTTCGAATCGTTGGACTCGGTCGGCGGCCTCGGCGTGCTCTATCTCATCTTTTTGGCTGGGCTGCAGCTCGACATCGACTCGTTCATGCGGTACCGGAAAATCTCCGCGGGGTTCGGTTTGCTGACGGCGTTCATTCCGCTGGTACTGGGCGTTGGGGTGGGACTGATGCTCGGTATCGACACGACAGCGGCGGTGTTGATCGGCTCGTTCTGGGCGTCGTTCACATTGATCACCCGGCGGGCGGCGGTGAATCGCAGCTCGTGTTCTGCGAGCCGATCTTGAATCGCTCGTTCCAATTCACTCATCGCCACCATCGGGTCAGCGTCGTACTCATTTGCTGAGAATGGTTCTCCAAACACCTGGTCCATCATCGGAGTAGCTTCCGGTCGATGAACAATGATGTTGCCGGCCTCCGTGTCGTCATCACCGCCGGTGCGTCCGGCATCGGACTGGCAACAGCGGAGGAATTTCTCGCCGGTGGTGCGCAGGTGCAGATCTGCGACGTCGACAACGATGCACTCGAGCGATTCCGGGCCGAACACGGCAACGCGGGTGCGTGGCATGCCGATGTGTCCGATGAGGTTGCCGTCGACGTGTTCGTTTCGCGAGCGGTCGATGCAATGGGGGGAGTCGATGTCCTCGTGAACAACGCGGGAATCGCTGGGCCTGGCGGCCGGACCGACACCCTCGAGCTGGATGCGTGGAACCGCACGCTCGACGTCAATGTGACGGGAACGTTCCTGATGAGCCGGAAGGTGATCCCGCATCTCGTCGCGCAGCGCTCCGGTTCGATCGTCAACATGTCATCAACTGCGGGGTTAATGGGCTTTCCGAACCGAGCACCGTACGCCGCAGCAAAGTGGGCGATTATCGGCCTGACCAAGACCATGGCGATGGAACTTGGTGAGTTCGGAGTCCGCGTCAACGCAGTCTGTCCGGGGTCGGTCGACAATGAACGGATGGACCGGGTGGTCGAACTCGAAGCCGACGCGAGCGGAAGGTCGGCAGCAGAGATCCGGCGGGGCTTCACCAACGCGGTCTCGCTCCAGACCTTCGTCGACCCCGCAGATATCGCCGCGATGATCCGATTCGTGTGCTCGCCTGCGGGAGCCAAGATCAGCGGCCAAGCGCTCACGGTCGACGGTCACACCGAATCAGCGCGAAGCTGAAGCGGTCGAGAAAGGTCGCCGATCAGCAACGGGACGGCACGTAGTGTCTGGGCCATGGCTCGCCAGATCCTCGTGCTCAACGGCCCGAACCTCAACTTGCTCGGCACTCGCGAACCGGAGGTCTACGGCTCCACCACGCTCGTCGACATTCTCGCCCACTTGGGCAACGAGTTCGCCGGACGTGCGGAATTGCGCGATGCGCAATCGAACAGCGAAGGCGAGCTGATCGATGCGCTGCACGACGCTCGGACCTGGGCTGATGGCGTGGTCTTCAACCCTGGGGCGTACACGCACACGAGCGTTGCTCTGCGCGATGCGATCTCGGCATGTGAGTTACCGGTCGTTGAGACCCACCTGTCGAATGTGCACGCTCGCGAGGAGTTTCGGCACACCTCGATGCTCAGTGCGGTGTGCCTCGGCGTGGTGGGCGGATTCGGCCGCCACAGCTACACCGTTGCGCTTGAAGGCCTGCTTCGGCATCTGGACGGCTGAGCGGAGCCAACCGGCTGGGTTCGGGATGGCAGGCGCGGGCTTCCTGCGTTGCTGGGTGGCAGTCATCTTCAACATCGAAGGTTCAGAGGCGGCATCGGCCATGATGGAATGATGTTCCGACACGTAGTGATGTTCTCCTGGGCCGATGACGTCGATGACGCGCATATTGCGGCGGTGTCGGCGGCGCTCGACACGCTCCCCGGCACGATCGATGTGTTGCGCGCGTACCGCCACGGGCCCGACGTCGGCATCTCGGACGGCAACTTCGACTACGTGGTCGTCGCGGACCTCGACAACGCCGATGACTTCGCGACCTATCGCGACCACCCCGACCATGTTGCGGTCATCCAAGGGCTGTTGGCTGGCAGAGTGGAACAGCGCGCTGCGGTTCAGTACGAAACCAGTTGAGCGCGACCTGCGACACTCGGAGTATGGGATTTCGTTTCGCCAACGTTGCCGGTCGCTCCTCACTCGTCGATGACGCAGGTGATTACTACGACCTGGAACGGATGACCGACGGGGCAGTGTCATCAGATCCGGACGTGGTGCTGGCCGATTTGGATGTGCTGACTGCGGCGCAAGGCCGACTCGACGACATGACACCGTTTGGAACGCTTGACGGTGCCGACATCCGGCCGCCGGTGACGCCTCGGAATGTGTTCGCCGTCGGCTTGAACTATGCCGATCACGTCGCTGAGTCGAAGATGGACGTGCCAACGACGCCTCTCGTGTTCACGAAGTTCCCGAGCTGCATCGTCGGTCCCAACGCTGACGTCGAGCTGCGCAGTGAACACGCCGACTATGAGGTTGAACTGGTTGTGGTGATTGGTCGGGGTGGACGCGACATCGACGCAGCTGATGCCTGGGACCATGTGCTCGGTTTGACCGCAGGGCAGGACATCTCCGACCGCGCGCTGCAGTTTGCTGCCAAGCCGCCGCACTTCGATCTGGGGAAGTCTCGCGACACCTACGGTCCGCTTGGCCCGACCCTGGTGTCACCCGGCATGTTCGCCGATCCGACCGACCTCGCTCTGACGTGCGCGATCAATGGTGAAGTGCGGCAGAACTCTCGCACCTCGAACATGATCTTCTCCGTCGCCGATCAGATCGCGTACCTTTCGTCGATCATGACGCTGGCGCCGGGTGACATCATCTTCACGGGCACTCCCGATGGTGTCGGCGGCCCGAACGGCATTTTCTTGCAACCGGGTGATGTCATCACCTCTGAGGTCGAAGGCATTGGAACTCTCACCAACCGGTGCATCTGATTCCGAACACCCCCGCTTGACAGTGATGGTCATGCGGACCCGTCGGGCGCTCGTTGGGAATGCGATGATGGGCGACATGCAGGGACTGCGCGAGATCTGGAACAACGGTGGAACGACACTTGGAGGTTGGGTGTCGGTGGCGAGTCCCGTGACTGCCGAAGTCACGGCACGCGCCGGCTTCGACTACGTGTGTATCGACACTCAGCACGGCGCAGTCGAGTACTCCGATGTGGTCGCGATGATTCCCGCCATCGAGCTCGGCGGCGGACGTCCGATCGCCCGGGCGCCGTGGAACGAGCCGGGCATCATCGGCAAGCTGCTTGACGCAGGCGCACACGGTGTGATCATCCCGATGGTCAACACCGTCGAAGAGGCGCGAGCAGCCGTGCGTGCTTGTCGGTACGCGCCTGACGGTGCTCGAAGCTCGGGTCCGACGTTGGTGCAGATGCGGACTGACCGTCCGTATTTCGAATGGGCCCAGGACAACGTGGCTTGCATCCCGATGATCGAGACGGTGCAGGCCGTGGAGAACATTGACGCGATTCTCGAGGTGCCGGGGATCGATGCGATCTACGTCGGTCCGTCCGACCTGTCGATCACGCTCGGCCTGGGGCCGGGAAATCACGACGAATCTGCGGCGTTCACTGACGCGCTCGATGTGATTTCGGCCGCGTGCGCCCGCGCCGGCGTGGTGGCGGGCATTCATGCAACCGGCGCCCTCACTCCAGACCGACTGCGCCGGGGGTATCGGATGGTGACGGTCACCGGCGATCTGCAGGCGATGAAGGTCGGTCTCGGCGCAGAACTCGCGCAGGCGCGCGGCGAGTCGAGCGGCGTCGAGTCCTCGATGTACTGACCGCCGCGCCGGGAGGCGCTGCCTGCGACTAGATTGTTGCAATGGCAAGCAATCCGCATTTTGGTTCCACACATGACGGCGACCATCCCGACCGCGAAGACGAATGGGCGCAGATGCGCACCAAGTACCTCAAGCCGAAAGCGGAACGAGCGGCTTCGTCAGCACGTGGTGTGCATCATCAGGCGCTGATCTCCAGCGACGTCGAGCGGACGATCGGCTTTTACCAGGACCTCCTTGAGTTCCCACTGACCGAGCTGTTCGAGAACCGTGACTACGAGGGTTCGACGCACTTCTTCTTCGACATTGGTAACGGCAATGCCCTGGCGTTTTTCGACTTTCCCGGGTTGGGCCTCGAGGACTACGCCGAAGTGCTCGGCGGCCATCATCACCTGGCGATCTCGGTGCCGCCGGACAACTGGACGCGCCTGAAGGGCAAGCTCGAAGGCGCCGGTGTGGACACCTTCCTCGTCGGCGACACGTCGCTCTATTTCGCCGGCCCGGATGGCGAACGCCTCGAGTTGATCAATGATCCCCTCGGCGAGATGTACGGCAACGCCGTGCTCTAACACCCGCAACACCCCGCTTCACAACCGCAACACCCCGCTTCACAACCGTTTGCGTCGGGATTTCTGCGGACCGGTCCGCAGAAACTCGGGCGCAAACGGGTGTTGAGCTCGCCGGGCAAGCTGACTCAGGGAAGATCAGTGGCGTTGCGCGGGACGTCGACCGTGGTGGTCCAGAGCTTGCCGGTGCCGGTGCCGGCCGCTTTGGAGGGGTGTGAGTCCTCGCACGTGAGCGCGAAGAGCGTCGTGCCGTCCTCGCCGCCAAGCATGCAGGCAAACGTGTTGTCGCCGGTCGGCAGCTGGTGCGTGACCTCGCCGCCTTCGATCACGCGGACGACTTGCTTGCCGAGTGCGTCGGAGAACCAGATGCCGCCCTCGGCATCGACAGAGCAGCCATCCGGAGCCATCCCGTCGACTTCGGCCCAAGTGCGGCGATTGGACAGCGTGGCATCGGCCGCAATGTCAAATGCGAGGTATTTGCCGCCGAACGATTCGCCGACAATGAGCGTCGCGCCGTCATCGATAATCACTGACCCGTTGGGGAACATGAGATCGGTTGCTGCGACCTCGACGGAGCCGTCGGGCCGAACGAGCGCGAGCGAGGCGGTTGCGAACTCGTCGCCGCCCTCCATGTCGAATCCGAAGTTGCCAACGTAGGCGTTGCCCGTTGCGTCGACCACGATGTCGTTGCAGTGGCCCGTCGCCACACCTGAGATGTCGGCATGCTCGACGATGGCGCCGCCGGCATCGACACGCATCACCCTTCGGCTGATCATCTCGACGAACAGGAGCCGTCCGTCTGGAAGCCAGCCCAACCCTGAGGGGCGACCGACATCGGCATGTTCGACATTTCGAATCCCGTCGGCGCCGACTGATGAGATCGAGTGCTGGAAGAAGTCGCTGAACCAGAAGCGGTTGTCGTGCCAACGCGGCCCCTCGCCGAAGTCGATGCCGTCAAGAACGAGTTCCCAGCTCATCGTTACGACGGTACTGCGCGACCCTGTCCGCCCGCCCACCGGCGGCGTATGGTCCAAGGATGAAAATCGGCATCAACGGCTCTGGCCAGCTCGCACATCCGAACCTCGACGCGATCGTCACCGACGTGGAGCAGAGCGAAGTGGCTGGCTTCGCGAGCTACTGGCTCGCTCAGACCGCGCTCGCTGATTCGCTGGCGATGCTTGCAATAGCGGGTCGCACCACGTCGACCATCGAACTTGGAACCGCTGTCGTACCGACGTGGACGCGCCATCCCGAAGTCATGGCCGCAGGTGCGCTCACCGCACAGGCCGCGTCCAACGGTCGAATCGTCCTCGGCATCGGCCTGGCGCACCAGCCCTCGGTCGAAGGTCGCTGGGGGATGAAGTGGGAACGCCCCGTCAAGCACATGTCGGAATACCTGGCGATTCTCGACTCATTGCTCGAGACCGGCACAGCCAGCTTGCAGGGCGAGGTGTGGTCGCTCGAGCAGCAGGCGACGTTGATGACCGACAACAAGCCGTTGGTGATGGTCGCAGCGCTCGGCGAACAGATGTTGAAGATGGCCGGCAAGCGCACCGATGGAACCATCCTCTGGTGCGTGGGCCCCAAGACGCTCGAGCAGCAGATTGTGCCGATCATCAATGATGCTGCGACCGAAGCTGGACGATCGACACCGCGGGTGGTCTGCAGTCTGCCGGTCTGCGTGACCGACGACCCGCAGCCGACGACGGAGTTCGTCGGCAAGATGCTCGAGGGCTACGCGGCCCTGCCGTCGTATCGCGCGATGCTCGACATCGAAGGTGTCCACGGCGTCGAGGAGATCAGCTTGATCGGTGACGAAGACACAGTGAATGCCGGTCTCGACGCCATCGCCGCTGCCGGAGCGACGGACTTCACTGCAGTGGTCATCCCCGATGGTGACGGCCCGGCACGGACCATGGATTTGCTACAGGCGCGCACCTGAGCTGAAGCGCTGTCGGTTGACGTCAGGCGGTTCGAGCAGCGCGGTCGATCGGAAAGATCAGGTCGACACGACCGCGCCCCTGGTCGACGGTGACGGCTCCGACTGACCTGCCGAGCGCAGCGACCGATCGACTGCGCTGGCTCGACCGCACGACCAGCCGACTGAGCCCCATCTGGCCCGCTCGACGAACCGTGGCGGCGAGCAGCGCCCGGCCGATGCCGCGTCCTCTCCAGTCAGCAACGACGGCGATCGATGTGTCGCCTGAGGCTTCGACCCGCGCCATGGCAACGATGTGGCCGTCGACCATCGCTCCGAGCCTCATCCCTCCCGATGACGTGACCCGATTGATCAACGACGGGAATGGCGCGGGCGCAGCACTCGAACCGAAGAACCGTTGCTCATTGTGCAGTTCATCGGCGAACTGGTCGATGGCCTCGATCAGCGAGGGATGGTCAAGGGCAACGATGAGGGGGATGTCGTTGAACATGAACTGATCGTCGCATCGCGACGTGACCGGAGTGTTTCCACGTCGTGATTGGTCGTTTACAGCCCGCTGACCGCTCTGCTGGAGTTGGCGATCAGGCGTCGCGCATCGCGTCGATCAGCGGAGCGACGCGTTCGACTTCGGCGAGCACCTCGTCGCGCGGACCCTGAGGGAGGGTGAACACCGCACGTGACACACCAGATGTGGCGAGTTCAGTCAACTTGGCTTCGTCGGCGGGGGCGCCGAAGATGCCGAGCTCGACAGACTTCGGGTCACGCCCGATGTCATCGCATGCCTTTGCCACCTCGTCGAAACCGCTGATTGCATGGCGCCCGCCGATGGGCATCCAGCCGTCGCAGAACTCGGCAATGTGGGCAGCAGTCTTCGGTCCGGCGGCACCACCGAGGATGATCGGAGGGTGTGGCTGCTGTGTCGGCTTTGGCCAGGACCAGCTCGGCTCGATGTGCACGTGGTCGCCGCTGAACGACGCCTCGTCTTGAGTCCACAGCGCCTGCATGGCCTTGATGTTCTCGCGGAGCAGTTCGCGCCGCTCGCCGTACGCGGTTCCGTGCTGCGCCATCTCTTCCTTGTTCCATCCGTAGCCGATGCCAAACAGCATGCGCCCGCCACTGAGCGAGTCGACACTGGCAACTTCCTTCGCGGTGTGGATCGGATCGCGTTGTGCGACGAGGCAGATGCCAGTTGCGAGCTTGATGTTCTCGGTCACGGACGCGCAGGCGCCCATTGTGACGAACGGATCGTGGGTGCGCCAGTAGAACTCGGGGAGGTCAGGGGCTCCGGCCCGGCCGCCCCATGGTGTGGCGCGGCTGACAGGAATGTGCGAGTGCTCGGGAAACCAGAGTGACTCGAAGCCGGCCTGGTCTGCGACCTTGGCCAGCTCCACGGCGTTGATGGTCTGGTCGGTGGGGAAGATGTAGAGGCCGATGTCCATATGTGGAACGTAGCGGCGCCGGCCCCACGCCGACCGAGTCAGCGGGTGACGCTGCGGCATTGTGTGGCCTCAACTGTCGGTGGAATTCACTGGTTGTTTCGGGCTCGCATGGGCATATCGAATGCTCGTGATGGTTATCTAGTGAGATGGCGTGGGAAGCACAGGATCTTGCAACGCGATACGCAGAGGTGCGTGCTCGCACGGAGCGCCTGGCCGCGCCATTGTCCGCCGAAGACCAGATGGTGCAGTCGATGCCGGACACCAGCCCGACCAAGTGGCACCGTGCGCACTCGACGTGGTTCTTCGCCGAGTTCGCTTTGCACGCTGACGGAACCAGTGATCGTGTGTGGGACCGTCCCGAATATCGCTTTCTTTACAACAGCTACTACGACGCAGTCGGCGCCCGGCATCCGCGCCCGCATCGAGGCCTGGTCACGCGACCGTCGATGAGTGAAGTCGCCGACTACCGCGCACATGTCGACAAGGAAATGGCGGAGCTGCTTGCGGGCGGCGTCGATGCGGACCTTGCCGATGTCGTCTTGCTCGGTACCCATCACGAAGAGCAACATCAGGAACTGCTCCTGATGGACGTCAAGCATGTGCTGTCGATGAACCCAGCGGTCGGCCCGGCCTACAGCGACCGTGTGGCAGTGCCTGCAGCGGATCCCGGCCCGGCGAACTGGGTCGACTTCACCGGCGGCATTGCGGGTATTGGCGTCGACCATCTGGCCGGCGGTCGGTTCTCGTTCGACAGTGAAGGTCCGCATCACGAGGTTCGTCTCTATGACTTTGCGCTCGCTGATCGATTAGTCACCGCCGGCGAATGGATCGACTTCATTGCCGACGGGGGCTACCAGCGACCAGAGTTGTGGAAGTCCGATGGCTGGTACCGCTCGCTTGACGAAGGATGGACCGCGCCCGAGTACTGGCGGCCCGATCCTGACGACGTCGATCGCTGGTGGATACATACGCTGACTGGCATCCGGTCGGTCGATCCGCACGAACCGGTCGCCCACCTGTCGCACTATGAAGCCGATGCCTATGCGACGTGGGCCGGAGCGAGGCTGCCGACTGAATTCGAGTGGGAACACGCGGCGCGCGGTCTCGATCTGGGCGGCAACGTGCTCGACGAGCAGCGTGCCGACTTCAGTTTCCATCCCGCTGCAGCGGGCGCACCGACCGGCGGTCTCCGCCAGATGTTTGGCGATTGTTGGGAGTGGACGTCGTCGGCGTACGAGCCGTACCCGGGATTCAAAGTGGCCGATGGGGCCATTGGCGAATACAACGGCAAGTTCATGTCTGGCCAGCAGGTACTGCGCGGCGGCTCGGTGTTCACCCCGCCGGCCCATACCCGAGCCACCTATCGAAACTTCTTCCATCCGCACACGCGGTGGCATGCGTCGGGTGTCCGACTCGCTGCCGATCGGCACTGAAAGCCTTCCATGCACCACAGCGACCAGACCGCCGACGACACCGCTGACAACACGTTCAGCGCCGACGAGCGTGCCGAGACCGAGACGCCGTCCGCCGAGGCACATGCTGAATTGCGTCGAGCACTTCAACGCCGTCCGCGCACTGTCCCGCCCCGCTGGCTCTACGACGACCGTGGCAGCGACCTGTTCGACCAGATCACCCGGCTGCCCGAGTACTACCAAACTGAGGCCGAACGTCAGATTCTTGCCGACCACTCGACGATGATCGCCGAGATGACCGCCGCGACCACGGTGATCGAACTTGGATCAGGAACGAGCGACAAGACGCGGACATTGCTCGACGCATTCGCTGCACGCGGAATGATCGAACGTTTCGTGCCGCTCGATGTGAGCGAGGCCACGTTGCTCGATGCAGCCGCGATGCTCGGCGAGCGATATCCCGATCTTGACGTGTCACCGGTGATTGGTGACTTCAACCAACACCTGCATCGCTTGCCAACAGGCGGTACGCGCCTCGTTGCTTTCCTCGGCGGAACGATCGGGAACTTCTATCGGGAGGAACGCACAGCATTTCTTGGTGCCCTGGCCGATGTGCTCGACCCGGGCGACTGGGTGCTGTTAGGTGTCGACCTGATCAAGCCGGTCGACCGACTCCTGTCTGCCTACAACGACAGCGCGGGAACGACCGATGCGTTTATCCGCAACGCGCTGAGCGTCATCAACCGTGAACTTGGCGGCAACATCGATGTCGGCAACTTCGACTACGTGCCGTTCTGGGACGGACGCGAAGAGCGGATCGATATGCGGCTCCGCGCGTGTGAGCCCGAGCGGGCACGGATTGAAGCTCTCGATCTCGACGTCGAACTCGAATCTGGCGAGGAGTTACGTATCGAGATCTCCACGAAGTTCAGTCAGGGCAGGCTGTTGGCCGAACTCGCCGAAGTCGGCTTTGCCGACGGCGCATTCTTTACTGATCCTGCCAACGACTTCGGCATCGCTTTGGTCCGTCGCCAGCCCTGACAGTCGGGGCAACAGCGGGGGAGACAGTCAGGCTGACAATTGAGCGTCGAGCCAGGTGGAGATGCCGTCGACGACCTCGGGCCATTCGGGCTCATTCATGGATTCGTGGCGCAATCCGGGCCAGACCTTGCGGGTGACGTTGTCCAGTTGGCCGATTGGCTCCGACGCAGTTGGTGTCACCAGCGCATCGTCGCCTCCGTGGAGAACGTAGGTCGGCACAGAGATCCGGTTGATCTGATCCGACGTCGAAGTCATCGTCGTCATGATTTGGCGGCCCAGTGACGCGGTGGCACCGTCGACGCGGAGCGGATCGTTGTCGTACGCCTGCTGGACTGCCTCGTCACGGCTGAGGATCGAGCCGTCGAAGTCGGATTTCACGTGCAGCCGCGGCGTCACCCGGCTCAGCACGGGAACGGCGACGCGCTGCCAGCGCGGGATCTCGGCGGCGAGCGCAGGTGCGCTGAGTACGGCGAAGTCCGGCTGGGGATCCGCTCCGACGAGGTATGTCGCTGCGATGAGGCCGCCAAGGGAGTGCCCCATCAGGACGACGGGGACGCCAAGTTTGCGGCGCTCGGCGAGTAGGTCGGCAACATCATCGGTGTATTCCGAGAAGTCCGTGACGAACGCTCGCCGTCCGGCGGTCTCGCCGAAGCCGCGCTGATCGAACGACAGCATGTCGAAGCTGGCGTCGGACAGCGCATTGCCGACATGCTCGTATCGGCCCGAGTGTTCACCGATCCCGTGGACGAGCAAGATGGCTGCCTTGGGGCTGGATGCGGCCCAGTGGCGGCGGCGCTGTGTGAGCCCGTCGCGCGTGGTTCCGAAGCTGGCCGTCGATGCAGTCACGGCCGCTGACGATAGTCCCGCGGCAGTGATGACGGAATGACGGAATGACGGAATGCAGAGATGCAGGAGAACGTCGGGTGTTGGCAGTCCCTCGAATGTCAGTCGTTGGACGGGACGGCAAAGGGCCCGTTGCTGAAGACGCCATCGAGCATGCCGCCGAGGAAGTCGCCCGGCAGGAGATCGCCGCACGCGTTCTCCACGCTTTCCCACGTGGTCGTGATCTCGGCCCACTTGGAGTCGAGTTCGGTCTGTTGCTCGGGGGTGATTTCAGGGAACGAGAAGTCCTTGTCGACGCCGAAGTCGGAGAGTTCGAAGGTCTGCACGCTGACGTCGCCGTCTGAGTTCACCTTGATGTCGTCGCCGGACTTGGTGATCGTGATCGTGCCGTCGCCGTCACCGAACTCGTAGAACCCGGTGTCGTCACCAGCTTCGACGAACACGCCCGATGGGATCTTGAAGTCCTCGAGCATGTCGAAGTCGAAGTCTTCGAGTTTTTCGAGCGATGGAATGACGCCGGTCTCGCCGATCACATCGACGCCGCCGAACACATCCAGGTCGCCGAGTTGCTCGGAGATGCACGCCTCGAACTCGTCAAACTGAGCCTTGACTTCGGGGTCGAGGTCGAACATGCCGCCCAAGTCCATCCAGTCAGCCTTGTCCCAGTCAGCTGTGTCGTCGGCGTCTGGCTCCGTCGTGTCGTCGGTGTTGGGCTCAGTCGTGTCGTCGCCGACGCTGGGAGTGTTCGCGGAGACGAACTGGCTGCCGACGAGTACGCCGCCGACGAGCAGGCCGGAGGTGAGGGCGACAATCGAGGCGGTTCGGCGGGGGGAGCGTCCAGGAGGAGCCGTGCTGGGGGAGGGGACTGGATTGATCTGCTGATCGGCGTTCGGTGGGGGGAATGTCATGGCGATCCTTTGAGTGCTTCGATGGAGCCTCGCCACCGGTGTGGCGATGTCGAACATCCTGCCGGTGCTACCTGAGAACAACCTGAGATTCGCTGCCGTTGGCGACTGTTTGGCCTCACTGCTGGTCCGCAGTTCTCAGGTTTCGCTCAGCAAGTCGGGCCAGACTGTCCTGATGCGAATTCTGGTGGTCGACGACGAGGTGCGACTCGCCGACTCCATTGCGCGGGGCTTGCGTGCCGAGGGATACGACGTCGATGTCGTGCACGACGGGCTTGACGCGGTCTGGCAGGCCACCGAAGTCGACTACGCAGCCATCGTGCTCGACATCATGCTGCCTCGCAAGAACGGCTACGTGGTGTGCAGCGAACTGCGCGCTGCGGGCAACACCACGCCCATTTTGATGCTCACAGCGAAAGATGGCGAGTACGACGAGGCGGAGGGGCTCGACACTGGTGCGGACGATTACCTCCGCAAACCGTTTGCGCACGTCGTGCTGAACGCCCGGCTACGGGCGTTGCTGCGCCGCCAAGTCGGAGCGGTCGATGACACTATGACCGTCGGCGATCTCACGCTGTCGCCCGGTCGATTGCAATGCGTTCGAGGAGAGCGGACGGTGGAACTGACGCATCGCGAGTTTGCGGTACTCGAGCTGCTGGTTCGTCGGTCCCCGAACGTGGTGTCGAAGACGGCGCTCCTCGCCAGCGTGTGGGGCATCGATTTCAATGGCGACCCGAACATCGTCGAGGTCTATGTCGGCTACCTGCGCAAGAAGCTCGGCAAGGACGCCGTCCGGACCGTGCGCGGGGCTGGATACCAGCTGGCGGTCGCAGCATGAGTGTTCGCCTTCGACTCACGATCGTGATCGGCTGCCTGATCGCAGCGATCACCGCGGCTGCCGCAGTACTGGCACCATCGCTCGTCGAGCGGGTACTCGTCGACGACATTCTCGATGCAGATGCCGAATCGCAGTCGTTGTTCTTCGACGATTCGCCGGGGTTCTTCGACGACGGATTCCTTGGCGACAGCAAGTTCATCGATGCCTTCGACTTCATTGCCGGCGACATCGTGGTCAATCAAATCGGTGACGAGAACTTGAAGGAACTCATCGCAACGGGCGGAAGCGATGACCTCGTTGTGGCGATCGGCGGCGACAAGTTCCTGCGCGTCGACGCCTCGGGCTCTCAGACGTTTGTGTCGATCGATCCGACTGCCGTGAACCAGCCGATTCTCACCTTCTTTGGGCTCTTTGATGGTGGCTTCTCGTCCACGGTGTCGCTGTTCGACGACTTTCCGGTCGACGTCGGAGTGTTCGGCGACTCGCTCGTTGCACAACTTGACGAAACCGGCCGGGCCGTCACGGGTGTCCGAGAAGTCGGCGGCGTCGAGTACTTCGTGTCAGGCGATGCGGGCTCGGTCGATCGAACGGTCGGGCGAGTCCGCACAGCACTGTGGCTGGCATTTCCGTTTGCAGTGCTCGCTGGCGCACTCGCGACGTGGTTGCTCGCCGGCCGAGCACTTCGACCGGTGCGAGCGATCACTGCGCAGGCATCCACGATCACCGGAGGCACGTTGAGTGAACGAGTGCCGGTCCCGGCGAGCGGTGACGAGATCGCCACCCTGGCGATCACCGTGAATGGCATGCTCGATCGGCTGGAGAGCAACGACGTCAGGCGTCGGCGATTCGTCTCCGATGCCAGTCACGAACTCCGGACGCCGGTCGCCGTGTTGCAGAGCGAGGCCGAAGTGGCCTTGCGCTCACCGGACCGTACCGACGTCGAGGCGCTGGCCTCAGGAGTCCTCGAAGAGTCAACGCGGATGGCGACGATCATCGATGATCTCCTGTCGCTGGCCCGTCACGACGAGGGTGTCGCTGCGCCGACCACGGAAATCGATCTCGACGACATCGTGCTTGCCGAAGCGAGCCGGCTTCGACGCGTCCCGGTCGACGTCTCAGCCGTGTCAGCGGGGCGGGTGCTCGGGCGTCCCGACGAATTGGCCCGGGTGGTTGCCCATCTGCTCGACAACGCCACCCGTCACGCGAACGAACGAGTCGCCGTGTCGTTGACGTCGACCGCTGCGGCCGTCACGCTGCTGGTCGACGACGACGGCCCCGGCGTTCCCGAGGCGCAGCGAGCTGCGATCTTTGAGCGGTTCACGCGACTCGACGAGGCGCGAAGCCGCGATGCCGGGGGCGCAGGACTGGGACTCGCCGTGGTCGCTGGCGTCGTGCACCGCTGCGGCGGATCGGTGTCGGTGGAGTCAAGCGATCTCGGTGGTGCTCGATTCGTGGTGTCGCTCCCGGCGCCGTGACCACACGCTGAGTGGTGGGCGACGTGATCGCGATCAGGACGTCGGCGCGAGAACCTCGAGCACGTTCCAGTCGATGTCGACGCTGCCGTCGGGGTTGATCGGTTGCACACACACGTGGTCAGCACCTGCGTCGTAGTGGGCCTGCACGCCCGCCCGAACGCGATCTTCGTCACCCCACACGACGACCGCGTCGACGAAGCGATGTTCGCGATGCTCAATTTCGTCTTCGGTGAAGCCGAGCCGCTTCCAGTTGTTGCGGTAGTTCGGCAGTGCGGCGTACCGGTCGATCTGTTTGTTGCCAGCGGCGCGGGCCGCGTCGGCATCGGTCGTCAGAATCACCTTCTGCTCGACACACAGCAGAGCGTCGGGTCCGATCGTCTCACGCGCCATGACCGTGTGTTCGGGGGTGGTCCAATAGGGGTGGGCGCCATCAGCAGCACTGGCAGAGAGTTCCAGCATCTTCGGCCCGAGGGCGGCCAACAGCACGAGCGGTTCGTGTTCCGGCGCGACACCTGCGAACGGCTGCGTCTCCATCGCCGCCAGGTACTCGCGCATCTTCGTGAGTGGCTTGGAGTAGTCGAGGCCGCGCAGACCGGCAACCAAGGGACTGTGGCTCACACCCAAGCCGAGCACGAATCGTCCAGCGGTTTGCTCGGCCAATGTGTTGGCGACCTGCTTCATCGGGCCCGGGTGTCGATGGAAGATGTTCGCGATCCCCGTGGCGAACTGCAGCGTCTCGGTTTGTGACCCGAGCCAGGCGATGTGCGCGAACGGGTCCCGGCCGACCGTCTCGGGCATCCACATTGTCGAGTACCCGAGTGATTCGATTCTGCCAGCCGTGTCGGCGGCTTGACCGCTGGTCAGCGCGTCGGTGAAGTACCAAACGCCGGTGGTGGACAAACGGTCTCGAGCGCTGGTTGTGGTTGTGGTCATGGCGGTGACGCTAGAGATCTGCGTGTGAGACACTGAAGCCGTGCAGATCGCACTCGTTGTTTTCCCGGGTGTGTCGATCAACGAGTGTGAGGCATAAAGGTAGAGAACTTTTGTGTAACCCCTGAACGACGGTAATGGTCAATGGGCGTCTCGACACGAAGGGCGGTAGTCGACTACGCGCCCGGCATGTTCTTGCGCCGGTGACTGAAATGTCCCTGCAGGTCGCGCCGACGTCAGGAACGGTTATCTCAGAAGCAGCATCATCGCTGCTGCGAATGAAGAAAGTTTTGGTTTCGGCGTGCGGCGCGTCTACCTTCGGCGTCTCATCTGCGCTGAGGCGCCAAATAAGTTAGGATCCGACATGGTTCGCGTGGCATTCATTGGAGCTGGCAGCACGGTTTTCACCCGAAATTTGATTGGGGACTTGACAGCGTTTCCCGAACTCCAGGGCCGATTGAGCTTCTCGTTGCATGACATTGATGAGGAGCGACTCCGGACGTCAGAGATCGTTGCAAACCGGATCGGAGAGGGTCTTGATGCACCGATGACGGTCGATGCCACCACCGACCGTCGGCGGGCCCTCGATGGCGCAGATTATGTGATCACAATGTTCCAGGTTGGGGGCTACCGGCCCTCCACTGTGGTCGATTTTGAGATTCCCGAGCGGTACGGGCTGCAGCAGACAATCGCCGACACGCTCGGTATTGGCGGCATCATGCGGGGACTCCGCACCGTCCCGGAGTTAGTTGAGGTTTCGCGTGACATCAGCGAGCTCGCCGGTGATGCAGTCTTGCTCAATTACGCCAACCCAATGGCCATCAACATGTGGGGGCTAGCTGAACTCGGAAGCCATCCTGGGTTCGGTCTGTGCCACTCGATCCCTTTGACCGCAGAGGACCTTGCGCATGATCTCGGATTGCCCGTCTCTGAGCTGGACTACACCGCAGCTGGGATCAACCACATGGCCTTCTATCTCGAGCTGCGGCACAACGGCCGCGACCTGTATCCCGAGCTCAAGTCAATTCACCCGACTCCCGATGACGCGCCACGGCGAGGCGAGTGGGATCTTCCAGATGCTGTTCGCTACGAGGTGATGCGCCGACTCGGGTACTTCGTCGCAGAGTCAAGCGAGCACTTTGCGGAATACACACCGTGGTTCATCAAGCGCGACCGTCCTGATCTCTTAGACGAGTACCGAATCCCCCTTCGCGAGTACATCAGGCGTTGCGAGGTTCAGAACACTGAATGGGAAGCGCTTCGCAGTCGCCTGGTCGACGACCGAGAGGAACTGCATGTCCCCCGAAGTAACGAATTCGCGCCGCAGATCATCCACAGCATCGAAACAAACACTGAACGCGTGGTCTACACCAACGTGCCCAACCGCGGCTACATCGAAAATCTTCCGGATGGCTGCATTGTGGAGGTCCCGACAAAAGTTGACGGGGCCGGATTGGTGCCGCAACCAGTCGGGCGGTTGCCGCCTCAGCTTGCGGCCATGATCCAGACCAATCTGGGGCCACAGAGCCTGACTGTTGAGGCATTGAAAACGGGTGACCGCGCGCACGTTTACCACGCTGCGATGCTCGATCCGCACACTGCAGCCGAGCTAGACCTCAGGCAGATCCACGAGATGGTCGACGATCTTCTCGACGCCCACGGAAACTACATCCCGGCGGCCTTGCGCTCTCAGCAATGAGGCCGTGCTGCAGTTACCCCACGAACGCCCGCTGCCGGATAACCCGTGCGACGAGCCCTTGAGGGGGGATTGGCTCTCAGCCAGATGTGATCGACTCTGAGAATCTCAGCGTGTCATTCCGGCTTCAGCTCAGTCTGCTGCAAGCGCGATTGCGTCCCGGGGTGTGGTGTAGGAGGGTCGTGCGATCCTCTTGCTTGATGTCAGTCGCGGGATGCGGCTGGCAGGGATTGTAGGTCGGGTTCGATTCCGTCGATCTCAGCGACGGACGCGGCGGAGATGTAGCGGCGTTCGGCGGCGATCATTTCGTCGTTGATCTCGACGAGCAGCGCGCCGACGAGGCGGATGACCGAGGCGGTGTCGGGGAAGATCGACACGACGTTGGTTCGTCGTTTCAGTTCGCGGTTGAGGCGTTCGATCGGGTTGTTCGACCAGATCTTGGACCAGTGCGCGTTCGGGAACCCGGTGTAAGCCAACAAGTCGGTTTCCATCCCTTCGAGCAGCGCAGCGACCTTCGGAGCGAGCGGCTCGAGCTGGCCAACGACGAGACGCAGCTGGGCTGACGCGGTGGTGTGGTCGGGTTGAACGAAGATCGTGCGGATCAACGCGGAGATTACCTGGCGTTGCTGGTGGGGTGCGGCGCGCATCATGTTGCGCATTGCGTGGACTCGACAGCGTTGCCACGCAGCACCCTGGAACTTGTTGCGGATGGCGGCGACGAGGCCGGCATGCGCGTCGGAGATCACGAGCTTCGTGCCGGCGAGCCCGCGGCCTTTGAGGTCGCCGAGGAACTCTTTCCAGAACGTCTCGTTCTCCGAATCACCAATGTCGACACCAAGGACTTCTCGATGGCCGTCAGCGCGTAGCCCGGTCGCGATGACGACTGCTTTGGATACGACGTGACGGTTCTCGCGGACATGCACATAGGTCGCGTCGAGCCAGACATAGACAAACGGTTGGTGATCAAGCCGGCGTGTGCGGAGCACGTTGACGTCGGCGTCGATCTGTTTGCAGATCCGCGACACGGTCGACTTCGACACGCCGCTGTCACACCCGAGTGCCTTGACGAGATCGTCGACCTTCCGGGTCGAGGTGCCGGTGATGTACGCGGTCATGATCACCGCCCACAGCGCTTTGTCGATCCGACGGCGCGGTTCCAACAGCTCGGGGAAGAAACTACCGGCACGCAGCTTCGGGATCGCCAAGTCGACATCGCCGGCCGGCGTCGTCAACAGCTTCGGGCGGTGCCCGTTTCGTTGCGCCAGTCGGCTGTCGGTTCGCTCGCCATGTGCTGCGCCGATCGTCGCGGTCAGCTCGGCTTCGATCATCTCCTGGAGCGCCGCGGCCAGGATGTCGCTGAGCGAGGTGGTCAGGGTGGAATCGGTGCCGATCAGTCGACTCGACAGTTCGGACAGGGCAGACTCGTAAGTGGTCATCGTGCGGTGTTCCTCTCAGTTGCTTGGTCGCATTTGAGAATCGCACGATGGCCATCACCATCTCGGTGATGACCGCCTCCTACACCACGTGACGGGACTTACCCGCAAGCGCGTCAACTGGCAAGCGGCGCGGCTGCGTGCAGTCCAGTGCTGGCATGGCATCCAAAGCCCGCTCGACTTGTCGCGCGGCGATGATGTCGAAGCTGGCGGAGAGCCGTGTCTCCGGCTTAGAGCGGCACCGTCGCCTACGGCGTCGCTGTGATGTGGCCGGGCACTTGACTGCCTTCGTTCTCGACGAAAGACCGAGGGGCTTGACGCCAAGAACATTAATGTGCTATAGATACATGTGACGGAAGGTCTAATCACGGCTTTAAATCGTGAAACGGGCTAACCGTATCATATAAACCTGTTATATAAGGCAGGGTAGAAATTCGCTTGTACCAACGCTCCTAATGCGTCGGTGGGAGAACCTGCAAAAACAATCCCTGGGGGGAATCAATGACCAAGTTAAGCAAATCACTGCTGGCGACGCTCGCAGCCTTTAGCTTTGTTGCTGCCGCGTGCGGCAGCGATAATGACTCGTCGAGCTCCGGCACTGAGGCACCGGCTGAGGCACCGGCTGAGACTGAGGCACCGGTTGAAGAGGCCGCCGGCGTGTCGGGCACCCTGAGCATGCTGAGCTGGGACAACGAGGAGCGGATGCAGCCGCTGCTCGATGGCTTTGCGGAGATGTTCCCTGATGTTGAAATCGAGTTTTCGCACGCACCACCGGTTGACACCTACCTCCAGCGGCTTACGTTGCTGGCAGGAGCAGACGATTTACCAGACGTCTTCAACGTGACGATCCCGATTACCAAGATGGCGCGAGAAGGCCTTGTGGCGGACCTTTCGGATCTTGATGGTGTGAAGGCGCTCTCGCCCGCGCACAGTGGCGCGTTTGCCTACGACGGCGGCGTCTATTCCTACTCGCCAACCACGTGGGCTGGCGGCATCTTCTACAACAAGGATCTGTTTGAGGACAACGGAATTTCGTTCCCGACGACCGTTGAGGAGTACATCACTGTCATGGAAGAGTTCGATGCGCTCGGTCTCCAGGGCTTGGCATGGGAAGGCGGAAGTCTTTTTGACGAGGCCATGTTCCACTACAACGCCACGATCCACCAGAGCGACCCCGGCGCACAGGCGAAGATCTACACCGGTGAGACCACTTTCGTTGAGACACTGCAGCCGTCGCTTGAATGGGTGCAGGAGTCACTGATTGACTCGGGCATCTACAAGGAAGAGTACCTCGGCTACGGCTACGAAGACAGAATTCAGTGCTTCGCAGTCGATATGACTTGCGCAATGATGAAAGACGGCTCCTGGGGTTACGGAGGGCTTGCCGAGTACGAGGACCTGAACCTTGGCTGGGCGGAGATGCCGAACAGCGGCTCCCTCGGTGCTGTGTCGCCGGGATGGTCGATGAGTTCCACTCCCGACAACGAAGCTGCAGCGCTTGCGTGGTTCGAGTACCTCTCGTCCGGTGAGGGTCTTGCGACCTACCAGGCCATTGGTGATTCCTTCATGGGCGTTCCACTGGAATACGAGGTTCCTGAAGTGATGGCGCCTGCACGCGAAGCCATCGAGGCAGGCAGATTCAACCTTGCGTCAGTGTTCTGGGGCAACGAAGCCGCAATTACGTTCGGTGTGCTCTTCCCGGGTATGCAGGAACTCGCAGCGGGGTCTACCACTCCGGCAGAACTCGCGGCTCTCCTCGATGAGACCAACGCCGAGTTGGTTCCAAACAACTAGCGACATTCGGCGGCCGGCCTGGTTTCCCTTTTCCAGGCCGGCCGCCGCTGCGTCGTGCCGCCCTCTAGTGGCGAGGCACGAGAGACTGGGTTGATAGTTGGCCGTTACGATAGACGGCCCGAGGAGCGCGGCTTCTGTGCCGTGCTAACTGTTTCGTGCCACTGGAGGCTTGCGAGTGAATTCGGATACGGAAAGTCGCCTGCAAGGTCGAGATTTCGGGCGACTAGCGCGGACGCAACCGCCGTATTTGGCTCGATGGAGCCGAAACGTTCCGTTCACGGTTTTTATTCTTCCTGCCCTGATCGTCTACTCGGTAGTGGTAATCCTGCCACTCATCCAGACGTTCCGGTACTCGTTTACGAACTATGACGGCCTGAGTCCCGAGTATGACTTTGTTGGGCTAGAAAACTACCGAAAGACCCTCAACTCTGAGCAGCTCATTGAGCCGTTCATCAGAACATTGGGGTTTTCTTTGGTCGTTCCACTTTTGGTAACGGTCATGGCGATACCCCTTGCGCTGGTCTTGAACGGCCGCTTCAAGACACGCAACTTTCAGCGCGCTTCGTTCTTCTTCCCGGCAGTACTCTCGGCCCTGTTCCTTGGATACTCGTGGACCTTCATTCTTTCCTCATCAAAGTACGGCATGATTAATGCCCTTCTCGAGAAGTTCGGGTTTGGCCGACAGCTCTTGCTTGCTGATTCAGACCTCGCGATGTGGCTTATCGTCCTCGTCGTTGTTTGGTCGCAGGTCGGATGGCATGCCTGCCTCTACTTGGCCAATCTCCAGACAATTGACCCCGCACTCCTGGAGGCGGCAGATATCGATGGCGCGAGCGCATTCCAAAGGTTCCGCTTCATAACACTTCCGCATTTGACTCCGGCCATGACGGTAAGCGTCGCATTGCTAATTATTGGGAGCTTGAAGGTGTTTGATCTGCCGATAGCGATGACAGAGGGCGGTCCAGGCCGATCAACGATCATGATGACACAGTCCATCATCATTCAAGGACTTTCTTCGTCTCGAGTTGGGCTTGCGTCGGCGATGTCATTCCTGTTCTTCCTGGTCATTGCTGTGATCACCTTCACGCAAGTGACGCTGATGTCGCGCCAAGGGGATGAGAACTGATGCGCCGCTACACGGCTCGAACGCTCGTTGGCGAAATCACAATGTTGGTGGTGTGCGGTGTCTTTCTGATTCCGATCTACTTCCTCGTTGTCTCATCTTTCAAGACACAGCCAGAGATCCTCAGGTCGCCACTCGGACTACCGGAGTCGATTGACTTCGCGAACTACGGCGAAGCGCTTGAAGGCATCAATTTCTTTCACCACCTCTGGATTTCGGTCTACATCACAACGATCTCGGTCGTTCTTATCGTGGTGTTCGGATCGATGGCTGCGTACACGATTGCCAGGAAAACCAATCGGCTGACAAAGTTCCTTCGCAACTACTTCCTCATTGGGTTCATGGTCCCCATTCAGACGACGATGCTTCCGCTGTTTATCATCATGGGGGATCTCAACCTACTGAACACGAAGAAAGGCTTGATCTTCCTCCACAGCGCCGGAGCTGTGTTTGCGCTCTTTCTCTACACGGGCTTCATACGTGCTATGCCGCGCGACTTGGAGGAGGCCGCAGCGGTTGATGGCGCCGGTCAGTTTCGGATCTTCTGGAAAATCGTGTTCCCTCTCCTCAAACCAGTGACTGCGACGGTTTCCATCTTCAACTTCGTTTGGGTCTGGAACGACTTCATACTTGGCTTCCTTTTCCTGGGCACAACGGATAATGCGACGTTGACAATGCAGGTCTACAACGGGATGGGTCAGTTTGAGAACGATTGGTCCATCATGATTCCGATGCTCATCATCACCGCGCTCCCGATAGTGATCTTCTTCTTGGTCATGCAGAAGCGAATCATCGGCGGACTGATAGCCGGCTCGCTGAAGGGCTGAGACGAATCATGCAGCAACGGCAGACAACTAGAGCGAACAACAAACAGCGAAGGAACGACGTTGAGTAAGCAATCCATCCCGAGGCCCGAGTATCCCAGGCCGCAGTTCGAACGGTCAGAGTGGCTTTGCTTGAACGGTCGCTGGGAGTTCGAAATCGATCAGGGCGACAGCGGAATACAACGAGGCGTCCACGAGCGGCCTTTGCGCGAAGAAATTCTCGTTCCTTTCTGCCCCGAGTCAGACAAGTCCGGGATAGCAAACTCCGACTATCTCAATGCTGTCTGGTACCGACGCACGGTGCAGATTCCGAAGAGCTGGCGAGACCGAAAGCTCCTTCTTCACTTTCAGGCAGTCGACTACGACACAACCGTCTGGGTTGACGGCGCCGAAGTCGGGCGTCATCGGGGCGGCTTCACGCCTTTCTCGTGTGATCTCGGCCGCCTTGCTGGCCCCGGGGATGACATCACGATCGTGGTTCGGGCGAGAGACGAGGCATGGGGACGGGCCCAGCCCCGAGGGAAACAGGCCAGAGATTTCGCCCCGAACGCATGCAACTACCTCCGCGCTACCGGCATCTGGCAGACCGTTTGGATCGAGCCAGTTCCTGACGTGGCGCTGCGTCGACCCAGAATCACGCCCGACGTCGCCAACAGCGTAATCCGAGTGGAGCAACCAATTTCGAACAACGGGGTCGGCCTAAAGTTCCAGGCGGTGCTGAGCGACATCGAAGGGCCGATCACCACCGCCGAGTGCTCGGCTGAGTTTGACCTGTCCCCACGACTCGATCTTCCAATCCCTCCAGAGCGTCGACGCCTTTGGTCGATCGACGACCCGCATCTCTACGACCTCGACCTCCGCCTGATTGATGCTGACGGGACGGTGGTGGATCAGGCCAGTTCCTACGCTGGATTGCGAAGCGTTGCCATCATCGGAAACGCAATCACGCTCAACGGTCAGGCCGTGTTTCAACGTTTGGTACTTGACCAGGGCTGGTACCCCGAAAGCGGGATGACGGCGCCGACCGACGATCATCTCGTCAGAGACATCGAATTGAGCCAGGCGGCCGGCTTCAACGGGGCGCGTCTTCACGAGAAGGTATTCGAGGAGCGATTCCTCTACCACGCAGATCGACTCGGATACATCGTGTGGGGAGAGTTCGGCGACTGGGGGTGCAGCAAGAATGGCCCGGCTCCCGGCGACCACCAGATCACCGGTCCCGAATACGTGACGCAATGGCTGGAGTGTCTCGAACGAGACTATTCCCATCCGAGCATCATTGGATGGTGCCCGCTCAACGAGACATGGCAGGTCATTGGGGATCGCATCACAATGCTCGATGACGCCACCCAGGGCATGTACCTCGCCACGAAGGCGATGGATGGCACTCGTCCCGTACTCGACGCGTCTGGCTACTCCCATCGCGTCCGGGGAGCCGACGTCTATGACAGCCACGACTACGAGCAGGACCCGGAGAAGTTCCGAAAGACGCACGCTGGTCTCGCCGAGGGTAAGCCTTACATTAACGTTGGGCCCAGTTTGGAAATGCTGACGAGCCTTACCGACTGGTCGATCCCGTACGCCGGCCAGCCCTTCTTTGTGAGCGAGTTCGGCGGCATCAGGTGGAATCCTGATGCTGAGGAAAGCGAAGATTCCTGGGGCTACGGAAATCAGCCCGCAAGCCTGGAGGCTTTCTACGATCGTTTCGAAGGCTTGGTCTCGGTCTTGCTGGACGACCCCAACATGTTCGGTTACTGCTACACCCAGCTCACCGACGTGTACCAGGAACAGAACGGCATCTACTCCTTCGACCGGTCCGCCAAGTTCGACACAGCGAGGCTGCACACAGCACAGACCCGCGCTGCGGCCATCGAACTCGGACACCAGCTTCGACTTTACGCACCGGGAGCGCTCGTTGAGTGAGCAAAACATGCAGATCGGCAACGGCAGTGAGAACAGGCGCACGCGATTTGTCAACGTCGGCCAAGACAACACCGACGAACTTGTGCTGGTCGCGAAAGCGCTTGGTTCACCGATGCGCATCCAGATACTCGAATTTCTCCAGGACAAGAGCGCGAATGTGTCCGAGATTGCTCAAGGTCTAGGCATCCCCAGAGCAACAGCAGATCTCCACATCTCTGTCCTTGCCGACGCAGGCTTCCTGGAATTCGAAACGCTTCCGGCGAAGCGAGGAGTCCAGAAAGTCTGCACTCGCAGTCACGACATCTTTGTGCTTCACGTGCCTAAAGCCCCGTCGACTGAGTTGCTTGATTCTGTGACGACCGACATGCCGATCGGCCATTTCGTCGACTACGACTTCAGAGCGGTCGAATCAGGTGGCACCTGCGGGATGCTCGGCGAAAACTCACCGATCGGGATGTTCGACGACGTTGCTTCGTTCCATGAGCCGGATCGGGTGAACGCCCAAGTCATTTGGTTCTCTGCTGGGCATCTCGAGTACCGGTTCCCTTTCCGGTCGCAGGGTGATCGCATTCCACGGTCGCTCACGCTGACCGCAGAACTGTGCTCAGAAGCCCAGGGATATCACCTTGATTGGCCTTCCGATATTTTCGTCGAGGTCAACGATGTTGAACTCGGGCTCTGGACATCGCCCGCTGACTTCGGTGGAACGCGTGGACGCCTAACCCCTAACTGGTGGCCAAGGGACAACTCTCAATTCGGTCTCGTCCCCACGTGGACCACCGATACGGAGGGAACCACGATCAATGGCGAGAAGATTTCGAACGTAGGTATCGATGAACTCAATCTTGGCCAACACTCCTTTGTGAAGGTGCGACTCGGTGTCCGGCCCGACGCAAAGAACTGCGGAGGCATGAACCTCTTTGGTGAGCGCTTCGGAAATGCCGCGCAGGGAATCGTCCTCAAGGTGGAGTTCTGACGGTGCCCAGCTACACAGCAGTGCGTGTCCTGGGGGAGAGCTTCCCCCCGCAAAAGGCGGACAGGTAGATGCCTTTTTTCGATATGCCCATCGACGAGTTGGAGGCATTCCGACCGGTCATTGACGAGCCGTCAGATTTCGATCGTTTCTGGATTGACACGCTCCGAGAGGCCGATGAGCAAGCCCACGACGTCAGCTTCACGAGAGTCGCCCCGGGCCTCGAGACCATTGAAGCGTTCGATGTTTCGTTCGTTGGCTTCGGAGGACAGCGCATTAATGGTTGGATGCTGATACCCGGGCCTTTCGACGAACCTCGGCCATGTGTCGTGCAGTATCTCGGCTACTCAGGCGGCCGTGGGTCGGTGTTTGACTGGCTTCTTTGGCCGAGTCTTGGTTACGCCTGCCTCGTCATGGACACACGTGGGCAAGGCTGGTCCCACCATAACCCAGGAGCGACCGTCGACAGCTCCGTAACCGATGGAGTGCCATCGGTACCGGGCTGCATGACACGAGGCATTCTGGATCCGGAAAGCTACTTCTATCGAAGAGTGTTCGTTGACGCAGTCCGCGCGGTGCAGGTCGCTCGAGCGCACCCCTCAGTTGACGCCGAGCTCATAGCGGTCCATGGCGCAAGTCAGGGAGGTGGGATTGCGCTGGCCGTTGCAGGGCTCGACCCGTCGGTTCACCTGTTGCTCGCTGATGTCCCATTTCTTTGCCACTTCCGCCGTGCGATCGATGTCGTTGACACTCTGCCCTATGGCGAGATCACGCAGTTCTTGGCTGCGCATCGAACCTCCGCCGACGCTGTGTTTCGAACACTTTCGTATTTCGACGGAGTTAGCTTTGCGGCCCGCGCCAACGCTCGTGCGTCGTTCTCAGTCGCGCTCGCCGACACCGTCTGCCCACCGAGCACGGTCTTCGCCGCGTATAACCACTACGCCGGACCGAAAGAAATAACGGTCTACCCTTACAACAATCACGAAGGGGGCGGTTTAGCTCAGCGGGAATTGCAGGTCGAGTTCCTCCGATGCGAATGGCCGGTTGGTCCATGAGCGTTGGCGGCGCAGACCTCCATCAGGTATTCGCCCCAGGGCGAGTAAACCTCATCGGTGACCACACGGACTACATGGGTGGCCTCGTGTTCCCGATGGCCATTGATCGCGGCATTCGGATCACGGGCAAAATCGGGGGCACGCACCTCGCCGTCCGTTCCGATCGAGAAGCGGCGCACGCCAGCGTCCTGCTGCCGGTCACCAAACCTGAAGTCAGCACCCCATCGTGGGCGCGGCACTTGGCCGGGGTCGCAGCAGAAATGGGGACGACGAGCGGATTCACCGGACAAGTGACATCGGACCTCCCGGTCGCGGGGTTGTCATCGAGCGCGGCGTTGCAAGTAGCGACGGCCCTCATGCTCGGCCATCAAGGCTCGCCACTTGAAATTGCGACCCTCTGCCAAAAGGCAGAGCATCGAGCAACTGGGGTGCCATGCGGGATCATGGACCAATTGACCATTGCGGCAGGAATCGCAGGGCATGCCTTGTTGATTGATTGTTATCAGCTTCAGATCGTCCCCGTTCCGGTTCCCGAGGATGTCGAGATCGTGATCGTGCATTCAGGTCAACATCGCGAACTTGTCGCGTCTGACTACGCACTCCGACGAGCCCAATGCGAGGCTGCGGAAGATCTCATTGGGCCACTCCGGCTCGCTTCCCTCGATGAAGTCGACGAGATTGATGATCCCGTCCTCCAAGCGCGAGCACGCCATGTGGTCACCGAGACCAAGCGAGTCGGCATGTTTGCAGAGGCGCTGACAGCCGGCGATTACACTGAGGCTGGCGAGCAGATGCGTGACTCCCATAACAGCCTCAGGCGTGACTTTGAGGTTTCAACTCCGGTTCTGGACGCCCTCGTGGATGATCTGAACAGCGTGCCCGGCGTTTATGGAGCCCGGCTCACAGGCGCAGGGTTTGGCGGGGCGGTGGTGGCCCTGACCCGGCCTGGAACACTAAGCCTCGGATTTGTTGCAACGGCCTCAGCTGGGGCGCGAGTGCTGTGATGCGACTGGCGCAGGGACACGGGCGAGTAGGTGCTCCATGATGGGAACTGGCGAAGTGTCCGTTCGGCCGATCGGGCGTCTCTCAACCGGGGAAACCATCTCAGCTGTTGAACTGTCAAACGAGTACATGCAGGTGACATTGCTTGACCTCGGCGCGAGCCTTTGGACTCTCAAACCGCATGGACATGCTTCCGCACGGGGAATCACGTTGGCGCATAACGACCCGCTGTCATACGCGGCGAATCCGCCATACCTCGGCTGCACTGTGGGGCCATTGGCGAATCGCGTGGGCAAGTCGGCATTTGTGCTCGATGGGCAGCGTTACGACCTGACACCTAACGAAGGGGCTCATCATCTCCATGGTGGCCCGACTGGTTTTAGCCATCGCGTCTGGGGCGTCGAGCCGGATCATCAGGCAACTGAGGTTGTGTTCCGCCTACACCGCAGCGACGGCGACGGCGGCTACCCGGGAAACCTTGACGTGGCGGTGACATGGACGCTCGAACGCAACTGCCTCCGTTTCGCCTGGTCGGCATCAGCTGACAAGGCCACGCCTGTCTCGATCACCAATCACACTTATTGGAATCTGTCTGGTTCAGGGACGATCGAGGATCATCTCCTCCGCGTCGACGCTGAAGCGTTTGTAGAAATAGACGGTGACCTCATTCCCCGCGGTGCGCTTGTGCCCTCATCAGGGAGTGTGTTTGATCTCGCCAACTTGACGCGTGTCGGTGATGCAATCGAGCGTGTGGGCTTTGGCGGAATCGACCACTGCTACGCGCTCGTTCCAGACGGTCGCATTGAGTTGCGAGAGCCCGGCAGCGGACTAAGTCTTGTCATGGAGACGTCGCTTCCTGGCTTGCAGGTTTACACCGGTCATCAACTCGATGCCTCGCCGGAACAGGGAGGCTTCCAACCGATGGCTGGGCTGTGTCTGGAGACACAGTTCTTTCCTGATGCCGTTAACAACCCTTCGTATCCTTCGCCGTTGGTGGGCCCGGAGGAACTCGTACACCACTGGACGACCTACACCTTTAACGGCATCCGGCCGACTGGACCGAATTGAACTGTGTCGACCGTGCACACCCTCCGACCCCGACCGACGCGGGCGAGCCCGTGAGAAGGATTGATCCCATGACCGACATTTCTGCCCCTTGGAGGGGCTCAGGACGTATCGCCGGTTTCAATCGCCGCAGCAACGTTAAGCATCGGCCTCACCCGACAAGCCAGCGACGAAAAACGGACCGAGCGTGGTGCCTGCAAGTAGGCCGGTTGATGATCGCCTTCGGCGGTACCGATGGCTGGTGCTCCGACGGGCACGGCCCGGAGCGACGTGATGAAGGGAGCCGACATGGCTGACGTGAAACTGGACGGGATCTCCAAGATTTATCCCAATGGCTTTCAGGCGGTAAAGGACCTTTCTCTGGAACTGATCGAAGGTGAGTTCTTGGTACTCGTGGGTCCATCGGGCTGTGGCAAATCGACCACGCTCCGAATGATCGCAGGCCTTGAGGAGATCAGTGGTGGCGACCTCTATATCGGTGAGCGGCGAGTGAACGATGTCCTTCCGAAGGATCGCGATATCGCAATGGTGTTCCAGAACTACGCGCTTTATCCGCAGATGACGGTCGCCGAGAATATCGGATTCCCGCTGCGGCTTCGCAAGGTGCGCAAGGCCGACCGCAGAACAAAGGTCGAGGAAGTCGCAAAGATACTGGAACTCACCGAACAGCTCGACAAGAAGCCAGGGAAGTTATCTGGCGGTCAGCGCCAACGGGTAGCGATGGGTCGGGCGATCGTTCGTCAGCCCTCGCTGTTCCTCATGGACGAGCCGCTCTCAAATCTCGACGCCAAGCTCAGAGTCCAGATGCGGGCCGACATCGCAAGTATCCAGCGCGAGCTAGGCGTGACGATGTTCTACGTCACCCATGACCAAGTTGAGGCGATGACCATGGGCGACCGGGTCGCCGTGATCAAGGACGGTTATCTTCAGCAGGTGGCCTCGCCCGAGTCGCTTTATGACGAGCCAGATAACGTATTTGTTGCCGCCTTCATCGGGTCACCGTCGATGAATCTCTTCGAAGGGGTTGTGTTGGAAGATAGTGAGCGGCTCATTGTCGAGTTCGGCGACCAACGGCTGGCCTTGGACCCCAAAGTGCTGAGCGCGCGACCTGCTTTGCGCAGTTACATCGGAAAGCCGGTCGTGGTTGGGATGCGGCCGGAGGACATGGAGGACGCCGCAGTCGTTCCGGATCACCCTGCTGACCAGCGTATCGAGGTCGAGATTGACGTCCGTGAGGCATTGGGAGCCGAGACGGTCATGCACTTTTCGCTTGCGGCGAACCCGGTCGACAGCGGCGACCCTGACGCGCTGGACGAACTCGGCAGCGAGAACGAGAGCCGGTGCACGGCGCGGTTCAGCCCTGACAGCCGCGCCCGGCCGGGAGACCATATCCAGGTGAACGTCGCTACCGAGAAGATGCACTTTTTCGATATCGCGACCCATCTGGCCATCCGTTCGTGAACTCGATCGCAGCTTTCGTCTTCACCAACCCAGCAGTGCCCGCAAGCGACTGTGAACCCCGAAATTATGGCGGCCCGTCGCATGGTTCATACTGCGCTGCCCGGTTGCCTGCGTTGTCACCGCGCCCGCGCAACCGCATGTCCTCATCCGTCTTTGCAACTGTTCGGATCGCGCCGTGATCGTTGTCATTAATGGAGGCACGCAAGGGCTTGGTGAGGCCGTCGCGCGCAGCCTCGTCAGTCAGGACGTAGGCACGGGGATCGTCCTGGCTGGCCGGTCCATTGACCGGGGGCAGCGGCTCGCGGCTGAACTTACTGAGTCGGGAACCCCGACCATCTTTGTTCAGGCTGATATGTCCGACTCTGGAGCGCCGCAGGCCATCGTCGACGCAGCCATTGCCGAGTTTGGGACCCTCGGCGGAGTGGTCAACGTCGCTGCCACTACGACGCGAGCGACGCTCTTTGAGGACTCTGCTGAGCACGTCGACCGCCACATGTTGCTCAACGTCCGAGCCCCGTACCTGTTGATTCAAGCCGCAGCCCAGGTCATGGTCAAGCAAGGTGTGCCCGGCTCTATCGTTAACGTTGGCTCAACGAGCGGTCACGGCGGGCAGACCAAGCTCACCGCCTACGCAATGTCCAAAGGTGCCATGTCGGTCATGACAAAGAACCTGGCCTTCGGCTTGATGCAGCACCGGATACGGGTCAACCAAGTTAACCCGGGATGGATGGAGACTGAGTCCGAGCACCGCACCCAGGTCGAACAGGACGGAGCCCCGGAGAACTGGCTTGAACTTGTCACACCGTCGCGGCCGTTGGGTCGGCTGGTGCAGCCGGACGAGGTTGCCAACGCAATCGTCTATTGCCTCTCACCTGCCTCAGGACTCATGACCGGTAACTGCATCGACGTCGATCAATCGGTCCAGGGGGCTGGCGATCCACCCCTGCCCTCGGCCGACGACACAATCCACCCCACGCTCGGCTAGAGGCGTGTGGGGCTCGGCAACTCTGTCGCGCCTGGTCATGCGGCGTTTCGGTACTCGTTGACTAGGCCGCCGTAGCGGGTCGTTCGCAGCACCGTGACGGTCGCCAGTGACGTGGCCAGAGGGTCAGCGTTCGGGGTCGGTGGGCGCTGGCCGAGCGAGCGGTGTGGCCGGTGCTGGTTGTAGTGCTCGATGTAGTCGACGACGAGGCGCTCGAGTTGGCGGCGAACGGGTCGAATGCCTTGTGGCATCTACGACAGCTCGACGACATTTTGAACATCGCTTGTCGGGTCGTGCGGGCCGCGGTGTCTGCTGTTCCGGTCAACGTGTCGGTCATGTTGGTTTGACATTCGGACGGACCGGTTTGGTTCCCGGTTGCGGAGCATCGGGGCGCCCCGCAGCGTCCGATGTCAGCCCGCCAGCGATGACGTGTCCGTGACTAATTCTGAGCCCAGACAGCACAGAAGCCGCTGCCCCATCGGACGGCGGCCCCTGCGTTTTGGTAACACCAGTACACCCGACGCAGGCACATGGACTCAGAGAAACTCTCCGCGGTAGATGTAGTGGTAGATGTTCTGTGCGATTCCCACGGACTTCTTTCGTTTCTTTCGTGCCCCCGTAGCCCCGTAGCCCTGTAGCCCCGGATACGGGCAGGGTGCACCCCCCCACCTAGATACTTCGTCGTTCTCACTGGCCTTCCGGCAGCTCAGCGCTGCCGGTCTCGGGGACTGTGAGCTCGTGAGTGTTGGCGCCGAGCGTGGTGAGGTCGTGGGTGTGGGCGGTCGGC
>Ga0233438_10000227_pt1 | contig 78438 bp, 74 predicted proteins | sample SI_123_September_FD_182720 | JGI IMG/M metagenome (GOLD analysis project Ga0233438, IMG submission 182720) | Seawater microbial communities from Saanich Inlet, British Columbia, Canada - SI_123_September2016_10_MG | ecosystem: Environmental > Aquatic > Marine > Inlet | place: Canada: British... | reverse complement strand
ACGGCAGCTTTTCTGCCAGACCCATCTTTTTGCGTGACGGTTTCCATCATTTCCAACACAGCTTGCGTGTTTTCTGGCGAAAATACTTGTTCTGCTTCTTTGACTTGTTGATTTTTGATAATGGATAATTCACGGTGAAGCCCGCCATTACCAAGTGTGGTATACATTCTGGCTAATTGAGCAGTTGTCACCGAAATGCCATATCCAAAAGATAACGTAGCTAATTCAAAATCCGACCAGCGACTACGTTCATGAAATAAACCTGAGCTTTCTCCAAGTAAATTCATCCCAGTATCACTCATTAATCCCATGTTATAGTAAGTGTCGAGTAAAAATTCTTTTGGCACTGAAAGCGCTAATTTAGAGGTGCCCATATTACTCGATTTTTGAATAATGGTACGTAAGTCAAGTTCACCAAGATTGCGTGGATCAGACACTCGGCTTCCGCCTAAACGCATCCAGCCTGGATGCGTATCAATAATGCTATCTTTATTGACCGAACCGAACTCTAACGCACTTAACACCGCGAGTGGTTTGACTGAAGAGCCAGGCTCAAAGGCATCAGTGACAACACGATTACGAATGCGATGAGCGCCAGTATTTTTACGATTATTTGGGTTGTATGATGGTCCATTTACCATCGCTAATACTTCAGCAGTTTCGATATCAACCACTAAGGCTGACGCAGAGCGTGCCTGATATACGGTTAAGGCTTTTTTAATTTCTTTATAAGCAAGAGACTGAATACGCTGGTCGATAGTTAACACTAGATCACTGGCTTTTTCACCTTCCTTTTCATCAATCACTTCCACTTGTCTGCCACGGCCATCACGGCGAATAAGTCTTTTATCTGGCGTACCTGTTAAATAGTCATTGAACAAATATTCAATCCCTTCGATGCCTTTATCATCTACATTAGTAAAGCCGATAACATGCGCAGAGACCTCTCCTGAGGGGTAATAACGACGTGATTCATCTTTTAAATTTACGCCTGGAATATCTAAGTCATCCACATATTGAGCCATCGCAGGCGTTACTTGACGTTGCAAATATACAAATCGACGTTTTGGATTACTAACACGGGCCATTAATGCTTCAGTATCACGATCCAATACTTTTGCTAGTGCTTCCCAGCGACGTTTGTCTTGTAGAGAATTCTTTTGAGCGATAACTTTTGGATCAGCCCAAATTGCCTGCACTGGAATACTCACAGCTAATTCTTGTCCGTTTCGATCAACAATTAGACCACGGTGGACCGCAGCCTGACGCACACGTTTAGAACGATTATCACCTTGTTTAATCAGTTGATCTGGTTCAATTACCTGAATATATGCTGCGCGTGCACCAATACCTGCAAATACAAATACAATCGCAACTATCACTAGCGTAAAACGCCACGTAATCGTAGTAGGTAGCACATTAGATGTTGCGCCTTTAAGTGATGTTTGTTTTTTTGTCATTCTATTTTCACCACAATTTCACTATCAACATCTGGACGCTTCATATTTAATTTTTTATTGACTAACGTCTCGATGCGGTTATGTTCGGTAAGTGCACTTTGTTCCAATACCAGATGACGCCATTCAACATCAAGGCGATCCTGTTCCTGCATTAAAGCTTCTACTTGAATCGATAATTGACGATTATACTGTGCGCTAAGCACGACACCGAAGGCAGAGGCCATAACGGCTAAAAACAACAAAACCCGCACAAAATTGCGGGTTAAATCTGTTAACAAAATATCTACTAAATTATGGTGTTGAGAAGTCATAGTTTCTCCGCAACCCGTAACACAGAACTACGGGATCGTGGATTATTAGACACCTCTTCATCACTAGGTTTGATTGCCTTTCCGATTAACTTGAGCACTTTATCAGCATCAATCTCGGCTTGAAGAATAGGCATATTATGGGGGACATTTTTCCCTTTACTTTGTTCACGCATAAACCGCTTAACCATACGATCCTCCAAAGAATGGAAGCTTATCGCCGCCAATCTTCCGGTCGGTTTAAGTAATTTAACCGCGGCTTTTAACCCATCGCGCAATTGATCGAGTTCACTATTAATATAAATTCGGATCCCCTGAAAGGCTCTCGTTGCAGGATGTTTATGTTTATCTTTGACCGGCATTGCTTCAGCAATGATAGCGGCTAGTTGTAAAGTCGAATTAATCGGGGTGTGACCACGCGTATTGACGATGGCATGTGCGATACGCTTACCAAACTTTTCTTCACCAAACTCTTTGATGACCTGTGCAATATCTTGTTCGTCAGCATGCGCAAGCCATTGTTCAGCGCTGACACCAGTACTTGTGTCCATCCGCATATCTAAGGGGCCATCGCGTAAAAAACTGAACCCTCGGCTAGAATCATCTAATTGTGGCGATGAAACACCTAAATCCATTAGCACACCATCTACTTGGTCTATTAAACCAGCGGTTAATGGCACTTCATCCATCTGTGCAAAGGCGCTATGTATTATCGTAAAACGTGGGTCATTAACAAATTTTTGGGCGGCTTCAATCGCGGCAGGATCGCGATCAAATGCAATTAAACGACCATGCTCACCCAGCGCATTAAGGATATAGCTAGAATGCCCTCCTCGACCAAATGTCGCATCAATGTATATACCATCAGGTTTAATGGCTAAACCCTCAATACATTCGTGTAGTAAAACAGAGGTGTGTGCAGGATCCATCATAAGGAGAAGTCCTGTAGACGTTCAGTGAGCTCAAAATCACCCAACTGTTCTGTTTGTACATCTAATTCAATTTGTTGTTGCCATAAATCGGCGTCCCAAATTTCAAATTTGTTTAATTGTCCAACTAGCATAATTTGCTTATCTAGTTTGGCATGCTGGCGCAAGGGAGTGGATAAATGAAAACGACCGTTTTTGTCCATATCACCTTCCATTGCATAACCTAGCAATAGACGGCGTAAACGTCGTTCATGGGGATTGGTAGTGGATAATTTTTGTAACTTGAGCTCAATTTCTTCCCATTCGTGGAGTGGGTAAAGCAATAAGCACTTTTGCATTGTATCTATAGTACAAACCATTCGTCCCGCACAATCATCCAGGAGCGATTGACGATACCTTGTTGGTATAGCCACTCGACCTTTCACATCAAGATTGATTGCATTAGCACCGCGGAACATTTGCAGACCCTATAATAATAAATTGAGACTTTTTCTTATAATTACAGTGGCATAAAATGCTAATCAGGTTGTCACAGACGACAAATCATTCGTATATCCTTATATGAATTGATCCACATTACACCACTTTTCCCCACATTTTTCAGTTTATGGTGTTCTTTGATCCACGTCAAGACAAAAAACAAAGAAAAAATAGGTTTGTGAATAAGACTTAATTTCAATCAAAGTCATCAATGGATTTGGCTAATCCGCAGGTAAAAAAAAACCATTACATTATTTAATGTAATGGTTTTACACATCATCTTTGATGGGAAGAAGTGTTAAGCTTCTCTGTGTTCGTATTACTCTGCTTGCTCAGCTTCTGCTTTTGCTTTAGCCGCTGCTTCTGCTGCTAAATTTACAATCTGTAATGAACGAATCGGCTTATCCGTTTTGTTAGATAATTCAACTAAACGATTCAATTGGCTTAATGACATCATTAATGCGTATATTGCACCTGAGAAACCTTTTTTATGTAACTCAACAATATCTTCATCTTTAAGATTGAATAATTTATTTTCGTCAATACTTAACATGCCGGTAATAGCTCGACGCTCACCAGCTTGGTTAACCATACGAATTTCAATTTCAGTTAATAGATCTAATTCAACGACTTTCTTGATAAATTCTTGTGTTAAACGCTCTGAGTTTGCAAGATAATCTAAAAACTCTAAGCGATTTTTCAATAGATCAGCAGCCTCACCGTCTTCAGTGAATAACGCAGCACCATCGTCAGTGATCAAATCAGAAGCATCATCAATAAATACGCCTAAATTGCCGTTGTCTGGACGAATGTCAAATGGATAACGCTGAATATTCATTGGGACTTGAGGCGCTTGCCAACGATCTTCAGCAAAGAATAAGTTTGATTCTTTCTCAATACCTAACATACATACTGTGTGATGATTACCGGTTTGCTCATCTTTGATGAATACCATTGGGATAGCACCCGCTAACTGAGCAAATTCGCGGATAGACGCTGCTGCTAAGTGAGTATTCTGGGTAAATGCAAAGTTATTTTGAGTCGAAAGTTTAAGATCTTTGTGGACTGCTTTATCTAGTGGTACGTAATTCATTGCCATGGATATATTCTCATTGTTTATTTAGATTATATAGTTATGGTGTGATTATCTGAAAAAACAACCTTGATGTCATGTAGAAACATCATTTTGTGACAAATTTGTAACAAAGCGGGTCTATATTGATAGATTTTATCCTCCCAAGGATAAAACTGGAGATAAAATACACAGTTTTATCCTTCATAGGGGCTATAACAAAATCAAGATCCCAATATAAGTAAAAAACGCGATTCCTAAGTAAGGGAAAGGTGATTTCCAAAACGATAACGGTTTCATTTCAACTTTTACCGGTGCTTGTTCTTGTTCAGCTAACACCTCTTTACGTTTTTTCATAAAGTAAACTTGTAACCCGATGGCGATTACAATCGCTAGCGCCATCCATATACTGAACTCTTCATACAACCACACCGCATAAAAATATAAAAATACATATATGGCGATAATGATCCAAAAGAAACCTCTCATTGGCGTATCCTTATTTAATTATTTTGATAAAAAATTCACTGCCATCGCCATCATATGATGATGTACTGGGTTAGCTTTTAGCGCATCACAATTAGATAGAGGGTTCGCATCATTGCCCCCTATTTGGGATACTTGTGCTTGATTCAAGGGAAGATTGGCATGGCATACATTCATACTAGCATCGATTTCAAACAAAGTATGCGGTGCGACAGCATAACTAATTAATTCCTGGATCCCTGCTATTGGAGTCACTTGATCTGATTGTGAATGCGCAGCGAAGATTGGAATAGTAATCCCAGTCGAATCGGCTAATTTTTGACGAATATCACGGATAATATCCATTAACACCAAAGCGGCATGATTGGAAACTTCAGGATATTTATAAGGATTAAGAGAAGCAGTCGCATAATCGCCATCTATCATTCGACTCAGCCACTTAGCAAATGGAATTTTGGATAAGGTTTCAGCATTATCTGCCAGACGTAACGCCCCCGAAAACAACATTAACCCATCAACCTGTGATAAATTGTCAAGCATGTAATCGGTTGCGAGTGCTCCTCCAGTCGAAAATCCACCAATGACTAGGTTATCTCCAAGCGGCTGAGCTAACTGAATAAGCTGAGCGGTATAATCACGCCAAAGCGTTGCTAATTCCGCTGAGTGTAAGACCTTAATAGGCTCATCAACGCCATGGCCAGGTAATAAACCTGCAACGACATTATAACCTGCTTCATGAAGTGTTGTTGCGATTGAGCGCATGTAATAAGGCGAGTCACTCAAACCATGTAATAATACCACGACGTGTGTTGTGACACCTTGATGCAACAGCATAAATGGCGCATTACCGTCATTACGAAGCTGGTTGGCACAATATTGAATAACACGACTATTTTTATCATTCAACACAATGGGTTGAACACATGTCTTATTTGCACCTAAACGGGGTGAATGTAATTGAGAAAAAGACATAGATATCGTATCTAGGCTGCTGTCTGCAGTTGAAGACGAGCTAAAGCTAACACCACAAATGACAATAACACTCAACCGAACTAACAGTCTCAACATGTTTGTGTTTCCTAATATTAAAATGACACAGAATCCATACCTGAAATATGATGCAACACACTCATAATTGTTTGTATTATGACACTGTCATCAGAACATTAGCAACATGCGTTATTAATATGAAATTATTACGCATTATTTTTCAAATCATCAAGATGATATTTATCCAAAAGTGTATACAAGGTGGGCCGGGTCACGCCTAATAATGCAGCTGTTTTTGACATATTTTTGTCGGCTTGAGTAAACGCTCGTCGAATAGCGCGACTTTCTGCTTCGGCTCTTACCGAGCGTAAATTGAATACTTCCAAGACTTCATCTTCATTGCCAGGCATTATCGATAAGTCATCGGCATGAATAATTGTTCCCTCAGCTAAAATCACGGCAGACTTTAACTTGTTTTGTAATTCCCTAATATTACCTGGCCATTGATAATGTAACATGGCTGCCAGCGCAGAATCGCTAAATCCTTTTACTTTGCTTCCATAATCATGGGTATACTGCTTTAAGAAGGTTTTTGCTAATAACAACACGTCACTTTCACGATCTCGTAATGGTGGAATGTTAATGATTATTTCGCCGATTCTATAAAACAAATCTTCGCGAAAGCTTTCGTGGTTAACCATCATTTGGATATCACGGTGAGTCGCACATATTACGCGGATATCAACACTAATTTCACTTCGCCCACCAACCCGCTCAATGACGCGTTCTTGAAGGAAGCGCAACATTTTTGCCTGAAGACTGATAGGCATATCACCAATTTCATCTAAAAATAACGTACCACCTTGCGCCGTCTCAATCTTTCCTAGTGTGGTTTTATTAGCGCCAGTAAATGCACCTTTTTCATACCCAAACAACTCACTTTCCAATAAATTTTCTGGAATCGAGGCACAATTAATCGCTACAAACGGTTTGTCTACCCGTGAACTTCCCTCATGAATAAGCCTAGCAAAAACCTCTTTACCCGTACCACTTTCACCCAATAATAAAGTCGAAATATCAGTTTTTGCTATTTTCTCAACACGCCTACTGACGTTTTGAATAGACTCAGACACGCCTATGATAGGACCTAAATGCTGTCGAGAGAGAGCTAAACGGCGGTTTTCTCGTTCTAAGCTAGATACGTATAACGCCCGTGAAATTAAAATTTTAATGGTATCTGAGTCAATCGGTTTTTGATAAAAATCATAAGCCCCCAATTCTATAGCCTGCAGCGCATGTGTTTTATCATTATTGCCCGTCACGACGATTACTTTAGTGTAGGGCGCAAGCATAAGTACTTCTTCGAGAACTTTTAAGCCTTCAGAAGCATTGGCAGGATCTGGTGGCAGGCCTAAATCTAATGTAATGACGGCCGGTTCGTGACGACGTAATTGCGTAATAGCCGATTCTCGATTATCTGCAAATACCACGTCAAAATCAGATAAACTCCACTTTAACTGTTTTTGGATCCCTAAATCATCATCGACGATTAATACCTTACTCATATTCTATCCTTGATGAACTTTGATTAGGTATATATCGGCAGTAACACCGTAAAAGTAGAGCCTAAATTTTCTCGGCTATTCACTTTAATACTTCCGCCAATTCCTTCAATGTATTGTTTCGCGTCATATGCACCAATACCCATACCCGCATTACCTTTAGTCGTATAGAAAGGCGTGAATAGACATTCATCAATAAACGTCTTACTCATGCCATGTCCAGTATCCTTAATCACTATTTTAACCATATTGATATTGTCACTTTGGGTGACATGGATTGTGACACAACCATCCTTGGGTGAAGCTTCTTGAGCATTATTGATCAAGTGATAAAACACATTACTCAATTTTTCACTATCACCTCTTACCGCTTCCACAAGCTCATGCTCTAATCTAGGTATCGGTTTGTAGGCGGCGCACTTTTGCGTAATAACCGCTTGAATAATCTTACATACATCTATTGGCTGCATTTTATGTGTGGAAGTCAGCTGTTTTTCGGTCAGTTGTTTAAGCATATTTTGCATTCGAGATTGCGTGAATTTCAATGTTTCAAACGTATCATCTATAAAATCAGGATTAGATTTATGTTGCTGAGCGTTACATAAAATCAATTCAACTTGCGCCATCACGTTTTTCAAGTCGTGGACGACAAATGCAGACATACGATTGAATGCTGAAAATTGCATATTTTCAGCAACTTCTCTCGACGCCTCACAATGCAATACATAATTACTCACTTGCGCTAATACCGCATTTAAATAATCTCGTAATTCCCAGTTTAGCTTTCGGATAATACCACTTTGTGTAAACAACACAGCGATTCCCCATAATTCACTGTTGCGATAAATGGGTAAAATAAACTGATATTGAGTGGCACTGATTTCATGTAATTCAATATCTAAACCGATGTAATTTTCAGGTTTAACTTGTAATTCATGCAAATCAATCAGCCAAGACTTTTGCTTTAAAAAAGCAATCGCTTGCATCAATAAATGATCATCCGGAACACTCGGGGGGGGCGCCTTAGAATTCGCCACTATTTGATAATGAGAACCCGCCAACTTACACAATATGCCATTATCGTAATTTACCGAGTTCATCAGTCCTTGCAAGGCAGTTTGATAAACTTCGGAGATACCACCATCCCCTTTAGCCAGTATATTAGTTAATTCAACCCATTGTGCTCGATAATCGAATTGATTTGCAAAAAAGTGTTTAATAATAAACACCTTAAATGTATTGCGGATATGACTCGATAAAAACAATATCATGATAGGAATGAGCGATAGAATGATCATGCCGACGAAAATTGAAGTGTTCCAGAATTCCCTGGAGTTTGAAAAAATATACCCAAGCACGATCATAATGAATACATATATGACGGCTACACTCAATAGCGTACTGTGTAATATAATATCCCGTGATATAAATATCTTAATCCCCCAGTGCTCCATGCGCCGAACAGCCAAGAATAGAAACGGGATCATCAAGGCATAAACATAACCTCTGACAACGATATAATTCGCATCTAGCACAGCCTCTTTAGTACTGTATGCATACCAGGCGACATCAAAGATATTGATGATCACTAGGTATAACATCAATGGTATGAAAGCCCATTTTTTCTCGGCAGCTTGTTGCTGCAAAATGACTAACAAAAGGATTAACGTTAGCGCTGTTATCGTATAAATCAAATAAACCTTAGACACAGGGACCGTGATTAGCCATACGATTGCGATGGTAAGAAATAGAATGCTCCATCCGAGCCATCTAAATTTTTTATAACGCGAATGAAATGTATCCGGCAATTGATTATGCAGGACCATGCATAGGAACACACACCAACTGACTTGTTTCAATAAATCAAATGTTAGGTGTTCATCAAGTGCAGATTCAGGGAAAATCCAACTATTGTATCCTAACGTCCACACCAAATTAGACACAACAGCAAGTATGAGCAGAAATTTAACCTTCCCACCTTGACGCACTGTTAACAATAAAAACAGCAAGAATACAAATCCTGCTGAAGCAACACAATATCCTAAATTAGAGATCATCCTTGAACCTAAGTAGCTACAACTAAGTGAATTTAGAGAGCATTATCATATTTAATCGACTATCGTTTTTGTAAAACCAGACTTCCAATAGAATAACCAGCACCAAATGAACATATTAATGCATAATCATTTCTTTGAAGATTTTTTTGATGTTGATGAAAAGCAATAATGGAACCCGCTGAGGCCGTATTAGCAAATTCATCTAATATAATGGGTGCCTCAGTTGGTGTCGCCATACGCCCTAATAGTTTTTTACAAATTAAGGTATTCATATTGATATTAGCTTGGTGTAAAAACCACTTACTCACATCATCAGGCGTTAAGTCATGACGAGATAAATGTGTCTCAATATGCTCTGCCGCCATAGGACACACTTCTTTAAAGACCTTGCGACCCGCTTGATGAAATAACTTATCAGCACCATAAGGCTCTGCATCCGTAGCATGACTCATATACCCAAAATTAGAACGTATATTGTTAGAGTAAGACGTTACCGCATGAGTAGAGAGGACATCATAAACATGCTCACTATCGGCTTGAGCTCCATCTTCTAAAATCATAGCCGTAGCGACATCACCAAAAATAAAATGACTGTCTCTATCTTTGTAGTTAATTTGTGGTGATACTAACTCAGGGTTAATGACTAACACCGTTTTGGCAGTATGTGACTTAATCATTTCATAAGCACGATGCATACCGAAAGTCGCAGCGGAACATGCCACAAGCATGTCAAAGCCAAATCCCTCTATACCTAACGCAGCTTGCACCTCGATCGCAATAGCCGGATAGGAACGCTGAGTATAAGCACATGATACAATAACAACATCTATATCTGCCGCAGTTTTGTTAGCTGCTTGCATCGCATCTTTAGCTGCCGCAACCGCCATTTCAGCTTGATGAGATAACTCATCATCGTTACGCTCAGGGATATCAGGGCGCATTCGATGAATATCAAGTGTTCCTTCTTTCACAAATACATAGCGAGATTTTATACCCGACGCTTTTTCGATAAATTCAGCACTAGAGTGAGGTATTGGTTGAAACGTGCCTGCGTCAATCTGAGCCTGGTGTTGTGCATTAGTTAAATCGGCATAATCATTGTAACTTGCGACTAATTCATCATTGGTGATGCTGTGAGGAGGGACAAACATGCCACTACCGCTAATAACGACTGATGTTTTCATATAGGCTCTTTATTATATTTTTTTTCAGCTTATCATGAATTCAAATAATATCAATTCAGTCAAATATTTGGTACCGGCATTAAAGGAATGAGAATAGAAGCAATACTGTTGAACAAGTCTGCACGCTGAGACGTATTGCGCCAAACTAATGCGATTTCACGGTATGCATTCCCATCACTAGGTAATGTAGTTAACCCCGTGTTATTCAATATACCTTGACGCTTAGCTAGTTCAGGAATAAAGGTAAAACCTTGATGGTGTTGTGACATCTGCAGTAATGTATGGATACTACTTGCAGATAAGGCATTCACTTGTTCTTGATAAGCGATTTCACACGCTGAAACAGCATGGTCTGTCATACAATGTTCAGCTTGCAACAGATATACACTGTCTTTAGGTAATCTCGAGTATTCAAAAGGCTGTGGTAAATTCGCTATTTGCTCAGGATGACCGACTAAATGAAATGGATCATGCCCTAAAATTCGTTGACGACAATTCGGCGTCGCAAACGGCAGCGCTAATAGCACAACATCAAGTTTGCCACTCATTAAATCAGCCATGACATTAGCTGAAGTGTCTTCACTCAACAATAATTGAAGTTCAGGATATTGTTCTTTTGCACTCGTTAGAAGGTCATTAAAAATAAAAGGAGCAATAGTCGGAATGACCCCCATTCTCAACACTGACTTTCGCCAATCTCCCCCGGTCTCAGCAAACTGAGTAAAATCTTGCGCATCTTCGACGAGCTTCTGTGCGCGCTCGACTAACGCTAGGCCAAAGGAGGTGAAAACAAAATGTTTATTATCACGTTCTAAAATCTGATTACCACACTGCTCTTCTAAATTTTGAATAGCCGCGCTCAAGGTCGATTGGCTTATAAAACAACGTTTAGCCGCCCGATTAAAGTGCTGTTCTTCGTGCAGCATCAATAAATAAGAAAGGTGATTTAAATTTGGTAACTTCATAGTGCTAGCCTAACACAAATAGAAAAGGAATTAGGGTGAAATGAGTGCCTTGATTTTTTTTTGCATCTTCTTGGTACTCGTATGTCTAATATCTTGTCCCCCCGCTAAATAAATGATGTATTCGCATAAATTTTTGCAGTGATCACCAATACGTTCTAACGCTCGCAATCCAGACATAATCGCTAACCAATTATCAAGTTGCTCCACTTCATGCCGCAATCTATCTTTTAACATTAACATAATATGCTCGTATTTAGCGTCGATAATATCATCTCGTTCGAACACTAATGCTGCAGACTGCACATCTTGACGCGCAAAAGCATCAAATGTTTTTTGCATCATTTTGATAATTTCCTCTCCCAACACAATAGTATTAAGTTTGATTTGCTCATCAATTTGAAAAATACCCTGGCTAATATATTTGGCTACCCGAGCAATTTCATCACCCATTCGCTCAATATCTGTGGTCGTTTTTGAAACGGTCATCACTAACCTTAAATCACTGGCCGTTGGATTTCGAGTGGCTAAAATTCGAAGACACTCTTTGTCAATCTCCACTTCTAACTGATTAATTCTCATGTCGTTTAATACCACTTTTTCCGCACGACTGGCCTCATTAAATTGAATGGCTTGAATTACATTGAGTAATTGCTGTTCTACTTCTCCCCCCATCACTAAAACAGCATTGCGTAAATCTTCAAGTTCTTTATTAAAGCTAACAGAAATATGTGTATTAAAATCAATATGTGCCATAAACGTTATCCATACCGCCCGGTAATATAATCTTCTGTTTGTTTATGCTTCGGTTGAGTAAACAAGCTGTCAGAATCAGTATACTCAATCAACTCACCTTTATGAATAAATGCAGTGTAATCAGAAATTCGGGCGGCTTGTTGCATATTATGTGTCACCATTACAATCGTAGTATGCTGTTTTAAACTTTGCATTAATTCTTCTATAAATAACGTCGCTAAGGGGTCTAATGCCGATGTTGGTTCGTCTAATAGTAGAATTTGAGGTTTTAACGCAAGGGCACGCGCAATCATCAATCGTTGTTGTTGCCCGCCTGATAAGATCATGGCAGGCTCATGTAAACGGTCTTTCACTTCATCCCAAAGACCTGCATTAATAAGCGCTTTTTCAATCGCATCATCAATTTGTCGACGTGAATACTGCTGTTGTAATTTAAGACCAAATCCCACATTCTCGTATATCGTCATCGGAAAAGGATTGGGTTGCTGGAATACCATGCCAACATTCGTTCTGAGTCGGGCGACATTTTCTCGTTTATGGTTGATGTCACGCTTATCCATCCAGATATGACCTGTGATCTTATGATCGGTGATGAGTTCATTCATACGGTTCATCGAGTTTAATAATGTGGTTTTTCCACAGCCGCTCTGCCCTATTATAGACGTGATGGAATAAGCAGGAATTCGCATCGAAATATTATCGAGTACTACTTTATTATTTAACTCGACACTTAACGATTCAATATTGACGGCAATATTTTCTGGTGTCAGTTTTTTTAATGGTGTTGTTTTACGACTAAATAAATTCATAACCCTTCATCACTGCCAATCATATTGTTTTTTCAAACGATAACGTAGCCAACTTGCCATCGAGTTTAACACTATGACGATTAAAATTAATAACAAACACGTAGCAAACATCATTGATGATGCATCGATAGTAGTTTGACTGTGAAATACCCCATCAAAAACCAATACGCCTAAATGCATAAATTGACGCTCTAAATGGATAAATGGAAATTCATTATCTACGGGCAGTACAGGTGCTGACATGACCGCTCCAACTAATAATAATGGAGTCACTTCACCCGCGGCTCGAGCAATGGCTAATATCCCTCCGGTGACAATACTAGGACTCGCAATGGGCAGTACAATCTTAATGATCATTTCAAATTTGGTCGCACCTAATGCCATTGCTCCTTTTTTAAGTCCTTCAGGGACTTGCCTCAGACCTTCTTCAGTTGACACTATCACCACAGGTAATGTTAATAATGCCATCGTTAACGCTGCCCATAATAAACCTGGCGCGCCAAAGGTTGGACTTGGAAGCGTGTCTGAGTACAGCCACTGATCTAGCGTCGTGCCAATCACAAACACAAATAATCCCAATCCAAACACCCCATAAACAATGGCAGGGATCCCGGCTAAATTAGTGATGATAGTACGCAGAATTATCGTAAAATAATTATATGGGGCGAATTCATTTAAGTATAATGCGGTTAAAACGCCAAATGGCATAACCAAAATAGTCATTAAAAAAACTAACAATAACGTACCGAACAATGCAGGAAATACGCCTCCTGAAGCATTAGATTGCTTAGGATCATCACTCATAAAATTCCATATTTTTAACGCACTTACGCTCATTCTCTCAAGCCAAGATAAGCCATTGGAATCAATAAGATAATCCACTTGATAAAGCGGTATTGAAAGCGGGGTACCATCCGCTTGTTGATAGTGAATTTGAATACCATTTAACTGTGTTTCAAGCTGCTGTTTTTGTGCCATCAGTGACATGATTTGCATATGTGTTTTTTCATATCGAATCTTATCTTTCATTGAGCCACTTTCAGTAAATGTCGCCAATTCAATATTCAACGGTATGAGTGTCGTTGTTAATGTGCGAAGTTGAGTGTGTAGCTGATAAATTTCATCCCGTAAATCAGAATAAGCAGCGCGTGAATATCGTTCAATCTTATTTGGCTCAGATGATGACTGGAATGTTAAGTGGCTAGCGAATATTTGACTGCCGTCATTTAGATGCAATGTCCAAATAGGATGAATGATAGGTCGGTAGATAATATTGTCATCATGAACAAATAACTGCTGGTTTTTTTGTATATTTGGATGATAAACCAATAGGACATGTTCCTCTTGAACCTGTTTGTCATCGTATAATTGAGCATAATATTCAAGCGCGTTTCCATGCTTATCTGTGATTTGCACATTGACCGTTGGATAAACTATGAAATAACTCAACCCTTTGATTAAAACAAACATAATCAATCCGATTAATGCCAATGACAACATCGCAGCAGCACTCGCTGCTAAATTAATTGTAATAAAGCTATTATCGGGTTTATATAGCTTAGTCATATAAACCTCTGAGGGACTTTGTATATCGATACTTAATCAACTCAGCCACAGAATTGAGGACAAATGTAAATAAAAATAATAATAAGGCAGTGACAAATAAAACCGTCATATGGCTATTCATTTGATTGGCTTCAGGTAATTCAATTACTAAATTTGCAGAAAGTGCTCGCAACCCAGCAAAAACGTCCCATTGCGCAATAGGTGTATTACCCGTGACCATCAATACAATCATGGTTTCTCCAAACGCACGTCCTAAACCTATCATAACTGCTGCAATAATCCCTGGCGCGGCAGCAGGCAGTAATACATACTGAAGCGTTTGTAAGCGCGTGGCTCCTAACGCTGCTGCAGCTTTGATCATTGAATTAGAGACGCCACTGAGGGCATCCTCCGCCAATGAGAAAATCGTAGGAGAAATCGCAATTCCCAATGCCACTGCCACTACTAACGTTGATTTATCAAGACTGATTGTGTCGATGGCAAATACCAGCAACATATCGTTTAGTGGCCCAGAAATTCCTTCAAAACAAAACCATACTAGCGCTAAAATAAGGAGTACCTGAAGACCTAATTCCATACTCACAAAAATGTGCTTTAAGCCGAACCATTTTGCTAGCAAAAATACACCATGTGCACTTAAAAGCATCACTGGCAATAACACAATAAACAGGAGAAAAGAAAGTAACGCCGCTTCGGTAAGTGGTACTAACCAAATTGCAGCAATTAAACCAATCGCAACTGAGGGGATTGCTTCCAATACTTCAATCATCGGTTTTAATGTGCGTTGAATCACTCTTGGGGCAAAATACCCAACATAAATAGCACTTCCGAGCGCTAGAGGGATTGCCACAAGTAATGCCAGTAAACTTGCTTTTGCACTACCGATTAATAAGGGCATGATATTATACTTACGGTCTTGGAAGTCGAGAGAAGGGTTAGTTTGCCACAGGTATTCAGCATCATAGTACCCAACATATTGTTGTGGTGAGAGTAGCTCAGCGATAGTAATAGCGGAGTGTAATGCTGAAAATTCGCCAAGGACCACAAATTGGTCATGATGCAGTACTAGCTTATTTCGATAAAATGTGACAGTGACCTCGGACAAGTTCACCTCTTTAGGAAGGCCTTCAATACGTTGATGATTAAGCGGTTCAAGTGTCACACTGTTTAGCATTAAATAATGCTTTTGACCATCCAAAGAATAAACAACATGGATGATGTTATGAATATCATTCTCACCCACTACGGCAAGTGGAGGAATGCTTTGGTACGCTTGTTTAAATAATAAATCTTCTTGGAATGCTAGCCCCGTCTTAGGGTGACTCAATAGTTGGATACGTTTAATTTGGAGAATATGACTCTCATTTTCCTGTTGTCGTATTTGGACATAAAATACATTAGGCTGCTGACTGATTTGCCACCCCATTAACTCACCATCAACAGGAAAAGATATCTTAAAATCAGTCTTCAGCTGACGCACCACAATTCGATTATCATGATGAGATAATTCAAATAGGTTTGACATTAAACGTACATTTTCTAGATGCTCATTGTGCGGCTGCATCGTTGAGAGCGCTGGCGGATTATCCGTCAACATAGTCATAGCTTGTTGTGGGGCTAATTTAGTAAATGTTACTTCTGGTGTATAAAGTATTGGCGCAGCACGATAAATCAATGTCGAAATCAAAGCCAAAAATGTCATAATGACAAGCAAGGCAGACGCCCTTACTCCACCACGAAATACCCGGTCAGTAAAAAAACGCGATGGTTTGTTATGTTGGTGACTTAATTTCATGTGAGTACAAGTCAGTTGATATTTGTTCATACTACAAAGCACCCATGTAAAGTGCAAACCCATCATGAAAATGTATGCTTTTAAATCTAATTTTAGTGCATTTATACATAAAGCGGCGATTATTGATTGTAAGTATTCGTTCTTATTGTAATATCGTAATATTGGTTATACCTATCTCTATCAATATCATGGAGTCAAATGAATAGCACATCGATTTATTACCCCAAAGAACTAAGCTGGTTAGCCTTTAATGAGCGTGTTTTGCAAGAGGCCGCTGATGAAAATAACCCGGTGATTGAACGCTTACGTTTTTTGGGTATTTACTCAAATAACCTCGATGAGTTTTTTAAAGTCCGCGTGGCTGGCGTGCAACGCATGATTTCTATCGCAGAAAATACAGGCGATGAAGCAGAAATAGATGCAGGTAGAATTTTATTAGATAAAATCCAAAATAAAGTGATTCGTGCTTCTAAGCAATTTGACCTCATACATAGACGTATTATTAAGGAACTAGGACGTTATAATATCTTTATATTAAAAGCAGAGCAGTTATCCGATACGCATACTAAATGGGTTACTGATCTGTTCTTTAATAAAATATTACGTCATATTGCGCCAATATTAGTGCATAATAAAATCGATTTATCACAGCGCTTAAATGGTTCTTCCGTGTACTTTTATGTCGCTTTGAAACGTGCTGGACGTAATCCTAAATACGCAGTGGTACAAATCCCCACAGAAGAGGTATCACGTTTTATTCAATTGCCTTCTGAGAAGTCTCGTAAAAAGAAAAACATTATTCTCCTTGATGACATTATTCAACTTTGTTTAGAGCAAATCTTTCGTGGTTTTGTCAAATATGATGACATCGAAGCATATTCATTTAAATTAACCCGTGATGCTGAATACCGCCTAAACGAGGAAATCGACGAATCTTACGTAGATAAAATGTCAGAAAGTATGAAGCAGCGGCTGATCGCTGAACCGGTTCGAGTTATCCACGACGATAAGATGCCCGATTACATGATCCAAGATTTAGCCAAACGCTTAAAGTTAAAGTCGTCAGAAACGCTACAAGAGGCTGGTCATTATCGTAACTTTAAAGACTTTATCAATTTTCCTAATGTTGGTCGTGCCTACTTAGAAAATCCTAAATTACCCGCTATTAGCACCGAACAATTTAATCATTACAACACTGTATTCGAGGCGATTACCGCGGATGATATTTTACTGTACTACCCATATCATCGTTTCTTACACTTCACAGAGTTTGTTCGCCAAGCGGCTTTTGATCGTAATGTGAGTCATATCCGCTTAAATATTTATCGCGTCGCTTCACAATCTCGGATTATTAATTCACTGATTGATGCTGTAGACAACGGCAAGAAAGTCACCGTGGTTGTTGAATTGCGTGCAAGGTTTGATGAAGAAGCGAATATACAGTGGTCAAAACGCATGACCGATGCGGGGATTAAAGTGGTCTTTGGTAATCCTAATATCAAAATCCACTCTAAACTGTGTGTCATTACTCGAGAAGAGCGCAATCAAACCGTCCATTATGCACACTTTGGGACCGGTAATTTTAATGAAAAAACAGCCAAAATTTATACTGATTATTCCCTTTTTACCCGCAACCAAGAACTGGCTCAAGAAGCATTAGACGTATTTGACTTTATTATTAACCCCTATCGCAATGTGAAGTTCAAGCACTTACAAGTTTCACCCGTGAATTCACGCTTGAAAATCCAATCCTTTATACGTACTGAAATACAAAACTACAACCAAGATTTACCTTCTGGCATCACGTTAAAAGTCAATAATTTGGTCGATAAAGAGTTAATTGATGATTTATATCGAGCGAGTCAGGCAGGTGTTAATATCCGTATTATTGTTAGAGGAATGTGTTCTTTAATTCCGGGAGTAGCAGGCCTTAGCGACAATATTACCATTATCAGTATTGTCGATCGATTTTTAGAGCACCCTCGAGTCATGTTATTTGAAAATGCGGGTGATAAGCGTGTTTTTATTTCTTCAGCCGATTGGATGACACGTAATATGGATGGCCGAATTGAAGTCGGAGCGCCTATCTATTCACAACGACTGATTGAACAAATAGATACGACGTTAAATTTACAATTTCAAGATACATTAAAAGCAAGGATTATCGACCAGGAACAAAGCAACCAATATGTCAAACGTGGTAATCGTCGCCATCTACGGTCGCAAATGGCGATTTACGAGTACTTAAAGCAGGTCGAAAAACAGGCGATAATAGATAACCAAACTCAGGATGCAGAAAGTGAGTAAGCCAGAACGCGTCGTTAATGACCTCCCTGCGACTGAATATGAACATTTAGCTGCGCTGGATTTAGGCTCAAACAGTTTTCATTTAGTCGTCACTCGAATCGTTAATGGCTCAGTTCAAATTGTACATCGAGTTAAACAACGGGTAGCGTTGGCGCAAGGTTTAGACGAAGATTTTCAGCTTTCCCCCGAAGCGATTCAACGAGGTCTCGATGCGCTTGATATTATGCGTGAGAGCTTACAAGGATTTTCACCTGAAAAAGTCCGTATTGTCGCCACTTATACCTTACGCAAAGCGCGCAACTCGCATGAATTTATCCATCGAGCTCGCAACATATTGCCTTACCCGGTCGAAATAATATCTGGAATGGAAGAAGCGCGCTTGATTTATTCCGGCGTATCGCATACTTCCTTTGATGAGGGACGACGTTTAATTGTAGATATTGGTGGCGGTTCCACTGAACTAGTCATTGGGGATGGCTTTGAACCACTAGTTTGTCGTTCCCTAGAGATGGGTTGTGTGAGCTTTACAAAACGGTTTTTTACCAAAAAAACGATCTCAAAAAAACAATTCAAACGTGCCATTACTGCCACTCAACAAACCCTGTCACTGATTACCAATCGGTACACTAAATTAGGCTGGCAAACAGCGATTGGCACTTCAGGAACCATCAAAACGATTATTCAACTCATCCGTGATAAAGAATCAAGCGACTATACGCCTATCACACTGTGTGCCTTAGAGGCATTGATGGAAGATGCAATTAACGCTGAAACAATAGAAGCACTTCCAGTGGCCACTATTGCGGCTGATCGTTCGTCGGTCTTTTGTGCAGGCTTAGCCATTTTAATCGGCGTGTTTAAAAGTTTTGATATTAAGCAAATGGATTTTTCATCGAGCGCATTACGCGAGGGTGTAATTTTTGAAATGCAAGAGAGTATCGGGAAAGTCGATACTCGAGAACGGACATCACAATCCTTAGCTAAGCTATATCATGTTGATTCAGAGCAAGCTCGACGTGTATTACAGACTTGCCATGATCTGGTTGCACAAAGCCCGTATAAATGGTTGAAAAAAAAGCAATTACTCAAAAATATATTAGGCTGGGCCTGCTTATTACATGAAGTTGGGATCCATATTAATTCTCGAGGATTTCAGCGCCATTCAGCGTATATTATTGAACACACTGAACTTGCCGGATTTAACCTTGAAGAACAACGGTTATTAGCATTATTAGTTCGCTTTTCTCGTAAAAAAATTCGACCTGAGCTTATTAATGACTTTGATCAGTTTAGCAAAGCACAGATTCAAGCAATGTTAGTGATCTTACGTTTAAGTGTGTTACTCAATGTTAAACGCCAAGATGATATTCATCCTCAAATCTTCTTCACCCCTAACAAAAAACAGATTGATGTGACATTTGGGGATAATTGGTTAGCAGGAAAACCAATATTTTCTGCTGATTTAGCCGCTGAACAGAAATACCTTAAAGCAATAGGGATAGAGCTAACGCTCGGTTAACTCTATTCCTACATCATTTTAATCGCTTTTTTAGGTATTAGACGCGGCGTAAATACCAGCAATCGCTTCATCTAACATCGCTGTAAATTCAACTTCGCTTTGTTGAGCACTTACCCCTTGAGTCAGTGCGCGTGAAAAGCTTGCAATCATCCCAGCATTTGCAGTTAATCGCTCATTAGCTTCATCACGGCTATAACCGCCTGATAAGGCGACGACTTTCAGCACTTTAGGATGCGCTATACAAGGTGCGTAAAAACCATTTTCTTCTGGCAAAGTCAGTTTTAACATCACTTGTTGTCCCTCAGGAATGGTGTCTAGTTGACGTAAAATAGCGGCTTGTAACTGAGCTTCTGCTAATGCTTTTTCCGGACTGTGAATATCGATTTCAGGTTCAATGATCGGAACTAAACCTGCATCTAAAATTTGCTGACCGACGGCAAATTGCTGCGCTACGATAGCATCAATACCCGTCTGATTTGCGAGCTTAATCACTGATCGCATTTTGGTTCCAAACACATCTTGAGTATTAGCTTTCGCTAATAACACATCCAGATTAGTGATTGGCTTCATTAGCTGAACACCATTGGCTTCATCTTCTAAGCCTTTGTCGACTTTCAAGAACGGGACAATCTGTTTTTCTTGCCACAAATAATGTGCAGTAGAGCGTCCTTCTATTTCACGATCGAGGGTGTTTTCGAATAAAATCGCACCCAGTACTCGTTCACCTGTAAACGCATTATTGGTAATAATGCGTGTGCGCATTTCGTGAACTTGATCAAACATTTCCTCATCAGTGCTGTATTTATCAGCATCAACACCGTAAAGGGCAAGCGCTTTGGGTGTCGAGCCACCCGATTGATCTAACGCGGCAATAAAGCCAGTTTGTGAGTTTACTTTAGCCAGCATCTCACGTTGGGTAGTTGACGGCATGTCATCTCTCCATGATTGCTAAGTCTGTTATTCAGCACTTAGTGTAGGGTTACAAAGATCCATTTCGTACTTATTATTATTGTGTGTTGCACGATAATGAGGTTTATATTAACTATTAATCTATATAAAAATGTTCAGCGTCTTAACGACTATCTATCTAAAATCGCAACAGCTGGTAACGTTTTACCTTCTAAAAATTCCAAGAAAGCACCGCCCCCAGTTGAAATATACGATACCTTATCAGCAATGCCAAATTGGTCGACCGCAGCAAGGGTATCACCACCACCGGCAATCGAGAACGCATCACTATCAGCAATGGCTTGTGCAATCGCTTTCGTGCCCCCTGCAAATGGGGCTAGTTCAAACACACCTACCGGACCATTCCAAACAATGGTCCCTGCATTTTTCAAAATTTCACATAACTGAGCCGCTGACTCAGGTCCTACATCAAAGACCATATCGGTATCGATTATTTGGTCAACTGCTTTGGTATCGACTTGGGTCTCGGCGCTAAATGCCTGCCCTGTCACGACATCGATAGGCACAGGAATACTACCGCCATTGGCTTGAGCATCAGCTTGGAGCTTTTGCGCTGCAGGGATCAGATCGGCTTCATATAATGACTGACCTACATTATGTCCTTGTGCTGCGATAAACGTGTTTGCAATTCCACCACCGACAATGAGTTGGTCAACTAACGGCGCTAGACTCTCTAATACGGTTAATTTAGTCGAGACTTTTGAGCCCCCAACTATCGCCACTAATGGACGTTTAGGGTTATCCATCGCTTTACCTAGTGCATCTAATTCCGCACTCAATAAGGGACCAGCTACCGCTTGAGGGGCAAATTTAGCAACGCCGTGTGTAGAAGCTTGGGCTCTATGAGCCGTACCAAAGGCATCCATCACAAATACATCACATAATGCGGCGTAGCGTTTTGCTAAATCATCGGCGTCTTTTTTCTCACCCACGTTAAAACGTACATTTTCCAGTAACACGACTTGTCCAGGCACGCAGCTAACTTCATCTAAATCGTTTGCCAATGCAACGTTTTGTCCTAACGCCTCTGTTAGATAATCGGCAACAGGTTGCATTGAAAACTCACTAGCAAACTCGCCTTCTGTCGGACGACCTAAATGGGACATCAAGATGACGGCGGCCCCCATCTCTAATGCTTGTTTTATTGTCGGTAACGAAGCACGTAAACGAGCATCAGACGTAATACTGCCGTCTTTAATCGGGACATTAAGATCTTGGCGTATTAAAACACGTTTAGCCTGTAAATCGATATCTTGCATGTTTGTAATAGTCATACTATTCCTTAAATTATTTCCAGTGATTAACCAATCTGGTTAGTCTTTATTTACATAGTGGATAAAGTGCCATTGCCGTATCTAGCATACGGTTAGCAAAGCCCCATTCGTTATCACACCAGACAAGTGTTTTAACTAATTGTCCATGGCTTACACGGGTTTGTGTCCCATCAACAATACAAGAATGTGAGTCGTGATTAAAATCCACTGATACGAGCGGTTGCTCGGTGTAATCCAAAATCCCGGCGAGCTGGCCGAGCTTGGCTTGTTGTAATACTTGATTCACTTGACCAATAGTGACGTTATCGCGCAGCGTGACACTTAAGTCCATGGCAGTGACATTAATCGTCGGCACACGAACGGCAATCGCTTCAAACTTTCCTGCAAATTTGGGTAATATCCGTTCAATCCCTTGAGCAAGGCGAGTATCTACCGGAATGATAGATTGACTGGCGGCCCGTGTTCGACGTAAATCAGGATGAAATGCATCGATGACTTGTTGGTCATGCATAGATGAATGAATGGTAGTAATGGTGCCACTTTGCACACCAAAAGCGTCATCTAACGCTTGGATTACAGGTACAATGCAGTTAGTCGTACATGAACCATTAGAGATAACCTTATCCGAGACGGTTAAGGTATCTTCATTAATTCCGTAAATGATTGTGGCGTCGACATCCGGTGAACCCGGCTCAGAAAGCAGCACTTTTTTAGCGCCTTGAGTAAGGTGTCTTGCAGCATCCGACGCATTACCATAATGACCGGTACATTCAAACACCACGTCAACACCTAACTCACCCCAAGGACAACCGTCAATTTGAGCTGAGTGATATAACGCGATAGCATCATTATCGACAAGTAAAGTATCTGGTTGTGGTAACGAATCGTCACTTTTAGCCAAACGAACTTCATGACCAAAACGACCATGCGCAGTATCATATTTGAGTAAATGTGCGATCCCTTCGGCATCTGCTATTTCATTAATCGCCACAACCTTGATTGCTTGTTGGCGTCCAGATTCGTAGAGCGCACGTAACACGTTACGCCCTATTCGTCCAAAACCATTGATCGCGACTTTCAACAATGCGTTATCCCTTTATAGCGCCTTGGCAGCATTAACTACCGCGCTGACTGTGATCCCAAAGTGTTCAAATAAATCTTTTGCAGGTGCTGACTCACCAAAGCTATCCATACCAATAATCGCCCCATTAAGACCGACATATTTGTACCAAGTGTCTTTGGCTAGTGCTTCTACCGCCACACGCTTAGTCACATTTGCAGGTAAGACGCTTTCTTTGTATTCAGCAGATTGCGCGTCAAAGACATCCGTTGAAGGCATGGATACAACACGCACGTTTTGACCTGCAGCACTTAACTCTTTACCCGCCGCAACGGCTAATTCAACTTCAGAACCGGTTGCAATTAAAATCACATCAGGTGTTGCCGTACAATCCACTAAGACATATCCACCTTTAGCGATATTCGCTAGTTGTTGAGCGTCACGCGGTTGTTGTTCACAGCCTTGGCGAGTGAAGATCAAGGTTGAAGGACCATCTGTACGCTCAATCGCAGATTTCCATGCCACCGCTGACTCGACTTGGTCACACGGACGCCAGTTATCTAAGTTTGGCGTAGCTCGCAACGCGACTAGCTGCTCTACTGGTTGATGTGTTGGGCCATCTTCACCCAGGCCGATTGAATCATGAGTGTAAACAAAAATGGCAGGTTGCTTCATTAACGCCGCCATACGCACGGCATTTCGCGCATATTCCATGAACATTAAGAAAGTCGCACCATATGTTTTGAAACCACCGTGTAAAGCTAAGCCGTTCATCATTGCCGACATGCCGAATTCACGGACACCATAATAGATGTAGTTGCCGCTCGCATCATCGGCACTGATTCCCTTACAACCAGACCAAATCGTGAGGTTTGAACCCGCTAAATCGGCTGAACCGCCTAATAACTCAGGTAGCAAAGGACCATAAGCATTTAATGCATTTTGTGATGCTTTACGCGTCGCAATATTCGCTGGATTAGCTTGTAATTCTTCAATATAAGATTGAGCTGCTTGGTCCCATGTTGCTGGTAATTGACCCGACACACGACGATTGAACTCAGCGGCTAACTCAGGATATGCATCGGCGTAAGCGGCGAAACGCTCTTGCCATGCTTGTTGGGCTTTTGCCCCTTTCGCTTTACCATCCCATTGGGCATAAATGTCATCAGGGATCTCAAAGGCACCGTGCTCCCAGCCTAATGCAGCGCGAGTAGCCGTAATTTCATCAGCACCCAGTGGCGCACCGTGACATGATTCTGTGCCTTGTTTGTTTGGCGAACCAAAACCAATGACGGTTTTACAACAAATCAATGTCGGTTTTTGCGTCTCAGCTTGAGCGGTACGGATCGCAGAAGCGATTTCTTCCGGGTTATGCCCATCAACGCCATCAATCACTTGCCAGCCATATGCTTTGAAGCGCGCAGGGGTGTCATCAGAGAACCAACCTTCGACTTCACCATCAATAGAGATACCGTTATCATCCCAAAACGCGACTAATTTGCCTAACCCTAAGGTACCTGCCAATGAACATACTTCATGTGAAATACCTTCCATTAAACAACCATCACCTAAGAACGTGTAAGTATAATGGTCAACAATAGCATGCTCTTCACGGTTAAATTGTGCTGCTAAAGTTTTCTCTGCTAACGCCATACCTACTGCATTACTGATCCCTTGACCCAATGGTCCGGTGGTTGTTTCAACACCAGGAGCATAACCATACTCTGGGTGGCCTGGCGTTTTTGAATGCAATTGACGGAAGTTTTTTAACTCTTCAATCGGCAACGCATAACCCGATAAATGCAGTAGTGAATATAAGAGCATTGATCCGTGACCATTGGATAGGACGAAACGGTCACGGTTTGCCCATGCAGGATCAGATGGATTATGGGACAAAAAATCGGTCCACAATACTTGAGCAATGTCAGCCATCCCCATTGGTGCACCTGGGTGACCAGAATTAGCTTGTTGAACAGCGTCCATACTTAATGCACGGACTGCATTCGCGAGTTGTTGGCGTGATGACATGAATGACTCCTGAGATATCACAGCAGAGGCGTAATGCTAAGAAATATTCCTAACAAAACAATTGCTTAAAGATTGTAGAAAATAGTTTCAGCCATTGTCGCCTACCCGTGTCATTTGTTCAATATCAAATGTCCAAAAACGTGGATTAAAAGCATGTAATAAGACCAGTGTCTCATGACGACATAAATGGATAAAAGTTTTTACCTTTATGAACTTAATTTTCATTTCTTATGTAAAAGACGTATAGACGTCTAGATGGTTAGACTATAGAATATCATCTAGTATAAAAATTACACCAACACGCTAACTTGTAGTCGGTTACAACGACAGTCTACTCGTTAACTCTTTTATGAGGTCACTATGTCACAACATTTATTCACTTCTGAATCAGTCTCTGAAGGACATCCGGATAAAATCGCCGATCAGATTTCTGATGCCGTGCTCGATGCTATTTTAACCGAAGATCCAATGGCACGCGTTGCCTGTGAAACGTTCGTCAAAACGGGCATGGTGCTGGTTGGTGGTGAAATTAATACCCACGCATGGGTTGATATTGAGAAAATCACCCGTGATACGGTAAGAGACATCGGTTATGTTAGTTCAGATATGGGTTTCGACGCCGATTCATGTGCAGTATTAAATGCCATTGGTAAGCAATCTGATGATATTAATCAAGGGGTTGATCGTGGTTCACGCGAAGAGCAAGGCGCTGGCGATCAAGGTCTCATGTTTGGTTATGCGTGCAATGAAACTCAAGAGCTAATGCCTGCACCGATCATGTTTTCGCATAAACTTGTGCAAAAGCAAGCCGAAGTCAGAAAGTCAGGCAAACTGGATTGGTTACGCCCTGATGCTAAATCACAAGTCACCTTTGTTTACGAAAACGGCCAGCCGATTGGCATTGATGCCGTCGTATTATCTACCCAGCATAGTGACAATATTGATACACCTAGCTTGCGTGAAGCGGTTATGGAAGAAATTATCAAACCGGTCTTACCAGAACAATGGATCACGCCAGCGACTCAATTCCATATTAATCCAACGGGCCGTTTTGTGATTGGGGGTCCTGTGGGCGATTGTGGTCTAACGGGTCGTAAAATTATTGTTGATACCTACGGTGGTATGGCTCGCCACGGCGGTGGTGCATTCTCTGGTAAGGATCCTTCAAAAGTAGATCGTTCAGCCGCTTATGCTGGTCGTTATGTAGCTAAGAATATCGTCGCGGCAGGCCTTGCTGATAAATGTGAGATTCAAGTGTCATATGCTATTGGCGTAGTCGAACCGACATCCATTAGTATTAATACTTTTGGAACGGGCAAAGTATCTGATGACGTCATTACGCGTTTAGTGCGTGAACATTTTGACTTACGTCCATATGGGTTGATTCAAATGCTTGATTTAGAACGTCCGATTTATTTACCTACAGCTGCTTATGGTCACTTTGGCCATGAAGCTTATCCTTGGGAAAAAACGGATAGAGCGGAGTTACTGGCTAAAGCATTGTAAGTGACGGAAACGTAAGTAATCCAACCCAAAAAGGAGCAACTTAATGCTCCTTTTTTGTTGTATACATTTGGGCAAATACTGGCAAGCAATGATTTTTAAATCATTAATTGCTATTTAAGCCACTGATACTAAAATAAAGACTCATTAGAATTTCAAGGAATGACTCTATGCGAATCTTTATTTATGTAGTTTTACTGTCAGGTATTATTGCCTGCTCGACTTCTCCTACGGGTAGAAATCAAGTCAAATTATTTCCCAGCGACACCCTTAACTCAATGGGCAATGACACCTTTGCCGCATTCAAGTCTGAACAAAAAGTATCAACTCAGCGCATTGAAAATCAGTATGTACAATGTATTGCAGATGCATTAATACCGCATATCCCCACTGGCACTTTTGATGGCGACTGGGAAGTCGTGGTCTTTGATGACGAGCAAATCAATGCGTTTGCCTTGCCTGGTGGAAAAATAGGTGTATACACTGGCATCCTAAAAGTGGCAGAAACACCTGACCAATTAGCAACGGTGATGGGGCATGAAATTGGCCATGTGATTGCTGAGCATGGTAATGAAAGAATGTCGATTGCGACCTTATCTAATTTAGGACTGCAAATTACCAATGTCGGCTTAAAAAGTGCCGGTGTCACCAACAAAAATCAAGCATTGATGATGGCTGGTGCAGGGTTACTTGCACAATATGGTGTTAATTTACCATTTAGTCGCGCCCACGAATCAGAATCCGATCTGATTGGCTTACAACTTATGGCCAAAGCGGGGTTTGATCCGCATGCTGCACCCAAATTATGGGAAAATATGGCGGCAGCAGCCAAAGGCAGTGCGCCACCTGAATGGCAATCTACTCACCCTGCAAACGATACGAGGATTGCAGCATTAAATGCCGCTATACCATCAGTGATGGCAGATTATCGCGCCGCTGCCAACAAACCGAATTGTATTCAATAGTATTGACCAAAGTTCAGAGTTATCACGGCTTTGTTTACTATTGCGCGTGATGTCCTAATGTTCAAGCATAAAAAAGGTCACTGATGAATGAAGTGACCTTGTTTGCTTAGCACGACTCTTGAGCAATGAGCATGACATTATTTATCTAAATGCACGTCCATTTGCGGGAACGGGATTGATATCCCTTCTTGATCAAAACGTAACTTAACCGCTTCGGTAAAATCAAATTTCAAGCCCCAGTAATCTGACGATTTCACCCAAGGTCGCACGACTAAATTAACCGAACTATCACCAAGCTCTCCCACAGCAACAGTATATGCCGGTTCCTTAAGCACACGCTCATCAGCGTCTAACATGGATGTTAACACGCGTTTCGCTTTGAGTAGATCATCGCCATAGCCAATCCCGAAAACCATATCCACGCGACGGGTCGATTTTGCCGAGTAATTGGTAATATTATCACCATAGATGTTGCCATTAGGCACGATGATTTCTTTATTATCAGGGGTACTCATAATGGTTGAGAAAATACCTATATTGATGACAGAACCTGATACACCTCCGGCTTCGACAAAGTCACCGGCTTTAAAAGGACGAAACACCAGCAACATAACACCTGCGGCAAAATTCTGAAGTGAGCCTTGTAATGACAAACCAATTGCTAAACCGGCTGCCCCTAAAATAGCCACTAGAGAAGTTGTATCCACGCCGAGTTGATCAAGCGAAGCCACAATAACAAACAGCATTAGAAACGCATTGACGATGGATTTTAAGAAGTCGACCAACATATCATCATACTTCGATTTGGCCATAATTTTGCCAAATATACCCACCAGCGTTTTTACTACCATTTTACCAATAATATAAATGACGATTGCCAGGATAATATTAATCCCCCAAGGCATGACATAGACATCAATAAAATGTTGTACATCGAAATTTTCAATCTGCTCCCCCATATTAAGCACCTGCTGTACTGGGGTTTCAGAAGATTGAGGCGATACTGGGGTTGAATCTTGTGAGAACGCCACCCACAAATCTAAAATTGACATTACTTGTTTCCCTATAATTATAATCTACCTGACAAAAGTGATGTGTTAATAACTCATTCATAACTTACTTCTAACTTAGTTCAAGTAAACTACAAAGTAAAATAAATAACTTCAGGTTTATGCTAGCGACCAAACATAGGTATTGTTACAATTAACAAAAATAAACTACCTTTATAATTATGCGTATTACCCGAGTTTTTGTTCCTGAACCATTAATTGTCGATGCCGCACTGACGATTGATAATGAAAGTGCCCATCATTTAATCAATGTACTGCGTGTTAAACAAGACCAACCCTTAGTATTATTTAATGGGGATGGTAATGAGTACTCAGCCCAAATTAACGAAGTACATAAACGTAAAGTCATTGTGAATGTCGATGCGAAACTCGCCATTGGTGCAGAATCTAAGTTCCCGATTCATTTAGGTCAAGGGATCGCGAAAGGCGATCGTATGGAAACGGTATTACAAAAAGCGACAGAGTTAGGAGTCACCGAAATTACTCCCATTATCACGCAGCGGTGTAACGTAAAACTATCACCTGAACGTTGGGCCAAAAAACTCGTGCAATGGGAAAAAGTGATTATCGGTGCTTGTGAACAATCAGGACGCAATGTACTGCCTATATTACACCCGCCTATCACATTGAGTGAATGGTGTAAGCAATCAACCGAGCAATATCGCATTACATTTGATCCACATGCTCAGCAGCATCTACAGGCATTGCCTGTTACACAGCATGGCATACGTATTCTAATCGGTCCTGAGGGAGGCTTCAGCGAGGCTGAAACTTATGGTGCAGAGCAAACCGGATTTAATACCGTTAAGATAGGACCGCGTGTGCTTCGCACGGAAACCGCCGCAATTGCATCAATTGCGATTATTCAAGCAACATATGGAGATCTCACGTTATGAGTTTACGCATTGCTATTGTTATGGATCCGATTGCTAATATTACGCCCTACAAAGATACATCTTTTGCATTATGTTTAGAAGCTCAACGTCGCGGCTATCATATTGATTATATCGAAATGCAGGACTTGTATATTGATAACGGTGTACCTTATGCCAAGACACAATCACTCCAAGTGACAGATCAAAACGAAGATTTCTATACCCTAGGAGATAGTAAGGTACAGCCTCTCGCAAATTTTGATGCCTTACTCATGCGTAAAGACCCTCCTGTTGATGACCAATTTATTTATGCGACCCATATTTTTTCACTGGCTGAAAAGCTGGGTGTTCTAGTGGTGAATAAATCTCAAGCCTTACGGGATTTTAATGAAAAATTATTTACCGCTTACTTTCCTGAATTAATCCCTGATACATTAGTCACACGCGATAAAGCATTAGCAAAAGCATTTCATGCAAAGCATCATGACATTATTTGCAAACCTTTAGATGGTATGGGGGGAGCTTCCATTTTTAGAATCAAAGAAGATGCTAATAATTTAGGGGTCGTGATTGAAACCTTGACCCATAATGGTGAGAAACTGGCGATGTTTCAGCGTTATTTACCCGCGATTAAAGACGGTGATAAACGGATTTTAATCGTCAATGGTGAAGTCATGGAATATTGCTTAGCACGTTTACCTCAAGGTACCGAAACGCGAGGTAATCTAGCGGCAGGAGGAGTGGGACGGCCACAACCTATTTCTGATAGTGACCGAGCATTAGCTGAAAACATTGCACCGACATTATTGGCACACGGTATTTTATTTGTTGGATTGGATGTCATTGGCGATCGTGTGACAGAAATTAATATCACCTCACCAACGTGTGTACGGGAAATTGAAAAAGCTTCAGGCGTCAACATCTGTGGTAAATTGTTTGATGCCATTGAACAACGTGTGCTTAGCCAGGCGAGTTAAGGAATTATTGTGAACAACAGTTTTGCCAATCATCTACTCATTGCCATGCCGTCACTACTTGACCCTTCTTTCAAACGTTCAGTCATTTATATCTGTGAACACAGTGATGCAGGCGCAATGGGAATTGTATTAAATATCCCGATTGAAATGAATCTTGCTGAAATGGTCGAGCAAGCTGCCCCTGAAGCTGAAGTCAACCCAGATAAAGCTAGCCAAATCATTATCAAAGGTGGCCCTGTAAGTCCCGACCGCGGGTTTGTGTTGCATTATCCGCATGGTGAATGGGAAGGCAGTTTACGGCTTAATGATGACTTTACTGTTACCACTTCTAAAGATATTGTTGCATGCATTGGCAATGACAAAGGGCCTGAAAAGCAAATTATTGCATTAGGTTATGCCGGTTGGTCACCAGGTCAATTAGAAACAGAATTAGCGGATAACGCATGGCTCACTATCCCAGCCTCTCATGAATTGGTGTTTGGCACTCCGTTACATTTGCGTTGGAACGGCGCAATTAAAGCATTAGGTATCGAACCGTGGCAGCTGACTGAACAAGCAGGTCACGCATAGTGAGTACTTACCTTGCTTTTGATTTTGGGACAAAAAGTATTGGCGTAGCCGTAGGACAAACGATCACAGGCACAGCTCAGCCACTTGCAGCAATTAAAGCCAACGATGGGATCCCAAATTGGGATACCATTACTGAATTACATGCTCAATGGCAACCCACCGCGATGCTCGTCGGATTACCTTTAAATATGGATGGTACTGAACAAGAAATGACATTACGGGCGCGTAAATTCGGACGGCGTATTAGCGCTCGATGTAAAACCCAGGTGTTTGAAGTCGATGAACGACTCACCACTACAGATGCTAAAGCAAGATTATTCGAACTGGGCGGATATAAAAAACTGAGTAAAGATAAAGTCGATAGTGTCTCTGCATGTGTCATTTTTGAAGCTTGGTGTGAATCTCAATATTGATTGTGAGCCATTATTCGCGACCACTTTGACACGACCAGCAAATGCCAAAACTCGCTTCATTATCCGTTTGGCATGCACCACATACCCAGTCCCCAGCATCGCTTGCCGATTGTAGTTCAGCGAGGAAGTTATCGACCAGTTGTTGCGCTTTAGGACGCCACTGCTCATCTACCAGCCAGATTTCCGGAGCACTATCTAAAGGGGCTATTTCTCCCACCGCACCCTGTGCAAAATCATTTTTTACCAGACAAGGAATATGCGCATCATCGAGCAGTTGTTTAACCTGATAGACTTTAAATACTTGTGCATCATAATAAAAAACGGGCATCATTTTCCTTTGTCATTGGATGGAGTAGACACTCAATTCAACAAGTGTATTACGTCATATTAGACGATGTTAGGCAATCTCATCAAGTACCCATCATCTTTCCATGGTTGATTCGTATTTAGCCACCCGCGCTTAATAATTTACCTGCATCTTGTTGTGTAATTTCCCCATGATTGATTAAGCGTTGCAGGCATTGTTCCATCGTTTGCATCCCATGATGCTGCCCGGTTTGTATAACAGAATACATCTGCGACACTTTATCTTCTCGAATTAAATTCCGTATAGCGGGTACGCCAACCATAATTTCATGAGCAGCTATACGGCCACCGTTAACTCTTTTAATGAGACGTTGAGCAATCACTGCTCGTAAACTCTCAGAGAGCATTGAACGTACCATAGACTTTTCACCTGCAGGAAAGGCATCGATAATTCTATCAATGGTTTTAGGAGCTGAATTAGTGTGCATGGTAGCAAACACTAAATGGCCCGTTTCTGCCGCGGTAATAGCCAGACGTATTGTTTCTAAATCTCGTAGCTCTCCGACTAAAATCACATCAGGATCTTCACGCAAGGCTGATCTCAAAGCCTTAGAGAAACTGTTGGTATCACGCTGCACTTCACGCTGATGAATCAAACACTGCTTATTTTTATGAACAAATTCAATCGGATCTTCCACAGTCAAGATATGCATCCGTTCATGAGTATTTAGATAATCTATCATAGCTGCCAGCGTAGTCGATTTGCCCGAACCCGTAGCCCCTGTGACTAAAATAATACCGGTAGGCTGCCTAATGATATCTTTACATATTTGCGGCGCGTTAATCTCATCCAAAGAAAGTACGTTACTAGGAATGGCTCTGAATACCGCTGACGCCCCTCGGTTTTGTACAAAGGCGTTTACGCGAAAACGAGCTAAGCCCTCCTTTTCAAAAGAAAAGTCTACTTCCATGTGTGTATCATACTCCACACGCTGCCTGTCATTCATGCTCTCGTAGATTAATGCTAAGACTTGTTGGTGATTCAGTGATGGCATATTTAATCGCCTGATATCACCGTCGACTCTTATCAGAGGCGGTAAACCTGAAGATAAATGTAAATCTGATGCGTTATTTTTGACACTAATGGCTAAAAGTTCGGTAATATTCATATCGTTAATTTATTGGGAACACATTAAAAATTAGACTATGTCGAATACTATTGCACAAAACATTGAAAACATACTGTCTCAAATAACAGTTTTAGCCCAAGACGCAGATCGTGAACCTACCTCGGTTCAGTTATTAGCCGTTAGCAAAACTAAACCTATATCTGATGTCATCCAAGCATATGATGCTGGACAACGCCACTTTGGCGAAAACTACGTACAAGAGGGCGTAGAAAAAGTACACGCGTTAGCCCATTTATCCGACTTGGTATGGCACTTTATCGGCCCTATACAATCCAATAAAAGTAAATTTATCGCAGAATGTTTTGATTGGTGTCATAGCATTGATCGCTTAAAGATAGCCCAACGATTGAATAACCAGCGTGCTGTGGACCAGAAGCCATTACAAGTATGCATTCAGGTCAATATCGATAATGAGGTAACAAAAGCAGGTATTACGCCAGAAGAATTACCCGTCATTGCGGCACAAATCGCCCAGATGCCACAACTAACACTACGCGGGATCATGGCCATTCCAAAAGCGACGTCAATCATCACAGAGCAACGCGATAGCTTTGAACGTTTAGCACACTTATATCAGGCATTACAAACTGATTTCCCCGATGTAGATACCTTATCCATGGGGATGAGCGGCGATATTGGCCCAGCGATTGAAGCAGGTTCGACAATGGTAAGAGTGGGTACTGGCATTTTTGGGCAACGCACGCCATCACCGAAAAAGGATTAAACATATGACAATTTCACACGATTTTACGCCTCAACCTATCGCTTTTATCGGTGCCGGCAACATGACCCAAGCCATTATCAAGGGCATGGTTGCTGGTGGTTATCCAAGTCACTTAATCATGGCGACAAACCCGAGTCGCACTAAACTCGATGAATTAACAGCGGCTACTGGTATCCATATTAGTCAAGATAACCAAGCGGCTCTGACTTTTGCCAAGACTATTGTATTAGCAGTAAAACCGCAAATGCTTGCAAGCGTTTGTGCGGCACTCCCAGATGAAGCAATAGCAGCATGTTCATTTATTTCGATCGCGGCAGGAGTCACGGTTGAACGGCTTCAAAAAATGCTCCGAGCAGATCGCCCAATTGTACGTACGATGCCTAATACACCATCTGCCATTGGTATGGGGATGACAGGGTTATATGCCGATATAGATACGCCTATCGCATTAAAAGAGGCCGCTGAATTTGCCTTAGCTCAGGTAGGTGACGTTTTATGGGTGGAACAAGAAAGTGATATTAATACGGTGATTGCAGCAGCAGGCTCATCACCGGCTTACGTATTCTTATTCGCCGAGGCAATGCAAGCAAAAGCACAAGCACTTGGGTTACCTGCACAAGATGCTAAACGCTTAGTTGGCCAAGCATTAGCTGGCGCAGGCGCGATGCTGATTGCTCAGCCAGAAATAGAATTTAGTACCTTAAGAGAAAACGTGACGTCAAAAGGTGGCACCACGGCTAAAGCAATTGAGCACTTCAATCAAGCTCAACTTGCCGATATAATAGCCGGAGCGATGCAAGCGGCAGTAGATCGTGCCATTGAAATGCAATCTAGCATGTAATTTTTTATAACAGGATACCTATGAGCGCTACTTATTTTTTAGTTGATACTTTATTTAACCTCTACCTCATGGTGGTTATACTTCGCTTGTGGTTACAATTTGTACGAGCAGACTTTTACAATCCATTTTCTCAGTTTGTGGTGAAAGCAACTCAACCTATTATTGGGCCTTTACGCCGCATCATTCCATCACTGGGTAAATTCGATACTGCCACTTTTGTGCTGGCATTGATTATCGCCTGCGCTAGAGTCGCCGTGATTAGTCTATTCTTTTCAAACTCAGCGTTTAATCCAGTGGCTGTGCTGATTTTAGGCGCGATGACATTATTAAAAAAATTCTTATCGCTGGTGTTTTGGATGCTTATACTGCGCGCCATCTTAAGCTGGGTATCGCAAGGCAGTAATCCGTTTGAATACGTCTTATCGCAATTAACTGAACCGATGCTAGCACCGATCCGTAAAATCATCCCTCCAATGGGCGGATTAGATTTATCGGTGTTGATTGCAATCTTAGCACTACAATTCATACAATTATTGTTGACTGATTTTCTCGGACCGTTTTAAGGAAAACATATGAATAAGATGTATATTTGGGGTGTAATGAGTGCGTTTTTATTGTTTTGCAGCACATCTGTCAATGCTGAACAAAAAGTGACATTAGGCCCTTGGGATGTCCATTATATTGCTTTCCCTACGACCTTTTTAACCCCTGAAATTGCCAAAGCAAATGGATTTATTCGGAGTAAATACAACGCTATTATCAACATTTCAGTATTAGATAAAAATACCCAAGCAGCACAACGCATTGATATTAGTGGTACCGCTCGTAATTTAATTGGTACCACGAAAGAATTAAAATTTAAACGTGTGATTGATGGAGACGCTATCTATTATCTTGCTCCTCTATCATTTAGACATAAAGAAAATTACACGTTTGATATTGAAATTAAGCAACGCGACATTTCTGAAAAGCTGACCTTTAAACAAGAAATGTTTGTTGATTAACTTCATCATTTCGCAAAATTGTCGCGTTTTTTTCATGTGATAATTAGGGACGGTCTTTTTCCAAGCGGACAAAGACCAGTTCGGTGTTACTACTTTGCTCAGGCGCAAAGCGATAACCAGCCACATCAAATTCACTGAGTTTGTCTACTGTATCAATGCGCTTGTCAATAATGTAACGCGCCATCATTCCTCGTGCTTTTTTGGCATAAAAACTGATGATTTTCACTTTGCCATTCTTCTCGTCTTTAAATACCGGGGTGATAATTTGTGCATTCAACCCCTTAGGTTTAACTGCTGAGAAATACTCGGTCGACGCTAAATTCACCACCACTTGTGTGTCATGGGTCGCTAATGTTTCATTCAGGTGATCTGTGATCGTGTGACCCCAATATTCATACAGATTGTTACCACTCTCGGTAGCTAATTTTGTCCCCATCTCTAAGCGGTAAGGTTGCATCAAATCCAGCGGTTTCAACACGCCATAAAGTCCAGATAAAATCCGCAGGTGCGCCTGAGCAAATGCAATATCAGCTTCACTCATCGAGCCAGCATCGAGTCCTGCATACACATCACCATTAAAAGCAAATGCTGCCGGTCGCGCATTATCAGCAGTAAAAGGCAACTCAAAAGAGGCAAAACGCTCCGCATTTAAGAGCGCAAGCTTATCGCTAATCCCCATTAATGATGATAAATCGGCTGGCGTTAACTGTTGGCAGCGAGCCAATAATGGTTCAGTCTGCGCCATTAAAGCAGGCTGTGAATGAGCACTCACCTTCAAAGGCGTTTTATAATCTAAATTTTTTGCTGGTGAGACGACCATTAACATACTGATATTTCCTTAAGCGATTTTGGTGAAAGTACTGATGAGTATTGATATAAGCAGACTAAATAGAATGCTTATTGTGGTTTTTTACTCGATACCAGGCACATCTGATCACCATAATAATTATTTGCATAATTACATTCAATTTTTACTGCATTAGATGCGTTTTTTGTCTGAGGCAATACTAACTCAATTACACTTAAACGCACATTTGTTGTCACTGATTTTTTCATAATAGTCACCTATTTACTTATTTATTTTCAAATGCATTATGACATTTGATGGAATAATTATGCGACCTATCTTGAGCTTGTGCTAATTAAATAAAACAATCAACTTAATCGGTTATCTTATAGCCAAAAAACCTTAATAGATCCTAGCCATTTTAGCATCAGCAAGGTAACCTATAGACATTGTTACTTTTCAAGGAAAATTATGTCTGATTTACTAAGTGCATTACGCGCAGTGACTACTGTAGTCGCCGATACTGGCGATGTCGATGCTATCAAAAAATATGCACCTGTCGATGCTACTACTAACCCATCATTATTACTCAAAGCCGCAGATATTCCCCAATATGCAGCTCTCCTTGATGATGCGATTGTTTGGGCTAAAAGCCAAAGTGCGGATACGGCACAACAAGTGGCCGATGCATCAGATAAATTAGCAGTATTAATTGGTAAAGAAATCGTGGGTGTTATTCCAGGACGTATTTCCACCGAAGTCGATGCGCGTTTATCTTTTGATACTGAAGCGACTGTGGCAAAAGCACAAAAACTTATCGCTATGTACGCAGATGAAGGGATCAGTAAAGACCGTATTTTAATTAAAATTGCGTCCACTTGGGAAGGCATCAAAGCCGCTGAACAACTTGAACAACAAGGTATTCAATGTAACCTGACATTATTGTTTTCTTTTGCCCAAGCACGTGCATGTGCTGAAGCCGGTGTCTTCTTAATCTCACCATTTGTAGGCCGCATTTTAGATTGGTATAAAAATGCTACCGGTAAAGATAGCTTCCCGGGTGCTGAAGATCCAGGTGTGCAATCGGTATCAAAAATTTACGAATATTATAAAGCGAATGGCTATAAAACGGTTGTTATGGGAGCAAGTTTCCGTAACACCGATGAAATCATCGAGTTAGCAGGTTGTGATCGTTTAACTATCGCGCCAGCATTATTAGAAGAATTAGCCAATACCACAGGCGAGCTAACTGTTAAATTAACGGATAACGGAGCAACTCAAACTCCACCTGCAGCACTCACTGAAAGTGAATATCGTTGGGATATGAATGAAGATGCAATGGCGACTGAGAAGCTCGCTGAAGGTATTCGTAACTTCACCAAAGACCAAATCAAATTAGAAGCGTTATTAGAGGCAAAGTTATAATTTTATGAGTATCACTAGCAGCGCGCCATGGCAGGCATTGGCAACATTAGCTACAGCACACAAAAATGAGCATATGCGCGATTGGTTTAATAACGAACCGAATCGAGCCGCACAATTTACGCAAAGTGCATGTGGCATCAATATCGATTTTTCAAAAAATACGATTACCCAAGGTATCTTTGACCAATTACTTGCATTAGCAGACACAGCGAATGTCGTTCAAGCTCGCGCGAACATGTTTGCTGGTCAGCCGATTAATTACACCGAAAATCGTGCCGTGCTGCATACTGCACTACGTAATTTTGGTGATGCACCTATTTATGTTGATGGCGAAAATGTGCTGCCTGCGGTTCAAGCGACGCGAGCCAAAATCAAAGCATTTACTGAGTCATTACACAATGGTACACACACAGGTTACACCGGCAAAGCGATTACGGATGTCGTCAGTATTGGCATTGGTGGGTCATTTTTAGGGCCTAAAATCATGACAGAGGCATTGTTGCCTTATCATGCTAATAAGTTAAAGGTGCACTTTGTCGCCAATGTGGATGGCTGTCATATCCAAGATGTCCTAGCGCAACGTGATCCTGAAACGACATTAATATTGATGTCTTCGAAGTCATTTGGTACTCAAGAAACAAAACAAAACACCTTAACAGCGAAAGCCTGGTTCTTAGGCACAGGTGCTCCCGCAGAGGCGATTGCAACGCATTTTGCAGCCATTTCATCGAATGTGCCTGCTGCCGTTGAGTTTGGGATGAACCCTGAACTGGTATTCCCAATGGATGATTGGGTCGGGGGTCGTTACTCGTTATGGTCTGCCATCGGAATGCCGATTGCGCTAGCGATTGGTTATGAGCATTTTGAAGCCTTATTAAAAGGGGCTTTCGCGATGGACCAACATTTCCAAAGTGCACCAGCTGAGCAAAACCTACCCATGATCTTAGGCATGCTCGGCGTGTGGTACCGTAATTTCCAAGATGCGCAAAGTCATGTGTTATTACCGTATTATCATTATTTGCGTGGCTTCCCAGCTTATGTACAACAATTAGATATGGAATCTAACGGAAAACGTAACGTAGCTGACGGTAGTGCAGTTGACTACGCGACCGGCCCAATAATTTTTGGTTCAGAAGGGACCAATGGGCAGCATTCATTCCATCAGTTGATCCATCAAGGCGATACTATAATCCCTGCGGACTTTATCATGCCACTGCGAGTGCCAAACCAAGATGACACCCATCATGCGATGCTCGCATCGAATTGTTTTGGTCAAACCCAAGCACTGATGCAAGGTAAAACCTTTGATGAATGTCGTGCTGAGCTGCCTGATGCGCTCAGTGACGCCGAGAAAGATACACTTGCAGCACACAAAGTTATGCCGGGTAATAAACCGTCTAACACGATTACATTTGAACAGTTAGACCCGTTTACATTAGGTGCTTTGGTCGCTTTATATGAACATAAAGTGTTTGTGCAAGGTGTTGTATGGGGCGTTAATAGCTTTGATCAGTGGGGCGTTGAATTAGGTAAGGTGTTAGGTAATCAAGTCCTTGATGCGATTCATTCAGGTGACATGCACGCTTCCATGGACAGCTCAACTCAAGCACTCATTAATCAATTTAGAGACAGCTTAAAGTAACTATTTTGAATAATCCTATGATAAGGGTAATGTCGATTGGCATTACCCTTTTTTTTGCGATTCCACCATGCAAACTAATTCACACAAGGCATCACAGAGCGGCTATTCACTATCTGAACAACAAACATATTTGATTCTTCTAATTACTACCTGTGAGTGATTTAACATAGAAGAAATTAAAACTTTTTATTAAGTTTATATAACCATTTTTTCTATAGATAATCTGGTAATTTTTTGATGATTAATAAATACTCCAAAAATCACCTATGTGTGATTTTAACGTGGATGCAATATCATGCAACCTAGTTAAATTTTTTAAAAGTAGTCTATTTTTTTAGGTAACCTGCTTATGTCATTTGCACACAGTAAATACAAAGATAGTAATGATCTACAAGATGACGATGGAAGCGACTCTTATACAGAATTTTTTATGGAAGAATTAACCATGTTGGAAAGCGAGTATCAGTCTAATAAATTGCAACGCAAAAATAGAAGGCATAAATGGCGTGAAATAGAAGCCATCAATGAAGAAAAACGTTTAAAAAGAGAGCTCAATACGCTCGATTATGATTACGACTTCTTCGACGAGGAATGATAATTTCGAAGGGTAGTTACTTAGGTATCTACCCTTTTTTCTATGTATTTTCTGCTCCATTTGGTTTCGCCTATCTTTTTTGTGGTTTAAGTAAGGCATTGGCTGTCAGAACTTCTTAGCCCATAACTCCTCGCCTCACTAAGTTTGCCCCAGCTAAAATCAACACGATCAAAGTAATACGTTTAAACAAAGCAGGATCGAGCCGATCTGAAAAACGAAATCCCATGTGCATCCCCAAGAATGCAGGAATAAGTAACAATGCAGAAAAAGGAGCAGTCTCTAAAGTCAATACTCCGGATTTGAGATGACCTGCCAATAAACTCACTGAACCAAGTCCATACACAACACCTTGTACCAATATTTGCTTCGCTTTTGGTGTTTGTAATGCAATTAAATACAAAACCGTTGGTGGTCCCCATGTCCCCGTTAATCCACCTAATGCGCCTGCAAAGGTGCCAATAACCCACTCAGATAATCGCCTGTGGTGAGTCGGTATATGGAAGGTTACACCCAGTAACTGGATCACCGATAACACCACAACCGGTATACCTAAGATAAGGTAAAATGTTTGGGTGGGAATGGCCATCACAAATTGGGCCACGATCAGGATCATCAAACAGACGATCAAAATATAGCGCCAATATTCTTTAACGGCAATCATGGCCTCATCTTTGCCAAAGCGCGCCACTTGCAAAAAATTAGATAACACAATTGGAAGAATAATGCCTGATATGGCAATCACAGGATCTAAAAACAGCGACAATCCCGAAATCATAATCAACGGCATCGCAAAGCCTATTGCCCCCTTCACAAACCCGGCAACAAGCGTCACCGCGATTGCTGCTAATAATGCCCATAGTGGCATCAATGAAAACGCATCAAAAAACACAAGCATCGCTCACACAACTCATTTGGAATTCGATTATAGCTTGTCATAAGATGAAGCTCTATCTCATATTACCTTTCACCCAGGCGATTAATTCAATGCTCAATTCACACAAGGTTACATTATCTAAATTGACCCATGAGGCACATGTGTCATGATAGACGTGAATAAATTGATAATGTATATGACACATGAGCAAATGGCACAAAGCAATCCTTAAAATACTCCTTGCGTTAACCTTAACAACCTCGAGTATCTATATATTCGCCCCTTGGGAGTATGGTGTGTATTACTTAAAGCCGTTATCCTCGAGTGTCGAGTCAGAAGCGCAATTAGCGTCTGAAAATGGTATAGACGGCATTATCATCTATACACAAACCGGAAATGAGCCAGGGCAAACAGTCGCGCGAGGTTGGCATAACCGTGCTGCGGCGATACCCGCTTATGGGCAGGCGTTATTTAAAATTGCGAGCATTGCTAAGTTATATGAAGCCGCTGCGATCACCAAACTCATTGCGACAAATCAACTCGATGCTAATCAAAGCGTTGCTCACTACCTCCCTCAGTTAGCCTCTCGTATTGAATATGCAGACCAAATTACGATAAAAATGTTAGTCATGCACCGCAGCGGTGTGCCTAACTTTACTGATCAACCTGGGTTTGATTGGGCGTCAAATGACATCGATGTTTTCTCATTAATGTTAGATAAACCTGCCGATTTCAAGCCCGATACCGACTATGCTTATTCCAACTCTAACTATTTGTTACTCACCCAGATCATGAACAATGTGTTGGGCTATGACTATACACAATTTATTCAAGCTAATATCCTTAAGCCATTAGCATTAAAGCACACCTTCTTTTCTATTCATGACGTGGATATGGATGAGTTAATGAGTGGCTACTATGTAGGTTACGATGATGACCTAAAGTATTTAGATCAAGGGTATGTTGCGTCAGCACGCGATGTTGGTGTGTTTATTCGCGCACTTAATGAGGGAACATTGTTTACCGCTGAGGAAGCTGATATTTATGCATCACTCTATGACTATGGTCACACAGGTTGGGTCCTTGGGTACTCCAGTATCGCTCGTTATCATAAAGATACGGATACTGTCGTTATTCAATTCACGAATACCACTGGCGATGACCGCGTTCTACTGACACAAATTATTTATGCCCGAATACTCGATATATTAAATAAGGCCGGCGATTAAACCTGCCAATCAATTACCGCTAGCCCTTTTTTCGCTAACCACTCATTGGCCATTACAAAATGCTGACAGCCCAAGAATCCGCGGTGCGCTGATAGGGGCGAGGGATGGGGAGCTTTTAATATCAAGTGGTGCTGACAATCGGTGTTCAATATATCATGCGTGAACTTTTGCGCATGCGATCCCCATAACATAAAGATGACATGCGGTTGAGTACGAGCGACCTCTGCGATGACGGCGTGGGTGAAGGTTTGCCAACCCAACTTCGCATGCGAATGCGCCTTGGATTCTGTTACTGTCAGCACGGTATTAAGTAACAACACGCCCTGCTGTGCCCATTCTAACAAACACCCATGCTCAGGTATGTTAAAGTCAGGCAGACTGTTATCGAGTTCTTTATAAATATTACGGAGTGAAGGTGGGATAGCGATGCCAGGTGGCACTGAGAAGCTCAAACCATGGGCTTGCCCTGGGCCATGATAAGGATCTTGGCCGAGAATAACCACTTTCACCGTATCTAACGGGCACTGACTAAGTGCATTTAATTCTAACTCTGGAGGTGGATACACCACCTCACCTGCTAGACGCTTCGCGGCTACTTGGGTTTGGATATCCTGATAGTAAGGCGAAGCTTGCTGTGTTGTTAAAAACGCTGACCAAGTCTGCATAGTCACTCAATAAGTAAGACAGTTCTACAATTAAGTCTACTTCAATAAATCAAACATATGTTGTTTTATTACTGCGTAATCTGCAGGCTTTTCAACCGCATAGGAGTGTTTACCTGCCACATCAGCTAATGCTTGAGGTAATGACAACGGCTGACCTAAGATGTTTTCCACAGACTCACGGAATTTAGCCGGATGCGCGGTACCTAAAAACAGCCCCGTTTCACCGTCTTTTAATGACTTACATAAGCTACGATATGCAACAGCAGCATGTGGTTCACTAGTGTAACCTAACGCTTGTAATTGTTTCATCGCCATTTGGGTGCAGTCTTCATCGATCGCCATACCCGTTAAGATATCTTTGTCGATAATGCCCTTTTCAATCATTGCCTCAATACGTGGCCAGTTGTTTGGACGACTCACATCCATCGCGTTCGATAAGGTCGCAATGGTATCTTTAGGTGACCACTCACCTTCTTCTAAATAACGTGGTACCGTATCATTTAAATTAGTGGCAGCAATGAAACGTTTGATCGGTAAGCCCAGTGCTTTAGCAATTAGCCCTGCTGTTAAGTTACCAAAATTACCACTTGGGACTGAAATCACTAATTCTTTGCGTGCGTCATCATCTAATTGAGCAAACGCTTCAAAGTAGTAGCATACTTGCGCTAACAAACGTGAGATATTGATTGAATTAGCAGAGTTTAAATGCAGTTCATTACGCATTTGCTCATCATCAAAGGCATGTTTCACCATTGCCTGACACGCATCAAAATCACCATCAACTGCTACAGTATGAATATTCCCACCTAATGTAGTGAATAACTTTTCTTGGAGAGGTGAGATTTTACCTTGTGGAAACAATATCACGACATTGATGTTATCAATGCCATGGAAAGCATGTGCAACGGCAGCACCGGTATCACCAGAGGTCGCAGTTAAAATAGTGACGGGTGCACCTTGTGAGATGTCAGTCAGACACTGAGCCATAAAGCGACCGCCAAAGTCTTTAAACGCCAGCGTCGGACCATGAAATAACTCTAGGCTATACAAGTTGTCATCCACTTTTGCTACTGGCGCAGGAAACGTAAAGGCATTATCAATTAACTGACCTAATTCTTCTGGGCTAAATTCATCACCGATTAAGTGCTGCAAAATCACTTTACTGCGATCAGGTAATGACATTGCCAATAGCGCATCAATATTATCTAACGGTGTTATCTCTTCAACAAAGAACAATCCTTGTTGTCGTCCTAAACCCGTCTTAACTGCTTCTTTAAAACCAACTTGCTGCGTATTATCTTTCAAATTCACCAAATGCATGGGATCTAATTTCCTTTGTACTTAAACTAATCGAGTGCCTTGCGTGTCTATTTGACAAACATGCGCAAAACCATCTTCATTCTGTATATATTCTGCTGCTAAATAATCAGCAATCACTTGTGCTTGAGCTTGCGTCTTACATGCTGCAAACACCGTTGGGCCTGAGCCTGAAATCCCAAAACCGATGGCACCATTGGCCATTGCAAATTCACGGCTTTGTGCAAAATGCGGGAGTAATACTTGACGGTGTTCTTCGGCTAACACATCAAAAAACACTTGCGCTGCCAATGCTTCATTTTGCGTATGACTAGCATGGATAAAGTTGGCTAATTGGCGTCCAAAAGTGAGTGTCGTAGCCATATCAAACTGCTTAGGTAAAATCTCACGCGCCGCTGCGGTCGACACACTAATACCCGAATAACACATCGCCCAATACCAATCTTTAAACACCGGAACTTGCTCACAAATTGGCTCTTTTAGCCCCGTCATCAGGGTAATACCACCAAATAGTGCTGGCGCCACGTTATCATAGTGAACAGAGCCACTGATATCACCTTCGCACTCACCCATCATGTATAACAATTCATTATTGTCAAAAGGATAGTCGTAAAATGCGTTCAATGCATAGAATGCTGCCACAATCGAGCTAGCACTTGACCCTAGGCCACTACCAATAGGTAGGGCTTTATTTAATGCCATTTTGCATGGCTTCACCGCGATACCTTTAAGCATTAACGCAGAATTAAAAAATTCATGACAAGCAAATACGATATTGTTTTCCATGCCAGCAGGTAGTCTATCGGCAAAACGACCTGATGCGGTCAGTGCAAAATTTTCTGCAGGTTCAATCGAGACCGTATCACCTAATAAGGTCCCATCCACCGGCGCTAAGCCCGCGCCAAGGACATCAAAGCCGACACTCACATTACCAATTGAGGCTGGCGCAAATGCAGTTAATTTCATAGTTCTTGCGTCCATGCCATGGTTCTTAAAATATCAGCAAATACACCTGCGGCGGTTACTGTCGCACCCGCACCGTAGCCACGAATGACATAAGGGATCGGGCTATAATAATCAGAATGGATTGCTAAGGCATTTTCACCGTCTTTCACTGCTGCTAGCGGATGACTTGCTGGGCAAGACTGGATCGCCACTTTGCATTGACCATCTTTAATTTGGCCGACATAACGCAGTACTTCACCTTTCGCTTTGGCATCCGCCGATAACTGTGCGTAATGTGCATCGGCACTGGGTAAGTTAGCTAAAAACGTTTCTATATCACCACTATCATCAAAACCTGGTGGTAATACTGACTCAATCTCAATATCTGATAATTCGCATTCAATGCCTGATTCACGCGCCATAATCAATAACTTACGCGCTACGTCCATACCACTTAAATCATCACGTGGGTCAGGTTCGGTAAACCCATTTTTCTTAGCGACAAGCGTGGCTTCTGAAAGACTTAAACCCTCTTCTAATTTACCAAACACGTATGATAATGAACCAGATAAAATCCCTTCAAAGGTATGCAGTTGATCACCTGCCGTCACCAGTTTTTGTAAATTATCAATCACCGGTAAACCTGCGCCCACAGTCGTTTCATATAAGTACTGACGTTTATGGTTTTGTGCAGCTGCTTTAATTTGAGCGTAGTATTCAGCCGTATCGGTATTGGCTTTCTTATTAGGTGTTACGATATGGAAACCAGCGTTAATGATATCGACATACTGACTGGCCACACTCTGAGAACTAGTACAATCGACAAACACTGGGTTAGTTAAACTATTTTTGACCACAAATGCTTGTAACTCAGCCAGGCCATAATCAACCCCATGAGCCTCTAAATCGTCACGCCACTGGCTGTCATTAGATAAATCGATACCGTTATCGTTGAACAAGATTTGACGCGAGTTGGCGATACCAAATACTCTTAAGCGGATCGATTTTTCAGCTAACACCGGTTGCTGTTTATGGATTTGACGTAATAACTCGCCGCCTACTGTACCACATCCAATCAAAAACACATCGATGCACTGTAGCTCTGAGAAAAAGTTCTGGTGTACCACTTTAATGGCTTTTTTCGCTTTACCCGCTTCAATGACTGTTGAGATAGAACGCTCTGAAGAGCCTTGGGCAATTGCAATGTTATTAATACGCGCTTGAGCAAGCGCTTGGAAAAATTTCGCTGCAGTACCGTGCGATTGTTTCATCCCATCCCCTACTAGTGTCACAATCGATAGACCTTCACGTACATCGATCGGCTCGAGTAGGTTGTTATGTAACTCTAAGGCAAACTCATCATGAAGCACATCAAGGGCTTTTTGCTGGTCTTTGGCCTGAATACAAAATGAGATACTGTACTCAGACGATGATTGGGTAATTAGCGTAATTGAAATGGCTGCATTGGCTAACGAGTCAAAAATACGCGTGGCCATACCGACCATGCCTTTCATCCCTGGGCCCGCAATGTTAAACATCGCCACATCGTCTAAGTTGGAGATCCCTTTCACACTGGTCCATTTTTCGCTCTTTTCAGAACTGATAAGAGTGCCGGGTACTGAAGGGTTTAAGGTATTTTTAATTAAACAAGGAATATGATGCTGAGCGATTGGCCCAATCGTTTTAGGGTGTAACACTTTGGCACCAAAGTACGATAATTCCATTGCTTCTTCATAAGTCAACTTGTCCATCAAGACGGCGCCTTCGACTTGGTTCGGATCGGCGTTATACACGCCATCCACATCCGTCCAAATTTCACATACTGACGCATCGATACAAGCAGCTAAAATAGCAGCTGAGTAATCTGAACCATTACGCCCTAAGGTCACTTTTTCTCCGTCAGAATTTACCGCGACAAATCCAGGCATAATTAATAACGTAGCACCGGAGTTATCAACATCCACAAAGCGTGCTTTAGATTCGGCAACATCAGCTAATGCATCCAAGAAAGGGCCGTTGGCAACGACATAATCAACCGGATCAATAATGGTATTTTTCACGCCTTGGGCTTTAAAAATATGACTAAGTAAATTCACCGAGACATATTCGCCTAGACTCATGAGCTCGGCAGCCGTATTTTCTGGCGCACAGCCTAATAATTGAATACCGCGTAAACGCTGATCCAAATAGTTTAACGTGCTATCAATCATCGCTTTTACCGCAGTGATATCATAACCGGCAATGGCCTCAGCAAGTTCATCAGCAATACTATTAAGTGTCATCGAAAGCTTGGCTTGTAATTCACCAAAATCTTGACCTTGTTCGGCTTGTTCTGTGAGTAATGAAAGTGCATTAGTGACTCCTTTAGGCGCAGATAATACAACGGCTGCACCATCGGTTTGGTGAATGCTTGCGACAATCGTTGCGACGTTTTGATAACGCACTGCATCGGCAAGCGATGAACCACCAAACTTTAATACTTTCATGTGAACTCCTAGTTCGAAAAATTGATACTGGTAAAACAAAAAAGCCCGCTACTTTAGCGGGCTTCAGATGATTTGTGAACATGCACTAACCAACGTCCGCCCTGACAAGGGTGGTAATAATAATCATGTCGTTGGTTTTTATATTTATATTCATGGTTGTAATTTGCCGTATAGACGTCTAAATGTCAACCGCTAAATCGCTATCACACTCATTTTGTTAAATTTATATAGACTAATGTCTAGCTGATGTTTAACGCTCAAAACACGCATTATTCATATACACATGAGGCATTGAGGTAGGATATGGTTCGCGCTAAAAAAATTGCTTATTTAATTATGGGGGGTTTTGATAAAAATTACCGCAGATATACAAGGATCACTAAAGGCGCTCAAGAGCGATTTGAAAAACGCCTGTGGAATGAATGCCAGCAGTCTATCCGTGAACGTATTAATGACTATGACCAAAGTGTTTCAGATGTGGTAGCGGAACTATTTGATGTGATGACGCCCTCACAAGAACCCCTTGAGCTATGGGTTGAAATGAAACAGGCCTACACTAAGCTGTTGGCGACTCATCCACAGTTTGAACTCGCTGAAACGTTTTATAATTCGATCATTTGCCGTATTTTTAAACATGGACAAATCGATGACTCCATGATGTATGTCACCTCAACACGCTGTTTTTTACCTGGCCAAGATCGCTTGAAAGTCGTGAACGCCTTTGATACCAGCGGCACTGTACTTAATATGTTTGAAGAGATCTTTAGGGTGTACCGATTTAATACGCCATTTGCTGACCTAATTCGTGATTTAGGTCATTTAGATGACGGTTTACGTCACATATTATCCCCAGCACAACTTGGCAGTGTCCATACAGTAGAGATGCTCAAAGCTGTGTTTTATCGAGGTAAGGCTGCTTACTTTATCGGACGCATTTGTATGCCTGATGAAACCATCCCCTTTGTCATTGCTTTACGTATCAACCGTTTTCATGAAATCTTTGTCGATGCACTACTCACTGATCGAAAAGACTTAAGTATCATTTTTGGCTTTGCACGGTCATATTTCATGGCAGATACCCAATATCCGGCAGAAGTTGTGGCTTTTCTCCAAGAGCTCTTACCTAACAAAAAACAATTTGAACTATATATGGCATTAGGTTTTTATAAACATGGTAAAACTGAGTTTTATCGTAATTATAAAGACCATGTTGAGGCAACAAACGACTTATTTGCACTTGCTCCTGGTATCAAAGGTCTCGTCATGACCGTTTTTCATCTACCTAGTTATGGTGTGGTGTTTAAAGTGATTAAAGATGAATTCGCTGAAAGTAAAAAAATCACGCGTGAACATGTCAAAGATCGCTATCGATTAGTGAAAACCTCTGATCGTGTCGGGCGGATGGCGGATACCCATGAATATGTCAATTTTACATTTCCACTTGACCGATTTGATGATGAATTACTTACCTACTTAAAAGAGACCTGTGCGGGAAGCATTGAGATCCGTGAAAATAAATTAATTATCAAGCATCTATATATTGAACGGCGGATGACCCCGTTAAATCTTTACCTGCGCGATGAAACTGACGAAGAAAAAATACGTCATGCCATTGATGAGTTGGGACTATGCATCAAGCAAATAGCCTTGACCAATATCTTTCCCGGTGACATGTTGCATAAGAACTTTGGGATCACAAAGCATGGCAGAGTCATTTTCTATGACTATGATGAAATTTGTTTCATGGATGAGCGTAACTTCAGAGAAATTCCTAAATCGGATGACCCATATGCATTAGACACATTATCAGTCGCCCCCAATGATGTCTTTCCTGAGCAGTTCGAACATTTTATTGTTGGCAAAAAGCATCTTAAAGACTGCTTAAAAGAATTACATGGAGATCTAATGACGCCAGAATATTGGCGGCAACTACAAGCTGTTTGCAAAGAGGGTAAAACAATTAATTTTACCCCTTATAACCCGACTAAAAGTTTTTTTTATGAGCCGGGCAAAAAGAAAATCGCATATTTATGATTGAGGCAATTATTGCTTTAATCAGTGAGACAACTTAGATTAACATGTACATTGCAGTAATAAATACTAACCCCATTATGGTTGGCGTTGCATAAAAATGGTGACATCGGCCATCACTATACCGAACTTCTTAATGTAAGAGCGGTTCATTAAGGTCGATTCATCCATTGCAAAAAACCAATCATCAAATGCCACACGGTAACTCGTTCCATCGACCTCAAGATCCATTTCATAGACAAAATTAAATGCATTACCGTGGGGCTTTCCTGTGGCTTCACCAGCAATATCCCCTGCCGAGCCAGTAAACGAGCCATCTGGATTTTGAGTTAAGCGCCATACTCTTTTGGTCACCCCCTCACCCACAATGTATTCAAAGGTTTCATCTAAGACAAGCACATCGTCTTGGACACTCCCCTCAATATCGACAATAAATCGTTGGACCACTTCACCCGAACGATTTTGGACAATCCCCCAGGCCATTACGCTACCATCAAAAAATTCGACTAAGTCAAATTGAGGCGCTTGTTGCTCATAATCACTACCATCAATTGTCAGTGAGCACCCACTAATGGTAAATAATATTATGATGCTGATTATTTTTGTGAACTGCTTTGTCATCAATTACTCTCCTAATAAAGCTTTACGCATACGTGGTTGTGAGGTGCCTTCGGCTAGCCAAATCGCGAAAAACGCTTTAGTAAATAACGGATCTGAAATGGTATGTCGCTGTTGACCGTTAAAATAAAAGGTGGTGTGTTGTTGCTTATCGACTACACCGGTTAACACATCCCCCTCTTTAATATCAGGAAAGGCGGTTTCCATTTCCACCAGCCATTGTGCCAGCATCGTCGTATCGCGATAACCGAGATCCCGCATTTCATCAATGGAACGTTCGGCAATATCTTTTCCATCTAAATCACGTAAATAAGCAAGACTTAACGCGAAAGGCTGCTCTTCCTGATATTGTCCCATTGGACTAAATAAGGTGGCATCGTAGACTTTGAAAAAATACATAGTCAACCGGCTTTGGCCTTGCACCGTCGCATTTGGCACTTTATCTTTGACATAATTCGGCACCACTATTGTACTGGCTTGAACCGAGTGACTGAATAGACTTAAAGATAAATACATCATTAAGATAAAACCGTATAATCTCGGGGAATGACTTGTCGTACTAAAAGACACATTGACCTCGTTTCAATATTTGCACATTATAATTATTATTACCGTTTATATAGACGCATTGATCACATTGACATTAACAAATATCAAAGAACGCATTGCATTACAGCTCCCTTCTCCTTTAATCAAAGTGGATCCTAGGGAGCTTGATATCCATGTACCTAATGACATTTCATTGTGGCTGAAACAGGATGATGCTATCCATCCGATTATCTCAGGAAATAAATGGCGAAAACTCGCGCCAACCTTAGATCAGTATTTGACCTCACAGCAAAAATTACCACAACAAATTATCAGCTTTGGTGGCGGGTACTCTAATCACCTTCATGCGCTGGGTTATATTTGTAAAACATTCAACATCGAGTTTCATGCGTTCATCCGTGGGAATTATGCACAGCGCTTAACACCCTGTTTAGCCGATCTTCATGAATGGGGGACGACTTTCCACTGGCTAACTAAAATCCAATATAAACAGCGCCATCAGTTACCCTATCTTAGCGCATTACAGTCTGAGTATCCTCAAGCATTAATCATACCTGAAGGGGGTTCTAATGAGCATGCCCCCATTGGCGTTGCTCAATGTATCCAGGAAATAGTCACTCAACTCAAACAGGTTAGTCATAACATCAAAGGCACTATCAAGCCTATCTTACTTCAGCGTCATGTGATTGTAACACCCGTGGCCACAGCAGCGACATTAGCAGGTCTTATCTATGGCATTGCTGAACAAAAAGAAAGCTGCCCACACCTCAATATTGACATACTAGGCATCGCTGTTTTAAAAGGTCATCCTAAAGAAGCCCCTGATTATCTGGAAAGTCTTACAAACACGCATCTATCTCAATTAATAGCAACTCAACATCTAGACAAGAGCTGCATTCCAAATTGGACGATTAATCATGCATACCATGCGGGCGGCTACGCCAAAACAACACCCGAATTGTTGGAATTTTGTACAAAAATAAACACACCTCAAAATAAATTAGAACCGACATATTCGGGTAAAGTTGCATTTGCCATCAAACAACTCATTGAAAACCAAGTATTATTAAATTATGACAACATTATTATGTTGCATACTGGCGGTCTCCAAGGGCTTCGCAAATCGTAAACATGAACTATATTTATCATTCTAACGTTTAAATGACTTAATTGCTCATAAGGTAGCTGTGAATGTCTGTATCCTATTGTGACTTACCTGAAAGCGCATTAACCATGATTGATACCAGCTTAGTACTGTGTCAATCGTTGTTAAATCATACCGATACTTTTTATCCATTTGCTGCGGTTGATTTAGATGGTGATTTACAACCCATATTCAGTTATGAACCATGTGAACGTGATCACCATGATAACTTTATTAATGCGGCTTCCTTCGAACATATTCTCGGGGAAGGTGAAAATATGGGTATGATTGAACAGCTTGAAACCAATATCCTTAATTGTACTCTCAATGTGTCCAAAGCGAACTCTGTGCTTATGTATGCTGGCTTCATTGAAACGAAGCGCAATGAGTTTACTGATGTTATTGTGGCCGATGTGAATTTATTTGATGGCTCCAGCCACCAATTTTATTTCCCTGTGATTGAGCAATTGGACCATGTGACTATTGGGACGCCGTTTACGCACCTGCAATTATAAGTATTAACAAATTTGCTAGTTGGAGAATATTATATCTTCTGCTACGATGCGCGAAAATCAGATAAGGTCACTTTCTATGTCAAAAGTATTAATTATTGGTGCTGGCGGTGTTGCTGCCGTTACTGTTAAAAAATGTGCCCGTTTAACGGCATTATTTTCAGAAATTTATCTTGCCTCTCGGACTGTTTCAAAATGTGAAGCATTGCAAGCCGAAGTCGGTATTGAGCGAGTAAAGAAAGTCTACGCTGTAGACGCAGATTTTTCCCATGAAGTCGAGGCTGTCATCAATGACTGCCAACCTGATTTAGTGGTGAACTTAGCGCTACCTTATCAAGATCTTGCTATTATGGATGCATGTTTAGCTTGTAACGTTAATTATCTTGATACTGCTAACTATGAGCCTAAAGATGTCGCTAAATTTGAATATTCATGGCAGTGGGCTTACCAAGAACGTTTTGCTGAGAAAGGCTTAATGGCTCTATTAGGAAGCGGGTTTGATCCTGGTGTAACTAATGTTTATACCGCATATGCTGCTAAACATTATTTTGATGAAATTCATTATTTAGACATTGTCGATTGCAATGGTGGTGATCATGGTCAAGCATTTGCAACGAACTTTAATCCTGAAATTAATATTCGTGAAATTACACAGCGCGGTCGTTATTGGCAAGATGGTGAATGGTTAGAAACTGAACCTCTTAGCGTTCGAGAAGATCTGCATTATCAAAATATCGGCACCCGTGCATCATATTTGATGTATCACGAAGAACTTGAGTCCATCGTAAAACACTTCCCAACCATCAAGCGTGCACGTTTCTGGATGACCTTTGGTGATGCTTATTTGAATCATCTAAAAGTGCTTGAAGGCATTGGTATGACAAGTATCGAGCCCATCGATTTTAATGGTCAGCAAATTGCCCCACTAGAGTTTTTAAAAGCGGTTTTACCTAATCCAGGTTCACTAGCTGAAGGCTATACAGGCATGACATGTATTGGTACCTACATCACCGGTGTCAAAGATGGTAAAACGAAAACTATCTTTATTTACAACAACTGTGATCATGCTGTGTGTAATGAAGAAGTGGGTGCACAAGCAGTGTCATACACCACAGGTGTACCGGCGATGATTGGTGCAGCGTTAATGCTCAATGGTACATGGCATCAAGCGGGTGTCATTAACATGGAACAAATGGATCCAGATCCATTTATGGCAATGTTAAATGAGCATGGTTTACCTTGGCATGTAATGGAATGCGATAGCAGCCCATTTACTCAATAATTTGATTTAAAGACGGAACATTACCATGCCACATTGGAGCAATAATCCTAATATTCCTAGCCCATGCTATGTATTAGAAGAAGCAAAATTAATTGATAACTTAAAGCTGATGGCACATGTGCAAGCGGCTACTGGTGTCGATATTATTTTGGCCTTAAAAGGCTTTTCAATGTGGTCATGTTTTGATTTAGTCAGCAAGTACTTACAAGGTGGTACCGCTAGCGCATTATGGGAAGCCAAACTGGCCAAACGATTAGGCAAACAAGTTCATGCCTTTTCTCCTGCTTTCAAAACTGCTGAAATGGACGCTATCGTCAACGAAGTGGACCATATATCCTTTAACAGTCTGGCCCAATATTTAATGCATAAGGATACCTGTGAACGTGGCAATGTGAGCATGGGTTTGCGGGTTAACCCTGAGCATCAAGAGGCTGAGACGCCACTGTATGATCCCTGTGCGCCAGGTTCGCGCTTAGGTATTACTGCTGATCAACTCCAACACCAAGACTTATCGGGAATTGAAGGCTTTCATATACATGGACTGTGTGAATGTGACTCTTATGCTACCGAGCGAATGCTCAATGCCATTGAACAACAATTTTCTGCCTATTTTCCCAAACTTAAATGGCTGAATTTAGGTGGCGGCCATTTAATGACCCAAGCGGATTATGATATTGATCATTTAATTAATGTGTTAAATCGCTTCAAAGCCAAATATCCACATTTACATGTGATTCTAGAGCCGGGTTCAGCTGTCGCTTGGCAAACCGGCCCCTTAATCGCCGAAGTGGTAGATATTGTTGAAAATAATGGCCCGATCGCGATTTTAGATATTTCGGTCACCGCACATATGCCAGATGTCCTCGAAATGCCTTACCGTCCGATGATCAAAGATGCCCAAGAAGCCAATGTACTAGCGTATACCTATCGTTTAGGAGGTAATTCTTGTCTGGCGGGTGATATGTTACCTGAATATAGTTTTGCTGAACCATTAGCAGTAGGCCAACGCATTGTGTTTGAAGATATGATGCATTATACGATGGTCAAAACAACGTTCTTTAATGGTGTACAGCATCCAGGTATTGGTATTTTGAGACAAAATGGCGAGTTTGAGTTGGTACGAGAATTCACCTATGATGACTTTTTAGCGAGACTGTCTTAAGTCATAGTGGCTGTTCGCTTAATTTAAAGATCCATAATGATTTCAATACTTTATTCGAGACTTAAGCTCCACTGATAAATAGCATTCTTTTTCAGTCCATAATGCTCTGCAACAATCCCAGCCGCTTTTTTAGGTGGTAAATGTGCTTGAAGCTGAATAAATAAGGATTGTGCCTCTAACGAAATTTCACTTGTCGATTTACTGGCAGGGCCTACCATCAACACAAACTCGCCTTTTTGATGCACCGGTGTCGCTTCTAACCAATCAATAATCTTCTGAGCGCTACCTGAAACAAACGTTTCAAACGTTTTAGTTAACTCTTTAGCCAATACTATGATTATCTCAGCATCTAGCTCTGTATCCATCACTTTCATAGTATCAAGCACTCGCCGTGGGGATTCATAAAAAATACTGGTGTAATAAGCATGGTTAAGTTCGCTTATCGCATGTTGTTTCGCTTGTTGTTTAACGGGTAAAAACCCACGAAACATAAATTGGTCGGTAGGTAATCCAGAAGCGGATAACGCGGTAATGGCTGCACATGGCCCTGGTAAAGCAATCACACTATGATCCGCTAATCGACACGCATGTACTAACCCATAACCAGGATCACTGATAAGAGGGGTACCCGCATCAGAAATTAACGCTATCGATTCACCCATTTCTAGTCGTTGGATCACTTTTGTTATCTGCGCTGATTCATTATGATCATGTAAAGCAAACGTTGGTTTATCAATATTGAAGTGTTGCAGCAATACACGACTATGTCGAGTATCCTCGCAGCCTATCGCGCTCACATCACGTAATACATCAAGTGCTCTTAATGTAATATCTTGTAAATTACCAATGGGTGTAGGAACAATATATAAACTACCAGGCTGAGACATAATGCGCGACTTATTAAAATACAGTATGATGCGTATTATACACAAATGTGTAACTTTCATTCACTTGCTTTCTATGGATTTCATTGTGACAAAAACGTTTAGCAAACGAAGTATTCAAAGCACTGTACTATTGGCATTAATTACGATGCTATGTAGTTGTGGGTCTACCACTTCCCCAACGACTAAGATGGTAGAAAAAAACACCCCCATGGCGCAGGTGATGCAATCCAATACGCTAGAAAACATCTTACAACTAGCCGATTTAGCAGAGCGTCAAAATAAGTTACAACAACGCAATCAATACCTGTTAAAAGGGGCATATTTAGCTGTGAATAATGGGCAATGTGCAGAAGCACATATACTCATAACATCTATATTTACTGAACTCACCGATGATAATCTTGCTAGGGCAAAACTATACCGAGTCATGTGTGCACACCCAAATGATGATTTATTAACACAATTATCATTACTGTCATCACCGACATCAGAAATAGCAATAGCAAAACAACAATGGCAATTAAAAGCAAACATATTTGAACGGCTATTTAATTATCCTAAAGCTATCGAAGCTCATATTAAAAGTCAGAATTACGATATCCAACATGTATGGCATTTAACTCAACAGCTGTCCAATACTGAATTAACGTTAACCGGAAACAAAGAAATTGATGGTTATTACCGTCTAGCAACATTGCTACGGGAACATGCGCTAGACCAATATGAACTTGCCAGTGTTTTAACACAGTATCAATTTGCTTATCCCAATCATCCTTTAGTTAATAATCTACCAGAAGAGATCATTGGCTTATTACAAATGGACACTCAAGCATTTCAACAGATCGCGGTGCTCTTGCCTTTGTCAGGCCGTTTATCTAATCAATCTCAGCAAATCAAGCAAGGCATTTTAGCAGCCTATTTAGCCGCTCAAAGTAATACTGAAAATACACCGACTAAACAAATTTCCATACAGTTTCTAGATACAAATGCATTAGATAATACCGCATTGCTGGCGAAGCTAACTGACATTGATGTCATTATCGGTCCACTCTTAAAACCTAAACTGACCTTTATCGCTCAGAATCTTCGTCCAGGGCAACAACTACTTGGTCTTAACCGAATTGATACATTATTAACCCAAAATACAGCGAATACCGAACCCAAAAATCTAAATTCAATCATAGAGGCCAATTCAGATATCGTGCCTGAGGTAGCAGATACTACGACAACATTTTTTGCATTAGCGCCGGAAGACGAGGCGATACAAATTGCTCAATTTATGTTTGCTCAACAATACCAGCAGCCGATCCTTATTCATGCACCGGACCGCACAGCGATTCGCATGGCTGAAGCTTTTTCTGAGACGTGGCAAGCGCTAAGCCAACAGTCAAATTTAATCACACTTTCCTTCAGTGATAATAAATCAATGCGCAAAGCTATTGGCGATGCACTTGGCGTACAACAAAGCCGTGATCGTATTACGACCTTAGAACGTTACTTAGGTAAAGAGATGTTCAGCGTGACGCGCAATAGAAAAGATATAGATGCTTTTGTCGTATTTGCTAATGCTGAACAAACTGAATTAATTAATCCGATGATTGAAGCGAGTATCAGTTCATTTTCAGATGAGTTCCAACCGGTATTCGCTAGCTCGCGCAGTTATAACCATCAATTGAATCAAAACTCATTACGTGATTTGCAAAATGTCATCTTTATCGATATGCCTTGGTTAATTAATTCAAAAGTTGCTCCTGAATTATTGTCACAGTATGAAACTGTGTTTATTGATGCTTCCGCAACCCAAAAACGTTTGTTTGCATTTGGATATGATGCATATAATTTGATCAGTAAAATAATGCCTATGCGACAAGTGAAAGGATTAACATTACCGGGATTAACGGGTAACTTAACGATTGATAACAATAATCAAGTGACACGTGTCTTACCCCGTGCCAAAATAACAACGAAACAAATTGAACAAATCAGCGGTGAATAATACCCAAAATGCGTATCATCGTGGTTTAGCGGTTGAGCAAAAGGTGAAAGCCTATTTGATAGCACAAGGTTTAGTTTTCAAAGACGAAAATTTTAGAGCTAAATGTGGTGAAATCGACCTGGTGATGAAAGATCAAGACACTTGGGTGTTTGTCGAAGTGAAATATCGTGCACGACCAACGCATGGAAGTGCAGCTGATATGTTAACGTCGTCTAAACGTGATAAATTAACTAAAACAATGTATGTGTATATGGCTAAGCATCAACTTAACCCTAGTATCATTGACCATCGCATTGATTTATTTGCTGTTGATGGTAATCGTGCTAGATGGCATAAACACGTATAAATATACAATTTTAACTTCAATTACATATCGGATTACTCATGATAGAAAACATCAAAGCAAACTTCACCGAAAGTATTCAAACTAAAATAGCTGCCAGTGAAGTTTTACCAGAAGCAATTGCAAATGCATCAATGATGATGGTTGAAGCATTGATCCGCGGCAACAAAATTTTAAGTTGTGGTAATGGTGGTTCAGCTGGCGATGCACAGCATTTTTCATCTGAGCTATTAAATCGATATGAACGTGACCGACCTAGCCTTCCAGCTATGGCGTTAACCACTGATAGCTCAACTATCACCTCCATTGCTAACGATTACAGCTATGATGAAGTCTTCTCCAAACAAGTTCGTGCACTGGGTCAACCAGGTGATATATTGTTAGCTATCTCAACAAGTGGTAACTCACGAAATGTCATTAATGCAATGGAAGCTGCATTATCACGTGATATGACTATTGTTGCTTTAACGGGTAAAGACGGTGGCGAAATGGCGGGTTTTTTAGGCCCCAATGATGTGGAAATTCGAGTCCCATCTAATCGAACTGCGCGTATTCAGGAGGTACATTTATTAGCGATTCATAATTTATGTGAATGTATCGATAATACCTTATTTCCCGATTCAAACGAGTAAGTATACGCAACGAACTATTCTATATTTCAACTGAGAGACCGAAAATGACTAATCTGTTACGCAAACCGATAATGAGTGTCAGTATTCTTTTAATATTGTCGGTGTTATCTGGATGTACGGCAATTGCTATTGGTACTGTCGCAACAATAAGTGCAACAGCCAGCCAAGACCCTCGTTCGATTGGTACTCAAATTGATGATACTAATGCTGTAGCCCGTATTTCATTAGCGTTATCACGTATAGAAGGGTTATCAGAAGTATCGAATATCCAAGTGGATGTTTTTAACCGTCAGCTATTACTAACGGGGACATTACAAGACAACGCATGGCAATCAAAAATTAATGATATCATCAACGACGATCCCTACTTGAGAAAAGCGCATAATCAAATCCGTACAGGAATAACATTAAGCACCTCAATGCAGGCCAAAGATATTCTCATTGCGAATACTATCCGGGCAAAATACATCACTAGTGATGAAATCGAATCAAGTCGTATTAATGTCGTTGTTTCTGGTGGGGAAGTGTTTCTAATGGGGTTAATTAATAATCAACAAGCCACAAGAGCCGTCGATATTGCGCGTAATATCAACAATGTCAAAAGTGTGATCAGAGTATTTGAAATTATTTAGTATTGTGCTTATTTAACAACAGTAAAGACAGGGCGTTTCCTGTCTTTTTTTGTTTTAGAAGGAGCATTATCTTTAGGCGTGTCCGATTTCACCTCTACAAGCTCTTTAGGAGCACTTTGCAGGGTTTCTACCTGATTATCTTCTTCAGGTATAGTGATGTCATCGGATTCCTCAGATATGGTATCAGGCGTAAATACCGTACCGGCACCATTCTCACGAGCGTATATAGCTAATACCGCACTACATGGTATATCGATATAGTGCGGTTGACCGCCAAAACGCGCTTGAAAACTCACTCCCTCTGGAGACATATGAAAATTCATACAAGCAGAAGGAGAAACATTCAGCACGATCTGACCATCGTTCACATATTGAAGAGGTACTCTGACATTATCCATTGTGGCATCTACGACTAGATGTGGCGTAAGTTCATTATCTACAATCCAATCAAAAAATGCTTTTAGCAAATAAGGTTGATTTGATGTCATCGTCAACTCACTCATGTCAGATATTCTTCTTATACTGTTGTATTACTATTTATAGTGGATTATGTATTTCACGTTCTTGGTCAGTTAATGACGCAACAAAAGAAGAACGTTCAAAGATGCGCTTCATATATGCTAATACTTCTTTACTCCCAGCACCTGTCAAAGTGATGTTTAACGCCGGTAAACGCCATAATAATGGTGCAAGATAGCAATCAACTAAGCTAAATTCTTCTGACATGAAATAAGGTGTTTCCGCAAAAATAGGTGCTAATGATAGTAACGTTTCACGTAAATTATTACGTAATGCTTCTGTATCACCTTCACCACGGAAAATTTGTGCGGCTAATGAATACCAATCCTGTTCAATACGGTGCATCATTAAGCGACTGTTACCACGAGCCACTGGATAAACGGGCATTAACGGTGGATGCGGGAAGCGCTCATCAAGGTATTCCATAATGATGTGAGACTTATATAAGTTAAGATCACGATCAACTAAGGTTGGGAGGGTACCGTAAGGATTTAACTCTAGCATTTCTTCTGGTAAGTTCGTTGGATCAACATAATTAATGTCGACGGTCACGCCTTTTTCAGCTAAGACAATGCGAACTTGATGACTATAGATATCAATCGTATCTGAAAACAAAGTCATGATAGAGCGTTTATTCGTGGCTACTGCCATTGATGTTTCTCCTATAAAATGACGCCGAGCGTACATTTATTTCAACCATTAAAAAAAGGGGCTATTGCCCCTTTTTCGGATTATACATGAATTTTCTACTTCTTCACGTCTCGCCAGTAATCTTTTTTCAATAAATAAGCAAAGACAAAGAATATTAGAATAAAGACTAAAACACCTTTACCGATCTTTTCAGATGATAAACGTGAAGGTTCGCCTGTATATTCTAGGTAATTAACTAAATCTAGAATCGCTTTATCATATTCATCTGGACTTAATTCGCCATTACCATCAGATTTAATTCCTACATACTGAGGTACCATTTCACCATCAATTAATGCGTCTTCATAAGCAATTCGAGGTGTACCTTGAAGTTCCTGTAATACGTGAGGCATACCTACGTTAGGGAATACTAAGTTGTTAACACCAAATGTTTTTGAATCGTCAACATAAAAAGTACGTAAGTAAGTATATAACCAGTCTGCACCACGAACACGCGCAACCAACGTTAAGTCAGGTGGTGGCGCACCGAACCAAGTTGCAGCTGCATCTTGGGGCATCGGCGTGGTGATGTAATCAGTGACTTTTTCACCAGTAAACTGCAAGTACTCTTGACCTAAATCAGCCGGTATACCTAAATCTTCAAACGTACGTGAGTAACGTTGATATTGCTGTTGGTGACAACCTAAGCAATAGTTCATGAAGATACGTGCACCATTTTGTAGTGATGCTTTGTCGGTTAAATCATAATCGGCTTTATCTAGCGGAACTGAAGAGCCCGCCGCTAACGCAACATTTGATAATAAGCTAGGCACCAATAGTGCGATCGCTAATAGTAATTTTTTCATTTAGTGATCCTCTCTGGTACTGGCTTAGTTTTCTCATTTTTACTATATATCCATAGTAACCCGAAGAAACCGAAATACATGACAGTTGCAATTTGAGAAGCAATGATTTTCCAATTTTCTTGAGGTGTACCACCTAAGTAACCAAGGAAAATAAACACAATTGCAAATACGATGAGGTTCCATTTATGTAACCCACAACGATATCTCCAAGAACGTACTGTACCACGGTCTAACCAAGGCATTGCAAATAATGCAGCAATCGCACCAAACATGGCTAATACACCAAATAATTTATCCGGTACCGCTTTGAGGATCGCGTAGAAAGGAGTGAAATACCATACTGGGAAAATATGCTCAGGCGTCTTTAACGGGTTAGCAATTTCAAAGTTAGGATGCTCAAGGAACTTACCCCCCATTTCTGGTGCAAAGAATAAGACATAAGCAAAGCCAGCAAGGAAAATACTAAAGGCAACTAAGTCTTTCAATACGATGTGTGGGAAGAAAGGCACGACATCGTTGGCAATATCATACTTGCTTGTATAATACTCATGGATCTCATAAGGCGTTTTATCTTCTTCAGCTAACGAGCCTTTCTTGTGTTTAATCGCAATGCCATCAGGGTTATTTGAACCGACTTCGTGTAATGCAATGATATGTAAGAACACTAAGATAACGATAACCAATGGAAGTGCAATCACGTGTAATGCAAAGAAGCGATTTAACGTCGCACCAGAGATAACATAATCACCCTGGATCCAAATAACTAAATCAGGACCAATAACTGGAATCGCACTGAATAACGAGACGATAACTTGCGCACCCCAATAGGACATTTGTCCCCATGGTAGTACATAGCCCATGAATGCTTCAGCCATCAATGCTAAGTAAATTAGCATACCAAATACCCATAACAACTCACGAGGCTTCTGGTAAGAACCATAAATCATACCGCGGAACATATGCATGTACACCACGATAAAGAACGCAGATGCACCGGTAGAGTGCATATAACGTATTAACCAACCGTAGTCGACCTCACGCATGATGTATTCAACAGACGCGAATGCTCGCTCAGCTGAAGGTTCGAAATTCATCGTTAACCAAATACCTGTAACAATCTGATTAACTAATACTATTGTTGCTAAAAATCCAAACACGTACCAAAAATTCATATTGACCGGTGCTGGATATTGAATCGCATGCATATTTGCTACGCGCATCATTGGGATGCGTTGTTCAATCCAATTTAATAAACCATTCATAATTATGTGCCCTTATGCATCTGAACCGATTAACACAGTGGTATCACTCAAAAATTGATGAGGTGGTACAACTAAGTTTAATGGTGCTGGTACGGCTTTGAACACGCGTCCAGCCATATCGAATTTTGAACCGTGACAAGGACAGAAAAACCCTTCTGGAACCCCTTCTGCATACTCAGAAAATGCACCATCGGTTAAATGCTGTGGTGAACAACCTAAATGAGTACAAATACCCACTAATACTAGGTATTCTTCTTTGATTGAACGATAACGATTTTTCGCATAGGCTGGTTGTTGTTCGTTTTCAGAGTTAGGATCGCGTAAATCACCTTCAACGCCCTCTAAGCTAGCTAAGAGTTCTGGAGTACGTCGCACGATCCAGACTGGTTTTGAACGCCACATGACACGAATCAACTGACCCGGTGCAATACCGCTAATGTCAACTTCAACATCCGCACCAGCAGCTTTCGCTTTGGCACTTGGGTTCCATGAAGCAACAAACGGAACTGCAGCACCCGCGGCACCGATACCACCAATGACGGACGTCGCGACCGTTAGGAACTTACGACGATTTGTGCTTTGGGGCTGTTCATTTGTAGCTGATTCATTTGCATCGTTTGATACATTACTCATCCACTTTTTCTCCAAAATTCGGCTGTTATCTACGCAAGCATAAAAGTTACAAGCGGTATTTATACAACCTAATATAATTTACTGCGCGAAATGGTAAAGAAAAGCCATAATAAAAACAAGTCTATAGTGGCATTTATATACTATTATTGCTTAAGACGTTCGTCTTTAATGGGTAATCACCTTTACAGTGGGCCTATGCAGCATCACCTTATAGATATTTATCTATTTTCTTATTAATTTAATACAATTTTTTGACATTGACTGGATATTAATCCAAAAAGCGATGTTTGTTAGATACAAAAATGCCGCTGAAAAGCGGCATTTGATATCGAACTGTAAAACGTAAAAATTAACGTTTTGAGAACTGTGGACGTTTACGTGCTTTATGTAAACCAACCTTCTTACGTTCAACTTTACGCGCATCACGCGTAACGAAGCCCGCTTGACGAAGTGAAGGACGTAAAGTCTCATCAAATTCCATAAGCGCACGAGTGATACCGTGACGAATCGCGCCAGCTTGACCAGAAATACCACCACCAGAAACGGTAACGTATAAGTCAAACTTCTCAGTCATTTCAACTAACTCTAATGGTTGACGAACAATCATTCGAGCTGTTTCACGACCAAAGAACACATCAATTGGACGCTTATTGATTACGATATTGCCTGTACCTGGACGTAAGAAAACACGAGCGGTAGAGCTTTTGCGACGACCTGTGCCGTAATATTGAGTATCTGCCATTGTCTCGCTCCTTAAATGTCTAGTACTTGAGGCTGTTGCGCCGCATGGTTATGCTCAGTACCCGCGTAAACTTTAAGTTTACGGAACATTGCACGACCTAGAGGGCCTTTTGGCAACATGCCTTTAACTGCTTTTTCTAAAACCATTTCAGGCTTCTTAGCAATTAATTTCTCAAATGTAGTATCTTTTAAGCCACCTGGGTAACCAGAGTGTGAATAATAGATTTTATCTTTCGCTTTGTTACCTGTTACTGCGATTTTTTCCGCATTAACGACAACAATATAATCACCAGTATCTACATGAGGAGTATACTCTGGCTTATGTTTACCACGTAAACGTAGCGCGATTTCAGCCGCTAAGCGACCTAATGTTTTGTCTGCAGCGTCAACTACATACCAGTCACGTTGAACTGTTTCTGGTTTTGCAACAAAAGTTTTCATTGTTAAATTCACCCGAATTTGAATCGTTACGAATGTCCTTACACCATGCAAGAACACGCTAAATCAATTTATTGACCCCTTCGAGCCTATTGATCCTTCCATCTTCCCACAGATGGGTGTAACTGGGCAGGCGCAAAATTATACGCGAAAATGCTTAAATGAAAAGCCCTTTATTAAGATTTATTTATGTTTCATCTTTACTTGAGACCAAAGTTCATCTAAGTCGTCTAAGGTTAAGTCAGATATTACTTGGTTGTTTTCAGTAATTAATGCTTCTACCTGCATGAATCGCCGTGTAAATTTCTGATTAGCAGCCATGAGTGCCGTTTCACTTTTTACGCCAGCATGACGCGCTAAATTAACCACCGCAAATAATAAGTCTCCGATTTCCTCTTCCACATGTACCTGATCACCGGAACGAATGGCCTCTTCAACTTCGGTTAATTCTTCTTTAATTTTTTCCACTACCGGAGGAATATCGGGCCAATCAAACCCCACCTGCGCGACTGTTTTTTGTATTTTATGCGCTTGCATCAGTGGCGTCATACCTTGTGGTATATTCGCTAATATCGATGTGGGTATCGGTAATCCTGCTTTTTCTGCTTGTTTAATTGCATTCCATTGTGCTTCAACTTGTTCCGACGTTAAATGTGATTGATCGGTAAAGACATGGGGATGACGTCGGATTAACTTTTCACACATGATTTGCGCTACTTCAGCAAAATCAAACCAACCTGATTCTTGCGCAATCTGAGCGTAAAACACCACCTGGAAAAGTAAATCTCCAAGCTCTTCTTTGATATGCTCAGGATCACCGTTATATATTGCATCTGCGACTTCATAGGTTTCTTCAATCGTATGCGGAATGATGCTTTGGAGTGTTTGTTTGATATCCCAAGGGCATCCAGTATTAGGATCTCTGAGTTGAGTCATAATTGCGACAAGCGCGTTGATAGGATCAGATTCGGTTAACTCGATATATTGCTGACGCTGTTCAGGTTTCATTCAATCAATTCATTTGTATGGCTTTGCCATAGTGTAACAACTCGTTTTGTGTATCGCGATTAAATTTAAACAGTCGACTCGAACTGGGTGTTAACTATGCTAATTTATGGACACTTAAAACAGAACGAATTTTATTTAATTTATTGACCACCTGTGACAATCGGTTAACGTCTTTCACTTCAATTTTCAAATCAATTTGACAGGTGTTTTGCGCAGTATCACTCGATGAGTTCACACCTAACACTGGGATCTTATCATTCCCTAACACTGTCGTGATGTCCTTCAATATACCGGTTCTATCATAACATTTGAGGCGTAATTCAGCCGCGAACCCCATATCAAGATCACTTGCCCAATTTACATCAATCTCACGTTCTGGGTGCATAGACAGTAGATGTGCTAGCTGATCACAATCACGCTTATGGACACTCACTCCTCGACCTTGAGTGATATAACCTAAGATCGGCTCACCCGCAATTGGCTGACAACAGTTGGCCAATTGACTCATTAGATGTCCAACGCCTTCCACTTCAATCGTGTTGTTGGTGTTTTGCTTACGGCGTTTGGGTTTAGCTTTTGCGTTGATTTCCTCAGCCGTAATTTCTGGTTCTGGGCGGAGTAACTGCTGCAGGTAATGCACCAGCGACATAACACGGATATCCCCCGCGCCAACAGCAGCAATTAAATCATCAGCCGATTTCATGTTGAATTTTTCGACAGCTTTACCGACATCTTTGAGGTGCAATTGTAATTTATTTAGCTCTCTCTCAATGATGTCTTTACCCGCAATCAGATGCTGATCTTTGTCGAGTTTTTTAAAATATGTATGAATCTTAGCGCGCGCTCTTGATGAATGCACATACCCTAAGCCAGGGTGCATCCAATCCCGCGATGGATTCATTTGTTTACCGGTTAAAATTTCAACTTGGTCGCCACTTTGTAATTGGTATGTAAACGGCACAATACGACCATCCGCTTTTGCCCCTATACAGCGGTGCCCGACATTCGAATGAATATAATACGCAAAATCCAATGGCGTAGAGCCCACCGGCAGATCAATGACATCGCCTGTTGGAGTAAAGACATACACGCGATCATCAAATACTTGCGACCGGAACTCCTCCACTAAATCGCCAGATTCAGCCACTTCTTCCTGCCATGCCAAAATTTTACGTAACCAATTGATCCGTTCTTCTGCTGCAGATAATTTACCTGAGTGGTCTTCTTTATATTTCCAATGCGCAGCGACCCCAAGTTCAGCATCGTCATGCATTTTTTGGGTGCGGATCTGGATCTCAATAGTGCGCCCTTCTGGACCTTTTATCACTGTATGGATGGACTGGTAACCATTGGGTTTTGGCGTGGCAATATAATCATCAAACTCATTGGGAATATGCTGATAATTAGCATGAACTTCCCCTAATACTGCATAGCAATCTTGTAAGGTGTTCGCAATAATTCGTACCGCACGGATATCGAACAACTGCTCAAAGCTCAGGTGTTTCTTTTGCATTTTTTTGTAAATGCTATAAATGTGTTTGGGCCGGCCAAACACTTGCGCAGCGACATTATGTTCATGCAGTGTATGGGATAAGCTCGCCACAAACTCATCGATATAATCTTGGCGATCGGCACGTTTTTCATCAAGCCAGCGAGCAATTTCCATATAGCGTTTCGGGTGTAGATAACGAAACGCAAGATCTTCTAATTCCCATTTAAGTTGACCTATCCCTAAGCGATTGGCTAAAGGAGCGTAAATCGCTGAACACTCTCGTGCAACAAGAACCCGAGTCTCTTCATCAGCTTCTTTGACCTGTTGTAATGTACAAATCCGTTCCGCCATTTTGATCACAACCGCGCGCACATCAGCCACCATGGCGATAAGCATCTTACGAATATTATCAACTTGCTGTTCGTCTTGTTGGTGTTTGGCGTGAAGTGTTTTAATCGCTTCCATTTGACGTACACCCTCAATCAAATCAGCAATCGCGATACCAAACTCATCTTCAATTTCGGTTTTATTTAATACATGAGTTTCACAGTATGGAAATACGAGCGCTGCTTGAAGAGTTTCATCGTCCATATTCAGTTCATGGAGGATCTCAACCATTTCTTGCCCGACAAGTAACTTTTCAGGGGTATCAGACACCGAAGTGAGTTTTGCTCTAGTCTCTTCGGATATTGCTAATCCCGCTAACCATTTAACAAAACTGGGGCGCTGGGGATGTTGTACTGTTCTAATCGTAACCACACCGGATCCTTTTGGTTTAACCGATTAACGGGTAAATACACTGACTAACTCAGTATGCGTTGTGCCTGCAAACATGTCAAAAAATTGCGTATGCTGACACGCAAAACCAGCATCTAATAATAATTGGATGTCATGTACCCATGATTGTGGGTTACAAGAAACATACACAATTCGTTCAAATTGCTGTAAATCAACCTGTGCTAAAATCGCTTTTGCTCCTTCACGGGAAGGATCAAGTAATAGCTTATTACATTTAGCGGCTTTTATCGCATGCATCGCCTCTGACGTCGTTAAATCGGCATGCAAAAACGTCACATTATCCACGCCAGATGCAACTGCTCCTTGGTTTGCTTGCTGAACCATTGCCTCTACCCCTTCAATACCAAGGACATACTCCGTCTGTTTCGCGATAGGTACTGAAAAGTTACCTGAGCCGCAAAATAAATCCACCACTCGATCATCTGGTGCGAGAGCGAGTAAATCGATACTGGTGTAGATCATCGCCTGATTCAAGGATGCATTGACTTGAATAAAATCATCCAGTCCTACCGGGTATTGACATTCATCTATACTCGTTAACCATAAATCAGGCTGTGCTAGCGAGACATTCATGGCGTCATTGTCATCGGCCCAATGCAGTGTCAGCCATTTAGCGTCATCGTTATGTGGCAACGATGGCACACCTTTAGGTACCCCCTTAACTGTCACCGCAATCAACACTTCATGTGCTTGTGAAAAAGCCTGTAATGCCGCTAATGCCTGTTTGGATAAGGGCTGTTGGGTATTAAACGCGACCACAATCTGATCGCGCGACTCGAGTAAGGTAATATGCCCGACATGAATTAACCAATGCCACTGGGCTGATGATGTATGGATAGCATTTAGTACCGGCTGTAATGCGCCTTCCAACACCTCACATTGCGGGATCGACATGACAGTTTTTGCTGAAGTTTGCCTAAACCCAACTTTAATCGCCTGTTTATCACGCGCATCAATCGCTAGACGCGCTTTTCTTCGGTATTGAGGTGCTGATAAAACTGGGGCTCGCCAAGGTAATTCAATAGCCCCTATATGCTGATGGACGTATTCATCCAATGCCGTTTGTTTTAACGCCAGTAAGGCACTTGGCTCAACAAAAGATAACTGACAACCACCGCATGTCGGCATAGCGAGTTGAGTCGGTAATACCTTATTATCGCGTTGCGCTCCCACGGCGAATGGACAAGGAGCCGCAATACGCTGTGCATGTGAGGTAATTACTGAGATGACACTGCCTAACCACACTTGTTTTTTTTGTGCAGTAATTTGCACTATCACCGTTTCACCAGGTAACGCACCTGAGACAATGACTACCGGAGAATGTGACTTACAAATCCCCTGACCATTTAATGTGAATCCAGATATTTCAAGAGTCACTACGGGAAGTTGACGCTTGGCCTTGGATGATGCTTTATGTTGCGGTTTAAAAAACTGAGCCATGAGCTGTTCCTGTCTCTAAATGTGTGATTCTAAAATCACGGTGGCCACCGCATATTCTTTTTCATCAGAAATGGACACATGGCTGTGTGTCACACCTAACTCACTAGCAATGTGAGCAAAGCCATCTGTATATTGTAATAACGGCTGGCCTTTATCCGTATGAGTGACAGATAGATGTTGCCAACCGACACCATGCCCAATCCCCGTACCTAACGCTTTGACGGCGGCTTCTTTAACCGCAAAGCGTTTTGCTAAAAATCGAGCCGGGTGAGCATGCTGAAGATACATATCAAACTCATTGGGTGTCAGCACTTTTTGGGCTAAACGATCACGCTTCACGCTCGTATCTTCCATCTCCTCAAAACGTGATATCTGGACAATATCAGTACCTAAACCAATGATGGGCATATTAGCGCCCTAACTCGATGAGTCCTTGGATCCGAGCTTCTTGCATTAATGCTCGCATGTCACTCACCGCTTTACCTAAGCCATCAAACATCGCACGCGCCATAATGGCATGGCCAATGTTTAATTCGACAATTTCAGGGATGGCTGCAATTGGCTTAACGTTATGATAATGCAGGCCATGTCCCGCATTGACCTGTAAACCACGTTGATGAGCAAATTGAATACCGGCTTTCAACTTTGCCAACTCTTGGGTTTGTTGCTTAATAGAGGTTGCATCAGCGTATTGTCCTGTATGGATCTCGATATACGGGACATCACAGGCCACCGCCGCATCAATTTGTTCGGGTTCAGCATCAATAAATAATGAAACTAAGATCCCTTGTTCGGCAAGTTGCCCACAAGCATCTTGCATACGACTAAGATTACCGGCGACATTTAATCCACCCTCGGTGGTCAATTCAGCACGTTTTTCCGGCACTAAACAGCAAAATGCGGGTTGCGTCTTTTTCGCAATCGCTAGCATTTCATCCGTGACTGCCATTTCCAAATTCATGCGCGTGTTAATTGTTCGAGCTAAGATTTCCACATCACGATCATTAATATGACGACGATCTTCACGTAGATGCACCGTAATGCCATCAGCCCCAGCGCGTTCTGCGATATCAGCCGCATGGACAGGATCAGGGTAACTAGTGCCACGCGCATTACGCAGTGTCGCTACATGATCAATATTCACACCGAGTAACACTTCTTTGTCTAATATCATCGTCGTCTCACTTATAACTCATTTAATATATAGGGTAATTATCGCTTAATCGTTATTTTGATACAAATAATTCACGACTTTTTAAGGGTTTATCACCTAGTAATGGTTGAAATGCTTGGCGCGTGATCCACTTAGCGGTACGCAAACTCTCAGGGTGCCATCTCTGCGCCAATGCATCATTGATCCATTGGCCCTTAACAGAAGTGAGATGAGGATACCATTGTTTCAAAAATAGTCCTTGATCACTTATAAACACATAATCCATATCGTCTTCAATGGCGGTTTGGGTACGAACTTCACAACTTAAATCCGGTAAATAACCTAATTCTGCTAATAAATTTAGTTCAAAACAGCGCAGCTGGGCCTCTTGGTGAGGCTGGAGTGTGCTATTAAATTTTTGGGAAGTGTGGAGTTGCTTGAGCGTCTCATAGTAATCATTCACAATATCAGGACATGGAATATTACTCGGTAATACACGATTAATCAGCTCATTGAGGTACATGCCACAAAACAGCGACGTGTGTTGCAAAGGAATACTCTTATCTGTGTTTTCAGCATTTTTCACGGATTTTAACTCGCTTTTGCCGGTTAATTCACATGCGATTGGTTGAAAAGGCTGCAGGACACTTTTACGATCAGATTTAGCACTGCGCATCCCGCGAGCCACACAACGAATCTTGCCGGCTTCAAGACTTAAGATATCCACCAAAAAGCTGCTTTCTTGGTAAGCACGTCGATGCAGTACAAATCCTGTAATAAACGTGCTGGCTCCGCCTATCATGTTAATTGACTCCAACGATAACGCAATTGTAATAGCATGTTCATGAGTTATGCTCGTTTGACGCGGACCACGTTCATCTGTTCCATCTCAATACCCGCCACTTCACGTACGCTGGGATAGTAAGTCAAATTCACATTGGCACCGACTAGTGGTTTGTAACGCTTTTTACGTTTAAAGACAAAAGGCACATCAATGCTTTCTAGCATCAACGTATGTACGACCCACTCATCGGTCTCTCTTTGAACATGTGAACACACTTTCATGTCGGTAGAATGTGTGAGCGCTCGGTGACGTTTGAGCATGTTGTCGAGTTGTTTATCCGGTTTAGCCATAAGCGGGCCCAAATTTAACCACCATGCATTGCACCGATTGTTGTCCACGAAATTCGTTAATATTCAATTTATACGCCACATGGACACGCTTGACATTAAGATCCGGCCACGTATTCACATCAATATTAAAAGCGATGGCATCGACGGTAACCTGATCAAGTTTTAAGACCATCTTCAAATGCTTTTGCCCTACCACACGCTGACTCACTAGTTCAAAGATATTATCAAAAATGGGCTCTTCAAACCCTTGTCCCCAGGGGCCGGCTTGCACTAATGTGTGGGCAAAATCTAACGTCATATTGCGCGATGAAAGTTGACCATCACTGAGTATTTGCGCTTCATTAGGCACTTGTGCCATGTATTTAGCTAAGACCGAATGAAATGCGGTAGTAAATTCATCAATGTACTGAACATTAATGGATAAGCCTGCAGCCATAGCATGCCCGCCAAATTTTTTTATAATATGGGGATGACGAGTATTAATTTCATCAAATACATCCCGAATATGGACACCAGGTATCGAACGTGCGGAGCCTTTAAGCTCGTGATCGTCTTGTTGAGCAAACACAACAGTAGGTCGATAATGTTGCTCTTTGATGCGACCCGCTAAAATACCTATCACCCCTTGGTGAAAATCAGCATCATATAACACTAAACCATCAGGCAAGGTGGCGTCATCCAGTTGAATACTCGCCAGTGCTGCCTCTGCTTGCTCACGCATTTGACCTTCAATCTCACGGCGCTGACGATTTAACGAATCCAGCGTGTGTGCCATACCTCGCGCAGTATCGTAATCATCAGCTAATAAGCATTCAATACCTTGAGCCATATCCTCTAAACGACCCGCAGCATTTAAGCGCGGCCCTAAGATAAACCCTAAATCCGTGGCGGTGACTTTATCAGGTGCTTTACTCGCGACATCCAATAAGGCTCGGATGCCAGGACGACAACGACCGGCTCGAATACGTTGGACGCCTTGATAGACGAAAATTCGGTTATTTTTGTCCAGCTTGACGACGTCAGCCACAGTTCCTAACGCCACAATATCTAAATACTGAGCCAAGTTTGGTGCACGCGCAGGATCAGGAAACCAACCCACACTTAATAAATGAGTTTTAAATGCGCTTAATACATAAAAGGCGACACCGACACCGGCTAAATGCTTTGAGCCAAACTCACAATAATGCTGATTGGGATTGACGATGGCATCTGCGTTAGGTAACGATTCACCCGGTAAGTGATGATCGGTGATGATGACTTTAAGCCCATGAGCTTTAGCATGCGCCACACCGGCATGACAGGCAATGCCATTATCAACGGTTAATAAGATATCCGGTGCATATTGTTCAATCGCGACATCGACGATTTCTGGAGATAACCCGTATCCAAAATCAAACCGATTGGGTACTAAATACTGGACACTGTTAAAACCTAAATCTCGTAATGCAAGCATACATAATGCTGTGCTAGTCGCGCCATCGGCATCAAAATCACCTATGATGACGATTTTTTGTTGGGATTGTAACCCAGTAAATAAAAGCTCAACCGCGGCTTGAATACCGTTAAGTTGATTAAAATGCAGTAAATCTTTAGCTCCTGTTGCCAGCTCATCAAGACTCTCGATACCACGATGTAAAAAAATCGCAGATAAAATGTCTTCATAAGGACCACCAAAAGCCAAACGACGATCCTTAATAGGCACCATTGCCGCTCGCTGTACAACAGCTAAGTCAGAAACAGGCTGATGCTCTTTAGTAAATGCAGTATCAATCAATGGTTAGCTACCTAAACGTTGCTTCAATACAGTTAATAACGCGGCGGCGGGTTGATAGCCTCCGATCAGAGACCCATCAGAAAGAACCATATTCGGAGTCCCTGTCACACCAATCGCACGGCCTGCATTATAGTGAGCCGCCACTTCGTTATCACATGATGCGCTAGACACATTATCCCCACCTTTTGCTTGGTCCATAGCAGCTTGTTGATCAGTAGCACACCAAATTGATTGCATTTGTTGAGCAACATTTCCTGCTAAACCTTCACGCGGATATGCTAAATAACGAATCGAAATCCCTGCATCGAGATAATCTTGCATTTCACGATGTAACTTTCGGCAATAACCACAAGTAGTATCGGTAAATACATCCACTATAAATTTTTCATTTGGTGCTTTATAGACAATCCCACTATTACGGATCTTAGCTACTTGTTCTAGACGCACACTATTCATTGCCACATCAGTCTCGTTAAGCATGCCTTTGTCGAGATTAAAAATGACCGCATTGATGAAGAACTGACCATCTTTGGATAAATAGAAAATACCACGGTCTGTTGTCACTTGATAAAGTGCATCAACGGGAGATTGCGCAACATGCTGAATGGCTAAACGGGTGTTGGATTGAAATTTTTCAATGATATCATCGCTCAATACGATAGATGGTGTCACTTGACCAGTGACAGTTGGCGTTTCTGTAGACTCCTGAGCACAAGCATTCATGCTGAGTAATATTATAAATAGTGAGATAAGCTTAGAAGGTAATAACAGCTTTTTCATTTTATGGTTCCGTATAATTGACTAATGAGTGGCGAATAGACCGCATTGATAGGTTATTGTATTCACCTTTCGTATAAAAATCTGAAATAATTTATCCGCGTGGATGATGCGATTCTATAATATGCGTTAAACGTTCACTGGCTACATGAGTATATATTTGTGTAGTAGAAAGATCACTATGACCTAATAAGAGCTGCACTACTCGCAAATCTGCACCGTGATTGAGTAAATGTGTCGCAAACGCATGACGCAAGGTATGCGGAGATAAGTGCACTTGGATCCCAGCCACCATAGCATAGTGTTTTATACGGTGCCAAAACGTTTGTCGAGTCATCTGGGTCCCGCGGGTACTAGGAAATACAACATCACTGCTATGTTTCAATAATTCATGGCGACCTTGTTGCAAAAATAACGACAACGCTTCTATTGCCGGTTCGCCTAATGGCACCAGACGTTCTTTGTTACCTTTACCTATGACCCGCACCACCCCTTGAAGCAACGACATTTGGTCAAGTCGTAACCCGACTAACTCTGTCACTCGTAGACCCGTGGCATATAATACTTCCAGCATTGCTTTATCACGTTGACCCACAGCAAGTTCAGTATCAGGTGCGGCCAGTAACGATTCAACTTGCGCCTCGGTTAAACTATCAGGTAACGATACTGCGACTTTCGGCGGTTTAATATGACGTAACGGATCGTCATCACGGATTTTTTCTGACAAACAATATTTAATAAATGTTTTTAATGATGATAACGCTCTAGCAGTACTGCGCGCTGACACATTATTGGCTTGGCGATGACTCAAATACGCACGAATATCTGTATCGGTAATATCCACTAATGAAAACGCAGCGTCTTGTTGCGTCAAAAACCGGCAAAGTTGGCGTAAATCAGTTTGATAAGCAGATAAGGTATTATCTGATAGCCCTTTTTCTAAATACAGGACTTCTAGAAAAGCATCGAGTACCTGCGCATTATGAGCCGATAAAAGTCCTGTCATTTTCGATATTGCTTGATTAATGCGTACGCAGCTTGAATATCTTGAGCTTTACTTTTGGCCAATTCCATGGCTTGTTCAGGTAACCCTTTCGCCATCAACTTGTCGGGATGATGTTCATTCATCGACTTTTTATAAGCGCGTTTAAGGGTCTTTTCATCTGCAGTTGGCGCCACGTTGAGTATACGATAAGCATCGGCAAGGCGCTGTTCGTTGGTATATTGAGGTTGCTGTGAATGACCTTTGTGTTGGGAGTATTGTGAAGAATGTTGACGCGCTTGCTCTTGCCATTGCTTGGCGTATTCTTGTGCCCTTGCACGTGCTTCTTCTCGCGTTTTAAATACGGCTTCTTGGCGTTGACGAAAACGCAGTTCAGCCTCAAAACGGCGAATCAATCGTTCTAAATCTTTGTGAGTAAATCCAAGTTCAAGAGAAATTTTATCCAATACTTCGACTTCTTTAACCGACAATTCTCCATCGGCAAAAGATGACTCTATTAGCATTTCTAAAAACGCTTGAAGAATGATTTTTTGATCATGTAAATCGTGTTTTAAATCTTTCAGAATATTATGTAAGGGAAAATCCGCCTCTTTACCTTCGCGAAAAGCTTGTTGCGCTTTTTTGCGATCTTCGGTGTCCAGATTCATATCATCCATCAAACGCATAGCGACGTTGATTTCAGATTGAGTCACTGTTCCGTCAGCTTTGGCGATATGTCCTAAACAAGCAAATAATGCGTGGAAAAAAATAGTACTATTTTGCAACCGTTCATTATTTGCAAAAAAACGTCGGAATCCTCCTGAACCAGAGAAGTCATTACTCATGCCCTTGTCAAATAAATGACCTGCTATTAACCCCAGCAATGCGCCTGGTATTTTCAATAACAAAAAACCAAACAATACACCGAGTATTTTTCCCGTATAGTTCATGTTTCATCCATTGTTGTTGCATTCAAAAGAAGCATCATAACTGGCGTAAGATTGGCATTAAAGAAAAAAACATAAAAAAGTCAGTTAAATAGTTATTTTTCTCAGTTAAACATGGAAATTTAGCCATAAAGCTTTAAAATTACCGACACTTTATCTTATGTTGTCTAATGCGTTCATGAAATTTGTTGTGACATTTATATATGCAGGTCTTTTGACGATGCTATTTGGGCTGAATAATGCATTAGCGCAAACTGCGTCTCCTACTGCTATTTCCGCACTACAATGTATTAATCCAGCGCTTATCACACCAGTACCTCGTGTATTATCCACAGATTCAAATGCCATTATGGTGAGTGCCGATAGCGCGAAGATCTTATTAAATCAACGTGCGCAATTTACTGGGAATGTCAACATTGAGAGTCCTGCAGGACAAATTTTTGCGGATTCTGCCACCATCACTGACAACGGCAATGGTGTCGTTGCCGTGGGACAGGTAGGCTTTATCAATGACCAACTAGAAGTGACCAGTGAGTCTATTTCATTAAACAGCAACACGAATTCATTTATCATAGACAATGCGCGCTATCAGCTGGCTAACATTAATGGTAATGGACTCTCTGAAACAATATCTGTTAGTGCACAAGGTGGTTTGTCATTAGACACTGTGAGTTTTACCACCTGCCCACTCTCTCAACAAGACTGGGCTATCAAAGCATCAGAGATTAATATTGGCCAATCAGGTACCTTAGGCCAGGCATTTAACACACGCTTTTATGTTGCCGGTGTGCCAGTCTTATACCTACCATATTTTGCTTTCCCGGTGACGTCACAGCGTCAATCAGGTCTATTATTCCCAGAAATCACCTCATCAAGCACCAATGGTATCGATATTTCTCAGCCATTTTATTGGAATATTGCTCCCAATTACGACGCGACTATCACCCCGCGAATATTAACTAACCGAGGGATCCAACTTAATACCCAGTTTCGTTACCTAACAGAACAACAACAAGGGACCGTCACACTCGAATACTTAGCTTCTGATGACGAGTTTATGACTAATGACCCACGTTATTTTTTTCGTTTACAACACCAAGGGCAGTTGACGGATAACCTGGAATGGTTCATCGATTTTAATGACATTAGCGACGATAATTACATAGTCGATTTTGGTTCTGATTTTTATAACCGTGCAGATACTTATGTAAACCGAACTGTAGGGTGGATTTATCACAGTAAAAACTTGTCATTACGAACGACGTTTCAAGACTTTGATGTGATGGGCGAAAATACCAATAATTATCGTGCCCTGCCTCATATCTCAGTCGATTATAGTCATGCTGTGAATGACCATTGGTTTTTAGATGTCCACTCTGAATTCAGTTACTTTGATAATCAAAATCCTAATTTACCGACAGCAACACGTGCTCACATTGCACCAACATTACGTTATTCTCAAATTTCAGCAGCAACCGAAGTCAGTGCAGACTTCACTTGGTTGTCCACCCATTATCAACAAAGTAACGTTCTTCAATCTAATTTATCCGAAAGTGTCAATCGAAATATTGGACAAGCCCGCCTATACGCAGCTGCCTTTTTTGAGCGTCCACAGTCATTAACCAAAACAAAAGGAATATTGACATTATCTCCGCAAATCCAATATTTATACACCAGTTATGCTGAACAAGATGATATTGGGCTCTATGACTCTGCACGTTTATTAAATAATGTTAATGGGCTGTTCCGAGGCCAAGCTTTCAGTGGGCTTGATCGTATCAGCGATAATAATCAATTAACTATTGGTTTAACTGCACGTATTTTAGATGCCCGAAGTCAACAACGTGGTGCCATGAGTATTGGTCAAATTTTTTATTTTGATAACTCGAAACTACTTAATAACACGATTGATGATCAACGTTCAGCACTCGCAGCAGAGTTTGATTTTCGCTTATCCCAACGCTGGTTTGCTCATTCACAATTACAACTAAGCACCAATGCCGATAAAGTAGAACGAAGCAGTGTGGCGCTGGAATACCGAAAAGACGCTCAAAGTCTGATACAATTATCACACAGATTT
>Ga0233438_10000224_pt1 | contig 79255 bp, 77 predicted proteins | sample SI_123_September_FD_182720 | JGI IMG/M metagenome (GOLD analysis project Ga0233438, IMG submission 182720) | Seawater microbial communities from Saanich Inlet, British Columbia, Canada - SI_123_September2016_10_MG | ecosystem: Environmental > Aquatic > Marine > Inlet | place: Canada: British... | reverse complement strand
TGACACCATAACCGTCGGGGCCAATGTGTGTTTGTCAGACGGATTTGAGGCCCAAGGAACGATCCATCTGGCCGGTGCGAAAATCACCGGGCAGCTGAACTGTGCGGGCGGCAAATTTTTGGCAAAACCCGTGGCACTTACCTGTAACGCCTTGTCTACCGGAAGCAGTGTTTCGTTGCTGCTTGGATTTGAGGCCCAAGGAGAAGTTAATCTGGCCGGTGCGAAGATTGGCGGGCAGCTGGCCTGTACGGGTGGCCAGTTTTGGGCCGAACCTACGGCGCTGACATGTTATGCAATCACAGTCGGGGTCGATGCGGTTTTGTCAAACGGATTCGAGGCGCGCGGCGCGGTCAAGTTAGTCCGAGCAGAGATTGCTGGGAATTTGGATATGTCCGGCGCCAAGCTCGCCAACGGGCTAATTGCCTCTGGAACACGAGTGCGGGACGGTTTTTTCTGGCGGGGTGTACAGGGAGACGGGATCACAGTTGAATTGATCGACGCCCAGGTTGGCACGCTTCATGATCAGCCGGGGTCTTGGGATCCTGTGAAGGAACTGCACCTGTCCTCCTTTCGCTACGACCGCATTGAAAGCAACATGGATGTGCAAGAGCGCTTGAGCTGGCTGGCCAAACATGACGCCACTGTCAGCCGCTTCACCCCGGCGCCCTATGTACAGCTGGCCAATGTCTTGCGCCGACAGGGAATGATTTCTGTGGTCAACAGAGTGATGATTAAGCGCGAAGATCTTCAACGCGATGCAGATATGAAACAGGCCGTGGACGGAAATGAATGGTACGGATTATTTGCGCTGGTCTTGTTACCCCGACCTCTCTTGAGCCTGCCTTTCAAATGGATGTTCGGATATGGTCACCAGCCCGTGCGGGTCTTGCCCTGGATCGCCATAATCTGGCTCGTCACCGTCTGGTTTGCCGAGCAAACCCACCGCCGCGGGCAATTCGCACCGACCTCCGCTGTCGTACTCAACTCGCCAGAATGGCTGCGCAGCTTCCCAAGCACCCCCCTCCCCGCCGACTCGCCGCTCTGGCGGGCGCAATTGGATGCTTGGGTCAAGACCGAACCCGGGCGCGACTATGAAAGCTTTAGCGCCGGGCTCTATGCGCTGGATCTGTTTATCCCGCTGGATGCTCTCGGGCAGGAGAAAAATTGGGCCCCCTCAGCATCGCGCGGCACATGGGGGAAATGGGGTCATCGGCTGCGCTGGCTGGTTCAAATGGCCGGCTGGGTGATTACGGCCATGGGCGCGGCGGTGGTTACCGGGTTGATCGGTCGGCGGGATTGACCTTTGCTGCGCTTCGCGTCATGGGAGGGCCATGCTGAAAATCCAAGACATCACCTATGCCGTCGATGGCCGCCGCTTGTTTGAGGGCGCCAGTGCGACCATTCCCACCGGCCATAAAGTGGGCTTTGTCGGCCCCAATGGCACCGGAAAAACCACACTTTTTCGCATTATCCGCGGAGAATTGGCCCTGGAAAGCGGCTCTATTGAACTGCCGCGTCGGGCCAAGATTGGCGGCGTGGCGCAAGAGGCCCCGGCCAATGACCTGTCGCTGCTCGATACGGTCTTGGCCGCAGATGTCGAGCGGGCGGCGCTTTTGGCCGATACCAGCGAAGATCCCAACAGAATAGCCGAGGTGCAAACCCGTCTGACCGATATTGATGCCTGGTCCGCCGAAGGGCGCGCCTCTGCCATTCTCAAAGGATTGGGCTTTGATGAAGCTGCGCAAAAACGCCCCTGCTCTGATTTTTCGGGCGGTTGGCGTATGCGGGTGGCCCTGGCGGCGGTTTTGTTTTCCGCGCCAGATCTTTTGCTGCTGGATGAGCCGACCAACTATCTCGATCTTGAGGGCACCATCTGGCTCGAGGCCTTTCTGGCGCGCTATCCGCATACTGTGGTGGTGATCAGCCACGACCGCGACCTGCTCAATCGCGCGGTGGGCGGGATCTTGCATCTCGAGAACAAGCAATTGACCTTCTACCAAGGCAATTATGATACATTTGCCAAAACCCGCGCCGCGAAACGCGCCGTGCAAGCGGCTGCCGCGAAAAAGCAATCGGCGCAGCGCGAGCATTTGCAAAGTTTTGTCGATCGCTTCAAAGCCAAGGCTTCCAAAGCCAAACAAGCGCAATCGCGCGTGAAAGCGCTCGAGCGGATGGAGCTTATCACGCCGCCTGAGGAAGTGGCAAAGCGGGTCTTCACCTTCCCGCAGCCCGAAGAGCTTTCGCCGCCAATTGTTGCCATTGAGAATGGAGCCGTGGGCTATGGCGGCCCAGATATTCTGTCTCAGCTGGAGCTGCGGATTGATCAAGACGATCGTATCGCGCTTCTGGGCAAGAATGGTGAAGGGAAATCCACCCTTTCGAAACTGATCTCCGGTCGGCTCAAGACCTCTGCTGGGCGGTTAGTAACCCACAATAAATTGCGCATTGGCTATTTCGCACAGCATCAGGTCGATGAGCTGAATTTGGACGAAACACCGCTGCAACATCTGCAATCGGAACGCCCCGATCACAGCCCGGCCCGCCTGCGCGCCATGCTCTCAGGCTTTGGCCTGGGGCCCGATCAGGTCGATACCGTGGTTGCGCGTTTGTCAGGTGGGCAAAAGGCGCGCCTGTCGCTCTTACTGGCCACATTGGATGCGCCGCATATGCTGATTTTGGATGAGCCAACAAACCACCTCGATATCGAAAGCCGCGAGGCATTGGTGCAAGCGCTGACAACATATTCTGGCGCGGTGATCTTGGTCAGCCATGACATGCATCTTCTATCGCTCGTCGCCGACCGATTGTGGTTGGTCTCAAGCGGGCGGGTCACACCTTTTGACCAAGATCTTTCCGCCTATCGCGATTTTCTTCTTGGCGGCGCGGCGCCTAAGAAATCCTCTGAAAAGCCAAAAGTCAAAAAGCCCGGACGCGAGCATCGGATTGCGGCGCGCAGCGAGCTAAAGCGCGCGGAGGAGCGTATCGAGAAAATCACTGTGATGCATGAAAAACTACAAGAAAAGCTTGCAGATCCAAAGCTCTATGAAGATCACAATGCCACCGACCTTGCGGTTTGGCAAAAAAAGTTTCATGAAGTTGAAACGGCCCTATTGCGGGCCGAAAAGCTATGGCTGAGCGCCAGTGAAACTGTAGAGAAATTAGACAATGGTTAACATGATTGAGACCCTGCCGCTGATTTGGGCCTTTGCGACCTTATTCGTCGTGATGGATCCCATCGGTTTGGCACCGATATTCGTCGCCCTGACCCAAGGGATCGAACCCACAAAGCGCAAGGCCATTGCGCTGCGCGCCTGTGTGATCGCCTTTGTTATTCTGGCGCTCTTTGGCTTTTTTGGCGACGCGGTATTGGGCTTTGCAGGCATCTCTATGCCAGCCTTTCAAATCGCCGGGGGAGCCCTATTGTTCTTAACCGCAATGGAAATGCTATTTGAGCTGCGCGCCAAGCGGCGCAGCACCAAAGGAGATGAGCTGGACGATGATGACCGCGATCCATCAGTCTTTCCCCTGGCCACGCCCTTGATTGCCGGGCCCGGAGCGATTGCGTCGATCATTTTGTTGACCAATGAGGCACAGGGCAATCTTTTGCAGCAAATAAGTGTGATTGTTGTGATGGGCGCGGTGGTCCTGACGACCTTTATCCTCTTCATGCTCGCAGGATTTATGGAGCGCGCCTTGGGACAAACAGGAATTTTGGTGGTCAGCCGGGTCTTGGGCATGCTATTGGCAGCGCTGGCTGTGCAATTTATCTTAAACGGATTGCTGGGCTTTAGCGCGACCTTTGGCTAACGCGGCCCGCGCACGCGCGATCTGGAGGCGGACATGAGCGGCGATTCACTTGCAAGTCTTGGATATTTAGCCCTGCTGCTGGTGGCTTTGGGCGGCGCATATTTGGCGAGCCACCGCCAATCGGTCGGCAAATCGCTGCAAATGGCTCTTGTCTGGGGGATGATTTTCCTGGGCTGCATGGCCGTTTATGGGCTCTGGGGCGATATCAGTCGGGATTATGGCCGCAACAGCTTGCCCATCACCCAGCAGGACGGCGCCATTGCCCTGCCCCGTGCGCCCGATGGGCATTACTATGTGACAGCTGAGGTGAATGGTGCTGCAATTGATTTTCTGGTCGATACCGGGGCCAGTGATATCGTCTTATCGCGCGCAGATGCCGCCCGCATTGGGTTTGATTTAGAGAAACTGGCGTTTTTGGGGAGTGCGCGCACGGCAAATGGCGTTGTGCCCATCGCCTATAGCCGCCTCAAAACCATCCAGCTTGGTCCCTATTTGGACCAAGGAATTTCGATCGCAATCAATGGCGGAGAGATGGAAAAGAGCCTGTTGGGTATGAGCTACCTGGGGCTTTTCGGGCGCATTGAAATTGCCCAGGATCAACTAATCCTGCGCCGCTGAACCAGCTTAATCAGAGATATCTTGGCCGGCCGCTAGCCCGTGCTGGCGGCTTTTTCCGCCTGAAGTTCCCAATTGCCTTGGGCTTGGCTCCAATATTTCGCCGCAATCCCTGCCTCTGTTAGGGACCTCCATTGTGACCGCGCCGTTTGCATGTGCAGCCCATTGTCATCTTGAAACAGGATACACACGCGCTTGCTGGCTAAGACCTCATCGGCGGTAACGGCGCTGCCACCGACACAAATCAAACAGTCGTGCTGTGCCTTATGCCCCTCCAGCGCCAGCAATACAGGTTGATCGGCCTCCTGGGCTGCGCCGGCGAGCCCATGGGGCAGGAACTCTTCAGCAGGGCCTTTCCACAGTGCATCGTCGAGCTGACGAATCTCTGCCTCCTCGCGGCCACGGATCAACACCCGCCAGCCATTGGCGAGACATTTGCCCAAAAGTGGGCGCAGGGCCTGATCGACCCTCTGGCGCGTGAGATGGTAAAAGTAGACCTCACTCACCCGGCGCGCCCTCGCCCTTATTCTCGTAATGATCCGCAATCAAACGGTTCAGGGCCCGCACACCCCATCCGGTCGCGCCTTTGGGCGCATAGGCACTTTCTGAGGCAATAGAGGCGACGCCAGCGATATCCAGATGCGCCCAAGGCATGTCGTCTTTCACAAACCGCTGCAAAAACTGCGCAGCTGTGATTGACCCGGCTGCCCGCGTGCCGACATTTTTCATATCAGCAATGCGCGACTTGAGCATTTTGTCATAGGCCGGTGCCAAAGGCATACGCCAAGCGCCTTCGCCTTCGGCCTTCGCCGCAGTGATAAAGTCCTGAGATAATTTGTCATTATTGGAAAATACACCGGCCATTTCATGGCCCAAACCGATGATGATCGCGCCGGTCAATGTTGCCAGGTTGATCATGCCGCTGGGCGCAAAACGTTCTTGCGTGTACCAAAGAATATCGGCCAGAACCAAACGCCCTTCAGCATCCGTATTGATGACTTCGACCGTGTCGCCTTTCATGGATGTGATCACATCGCCGGGGCGCACAGCATTGCCAGAAGGCATATTCTCCACCAGCCCCACAATGCCGACCACATTGGCCTTAGCCCCGCGCTGCGCCAAGGCTTTCATCACCCCTGCAACAACGCCTGCGCCGCCCATATCCATAGTCATATCTTCCATGCCGCCCGCCGGCTTCAAGGAGATGCCGCCGGTGTCAAAGACAACCCCCTTGCCGACCAGGGCAAATGGCACCTCGTCGCCGCCACCGTTCCAGTGCATGACCACGACCTTGGAGGGGCTGTCAGATCCCTGGCCCACGCACAACAGAGTGCGCATACCAAGTTTTTCCAGCTCCGCTTCCTCCAACACGTCCACCTTAATCCCCAAATCGCTTAAAGCTGCAAGCTGCTCGGCAAAATGGCTCGTTGTCAGCACATTGGCCGGCGCATTGGTCAGGTCACGGGTGAAAAACACCCCTTCCAACACCGCCAATTTTGCCTCAATCTCAGCCTTCTGTTCCAACGCATCGGCCCCCATCACCTCCACATCAAAGGGCGTTGGTGTCGCATCGCTTTTTTGGTCCAAATAGTCATAATTGCGCAGCGCCATGCCTTCGATTAAATCGCTGATCCGCTTGAACTTGCTGAACGCGATAACGAAGCGCTCCGTGACGCTGGCCTTGGCGAGCGCCACGCCGCAGTTGCGGGCCTCAGCTTGGGTGGGATTGCGGTTGATTTTAGCCACGCTCACCGCACAGGCCATCAAGCCAGTCGGATAAGACAGCGTCATAACTTTTCCGCCGCCTAAGTCTTGAAACGCTTTGGACTCTAAAAATCGTGCCAAGGCGCCCTTGGTTGCCTTATTGATCCGCCGCCCCACAACATCCATGCGGCCGTCTTCTTGAACCAAAAGCACGATTTGCCCCTCATAGTCCTGCAAGCGATCTAATTCCAACTCAGAGATGGTAAACTTTGGCAGCGGTGTCATGGGCGTTCCTTTAAAAAAATTATGGGCGAAGCCTAGCCTGTCGCATTGATTTTGACCAGATTCATGTTTCTGTTCTGTGCAATTTCCTTTAGCAGTAAACACAAGATCACTGCGGGGGCCATATGGGGCGGATCAACACATATATTCTAAAGCAATTGCTCACAATGTTTGGGTTTTTTGCATTGGTATTGGTGTTGATTTATTGGATCAACCGCGCGGTGCGCTTATTTGATCGGCTGATTGCCGATGGCCAATCGGCATTGGTCTTTTTGGAGTTCACCTCCCTCACCCTGCCTTGGATGATATTTGCAATCGCCCCAATCGCCGGATTTGCTGCGGTGATCTATGTGGTCCATCGCCTAATGACAGACCGCGAATTGGTGGTGATGCAGACTGCGGGTCTGTCGGTGGCGCAGATTGCCAAGCCCGTCTGGGGCTTTGCGGTGAGCCTTGCGGTCTTAACCCTCGTGCTCAGCAGCATCCTGGTGCCGATTAGCCAAGCGCAGCTGCATCAAAGGCAGATGGAAGTTGCTGAAAACCTCACCGCAAGGCTGTTGACCGAGGGCAAGTTCCTAACACCGAGTGACACCATTACCTTTTACCTACGCCATATCACCGCAGAAGGTCAGCTCGAAGGCGTTTTCCTCAATGATGCCTCCAGCCCCGGCAAAAATATTACATATTCAGCGGCCAAAGCCTTTTTGGTGCGTTCGGAGGTTGGGCCGCGCTTGGTGTTGATTGACGGTGTGATTCAGAACCTCGATCTGAGCAGCGAAAAACTCGCGGTCACCCAGTTTAATGATTTCGTCGTAAATATTGGTCAAATCGTCAGCCCAGGCGGCACAGCCCCCAAGGGCGCAGAGCATTTCACCAGCCTGGAGCTGATCCAAAAGCTGATGAGCGCGCCAGATATGGCGCAAAGCGCCCGCTTTGACATGCTCTTTACGCTGCATCAGCGATTGGCAGGACCGTTATTGTCAATATGCCTGGTGCTGATTGGTTTTGCGGTGATGGTCACGGCCCGTTACAGCCGCTTTGGCCACTGGCGTCCGATTTTGATGGCGGTTATATATCTGATTTTGATAAAATTTATTGAGGGTCTTTGTTTAGACTACAGCCGCCAAAATCACGCGGCGCTTTGGGTTTTATACCTGCCCTCTGTGTTTGGCGCGGTGCTGTCTTACAGCATCATCTTCAAATCCGATCAAATATGGGTCTCGCAAAAGGTGCCGGGCGTATGATTTTGCATTTGTATTTCGCCCGCCGCTTTGCCCTGGCCTTTACCTATGTTTTGGGTGGGTTCTTGGTATTGGTCATCTTATTGGATTTCATAGAACAATTGCGCCGATTTCGCGGAATGGAGATCACGCTGAGCCAAAAAGCGCATTTGGTGGCGCTCAATGTGCCGGCCACGCTTTACCAAATGCTCCCATTGGTCACAGTGCTTTGCTCGATCATGTTGTTTTTGAACCTGGCGCGCAGCAGTGAATTGGTGGTGACGCGGGCCGCTGGGCGTTCTGCCTTGCGCGCCCTATATGGTCCGATCCTCACATCATTGCTGATCGGGCTTATTGCAATCGCCATAATCAACCCAATCGTCGCCGGTACACAGAAAAAATATGAGCAGCTGTTGTCGAGTTTTTTTTCATCACGGGTCAGCGCCGTCTCTGTTTCAAGCACCGGGCTTTGGTTGCGCCAGGGCGACGAGCAGGCGCAAACGGTCATACATGCCAAACGCAGCAATTTGGATGGCACGCGCTTGTTTGACGTGGCGCTTTACGAGTTTGACCTGAGCGGCAAGGCCACCCGTCGCATTGCAGCCACAACGGCGACTTTAGGAGATGGGTATTGGAATCTTATCAATGCGAAAGAATGGCAACTGGGACTTAGGGGCAATCCAGAGGCGGAGGCAGATACGAAAAGACAGTATAAAATTCCCACCGAATTGACCAAAGACCATATTCAGGACAGCTTTGGCAGCCCATCTTCAATACCGATCTGGCAATTGCCCGCCTTCATCAACCAGCTGGAAAAAGCTGGCTTTTCCGCCAGGCGTCATCGGGTTTGGTTTCATATGGAGATGGCACTGCCCTTATTTCTCACCTCGATCGTTATGATCGGTGCTGGGTTTACGATGCGACACGGCCGGCAAAGTCGGACGGGTCTACGCGTGCTTATGACCTTGCTGTTTGGCTTTGGCCTGTATTTTCTACGCAATTTCGCCCAAATCCTCGGTGAAAATGGCCAATTGCCAGAAATTTGGGCGGCCTGGATTCCGCCCATTGCCGCCATTGGCTTGTCCTTGGCGTTTCTTTTGCACACAGAGGACGGCTAGATGAGATGGTTTCTTCTTACAGTCCTGTGGTCGATGGGCGCGCAGGCACTTTGGGCACAGGACGCGGCCCATTTGGTTGCCGACCGTATTGACATTTCACCCGATGGCGCCCTGCGTGCCAGCGGGTCCGTGACTGTCTGGCATGACGGCGTTCAGATCAGCGCTCGGACCATCACCTATGAGAGCCGCGAAGGGCGCTTGTCGCTATCCGGTCCCATCAGGCTGCATGACGGCAGCGGAACAGTTATATTGGCCGATCAAGCCGATCTGTCCTCCGATCTCTCAGAGGGGATCATCACCAGCGCCCGGATCATCTTAAGCCAGCAAGTGCAAATTGCCGCGGCACAGATTTCCCGCGTGAATGCAACCTATAGTCAAGCGTCGCATGTCTCTGCCACCTCTTGTTTTATCTGCGCCGGTCAGACGCCACTTTGGCAAATCCGTGCCAAGCGGATCGTACATGACAGCGCAGAAAAGCAAATTTATTTTGATCAGGCACAATTGCGGGTGATGGATGTGCCCGTATTTTTCTTTCCCTATTTGCGGCTGCCCGACCCCAGCTTAAAGCGTGCCACCGGGTTTTTGGTTCCAGAGCTGACCACCTCGACGACTTTAGGGACCGCAATTCGCGTGCCTTATTTCATTGAAATTGGCGATCATCGCGACCTCACTCTTTCGCCAATGGTCTCTTCGCGCACCAAGACCCTGGGCCTGAGATATCGCCAAGCCTTTCATACGGGGAGCATCGCGCTTGAGGGCGCCTATTCGCGCGACACGCTTCTTGCGGGCCAGGATCGCGGCTATCTCTTCGGCACGGCCAATTTTGACTTAAACACGGGCTATGCATTCAGCGGACAGGTGCAAAGCACCAGTGATCCGGCCTATTTGTTTGAATATGACGTCAAAGAAATTGACAGGTTGGAAAACAAAGTCACCCTTGTGCGCACCCAAAAAAGCCGCAACATAGAGCTGCGATTTTCCAATTATCATTCCTTGCGTGACAGCGAGAGCAATGCCACCCAACCCACTTTGGTCACCGAAGCCATCGCGCAAAATCGAATATATCCCAATGGTTTAGGCGGTGTTTTTGATCTAGAAGCCAGCCTATTGACCAGCTACCGCTCCTCCACATCGCCGGTTGACGGGCCAGATAGCGGCGATGAGGTTGACGGCTATGACACGCTGCGCCTGTCATCGCTGGCCAAATATCACCGCGACTGGGTGCTGCCCGAGGGGGTCGTTGTAGATCTCGCCACGGAGCTGGAAGCATCTCATTACCTTGTGCGCCAGCACCAAGATATCGCGCCTTTCATCACTCGGATCACCAGCGGCGGCGCACTTGGCCTGCGCTGGCCCCTCGCCCGGAGGTTTTCCGGGGGGGCCGTGCAGCGGCTCGAACCGCGCATCCAATTGGCGGGGGTGATCTCAGATGCGGATCCTATTCCCAATCAGGACAGCACGCAGGTCGAATTTGACGAGGGCAATCTGTTCCGCTTCAATCGCGCACCGGGATTCGATTTGATTGAAACGGGTCTTCGCCTGAATATCGGGCTTGCGGGCGGCATTGAGTATCCAAATCAAACCAAGATTGGCTGGGAGATTGGCCGAATCTATCGAACAGATAGCACCAACAATTTCACCAAGACCTCAGGTCTCAGCGGCCATGTCAGCGATTGGCTGCTCGCCGCTCAAGTCCAAACCTCCCTTGGTATGGAGTTGGTCGCGCGCAGCTTGCTGGAAGATTTCGGTCGGCTCAAAAAATCTGAAATCCGCGCCAGCTGGCACACGGGCAAACATCAACTGGACGCCACCTATGTTGGCTTAACCGCCGATGAGGCGGAAAATCGCCAGGTGGCGTTAAGCTCGCTTGCATTGAAGTGGAACTATCGATTTTTGCCCGATTGGCTCTCGACGTCAGAATTTCAATTTGACACCTCAGTTGGTGAGGCGTCCAAATTCGAATTCGGGTTAGAATATGCAAATGAATGCGTTATCGTGGATTTTTCAGCTTCGCGTCGCTTTGCAACATCCACCACGTTGACAGATAAAACTGAATTTGGTCTGAGTGTAGAACTGGCTGGATTTTCTACTGGCGTCAGGAACATAAAGAAAAGCCGTCACTGCGGCGCATCATAAACGAGGTTTGAAATGATCAAGATCACCCGGCGCATCGGTCTAGCAGCTCTTGTTTTGATCGGCTCGCTCCAAAGCGCCGCTCAGGCGCAAGGGCTGTTTGATCCGGTGATTTCCGTAAACAGGGCCGCCATCACAGCCTATGAGTTAGAACAACGCGAGCGGTTTTTGGAAATTTTGCAGCGCTCCTCTGGTATGGCCCAGCAGGCGCGCGACAGTTTGATTGAAGATCGTTTGAAAATGGCCGCCGCTGATCGGGCTGGAATTAAGCTGGGCGGCGCAGAGCTGCTGAGCGCCATGGATGATTTTGCGGCCAATGCCAATCTCGAGCTGGAACAATTGCTCGAAACTCTGGCGCAAAGCGGCGTTGATGAGCAAACTTACCGCGATTTCATCATGGTTGGGGTGACCTGGCGCGAACTTATTCGTGCCCGCTTTGCAGCCCGCAGCGCACCGAGTGAAGCAGAAATTGACCGCGCGCTTGCCTCTGCCGGGGCTCAGGGCGGGGTCAAAGTGCTCTTGACTGAGATTGTGTTACCAGCTGGCTCTGCCGAGGAGCTGAACAACGCACGTCAAACTGCGGAACGCTTGGGGCGCATCAGCTCAACCGCCGATTTTTCCGAACAAGCCCGCCGTCTGTCGGTTGCGCAATCGCGCGTGAATGGTGGTCGGCTGGAATGGGCCAATCTGAGCGACCTGCCCGATGGTCTGCGGCCTATTATTTCCGGTTTGCGCCCAGGTCAGATCACCACCCCGCTTGAGGTGCAAAATGCCATCGTCTTGTTTCAACTGCGTGATGTGGCCGAGACCACAGCGCAATCGCCAGAGATTTCCGCCATTGAATACGCGCATTTAAAGGGACCGGCGGATGCTGTGAAAGCGGCCACGCAGATGGCCGATACCTGTGATGATTTTTACGGCGCGGCCAAAGACGATCCCTCGCTCTCCTTGACAATTCGGTCTGAAAGCCCCGATCAAATGTCCCAAGCCCTATCCCTGCGGCTGATGGGGTTGGATAAGAATGAAATTGATGAGATGCCGGCAGCAGCAGCGGCCGGAGATCACGCCGAAATTGTCATGCTCTGCGCGCGGGTCTATGCAGCGCTAGAAGATGTCTCGCGGGGCCAAGTTGCAGATAACCTGCGCTCTGCACGTATCTCAAGCCTGGCCGACGGCTTTCTCGCCGAGCTGCGCGCCAGCGCAGATATCGTCTATCATTAACGCCCAACTGCGGTGATGGTTTAACAAAGTTTCAAATCCAGAAGACTTGGCTCCTGGCGCTTTGAAATTTGATTTTTGGTACAGGTGCTTTGGTGATGACAGATACGACCACACGCGCGCCCCTTGCCGTCACCTGCGGCGATCCCGCTGGTATTGGGCTTGAAATATTTAGAACCGCGCAGAAAGAGATTGGCACCAAGATCCCTATGGTCCTTTTTGCCGATCAGCGGCATTTGCCGCGAGACGTTCCGATCACGCTGTTTCAGCCCAATACGGCACCGCCGCCTGCAGATCACATATGGCTGCATCACATAGATTTCGCCCAACCCGCGCATCCTGGCCGCCCAGATCCGCGCAATGCGGCCGGGGTCATTGCGGCCATTGAACAGGCGGTGCGGCTCACCCAGGCCGGACAGATGGCCGGTCTGTGCACTGCGCCCATTCATAAGGCGATTTTGCAAGACGGAGCCGGGTTTCAGTTTCCCGGGCATACGGAATTTCTGGCGCATCTGTGCGATGTTGAGCAGGTTGTGATGATGCTGACTTGCCCGGCGCTTTCGGTCGTGCCGCTCACCATTCATATCCCGATCAGCGATGTGCCTCAGGCGATCACCAAAGAGATGTTTCACAGCACCGCTCACATCCTGCATGAGGCCCTGCGCCATGATTTTGGCATTGCAGAGCCGCGCATCAGCGTCGCCGGGCTCAATCCACATGCCAGCGAAGGCGGTAAGATTGGCCGGGAGGATATTGACCAAATCACCCCCTGGGTGGCAGAGCTGCAAAACGCTGGGCTGGCCATCACCGGACCCCATTCCGCAGATACGCTGTTTCACGCAAAGGCGCGCGCCGGCTATGACGCGGCTCTGTGCATGTATCATGATCAAGCCTTGATCCCGATTAAAACCTTGGATTTTTCCGGCGGCGTGAATGTCACCTTGGGGCTGCCCATCGTGCGGACCTCGCCCGACCATGGCACCGCCTTTGATATTGCCGGTAAAGGCCTTGCGGATGCCTCTTCAATGGTTCAAGCGATAAGCTGTGCAGATCGCATGATAAGGGCGCGCCAGAATGCAAATTGACGATCTTCCGCCACTGCGCGACGTGATTGCCTCCCATGGATTGGACGCAAAAAAATCTTTGGGGCAAAACTTTCTACTGGATCTCAACCTGACATCAAAAATTGCCAGGCTGGCCGGAGATATCAGTGGTCATGATGTTTTAGAAGTGGGGCCCGGACCGGGCGGGTTGACGCGCGGGCTTTTGGCCGCTGGCGCGCGCCGGGTCGTGGCCTTAGAGAAAGATCCGCGCTGCATGGCGGCTCTGGCGCAAATTGCTGCGACCTATCCGGGCCGTTTGGATGTGTTCAACGCCGATGCATTGGATTTTGACATCCGCGGCCAGCTCACCGGACCGGTTCGTGTGGTGGCCAACCTGCCCTATAACGTGGGCACCGAACTTTTGGTTCGCTGGCTGACACCGAAAGACTGGCCACCATTTTGGAGCAGTTTGACTTTAATGTTTCAAAAAGAGGTGGCTGAGCGAATTATCGCAAAGCCAGGCACAAAGGCCTATGGGCGGCTTGGTATTTTGGCCCAATGGAAGAGCAACCCCTCTGTGGTCATGGAACTGCCGCCGGAAGCCTTTACCCCGCCACCGAAAGTCCATTCGGCCGTTGTGCATCTCGAAGCTTTGGCAGAGCCGAGATTTCCAGCGCCAGCGGGGCTTTTATCGTCCACCGTGGCTATGGCGTTCAATCAACGCCGCAAGATGCTCCGTTCGAGCCTGAAGTCTGCCGCTCCGGATATTGAAACCGCACTGCGAGATGCGGGACTGGAGCCCACCGCGCGGGCCGAAGAAATATCTCTTGAAGGATTCTGCGCCTTGGCGCGCAGGTTGGCGAAATAACTGTAAAAAATACCTGATCAAACACCGGCAGAGGAGTCAGACCTCTGCATAATTTTGCCACCCCGCCACTCCATTTGCCCGGTGGCAACACCGGGCTGCGCGCGCAGGGCTGAGACCTGTTGAGCCGAAAGAGGCCTGAATTATTCTTCTGAAACAGGTGCAGGCGTGGCGGCTGCATCAGCCTCCGGTGCCGGCTCACTGACCGGTTTGGCGGGCCGACGGCGCGGGCGCGGTTTGGCAGGCTCGGCAGTTTTGCTCGGCTCAATCGGGGGAGTTTGCGCCAAATCGGCCGGGTTCAAAGGTGCCAAATCCGGCTGCGGTGCATCTGAAAAATCAGCCACGTCCAAGGCAGAGGGCAACTTGGCAGCTTCATCATCGCCGCGATTGCGTCGCGGTTCCGCGCGATCGCTGCGTTCACCCCGTTCCTGATCCCGCTGAGCTTGTTTCTCACGATTCTCGCGATCTTGCTGGTCCCGGCGTGCCTCGATTTCTCGCTGGGCATCTGCCAAGAGCCGCATGTAATGTTCTGCGTGCTGCTGGAAGTTTTCAGCTGCCACACGGTCACCTGACAATTGCGCATCGCGGGTGAGCAATTGGTATTTTTCAATAATTTGCTGCGGCGTGCCACGCACTTTGCCTTCGGGCCCTGAACTATCGAACACGCGGTTCATGATGTTCGCGCCGGAGCGATTGTGATTATTACGATTATTCTTCGAGCGAGGGCGCGTTTTTGAAGATCTCATGTTTTGAAAAAGCCTATTTGGCGACGGACCGATTAAGTAATCACTGCAATTGGTCATGATTGGGTTTCATGTCGTACATGCCTGCGCATGGTCTCGACGCTCGTTACAAAACATGTTTGGCCCAAATCAGCAAGCAAAAAATCTCTATTTGTTCCGATTATTCCATTTTTTCCGCCCGAGCCCGGCAGGAAACAACCCGCGGTCTATGGTCCAAATCTTCCAAAATGGCGATGTCGCCATAGCCTTCTTTGCGCAGGATCTCGGCCACCGCGGCCCCTTGGTCATAGCCTATTTCAAACAGCAACCGGCCCTGAGGCGCTAAAAACCCATGCGCTTGATGGGCAATCGTCTCGTAATGGCTCAACCCATCTATATTGTCAGTCAGGGCAGATATCGGCTCGTGATGCACTTCCGGTGATAGGCCTTTCAGTGCAGCCGGGTGAATATAGGGCGGATTGGAGACAATAAGATCAAATTGCTCGGCGGGAAGCTCCCGACACCAGTCAGATCGGCAAAACCGCAGGCGATCGGTTAAGCGCAAATTTTCAGCGTTGCGGCGCGCCACCTCAAGCGCCTGTGCCGATTGATCCACGGCCAATCCGCGCGCCGATGAATTTTCAGCCAAGAGCGACAGAATGATACAGCCCGACCCTGTCCCAAGATCCAGGACATTTTCAAACGGGGCCGATAGCGCGCGCGCCACCAGATCTTCGGTTTCCGGTCGCGGATCCAAAACATCGGGGGTGACGATAAAACGATGTTCGTAGAAGTCGCGGTAGCCCAAAATATGCGACATCGGCACACGCGCCACCCGAGACCTCAAAGCAGCCTCTAGCTTGGCAGATTGTTCGGCATTCAGCACGTCTTCGAGCCGCATAGAGACTTGCAGCGGGTCTAAACCCACCACAAAAGCCAATAAAATGCGCGCCTCGCGTCGAAACTCCTCAATACCGGCGCCCGAAAGCCTTTGCCCGGCATGGGTCAAGGCCGTCTGGAAACTTTGGCTCATCCGTTCATTTCCGCCAGCAAGGCCGCTTGCGCCTCTGAGGTCAACGCATCAATGATTTCGTCCAAATCACCCTGTAAGATTTGCTCAAGCCGGTAGAGCGTGAGACCGATGCGATGATCGGTCATCCGACCCTGTGGGAAATTATAGGTACGGATCCGTTCTGAGCGATCGCCAGATCCCACTTGTGATTTGCGGTTGGCAGAGCGCTCCCCATCCACCCGCTCGCGTTCCAGATCATAAAGCCGGGTTTTGAGCACCTGCATGGCAATTTCACGGTTACGATGCTGTGATTTTTCTGCGCTGACCACAATCAATCCGGTGGGCAAATGGGTGATGCGCACCGCAGAATCGGTGGTGTTCACATGCTGACCCCCGGCCCCGCTGGCGCGCATGGTATCAATGCGAATGTCGTTTGGATCAATGTGGATATCCACATCCTCCGCCTCAGGCAATACCGCCACTGTGGCCGCTGAGGTGTGAACGCGCCCGCCACTTTCTGTGCTGGGCACGCGCTGCACCCGATGCACGCCGCTTTCATACTTCAGCTTGGCAAAAACCCCTTCGCCCTTGATATGGGCGACAAACTCTTTCACACCGCCCAGCTCTGTGGCTTGATGTTCAATAACATCAAAGCCCCAGCCTTTGGCCTCAACATAGCGCTGATACATGCGGATCAAATCGGCGGCAAAAAGCGCAGCTTCATCACCGCCTGTTCCAGGACGAATTTCCAAAATCGCCGGACGCGCATCGGCCTCATCCTTCGGCAAGAGCGTCAGCTGCAAATCATGCTCGGCCTTGGGCAATGCGGCGCGGAGCACGGGCAGCTCTTCTGCCGCCAGCTCGCGCATATCTGGATCATCCATCATCATTTCCGCATCAGATATATCGCGCAGCAAAGTCTGATAGGCCCGCACTTCTTCGACCACTGGCCGTAAATCAGAATATTCCTTGGCCAATTTGGCAATATCGCCGGCACCTTCTCCCATTTGAGCTTCGATGAACTCAAACCTTTGGATGATTTGCTGTAATGTCTCTTCTGCTATCATGCCTTCAGCTCGCCTATGTCGCCTGCGGCGTCAAGAGGGACCGGGGCTTTGCAGGCGATTTTAACGGGCAATCCAGGCCTCAATCCGTTTTTTATTGCTGCCCCAGTCAAATCCACCGAAACTAGAGTGACCACGCAGATGCGTGCCATTCTCATCGCGCCACAGCTCGACAATGTCTTTAAAACCCCAGACGCGGGATCGCAGGAGCACTTTGAGCCGAGGTTCCAACGTCAGGATCTCGTGGCGCGGATTGGCCAAAATGCGGCTTTTGATCTGCGCAAAATCGAGATCATCACGGCGTAAATACAAACCGCTGAGATGCGTTTGTACTCTTTTTCCGGGCGCCATAGGCCCGCCCGGCCAGTCGGAATGCACAATCGGCCAGAAGCGCGCCACAACTTGCAAGCCGGCAAAAAGCGCCAGCGCCACCACCAGAATTTTTATCAAAAGTTAGCCCCTCAACGATAAGCAACACCGGGCAGGATGCTCAAGATCTCAAACATCAAATTCGCCGCCGTTAGGGCCGTATTGCCCGAAGTGTCATACATAGGGCTCACTTCAACCATATCAAACCCAACGATATTCAATCCGCGGAGAGCGCGGATCAGTTCCATAGCCTGCGGCGTGGTCAGCCCGCCAATCTCTGGCGTGCCGGTGCCCGGGGCATAGGCCGGATCGAGGCTGTCGATATCATAGGTCAGATAACAGGGGTGATCTCCGATGGCTTGGCGAATCTCCTGGCCCAGGGGGGTCAGAGATTTGTGCCAAATTTCTGGCGCCGTGATCATATTGAAGCCCCAATCGGCGGCCTCAGAAAAATCTTCAGCCGTATAGCCGGTGCCGCGCAAGCCGATTTGATAGACCAACTCCGGCACAAGCAGCCCTTCCTCAAAAGCGCGGCGGAATACCGTCCCATGGGTTTCCCGCTCTCCAAACATCTCATCGTTCACATCCGCATGCGCGTCCACATGCACCAAGGCCACAGGCCCGTGCTTTTTGGCAATCGAACGCAGGATCGGCAGGGTTAAAGAATGATCCCCGCCCAGCGTGGCCGGCACCACAGGGTAGTCGTGCAAACCGTCGTAGGTCCGCTCAATAATGCTCAAACTCTCAGCCAGGCTAAAGGTATTGATTGCAACATCGCCCATATCTGCCACTTGCAGGCTGTCAAAAGGTGCCGCGCCTGTCTGTAAATTATACGGCCGGATCATCGCGCTTTCTTGGCGAATTTGCTTGGGGCCAAACCGCGTACCGGACCGCCAAGAGGTGCCAATATCCATAGGGATGCCCAGCACAACAACATCCAATCCCTCTGGGCTTTGTGCTTGCGGCAGGCGCATAAAGGTTTGCGGCCCGGCAAAACGGGCCAAATCATTACCGGAAATTGGTTGGTTGGGCATGCGCATATCCTTTGTCTTTGCCCAGAGTTTGCGGGGGATGCCGCGCTGTGGCAATGCAAAACTTAGCCACCAAGCTTGAAGGCTGGGGAAATTTAGGGATCAAAGGCGCCCCATGGGCGGCGAAACGGATACAGAGCTCTGCATGAGCCAGCCGCCACACCATAAGGTTTTGCCCAGTGGCAAGACCGGGCTGCGCCGTCTCATCTTATGTTGACCTGCCGTTTTGCAGCGGCCTTTGCAACTGTTCTAGGACACAAGCCCATAGACAGGTTTGAAAGGGCTTACGCGCGGCCTGCGCGCAGGTTCCAACAGTAAAGGCACATCAACTCCATACCCACATGCGCCCCCGCAATCGCCGTGGCGCCGGTGGTGTCAAAGGGTGGTGAGACTTCGACCACATCGCCACCTTTCATGTTGATCCCGCGCAAGCCGCGCAAAATAGCAGCGGCCTGCGCCGACGACAGACCACCCCACACCGGCGTGCCCGTGCCCGGTGCGAAAGCCGGGTCAAGGCAATCAATATCAAAGGTCAGATAGGTTGGGTGATCGCCAACAATCTGTTTAATCTGCGCCACAGTGGCCGCCCAGCCCTGCTCATGCACGCGCGGCGCATCAATGACATGCACCCCGGCGTCGTAATCATTCTGGGTGCGAATGCCGATTTGAACCGAGCGTTTCACATCCACAATCCCCTCTTTCACAGCCTTATAAAACATCGTGCCGTGATCCACTCGAGCCGGATCATCATCTGGCCAAGTGTCGGAATGGGCATCAAACTGGATCAAAGCCAGGGGACCAAATTTTTCCGCATAGGCCCGCAGAATTGGAAAGGTGATGTAATGATCCCCGCCAAGGGTCAAAGTGCCTGGCGCTTTTTCAAGAATGCCAGAAATATGCGCCTGAAGAGCTGCGGGAAAGGCGGGGATATTGGCGTAATCAAAGGCCAGATCTCCATAATCGCATATGTTATACTCCGCCAATGGGTTGATATCCCAGCCATAGGGCGGATCACAAGGCTGCAAGCTGCTCGCCTCCCGGATGGCCCGCGGACCCAGCCGTGTGCCGGGGCGGTTGGTCACCGCCTGATCAAACGGCACGCCCGTGACCGCAAGATCTACGCCCGCCAGATCTTTTGAATAGCGACGACGCATAAAAGATAGGGCACCACCGAAGGCATTTTCAAAAGACATGCCTTTGTAGCCCTCGCCCGTAATCGCATTATCCACGTCATTTGCTGCATCTTTCAGTGCCATTTATTGCTCCAAAGGTTGCGCGCGTTCGACCAAACGCGCAAAAAATGAGGCCCCGACCGGGGATACCTCATCATTAAAATCAAAGGCCGCATTGTGCCAAGCGGCCCCCTCTCCCTGCCCCAAAAACAAATAACACCCCGGCCTTTTTTCCAGCAGATAGGAAAAATCCTCCGCCCCCATCTCGCGGGTCCGGTCTGTCTCAAGAAGAGCCGTCCCGCAAACCTCTTCGGCCACCTGGCTGGCAAAGGCAGTGTGTTCGGGCATATTGATCGTGGCGGGATAGCCGCGGGTATAGGTGCATGTCACATCGACCGCAAAGGCCGCCGCGTGACCTGCGCAAATTTCACGCATCCGCCGCTCGACCATATCCTGTACCGGAGGGGCAAAACTGCGCACCGTGCCGCCGATGAAGGCGCTGTCATTGATGACATTATCTATTGTGCCTGCGTGAATTTGCGTCACGCTCACCACCAAATCCTCAACCGCATTGTGATTGCGGCTCACGATGGTTTGAAACGCTTGGGTAATCGACACTGCCGCCGGAATGGCGTCAACAGCCAAATGCGGCATGGCCCCATGACCGCCCTGGCCGGTAATCTGCACTTCAAATGTGTCCACCGCTGCCATGATCGGACCGGGCGTCGTGCTCAACTGCCCAACTGGGGCACCTGGTTCACAATGCAGCGCGTAGACACTGTCAATTGCAAAACGCTCAATAAGCCCCTCTTGCACCATAACCTCACCGCCGCCGCCATTCTCCTCGGCTGGCTGAAAGATTAAGGCCACAGTGCCGGCAAAATTACGCGTTTCGGCCAAATAGCGCGCCGCGCCCAGCAACATGGTGGTATGCCCGTCATGGCCACAGGCATGCATCTTGCCTGGAACCTGACTGGCATAAGCCGCCCCGGTTGCCTCCTCAATTGGCAGCGCATCCATATCGGCGCGCAGGCCGATCACCGGGCCAGGGGCGCGGCCATGTATCAAAGCCACGAGCCCAGATTGCGCAATACCAGTATGAATTTCGGTAATGCCAAACTCTTGCAAACGCTCCACCACGAAAGCGGCGGTTTCATGGCAGTCAAACCCAAGCTCTGGATTTTCATGCAAATGACGGCGCCAGGCTTTCATGTCCTCAGCAAATTCAGCGATACGGTTGACGATTGGCATGGGCTGGCTCCTTATGGGCCAAGAAAAGCGGAATTGAGGGAGCAAGGCAATGGAGAATGATGATCTGCTACACGTAAAAAATGGGGGTATTGAACGCCTGCTTTATATCATGCGTCGCCTGCGCGACCCTGACACGGGCTGCCCTTGGGATATTGAGCAAAGTTTCAGCTCCATTGCCCCCTATACGATCGAAGAGGCCTATGAGGTCGCCGATGCCATTGCGCGCGGAGATATGGCGGATTTGAAAGGAGAGCTGGGCGATCTGCTGCTGCAAACAGTCTATCACACCGCGATTGGAGAGGAGGAGGGACTTTTCACCTTTCACACGGTCGCCGATGCGATCAGCGATAAAATGGTTGCCCGTCATCCGCATGTATTTGGCGATCAGTCGCGCGATAAAACCGCAGAGCAGCAGACCATAGACTGGGAAACCATCAAGGCCGCAGAGCGCGCTCAAGCCGATCAAACCCGCACTTTGGACGGGGTTGCTCTGGGTTTGCCCGCATTGACGCGGGCGGTCAAATTGCAAAAGCGCGCGGCGCGGGTCGGCTTTGATTGGCCAGATGTCGAGCAGGTGCTCGACAAGATACGCGAAGAAATTGATGAACTTAAGGAGGCCGAGAGCGCCGCGCATCGCCATGAGGAATTTGGGGATCTAATGTTCGTTATGGCCAATTTAGCTCGGCATTTGACCATTGATCCAGAGCAGGCTTTGCGAGATGCAAATCAGAAATTTACGCGTAGATTCAATTCTATTGAAGACAAACTTCAACAAGATGGCCGGGTGCCTTCACAGTCGGATCTCGCCGAGATGGATGCGCTTTGGAACGTGGTGAAACAGGAGGAGGTAAAACCTTAGTAAAATAATCAGGTATTGACCTGACAAAAATACTCGGATATAGTCTTCCCCAGCAACCTTGGAGAAAGCTATGTCTAATTTTCGCACCACCACCCTCGCCCTTTGCGCCTTTGCCCTTGCCACGCCACTGGCCGCGCAGGAGGTCAACGTCTATTCCTACCGAGAACCCGCCTTGATCAAACCTTTGATGGATGGCTTTACCGAAAAGACCGGAATTGCGGTCAATGTTGCCTTTCTAAAGAAAGGTATGATTGAGCGCTTGCGGGCTGAGGGCAAACGCTCGCCCGCGGATTTGGTGTTCACCACGGATATTTCACGGCTTCATAACGTGGTCTCTGCCGGGCTTACGCAGCCGGTGATAGATGCCAGCCTGACAGAAAATATCCCAGCAGCATATCGCGATCCCGAAAATCAATGGTTTGGCCTGACCACTCGGGCCCGGATCATCTATGCCTCAAAAGAGCGGGTCACCAAAGGTGAGGTTACCAGCTATGAAGATCTTGCAGATCCTAAGTGGCAGGGACGCATTTGCACGCGCTCAGGCACACATTCTTATATGCTCGCCCTTACAGCCGCCTATTTGCATCACCATGGTGAAGCTCAGACATTGACTTGGCTCAAAGCGGTCAAAGCCAATCTGGCCCGCAAACCGCAGGGCAACGACCGGGCGCAAGTCAAAGCGATTTGGGCGGGGGAATGTGATATTTCCATTGGAAACACATATTATATGGGCAAAATGCTCGCCGATCCCGAACAGCAAGCCTGGGCCAGCAGCGTCTCAATTGAATTTCCAGTGTTTGAAGGTGCGGGCACGCATGTGAATGTATCTGGCATGGCAATGACCAAATCCGCGCCCAATCGGGACGAGGCACTGGCCCTGATGACCTATCTCGCCTCTCCGGCCGCGCAAGAGATTTACGCGTCCGACAATTACGAATACCCGATTGCACCGGGCACCGAGGCCGATCCTTTGGTGCAAAGCTGGGGCAGCTTTAAGGCTGATCCGGTCAACCTCACCACCATCGCCAAACTCCGCTCAGAGGCGCTGCGCCTCACCGAATTGGCAAATTTTGACGGCTAGGTATGAAAAAGGCGCGGGGCATATGCACCGCGCCTTTGGCCATTGACGGCCAAGAGGTCTAAAACACCCCTCCTTAATCCACTGCAGTCACCCGATGCATCACATCAGGCTGGCCGGCAATCGCGCCCGATTGCGGATGCCCGCGTTTCAAGCGATCCACCACATCCATCCCCGAGGTCACACGACCGACAACCGTATATTGCCCATTGAGGAAATGGCCCGGCTGGAACATGATGAAAAACTGGCTATTGGCGCTATTTGGGTTTTGCGAGCGGGCCATGCCGACCACACCGCGGTCAAAGGGCACGTCGGAAAATTCCGCTGGGATATTGCCCAGCTCTGATCCGCCCATGCCAGCGCGCGACATATCTTCGAGATTTTTTCCAAAGCGTACATCACCGGTCTGCGCCATAAAGCCTTCAATGACCCGATGAAACACAACCCCATCATAAGCGCCCTGCTCTGCCAGTGCCAAAATCTGCGCTGAATGCAACGGCGCCACATCCTCAAGCAGATCAATTTGGACCGTGCCGGTCACAGTCTCGCCACGGACCTCAATTTCAAGACCACCGGCCAAAGCAGGCCCGGCGATACATGCGAAAACTGCGGCGAGCCTAAGCATCGCCAGCCACCTTCATAGAAATCATGCGATCTGGATTGGGCGCCGGTTCACCGCGGGTGATGGCATCCACATGCTCCATACCAGAGGTTACGCGGCCATAGACTGTGTACTGACCGTTCAGAAAGTGATTGTCAGAAAAGTTGATGAAGAATTGGCTGTTGGCCGAATCTGGGTTTTGCGACCGAGCCGCACCGATGGTGCCGCGGTCATGGGGCAGTTTGGAGAACTCAGCCCGCAGATTGGGCAGTTTCGAGCCGCCAGTGCCGGCCGCGCGCAGGTTGAAGTTATCTTCCATATTGCCGTGCTCCACATCGCCGGTTTGCGCCATAAAGCCATCAATCACGCGGTGAAACGCCACATTATCGTATTGCCCGGTCCGCACCAAATCTTTCATCCGCTCACAATGTAGCGGCGCCACATCTGGCAAAAGCTCGATGGTGACTGTCCCATCTTTCAATTCCATCAAGATTGTATTTTCGAGGTCTTTGGTCTGCGTATCGGCCATTGGGGCGCTCCTTTTGATTTGACCGGCAACCTAATGAAAATTCCAGCGAAGGAAAAGACCCAACCGGTTGACCTTGGCCCGATATCGGGTGTTAACAGAGCCACAGTTAAGGAGACCGAGATGAGCTGGAAAACTTTGGATCACATGCAACTCATGGGCAAGCGCGTGCTCACCCGTGTTGACATCAATGTGCCAGTCGAAAATGGCCGCGTCACTGATACCACGCGGATTGATCGGATCGTGCCCACGGTGCAGCATATCTTGAAATCCGGTGGGACGCCCATCCTCATTGCCCATTTCGGACGGCCAAAAGGACGGGCCGTAGATGAGCTCTCTTTAAAAGTCACCGTGCCGGCCCTTGAGCGGGCCCTGGGCGTTGCGGTGAAATTCACCAGCCTAGATCAGGCGCGCGAAACCATCGCTTTTGCCAAAAACCAAGTGGTTTTGATCGAGAATATTCGATTCGAACCGGGCGAAGAGTGCAATGATCCGCAATTGGCTCAACGCTTGGCGGATCTGGGAGATATTTATTGCAATGATGCCTTCTCCGCCGCCCATCGCGCCCATGCCTCGACCGAAGCTCTGGCCCGGTTGCGGCCAGCCTGTGTCGGCAGGTTGATGGCAGAAGAACTCAAGGCGCTTGAGGCCGCATTGGGCACGCCCGAACGCCCGGTGGTGGCAGTCGTTGGCGGCGCTAAGGTCTCCTCAAAATTGGATCTGTTAAGCAATTTGGTGGGGCAAGTCGATCACCTCGTCATTGGTGGCGGCATGGCCAATACGTTTTTGGCCGCGCAGGGATATGCAGTGGGCAAAAGCCTCTGCGAGCATGATCTGGCCGAAACGGCACGGCGCATTTTAGAGCGCGCGCAAACCACGGGTTGCGAGATTATTTTACCCTCTGATATCGTTGTGGCCCGCGAATTTTCGGCCCATGCACCGCATCAAACTGTCGATGCCCAGGCCTGTCCAGAGGATGCAATGATCCTGGATGCCGGGGCTGAAACTGTCGCGCGCATTGGCGCATGTTTGGCCGGTGCCCGCACTTTGATTTGGAACGGACCGCTTGGCGCTTTTGAACTGCAACCCTTTGACCGCGCCACCAATGCCGCAGCGCAATCAGCCGCAACCCTGACCAAAATGGGCAAGCTGATTTCGGTGGCCGGAGGTGGCGACACGGTGGCCGCGCTCAACCAAGCCGGCGCGGCCGAGGGCTTTAGCTATATCTCCACCGCGGGCGGTGCATTTTTGGAATGGATGGAGGGCAAAGATTTGCCGGGCGTCGCTGCGCTCACCGCCTAAGATCGCCAAGCGCCCTAATTTCAGACCGTTAGCGCCACCAATGTTGAAGCTTTGCGCCAAGCCGCCTAAACCTCTCTCATAGCTTCAACTTTGAGTCGGTAGTCAGCATGTCACATCAAGAACAACGAGACTTAATTCGGGCCGGCCAAGGCTTTATTGCCGCTTTGGATCAAAGCGGTGGCTCGACCCCCAAAGCTCTGGCCGCCTATGGGGTTGATGCGAAAGCCTTCTCTAGTGATGCCGAAATGTTTGATATGATCCACGCGATGCGCAGCCGGATTGTGCGCTCCTCGGACTTCACAGGCAGCAAAGTGGTCGGCGCGATTCTCTTTGAAGATACGATGGATCGGGATTTCGATGGGCAACCGGCGCCGCAATATTTGTGGCAGCAACGTGGCGTTGTGCCATTTTTGAAGGTCGACAAGGGCCTGCAAGACACAGCCGAAGACGTGCAATTGCTCAAACCGATGCCAGATCTGGACAGCGTTTTGCAGCGCGCCGCAGCATTGGGCATTTTTGGCACGAAGATGCGCTCTGTTATTCATGGTGCCAACCGCGCGGGCATCTCGCAAATTGTTGCGCAGCAATTTGAGATTGGCGCGCAGATCATCGCCCAGGGTCTGACACCTATTCTGGAGCCAGAGGTTTCAATCACAATTGCGGAAAAGCCAGACGCGGAAAATATTTTGCGCGATACGCTCTTGAGCCATCTCGATGCTCTGCCCGCCGATCAAACAGTGATGCTCAAACTCACACTGCCCGAAACGGCCAATCTTTACAGCAGCCTTTGCCAACACCCGCGCGTTCTGTCGGTTGTCGCACTCTCAGGCGGCTATAGCCGCGCAGAGGCCAATGCGCGCCTGTCTCAAAACAGCAAGATGATTGCCAGCTTCTCCCGCGCCCTCACCGAAGGGCTATCTGCAGAGCAAACAGATGCGGAGTTTGATCGAACCTTAGGGCAAACCATAGATGAGATCTACCGCGCCTCAATCGCAGGATAAAATTTAAAAGAAAAACGAATCGGGGGATTCACAAGGATCGCCTGACGTGTCATACTGTTTAAAAGCCCGTGAGAGGCATAGGCAGTAGATGAGACAGCGCAGCATCCCTCCAGTTGGCCCTCTGGCCGTGACATTTGTGTCGCTGACATTGGCCGCCTATTTCATATTTTCCGCCATTCAAGGCGATTATGGCATTTTGCGCCGCGCCGCCTACCAAGCAGAAGCCGATGAGTTGCAGCAAAAATTGAGCACAGTGCAACGCTCAATTTCCCAACTTGAAAACAAAACTCTGCGCCTATCAGATCACTATTTAGATCTTGATCTCTTGGACCAACAGGCGCGTGATATTCTAGGCTTCATTCGCCCCGATGAAATCGTCATCCAGTAAATCAATCTAATTGCCTCAATTTATTACATAAAATAAATTGTTCACATTTGCAATCAACCTGTGATAAAGAATAGTTTAACGCTAAACTATTTTTACGAGGTCCCGATGGCGGCTAAAAAAACAAGCAAGACAAATGTCTCGAAGGACGATTTGCTGCATTACTACCGCGAAATGCTGCTGATCCGGCGATTTGAAGAAAAGGCCGGCCAGCTCTATGGCATGGGTTTGATTGGTGGCTTTTGTCATCTCTACATCGGTCAAGAAGCAGTTGTGGTGGGACTCGAAGCGGCAGCTGAGGAAGGCGACAAGCGCGTGACCTCCTACCGCGATCACGGCCATATGCTGGCTTGTGGCATGGAAGCCAACGGCGTTATGGCCGAGCTAACCGGTCGCAGCGGCGGATATTCCAAAGGCAAAGGCGGCTCGATGCATATGTTCTCGAAAGAGAAGCATTTCTACGGCGGTCACGGCATTGTGGGAGCGCAGGTGCCCATCGGTGCAGGCCTGGCATTTGCCGATAAATATCTCGGCAATGGCCGGGTAACCTTTGCATATTTCGGAGATGGCGCAGCCAATCAGGGCCAGGTTTACGAAACATTCAACATGGCGGCGCTTTGGGATCTTCCAGTGGTTTTTGTGATTGAAAACAACCAATACGCCATGGGCACATCACAGCAACGCTCCACGTCATCCGCAGAAATCTACGAACGCGGCCGCGCCTTTGGCATTCCGGGCGAAGCGATTGATGGCATGGATGTTTTGGCAGTAAAAGCCGCTGGCGAGACGGCCGTGGCGCATTGCCGCTCTGGCAAGGGCCCCTACATACTTGAGATCAAAACCTACCGCTACCGCGGCCACTCAATGTCCGATCCCGCCAAATACCGGACACGCGAAGAGGTCCAGAAAATTCGTGAAGAAAAAGACGCCATTGAACATGTGCGCGATCTGCTCCTGACCGGTAAACATTGCAGCGAAGAGGATCTCAAGGCAATTGATAAGGACATCAAAGCCGTGGTCAACGAAAGCGCGGAATTTGCAAAACAAAGCCCAGAACCGGCTTTGGATGAACTTTGGACAGATATTTACGCACAGGCGGAGGCTTAACCCATGGCGATTGAAATTTTGATGCCCGCACTGTCTCCCACAATGGAAGAAGGCACCCTGGCCAAATGGCTGGTTGCGGAAGGTGATAAGGTCAGTTCAGGCGATATCCTGGCTGAAATTGAAACCGACAAAGCAACAATGGAATTCGAAGCGGTTGATGAGGGAATAATTGGCAAACTGTTGATCGCGGAAGGAACGGCCAATGTGGCTGTCAACTCTGCCATTGCCGTTTTGCTTGACGAGGGTGAAAGCCTATCTGATGCCGCCTCGCCGGCCCAGACGGCCGCCCCAGCAGCCAGCGCTGCTGCGCAAACACCGGCAGCGCCAATCAGCGCATCTGCGCAAGCCCCCGTTGCTGTGCAGGTCGTCGAACATGATGTGCCGGCCGGCACGTCATTTAAAAGCCTGACCGTGCGCGAAGCCATTCGCGAAGCCATGTCCGAGGAGATGCGCTCTGATGAGACAGTCTACCTCATGGGTGAAGAGGTGGCCGAATATCAAGGCGCTTATAAGATCTCGCAAGGCATGCTCGATGAGTTCGGCTCCAAACGCGTGATTGATACGCCAATTACCGAGCATGGGTTTGCCGGCATTGCCGTCGGTGCAGCCTTTGGTGGGCTAAAGCCTGTTGTCGAATTTATGACCTTCAACTTCGCCATGCAGGCGATGGATCATATCATCAACTCTGCGGCCAAAACCCTCTATATGTCCGGTGGTCAGATGGGCGCGCCGATGGTATTTCGCGGCCCCAATGGGGCGGCGGCCCGCGTCGGAGCGCAGCATAGCCAAGACTATGCGGCCTGGTATGCCCATATCCCTGGGCTGAAAGTCGTGATGCCATATTCGGCAGATGATGCCAAAGGTCTGCTCAAATCAGCCATTCGCGACCCCAACCCGGTGATCTTTTTGGAGAATGAAATTCTCTATGGCCAGAGTTTCCAAGTCCCAGATTTGCCCGATTACACCGTGCCTCTTGGCAAGGCGCGCATCTGGCGCGAGGGCAATGACATCACATTGGTCAGCTTCGGCATTGGGATGAAATATGCGCTGGAAGCCGCAGATCAACTGGCTGAGATGGGCGTCAGTGCGGAAGTTATTGACCTACGCTGTTTACGTCCCTTGGACACCGCCACGGTGGTAAACTCTGTGAAAAAGACCAATCGCTGCGTCACCATCGAAGAAGGGTTCCCGGTCTGCTCTATTGGCAGCCATATCTCCTCTGTTCTGATGCAGGAGGCTTTTGATTATCTCGATGCCCCCGTTATAACCTGCACAGGCAAAGACGTTCCCATGCCCTATGCGGCCAATCTTGAGAAACTTGCCCTGGTCACCACTGATGAAGTGATGACGGCGGCCAAATCTGTCCTCTACCGTTAAGGAGCGCCCCATGGCACTTGAAATTCTTATGCCGGCCCTATCGCCCACGATGGAAGAGGGAACCCTGGCCAAATGGTTGGTTGCTGAAGGAGATCGGGTTCAATCTGGCGATCTTTTGGCTGAGATTGAAACCGACAAGGCGACAATGGAATTTGAAGCCGTTGATGAGGGCGTCATCGGCAAACTCTTGGTGGCCGAAGGCACTGCGAATGTGAAGGTCAATTCGGCCATCGCCATTTTGCTCGAAGAGGGTGATGCGGCGGATGCTACCGCCGCGCCGCCAGCTCAAAGCACCGCAGCCGCTGCTCCTGTGGCCGCAGAGGAGAGCACAGCACATGCGCCCGCTCCAAGCGTGCCAAATAGTGCCGCGCCTGCCGCCATGAGCTCGAATGACGGCACACGCATTTTCGCCTCCCCCCTGGCGCGGCGCATTGCTGCCGATCAAGGGTTGGATCTGACGCAGATCAGCGGATCCGGGCCCAAAGGGCGAATTGTCAAAGCCGATGTGATTGGCGCCCCTGCCGCAGCCGCAGCCTCCTCTGCCGCCGCAGCGCCCCTCGCCGGCGCTTCCCTCCCCGCAGCCGCACTACCCAGCTCCGCAAGTGCCGCCAGCGTGGAAGCACTTTATCAGGGCCGCAGCTATAAAACCGTATCTTTGGACGGGATGCGCAGGGTGATTGCCGACCGGTTGACCGAAGCCAAGCAAACCATCCCGCATTTCTACCTCCGCCGTGACATTCAGCTCGACAATCTGCTCAAGCTGCGCAGCGAGGTGAACGCGGGGCTTGCAGCGCGAGGTGTGAAGCTCTCGGTGAATGATTTTATCATCAAAGCCTGCGCCATGGCGCTGCAAAGCGTTCCGGCGGCCAATGCAGTTTGGGCCGGTGACCGCGTTTTGCAGATGGAAGCGTCAGATATCTCTGTCGCCGTTGCCATTGAGGGCGGATTGTTCACTCCGGTCCTGCTGGACGCTGACAGCAAATCTTTGTCAAAATTAGCGGTTGAGATGAAAGATCTCGCCGCCCGCGCCCGCAGCCGCAAATTGGCGCCCCATGAATATCAGGGCGGTAGTTTCTCGATCTCAAATCTCGGCATGATGGGCATTGATAATTTTGATGCGGTGATTAACCCACCACAAGGGGCCATTCTCGCGGTCGGAGCTGGCAAGAAACGCCCGGTTGTGGACGCAGATGGCACGCTGAGCGTGGCGACTGTCATGTCCGTGACCATGTCCGTGGATCACCGGGTGATTGACGGGGCTTTAGGCGCCGAATTGCTCGATGCGATTGTGCACAATCTCGAGCATCCCCTGTCTATGCTGGCGTAAGCGCCGGCTCATAACCACCAAAAAACCCGGCCCAGCCAATGCTGCGTCGGGTTTTTTTATGACACTGCGTGCCCTTGGGCCGCTCAACCTATGAGTTGATCCATAGTGATAGACGGTTGCTCACAACCAGCCTCTCCGACAATCTTCGCAGGAACCCCAGCAACTGTTTTGCAGGGCGGTACCTCATGGAGCACCACAGAGCCGGCGGCAATCCGGCTGCAATGGCCAACTTTGATATTGCCCAATACCTTTGCCCCCGCCCCAATCAAAACACCATTGCCGATCTTTGGGTGACGTTCATCATCTTGCTTGCCCGTGCCGCCCAAAGTTACTGAGTGCAGCATTGAGACATTGTCTCCCACCACAGCCGTCTCACCGATCACGATCGAATGCGCGTGATCAATCATAAGCCCGCGTCCGATAACGGCTGCGGGATGAATATCAATGCCAAAGACTTCTGAAATTCGAGATTGGAAAAAATACGCCAGATCTTTGCGCCCATCGCACCAGAGGGCATGGCCAACGCGATAGGCTTGAATGGCTTGGAAGCCCTTGAAAAACAACAAAGGCTGCGTCAAATTATGGCAAGCTGGATCCCGTTCACGCACCGCCATGAGATCGGCGCGCGAATAGGCCCCCAGACCCTCAGATTGGATGGTGTGATCGGCAATTTCGCGCAGCATTTGCTCTGGCATTTCTGCTGATGCCAGCTTCAGCGCAATACGGTAGGACAGGGCTTGCTCCAAGCTGCTGTGATGCAGAATGCTGGAATGGATCATAGCGCCTAAGAGCGGCTCCTGCGCCAATGCGCTTTGCGCTTGCCGTAGCATTTTATCCCACACCGGGTCTATGGTCTCCAATTGCGCTGCTGTTTGTGCCATGGGTCAATCCTCTGGTGGGGCTTTGTTTGCTACTACATAGGCAGATTACCAAACTTATCAACCTATCTGCCCAGATGTTTCACCTGACATAGGCGACCCGGGGCCACTCGGAATTCTCGAAACGACCTCGGCCTCACCCGAGCCGCCCGAGCAGGGTCTGCCTTCCCTGCCTCCTGAGCTGGCATGTTTTAGAGATCTTTGGCACGTTAAGCAGTGAACCGAAGTTTGCGAAACAATCCAGGGCCAAAACTTTCAGAGAGCTGCGCCACTTGCAGCTCTAACAGACCATGCGCGCCATCGGCGGAGCGCATCGCAGCGCTGTAGCGCCATTGGGCTTGACTGACCTCTTCTTGGCGCAACAGCTGGGCACCGGAGAAGATTTTCACCTGATAGCGCTCGGTCGTTTCCAGCAGTGGAATTTCAGCCAAATCCCAAGAGGCCCCATCCAAGCGCGCGCGCCGGATCCAAGAAAATTCAACATCTGTACCGTCCCATTTTTGATCCAAATGCACCGGCGCATAGGGACGCAGCCCGTTGCCCGCGAAGGCTGCACTGAGCTTGCGATAACTGTAATCGGAATAGGGCCGCATCGCGGCATCCGTGCTTTAAAGTGGTATGCGAGGAGTTTGGCCCAAAGGTGTAAAACCTTTAGAACCTTTGCGAGCGGTCACATTGACAAAGCCTTACGGCTATTGGGATGCTTCAATTTTGCGCCAAGCGGCAACATTGCGATTGTGCTCTTTGAGAGTCACCGCAAAGGCATGGCCACCGGTGCCGTCGGCTACGAAAAATATAAAATCCGTCTCAGCCGGTGTCAGCGCCGCTTGCAAACTGGCCAAGCCCGGGTTGGCAATAGGCGTTGGCGGCAGACCACGGTTTACATAGGTGTTCCAAGGGGTGTCTTTGCGCAGTTCGCTTTTGCGCAGACCCCGGCCCAAGGGGCCCTTGCCCAGGGTCACCCCATAAATAACAGTGGGATCCGTTTGCAGCGGCATGCCCTTTTGCAATCTATTGGCAAAAACCGAGGCCACTGTGAAACGTTCATCGGCCACACCGGTCTCTTTTTCGATGATGGACGCTAAGATCAGCAGCTCCTCCATCGTCTCAACGGGTGTGATATCACCGCGCTGCGCCCAAACCTCTGCCAGGCGGCGCTCTTGCGCCTGCAGCATCCGCGCGAGCAGGTCTTGGCGCAGATCGCCTGCTTTGATCTCGTAGCTGTCCGGTGCCAAGGTGCCCTCTGCGGGGATCTGTGCAATATCACCCGTCAAAATGTCGATGGCTTTGAGGGCTTCGACCACTTGCCAACTGGTTGTGCCCTCTGCGATTGCAAGCCGAATGCGCGTATCGCCTTGGTCAATCACCCGGAGATAGGCCTCCGGTGCTGTGTCCTCAGCGGGGGTAAAACGGGCAACTTCCGCATAGCTGTTCGACACCGGATCCAATTCCCGCACCAAAACCGTGCTGCGTGTGACCCCCACGCGATAGACCACCTCCGTGCCACAGGTATTGCGGCCACTGGTGGTGATTTGATCTGCAATTTCCGCCATAGACGCGCCCGCCGGGATCAAGAAACTACCAGCTTTGAGGCGGCCAGATCTATCGGTATAATCAGCTCCGATATTGAACAATTCTTTGCTTCGAACCGCGCCCTTATCCCGCAAATAAACGGAAATTTTCTGCATCGAGCTGCCGGGCTCGACTTTGAGGCAGATGGCCTCTGTTAAGGGGCCAGTTTTGTAATACTCCGCTTTGAGAAGCGTCATGACCCCGCCAATCAGGAAGAGACCGATAACAATCAAGGTTATTGCATTGGACGCAATATTTCGCCACATATTATGCAAATTTCCCGAAAATGACGCTGGCATTCGTGCCGCCAAAACCGAAAGAATTGGACAGAGCAACATTGATTTGGCGTTCTACCTTGGCATTTGGTGCCAGATCAATCGGTGTCTGAACCGCAGGATTGTCCAGATTGATGGTCGGAGGGGCAACTTGATCGCGAATGGCCAGAATGCTGAAGATCGCCTCTATTGCGCCCGCCGCGCCCAGCAAATGGCCGGTGGATGATTTGGTGGATGACATGGTCACACCAGAGGCTGCATCGCCCAATAAACGCTCCACCGCGCTCAGCTCAATGGTATCGGCCATCGTCGATGTGCCATGCGCATTGATATAATCAATCGCCTGGGGCTCGAGGCCCGCATTTTTCAGGGCCGCTCGCATAGACCGCTCGCCGCCCTCACCAGTTTCGGATGGGGCTGTGATATGATAGGCGTCACCAGACATGCCATAGCCTAAAACCTCTGCGTAAATTTTCGCGCCGCGCGCTTTGGCATGCTCCAGCTCTTCAAGGACAACCACACCGGCCCCCTCGCCCATCACAAAGCCATCTCTGTCCGCATCATAGGGGCGGCTGGCCTTTGTTGGATCCGCTTCTGATTTAGTCGACAAAGCTTTGCAGGCATTAAACCCAGCGATACCAATCTCACAGATTGAGCTTTCAGCGCCGCCGGCCACCATAACATCCGCATCACCAAACATAATCAAACGGCTGGCATCGCCAATGGCATGTGCACCGGTCGAGCAGGCCGTTACAACCGCATGGTTCGGCCCTTTAAATCCATATTTGATGCTCACCTGTCCCGAGACCAGATTGATCAATGCCCCAGGAATAAAGAATGGCGAAACCCGCCGCGGGCCTTTTTTGTCAATCAACAAAGCCGTTTCGGCAATGGTTTGCAAACCGCCTATACCCGATCCGATCATCACGCCGGTCCGCTCACGATCCGCATCTGCCTGCGGCATCCACCCACTGTCCTGCACGGCTTGCTGAGCGGCGGCCATTCCGAAAAGAATGAAATCATCAATTTTTCGCCGCTCTTTGGGCTCCAAATAGGCATCGCCATTAAAGGTGCCATTCGTACCATCGCCCAACGGCACTTCGCAGGCGTATTTCGTAACCACATTGCTGGTATCGAATTTCTCAATCATCCCTGCACCGGAGGCTCCTGCGAGCAAACGCTCCCAGGTCGCTTCAACCCCATCCGCCAAAGGCGATACCATTCCAAGCCCAGTTACCACGACACGACGCATCTTGATCTCCAATTTTGATCTCTGGTCAATTATGATCTAAACCTATCCATAGGTCAGCCCCCAATTTTGGAATAATTACCGGGGGCAGAAATGAAAACGGCACCCAAAGAGGATGCCGCAATCGAAATTCAAGGTGCTGAAATTAAACGGCTTCAGAGATATGCTTGACAGCGTCACCGAATGTTTGGATCGTTTCCGCTGCATCATCGGGAATTTCAATTCCAAACTCTTCTTCGAAAGCCATAACCAGTTCAACTGTGTCCAGGCTATCTGCGCCAAGGTCATCGATGAAAGATGCATTATCAACAACTTTATCTTCCTCAACACCCAGGTGTTCTACAACAATTTTTTTAACACGGTCAGCGACGTCGCTCATATCTCAGATCCTTATTCATTCCGGGGCTTGCGCCCGTTGTTCTCCGCACAACTTGCGGTCTTGATGTGCTTCAACATCGAAGCGGTAGATCCCCGTTTTGCCACAGGGGGCCGATGTGCGCACGAAAAGGTGCAAATCACGTCGTTGCGCCGCCTATAGCACAGGATGGCCGGGGGGCAAATGTTTTGTCACCGGCAATTCCAAATAGGCAAAAAACTTCTAAAGCATGGCCATGCCGCCGTTGACATGTAACGTAGCCCCCGTCGTATAGCCGGCTTCGTCACTTGCCAGATAAAGGGCAGCGGCCGCAATTTCGCCTGAATTGCCCATTCGTCCAGCCGGCACTTGAGATAAAATTCCCGCTTTTTGATCTTCTGTCAATTTGTCGGTCATGGCGGTGGTGATGAAACCGGGCGCGATGCAATTGACAGTGATGCCCCGCGTGGCCACCTCATAGGCCAATGATTTCGACATGGCCACAACGCCGGCTTTAGAGGCGGCATAATTGGCCTGCCCTGGATTGCCTGTCGCCCCAACGATGGATGATACATTGATGATCCGGCCCCAGCGGGCTTTCATCATGCCGCGCATCACGCCTTTGCACAGGCGCATGGTGCTGGTCAGATTGATATCGAGAACCGACGTCCATTCATCATCGGACATGCGCATGAAGAGGTTGTCGCGGGTCACGCCGGCGTTATTGACCAAAATATCGACGCTGCCCATGGCGTCAGCAGCCTGTTTGGGCAGAGCCGTCACCGCCTCGGCATCCGAAAGGTTGCACGGCAAAACATCTGCGCGCGATCCCAATTCATCGGCCAAAGCCTGTAGCGGCTCCACACGGGTCCCCGAGAGGGCCACGCGCGCCCCGGCCGCATGCAGCGCCTTGGCAATTTCCCCGCCAATGCCGCCGGAGGCTCCGGTGATCAAAGCGTTTTTTCCATCCAAACGAAACATGTGATTCTCCTAAATTCGTCATTATTTCCAACCGGCGCAGTGACCAAAATGTGATCCTCAGGCGCCAGTAGCAGCTTGCAGCTTGGCGATACCCTCTGGGCTCCCAATTGCCTGACACGCAATCGCCCGGTCGATGCGGCGGATCATGCCAGACAAAGCTTTACCAGCGCCAACTTCCCAAACCTCGGTCACACCCTCAGCCGCCAAATAGGACACAGATTCGCGCCAGCGCACCGCGCCGGTGACCTGCTCCACCAAAAGCGAGCGGATCAGTTCCGGGTCTGAGACGGCACTGGCCCGCACATTGGCCACCACAGGCACCGACGGCGCGCTGATCTCCACCTCTGCCAGGGCCTGCGCCATGCGGTCTGCGGCGGGCTGCATCAAAGCGCAGTGGAAGGGTGCACTCACCGGCAAAAGCACAGCGCGTTTCGCACCGGCCTCCTTTGCCAGATCCACAGCGCGCTCAACTGCCGCTTTATGACCTGAGACCACAACCTGCCCTGGATCATTGTCATTGGCCGCCTGGCAGACCTCGCCCTGCGCTGCGGCTGCCGCCACAGCACTGACGGCGGCAAAATCCAATCCTAAGATCGCGGCCATGGCACCGATGCCAACCGGCACAGCCTCCTGCATGGCTGAGCCACGAATGCGCAATAAACGGGCCGTATCAGCAATGGTCATCGCCCCAGCCGCCGCCAGAGCGGAATATTCACCGAGCGAATGGCCCGCCACAAAAGAGGCCGCGTCAAGTCCGAGCCCTTCCGCCTGTAGAGCCCGGACAGCCGCCAAAGACGTCGCCATCAAAGCGGGCTGCGCATTGGCTGTGAGGGTCAATGTTTCAATCTCCCCATTCCAAATCAGACCCGATAGGTCCTGCCCCAAAGCGTCATCAACTTCTTCAAACACCGCTTTTGCCGCCGGGTAGCTGGCCGCAAGATCTTGACCCATACCGATGGTCTGAGCCCCTTGACCTGGAAAAACAAATGCCCGCATTTTGATCCTCTTTCGAAACTTCGGTTTTTCTTGGCATATCTCCTGTCACGCCGCACCGCAACGGTTTACCGCAGCCGCGACGCGCGTGCTGCGGGCCAGAGGCCAGGCGGGCGCATGAAAAATCAATTTTAAAGCCGTGGACATGCGCCATAAACCTTGCACCTTTTCCCCAGCTGTGGCAAAGGCAGCCATCCGCAGGCAAACCTTCTCCCGTGTGGCCTCTCGTGATCAGACTGCGGTCTTAACTCTGATCTTTGAAGCGCACCTAAAAAACAGGAAAGCACATGTCATTTTATGAGCATGTCTTCATTATGCGTCAGGACCTGTCAAACACACAGGCCGAAGCATTGATCGAAGAATTTTCCAATGTTCTGAGCGCAAACGGCGGGTCCGTTGTTGAGCAGGAATATTGGGGCGTCAAAACCATGGCGTATAAAGTCAACAAAAACCGCAAGGGCCACTATGCCTTTTTGAAAACAGATGCGCCTTCGGCCGCTGTTGCCGAAATGGAACGCCTGATGGCATTGCATGAAGATGTCATGCGCACGTTGACCATCCGCGTGAAAGGCCACGAAGAAGGCCCCTCCGTTCAAATGCAAAAACGTGACGACCGCGGTGATCGCGGTGAACGTCGCGAACGCCGGTCTTAAGGAGCGCTAAGTCATGGGAACAAAACCATTTTTCCGCCGCCGGAAGGTCTGCCCTTTCTCCGGTGATAATGCCCCGAAAATCGATTATAAAGACACACGTCTTTTGCAACGCTACATCTCTGAGCGTGGCAAAATCGTGCCGTCCCGTATCACCGCAGTCTCTGCAAAGAAACAACGTGAACTGGCTCGCGCCATCAAACGTGCACGTTTCTTGGCCCTGCTGCCCTACGCTGTGAAATAAGGAGCCAAGCACATGCAAGTTATCCTTATGGAACGTGTGGCCAAATTGGGCCAAATGGGCGATGTTGTGAATGTGAAGCAGGGCTTTGCCCGCAACTTCCTGATCCCAACAGGCAAAGCCATGCGCGCCTCCGATGCCAATATCGCAGCATTCGAAGCGCAAAAAGCACAGCTCGAAGCGCGCAACCTGGAAACCAAAGCGGAGGCGGAAGCCTTGGCTGCCAAGCTCGATGGTCAGCAATTTATTGTGATTCGTTCAGCCTCTGACGCCGGTTCGCTTTACGGCTCTGTTACCATCCGCGATGCGGCCGAAGCGGCCTCTGAAGCCGGATTCAGCCTGGACAAAAAGCAGGTTGTTTTGATGGCGCCCATCAAAGATCTGGGCATCCACGATGTGTCTGTGCGCCTGCACCCAGAAGTTGACGTCAAAATTGAACTGAACGTCGCCCGTTCGGTTGAAGAGGCGGAGCTGCAAGCAGCAGGCAAATCCATCCAAGATCTCGCGGCAGAAGAAGAAGCAGCTGCTGAGTTCGAAATTCAAGAATTGTTTGACGATATCGGCGCTGCCGGCATGGATGACTTTGGCGATGACGATGCGCCAAAGGCTTCTGCAGGTGACGCATCGGATGACGAAGAGGCCTAAGGCCCCTACTCTATCCAGTCGAAACATTTAAACGCCGCTCTGTCTCAGGGCGGCGTTTTGTTTGGCGCAAGGCCGCAACTGCCATGAGCCCTGCCCACAAAAAAGCCACCCTTAAATAAGGATGGCATGATGACCCTATGAAAGCTTGAGCCGGGTAGCCGAGAGCTAAACCCTGCCCGCATCCCACTTCACAAGGGAGATGCGGGCGAGGTCAATTTACTCGTCGTCCATTGCTTCCACGGCTTTTTGAAGCTCATCTTTGGAGACGTCTTTGTCGGTCACTGTGGCCAATTCAAAGACGTAATCAACAACTTTATCTTCGAACAAAGGTGCCCGCATTTGCTGCTGCATCTGTGGGTTTTGTTGCACGAATTCAAAGAATTCACGCTCTTGACCTGGATATTGACGGGCTTGATTCATCATCGCCTGTGTCATTTCCGCGTCGGTGACTTGGATTTCAGCTTTTTGGCCCAACTCAGCCAAAAGAAGGCCCAAGCGCACGCGGCGTTCAGCCAATGTATTGTGCTCATCTGTGGGTTCAATCTCAGGATGATCGTGACCCTGAACGTCAGGGTTTTCGTCATGCCAAAGTTGATGAGCGATTTGACCCGCTTCAGCTTCCACCAAAGATGGCGGCAGTTCGAATTTCACCATCTTATCCAATGCATCAAGGAGGTGACGCTTTTGAACCGCGCGGGCTGCGCCGGCATATTCGGCCTCTAAACGCTCTGTGATCTGACCTTTCAAAGCAGCCAAATCTTCTGCACCAAACTTAGTGGCCAGCTCATCATTGATCTCAGCCGCCTTCGGAGCTTTAACAGCTTTAATTTTACATTCAAAAACCGCGTCTTTGCCGGCCAGGTTTTCAGCGCCATATTCCGCAGGGAATGTGACATTCACCTCAACCTCTTCGCCGAGTTTAACGCCGACGAGCTGTGCTTCAAAACCGGGAATGAAGGAATTAGATCCCAAAACCAACGGGTAATCTTCCGCAGCGCCGCCCTCAAAGGCTTCCCCATCGACTTTACCAAGAAAATCAATGGTCACTTGGTCGCCATCTTTCGCCTTCGTGCCTTTTTTGCGATCTGCGAAATCCTGTGCAGTCTCGGCCAAATTCGCGAGGGCTTCATCGACAGAGGCCTCATCAGCCTTGGCAATCATTTTTTCCAGTTTGATTTTCTTAAGATCAACCTCTGGAATGGTCGGCAAGGCTTCGTAGGACATCTCAACATGGATGTCGTCGCCCTCTTTCCAATCGTCATTAATCATCTTGACCGCAGGCTGCATCGCAGGACGATCGCCACTGTCTTCAAAATGCTTGGACATGGCGCCATCAATGCTCTCTTGCATGGCCTCACCCATCAAACGCTGGCCATATTGCTTTTTCAGCAATGCCATCGGGACTTTGCCCTTCCGAAAGCCCTTCATTTCAATTTCGGGCCGCGCTTCAACGAGTTTTTCGTCAACCTTTGCGCTCAACTCATCTGCTGTCACAACAATATTGTAACCGCGCTTCAAGCCTTCGTTCAGGGTCTCAGTGACCTGCATAGTACATCCCTTTTCAAACCATGGTGCGGGTAGAGGGACTTGAACCCCCACGCCTTGCGGCGCTAGAACCTAAATCTAGTGCGTCTACCAATTTCGCCATACCCGCAAACTATGTGGCAGCCCCGAAGAGCCGCCATATTCCGGAGCTCTCTAACAAAGCTCGCCCCAGGATGCGAGTGGAAAATGACAGTTTTGGGACGAATTTTCCCTATGACAAAAATTACAGTTGGGGCTGATCCATCAAAACCAGAAATCAGGTATCATGGGAGCTATAACAAAGACAGGCCCGCGTCATCATCCAGAGGGTCGCTTCCTTGCCGGATCGACAGCAAAATGCGAAACTCAGATATCGTCTTGGAGACCAAGAGCAAAGCAATGGGGCAAAGAAACCCTAAGATAGTGAAATAGGTCAGCGCGTTACACTATGGCTCAGCGCGCATGAGGTTTGGCGGGCCATGGGGGCGCTGTTTCACGAGGCCGGATTCATTTATGTGTAAAAAATGTGCAGCCTGATTAATTAATAGGCAAGATTGGCGATACCTGCGGCATTCCACCTCGATCCCAACAAAGAGCAATTGCCGGGCAAGACAAAAAGTGAAATTCCCGTCTTGCAATCAAACCAGCGGGTATCAAAATGAAAAAGATCGAAGCCATAATTAAGCCTTTTAAACTCGATGAAGTGAAAGAAGCGCTTCAGGACATCGGCGTGCAGGGTCTCTCTGTTGTAGAGGTCAAAGGATTCGGGCGTCAGAAAGGCCATACGGAACTTTACCGTGGTGCTGAATATGTCGTCGATTTTCTGCCGAAAGTAAAAATCGAAGTCGTCCTGGCCGACGACATGCTCGACAACGCAATCGAAGCCATTTGTACCGCAGCGAAAACCGACAAAATCGGCGATGGGAAAATTTTCGTGTCGACAGTTGAACAAGCCATCCGTATTCGCACCGGTGAAACCGGCGACGACGCTATCTAATAACGCCTCTAAAGGAGAGACAATCTATGAGCCAAGCTCTTTTATCGAAGATCGCCGATGAAGGCATCGAATATGTGGACATTCGCTTCACAGATCCGCGCGGAAAACTGCAGCACGTCACCGTCTGCGCTGACCAGGTCGATCAAGACTTTCTGGAAGAAGGCTTTATGTTCGACGGCTCGTCGATCGCCGGTTGGAAATCCATTGAAGAATCCGACATGAAATTGATGCCAGACGTAGACTCCGCCTATGTTGACCCATTTTATGCCGAGAAAACCATCTGCATTCACTGCACCGTGGTTGAGCCGGACACCGGCGAAAGCTATGCGCGTGACCCGCGCGGATGTGCACAGCGCGCAGAAGCCTATCTGATCTCCTCGGGCATCGGCGATGTGGCCTATATGGGTCCGGAAGCGGAATTCTTCCTGTTTGATGATGTTCGGTTTGAGAATAAAATCAATAAGGTGTCATACGAAGTTGATGCAGTTGATGCCTCGTGGAACACTGACAGCGACTATGAAGTTGGCAACATGGGCCACCGTCCCGGCATCAAAGGCGGCTATTTCCCTGTGAATCCGATTGATGACGCGCAAGACATCCGCAGCGAAATGCTATCGACGATGAAGCGGATGGGCATGAAAGTTGACAAGCATCACCACGAAGTTGCGAGCTGCCAACATGAGCTGGGCCTAATCTTCGGATCTTTGACCCACCAGGCCGATGAGTTGCAAAAATATAAATACGTCATTCACAATGTCGCCCATGCCTATGGCAAATCCGCGACATTCATGCCCAAGCCCATCGCAGGTGACAACGGCACCGGCATGCATGTGAACATGTCCATCTGGAAAGATGGCAAGCCTGTGTTTGCAGGCGACAAATATGCCGATCTTTCGGATGAGGCGCTGTATTTCATCGGCGGTATTTTGCAGCACGCAAAAGCCTTGAATGCCTTCACCAACCCATCAACCAACAGCTACAAGCGCCTGATTCCTGGCTTTGAAGCCCCTGTTCTGCGCGCCTATTCCGCACGAAACCGGTCTGGCTGCGTTCGGATCCCATGGGCCGAGTCGCCAAAAGCCAAGCGCGTTGAAGCTCGCTTCCCAGATCCGGCCGCGAACCCCTATCTGTGCTTTGCCGCTTTGTTGATGGCAGGTCTTGATGGCATCAAAAACAAAATTCACCCCGGTGAAGCATCTGACAAGGATCTCTATGACCTGCCGCCAGAAGAGCTGGCCGATATCCCAACTGTTTGTGGCTCCCTGCGCGAAGCGCTGGAGGCACTGCAAGCGGATATGGGCTTCTTGACTGCCGGCGGTGTGTTCACTGAAGATCAGATCGCAGGCTATATCGACCTGAAAATGGAAGAGGTTCTGCACTATGAGCACACACCTCACCCCGTTGAATTTGGCATGTACTATAGCTGCTAAACGCGTTTCACAGCAAACCAACAAAAAAGGCGTCCAGATTTGGGCGCCTTTTTTGCCTGAGCAGCTCAAGCGCTGGACTGGGCCGTTTTTTTGATCAAATAGGTATGAATTGAAAACAAGACCGCGCAAGTTTGCGGCAGACGCACAAGAGCTTGATGCTCCGAGCGAATATACGCGCCATGGCCATAATCCTCATCTGCGCTGCGCGGATCGGTTTCGCTGCGGGGCTGAAACAAATCAGGGCGCACATATTCCAGCACATTGAACCGCCACATGGGGCGTCCAGCTTTTATGCCATCAAACAAGCGCTGCACCCGTTTGGTCACATCCGCGTCATATTCCGCCACCGGCCGATGTACCGCACTCAACGGGCGACCTATTTTTTCGCGCAACGTCCAGCTGGCCGGGAAACACATCACGGCGGCGGTCAAGACATGCTCGCCACCACGCTTTTCATGCAGGCAAAGGTCTTCTTGCACCAAACGCGCCGCGGTGAGAAGCGGATCGCCAGCCAGCGGCACGCGCACCCCATCCGGGCGCTGCACCATCGTGGCTTCGACGCGATATGAGGGGCGGCGGCGCAATTGCGCTAAGATCTCATCCAGGACCTCCTGTTTTGCCTCAGCAGAGGCGCCGGCGTCGGCAAATACCTTGTCTGGCATATCCTGCAAAAGCCGGTCCCGCTCAGCCAGTTGGGCTGCATAGGCCTCATCTTCAATCAGCCAACCATCCTCCGCCAGAGGCAACATTCCCGGTAACTTCTTATGTTCCGACACATCATAGGGAATCTTTTGTTGTAAAATTTCTGGCATAAAATCCGCCTCGCTTGCGGGAATTGTGAAAACAGATGTCGCAAACAAACCTGACACAGGCAGGATGCGAACGCAATCTTGCGCATGAAGGGAGCGTTTTAATGATCGAACCATTCCGCGAGAACCGCAAGATTGACCCCAGCCGCGGCGCAATGACCGGCGACAACACCCCCAATGATATGGATCGCGTAGAGATTGGTCCAACGAAACTGGCGTTTGACGAATGGGCGCGCGCCGGGCTTGAGCTGCCTGATTTGCAACAGATACGCCGTTTTCGGCACAACCGGCTGGTGCAAGGGATCACGGCCCGCGACTATGGGGCCTTGGTGGTTTTTGACCCGCTCAATATCCGTTATGCCAGTGACAGCACAAATATGCAGCTCTGGAACACCCATAACCCATTTCGTGCACTGATCGTCTGTGCCGATGGCTATATGGTCATGTGGGACTACAAAAATTCGCCCTTTCTTTCGCAATTCAATCCGCTGGTGCGCGAACAGCGTTCCGGAGCAGATTTCTTCTATTTTGACCGCGGGGATATGGCCCATTTGGCAGCAGAAGCCTTTGCCGGTGAAGTCTATGATCTGGTTCGCAGCCATGGCGGCGGCAATATGCGCCTGGCGGTTGATAAAATCATGATGGTCGGGCTCAGAGCGCTGGAATCCAAAGGGTTTGAAGTGTTTGAGGGCGAAGAGCTGACAGAGAAGGCCCGGGTGATCAAAGGGCCAGATGAGATCAAAGCGATGCGCTGCGCCAGCCATGCCTGCGAGACCGCCGTGCGCGCAATGGAAGAGGCCGCGCGTGCTGGGGTGCCCGGCGGGCAGATGAGCGAAGATGACATTTGGGCCGTGCTTCATGCAGAAAATATTCGGCGCGGCGGCGAGTGGATTGAAACACGCCTTTTGGCCTCTGGTCCCCGCACCAACCCTTGGTTTCAAGAATGCGGACCACGGATCGTGCAAAACAATGAGATCATCAGCTTTGATACCGATCTTATCGGCAGCTATGGCATCTGCGTGGATATCTCCCGCAGCTGGTGGATTGGCGATCAAGCCCCCCGCCCCGATATGGTCGCGGCCATGCAACACGCCCATGAGCATATTCAAAGTAATATGAGCATGCTGGCCCCAGGCGTTTCAATGCGCAGCCTTTCGGAAAATTGCCACCGCCTTGACGATCAATATCAAGCACAGAAATACGGCTGTTTGATGCATGGCGTCGGCCTGTGCGATGAATGGCCCTTGATTGCCTATCCCGATCATCTGGTCGATGGCGCGTTTGAATATGAGTTGGAAGCGGGCATGGTATTATGTGTGGAGGCTCTGGTCTCGCCCGAGGGCGGAGATTTCTCCATCAAGTTGGAAGATCAGGTTTTGATCACCGACGATGGGTTTGAAAATCTGACCACCTATCCATTCGATCCGGCACTGATGGGGGCGCAGGCTTAGAGCAAAAGCCCGCCTGCCAAAAGAAAAGGGCGCCGCCGAAGCCGCGCCCTTCTATGACTGAACGTCAAAACCCGTTACTTGCGCGCGCGGCCCACCAGGCTCCAAAGCGCTGGCAACAAGAGCGCCGCGAGGGCCAATTTCACCACATCGCCCAACAAGAATGGCGTCAAACCCCAGGACAAAATAGGCGCTTCCAGGCCGTAAAGCACGGTCAACCAAATCAGGCCAGGCACATAGATCAGCGCATTGCCGAGCACCAAAGCCAGAGCCATTTTGCCCCGCGCCCGGTCCCAACCCTTGCGCGCCAAAGCACCTAGGGCCACGACGGCGAGAACATAACCCACCAAGTAACCGCCCGTGCTGCCCATCATATAGCTGAGACCAGAGACCTCTGCGCTGGAGCCGGCAAAAACGTCAAAGCCCAATGCGCCGATCATCATATAGCCCAAAATCGTTGCCAGACCCAAACGTGTGCCATAGGCCGCACCAATGCTCAAAACAGCAAAAGTGCCCATGGTCATTGGAACTGGGAACATTGGGATCTTGATTTTCGCGGCGAGGACCAAAGCGGCGATGCCTGCTGCGACCAAAACCAATTGCTTCACCCGCAGCGCTAGGCCGGTTTGCGGAAAAATAGCCTCTGCCAGTGTCAAAGATGGGGTCTGTGTGGTCATGTTAAATTTCCTTTTGTTTCGCAGTTATGACTTAGCCTTTGTCACCAACCCTTCGCAAGGCCTCATCTGTGCGTTTTGCGGTAACAGGAGCGCATATCATAGCTCTTGCGCGGTCCGGTCACCTGCCAATCGGCCGTCCAATCCGGCCAGCGCGCAAAATCATAAGTCACATGATATTCATCCGGTGGGCAAAGATGATGCGCCGTCGGGTTGCTTTGGGCCAAATCAATGTGGTGGAAAAATCTATCATCCTCAAAGAAGACATCAATGCCACCGGCCGCACCGGGCTGCCAGCGATAGCGCCGGCTGCTGGCAAGAGCTGGGCTATGGGCCAAAATCAGCTGCCCCGTTTCATGATACCAGCCGTCTGCAATGCGGCACTGGCCCTTGAATTGCACCGGAGTATCTTGATGGTGATCGCGGATTTGCCGAGTTATATCCCAGCTGTGACCCATAAAATCATCAAGGCTAAATGGCAGTTTTGGCAGGGGTGCAGCGCTCTTGGATGTCATAGCCTTCCCTAGCAGGTCTTGCGGTGCAATCAAACCCGGCGGCTGCGCTTGAACCCACGCGCGCGGCAGTCTAAGAGGCAGCCACACGCTCCCAACTCACGAGGCCATGATCCTATGATCGAACGTTACTCCCGCCCTGAAATGGTTGATATCTGGTCACCCAAAACGAAATTCCGCATCTGGTATGAAATCGAAGCACATGCCTGCGATGCACAGGCCAAATTGGGCGTGATTCCGCAGGCCAATGCCGATGCGGTTTGGACAGCAAAAGATGTAGAGTTCGACGTGGCGAAAATTGATGCCATTGAAGCGGTCACAAAACACGACGTCATCGCCTTTTTGACCCATCTGTCCGATATTATCGGCGGGGATGTGGCGCGCTTTGTACATCAAGGCATGACCAGCTCCGACGTTTTGGACACCACATTGAACGTGCAGCTCACCCGCGCTGCCGATATTCTGATTGCGGATATTGAATCTCTGCTGGCCGCCCTCAAGCGCCGCGCGCTGGAGCATAAAGACACCGTTCGAATTGGCCGCAGCCATGGCATCCACGCCGAACCTGTGACCATGGGGCTGACCTTCGCACGGTTTTATGCAGAAATGGATCGCAACCTAGAGCGTATGCGCCGGGCCCGTGATGAGATCGCCACCGGCGCGATTTCCGGCGCGGTTGGCACATTTGCCAATATTGACCCTTCCGTCGAAGAACATGTCTGCGCGCAATTGGGGCTGAAACCAGAACCCATCAGCACGCAAGTCATCCCGCGCGACCGTCACGCAGCCTTCTTTGCCACGCTCGGCGTTGTTGCAAGCTCTATTGAGAATATCGCCATTGAAATTCGCCATATGCAGCGCACCGAAGTTTTGGAGGCCGAAGAATTTTTCTCCAAGGGGCAAAAAGGCAGCTCCGCCATGCCGCATAAGCGCAATCCGGTTTTAACCGAGAACCTCACCGGTTTGGCGCGCATTGTGCGGATGGCCGTGGTGCCGGCGATGGAAAACGTGGCCCTGTGGCATGAGCGGGATATCTCGCACAGCTCTGTCGAGCGGGCCATCGGACCCGATGCCACCATCACCCTTGATTTTGCCCTGGCCCGCCTGACCGGTGTGGTTGATAAATTGGTCATCTATCCGGACAATATGATCGCAAATATGAATAAGTTTCGCGGATTGGTACATTCTCAGCGGGTCTTGCTGGCGCTGACGCAAAAAGGTGTGAGCCGTGAAGACAGTTACCGCCTGGTGCAACGCAATGCGATGCGGGTCTGGGAACAAGGTGCAGATTTCTTGACAGAATTGAAGGCCGATTCAGAAGTCACGGCTGCCATGTCTGTGGAAGAAATCGAAGATAAATTCGATCTTGGCTACCACACGAAACATGTGGACACGATTTTCGCCCGCGTCTTCGGCGCTTAAACCGAAAGCCCCCTGCGCCCAGGTGAGCCTGGGGGGCATTTCCAACGCTGGACAAAGCGGAACCACGCGCCTATTTTCGCGGCATGACAGAATTTTTTGGAAAGCGCTGGCATGATATGGGCGGAGATCCTGCCGGGCCTATCAATCCAGACGAACATGATTTTGCCCTTTGGGAAAAAAGAGTAGACGCTTTGATGGTGCTCACCTCTGCCGCCGGGCTGATGACCACCGACAGCCTGCGCCGCGTATTGGAAGATATGGGCCCAGATGCTTATGAAACCATGACATATTATGAACGTTGGATCGCATCCGTCGCGCAAAATATGGTGGAAGCCGGTGCTGTGACCACAGAAGAATTGGGCGCGAAAATGGCCGAAGTGCGCGCCCGAGGCACAACCTATGGCGCGGCCTCATGAAAGTGCGCGTCAAATCCCATTGGCCGCCAGGCCATATCCGCACGCCGGCCTATCTGCGCGGTAAAATCGGGCAAATTGAACGGCGCATTGGCCTATTTAACAATCCCGAAGACAGCGCCTACCGCCAGGACGGTCCGCAGCGTGAGCTGGTCCGCGTTCGCTTTAATATGGCAGACATATGGGGCGCGCGTGCCGAGCGAGGTGAGGATGTGATTGAAGCGGAAATTTATGCCCATTGGTTGGAGCCTGTTTAATGCCCCATGATCACCACGACCATAGCCATGAAGGTCTGTCCCCCTCGGGCCATCCCTATCGCGCTGATAACGACACGGACCTCAGCTATTGGCAGGTGATGGAAATAGCCTTGCGCGAATTGCTCATCGAAAAAGGGCATCTGAGTGCTGCGCAAATCCACGCGCAGATCAACGCAATGGACAGCCGCAGCCCCGCCAATGGCGCGCGCGTTGTGGCCCGGGCTTGGGTGGATCCTGAATTCAAGGCCGCCTTGCTGGCCGATGCAGGTGAGGCCAGTCGCGCCATGGGATTTGACATTGGCCCGATGCATTTGATCGCACTGGAAAATACCGACAAGGTTCATAACGTTGTGGTGTGCACACTCTGCTCTTGCTATCCGCGCAACCTGCTGGGCCTGCCGCCGGACTGGTATAAATCACGGGCCTATCGGTCTCGAACTGTGATTGAACCGCGCAAAGTTTTGTCAGAATTTGGCCTAAATCTTCCCGAGCAGATGCAAGTGCGGGTGCATGACAGCACCGCAGATATGCGCTACATCGTGATACCAGCCCAGCCAGAGGACAGTTTTGGCCTCTGTGAAGAGGCGCTCGCCGCTTGGGTGACGCGCGACAGTATGATCGGCGTCGGCCTCCCGTCAGCGCCGCAATGAACCTAACTGCCGCGCAAAAAGGTGCTGCGCTTATGGTCGCCGGGGTGTTCTGCATGGCCTCAATGGATGTCATGACCAAAATCTTAGGCCATAGTATTCCAGTGGCGCAAATCGTCTGGCTGCGCTTTGTCTCACAGGCCCTCTTGGTTGGTGCAGGGTTGCTGATTGCCCGGCGTCCAGTTTTCACCAGCGCGCATCTCAAACTGCATATGCTTCGCGGATTGGCCACGACCTTCAGCAGCTATATGTTTTTTATGGGTATCCTCTATTTGCCGCTGGCCGATGCCACAGCTTTGATCCAACTTGGTCCGGTGATGGTGACATTGGGCGCGGTTCTGGTTTTGGGCGAAACAATCGGTCGCCGCCGCATTCTGGGGATAGCCGCCGCCTTTCTTGGGGCGATGCTTATCATCCGGCCGGGATCCTCTGTCATGTCACCGGCCTCCGCATTCCCTATGCTGGGCGCGATCGGTTTCACAGTCTATGCGCTGGCAACGCGTTTTGTGCGCAGCGATGGGCCTTGGACCGCATTGTTCTTACAAGGCGTCTTTGGCATGCTGTTCTCCTCGCTGCTGGTGCCATTCTTTTGGCAGCCCATTGCCCTGGCCGAGGTGCCTGTGGTGGCGGCTCTGGTCGGGTTTGGCATTTTGGGCCATTTGCTGATGATCCGCGCCTTCGCCGCAGCCCCAGCCAGCGATATCGCGCCCTATGGCTACGCCGGGCTGCTTTTTGCCGTGATCTTCGGACTGTTGCTTTTCGACGAGATACCAGATGGCTTCACCCTCATTGGCGCGCTTGTTATTGTAAGTGCTGGAATATATGTGTGGTATCGTGAAAGGCTCATCCAAGCTCAGGACGACAATGGCTAAAACCGGCAAACCGCGCGGAACACTGCGCCAAAAGCTCGAATATCTGGCCATTATGGCCTTTTTCGGCGCGATGTGGCTGGTGCCCTACAGGCTGCGCAATCGCTGCGTTGGCGCCTGCCTGCGCGGTTTTTTGGGCCGCATTCTCGGGTATCGCAAGCGGGTGATGGATAATCTCGAGCTGATTTACCCCGATATCCCGCAAATGCGAAAATTGCAGATTGCCAATCAGGTGCTCGACAATGCCGGCCGCACCTTCACGGAAAATATGTTTCCAGAGCAGTTTCAAGCACAAGATCCTGACATAAAGCTGCATGGCGCTGGCCTTGAGGCTGTGCTGCAGGCCCATAAAGAGGGCCGCCCGATCATGTTTTACTCCGGACATTTTGGCAATCATGAAGCCTTCCGCGCCGCGCTTTTCAAACACGGGCTCAAGGTGGGCGGCATGGTGCGGCGCATGGCTAATCCCTATTTTGATGTGCAATATAAGCGCATGCTGGACATCAACGGACGCGGTGGCCCGGTCTTTGAAGCCGACAAACACGGCACTTTGGCGATGTTGAAATCCCTTAAGACCGGCACAGCGCTTGTTTTATTGCTCGACTTGGCGGTCGGACATGGCATTGCGGTGAATTTCATGGGGCGCCGAGTTTATTGCTCGGTGACAGCGGCGAGTTTCGCACTGAAGACCAAAGCGCTGTTTGTGCCCTATTTCTCAATGCGCAATCGCGATGGGGAAAGTTTTAGCGTCGAGATCGGCACCCCCATTGAGCACAGCGATGCACAGACAATGACGCGCGAGGCAACAAAATCGCTGGAAGAGCGGGTGCATGCCGATCCGGGGAATTGGTTTTGGATCCACCGGCGCTGGAAATATTGCCCGCCTACAGATTAAGCCCCCAAAGGGCTCCTGCCAGATGCGCCGTTAATTTACCCAATCGGCGACGACAATCTCACCATTGTCTTGATATTGTACCAAAACAACATAGCGACCCGGCCCCAGCACCCCAGTTTCAAACGTGGTGGGCCAGAGGCCATCCCAGAGGCCTAAGTTGTGCCATTCAGTCACAATGTTGGCATAATCCACCTGACGCCCTGCATTCTCCCCACTATGAATATCGACCGTCTGCAAAGGTGAAACGCCCACAAGATGGACATCATAAGGACCAGCGTAATAGGCGTTTTGCAAAGTTATTTCATAAGAAGACCCCATCCGCCGAATGGAAAGCTCTGCGCCCGGGGGCAATTGCGCGTATTTCTGGATCACAGAGGCAACCTCCGCGCGTTGGCCGCCAAAAGAGCTTTCGACCCCATTGATGATGAATTGTGGCGTGTAAATCATCCGCTCGTCCAACGCCCGCGCATAGGCTTTTTGACGCTCGGTAAAAGCGGGATGCGCAAAGCCATCTGCCCAGCCGATATAGTCCCAATAATCCACATGCCATCCCAGTGCGATGATATCCCTCTGCTGGGCGAGCTCCACCAAATATTCATCCGCCGGTGGACAGGAAGAGCAGCCCTGGGAGGAGAACAGCTCAACCACCACCGGCGCATTCTGCCCATAGCCGAAATTGGGGACAATCAGCATGAAGAGGCAAAGGATCTGTGAAGCGATGAGGCGCAAAAGAGTCGGTTCCTTAGTCATTTTTCATCAGCATAGAGCATCAAATTGTAACTGGCCAATCAATCAATCGTGCGCAGATGTTACAAAAATCCGTTCTTGGTATACAAATGTATGCGAAAGCTCTTGATCCGCAAGTGCCAGAGCTGATAAGAGGCCTCAACATCCTTTCAATCCTGGAGATATTCATGACCGTAGTTGTTGGGCAGGACACTGCTAAAACACGCCGCACTCTAAATGTGGGCAGCAAAAGCATCGCATATTATTCTATTCCCGCCGCTCAGGCCGCTGGTTTGGGCGATTTCTCGCGCCTCCCCGCCGCCCTGAAAGTGGTGTTGGAAAATATGCTGCGGTTCGAAGACGGAAAGACTGTATCTGTTGATGATATCAAAGCCTTTGCCGAATGGGGCGCAAAGGGCGGAAAAAATCCGCGAGAAATTGCCTATCGCCCGGCCCGCGTTTTGATGCAGGATTTTACCGGCGTGCCGGCAGTGGTTGATCTGGCCGCAATGCGTGATGGAATTGTTGCGCTTGGCGGGGATCCGGAAAAGATCAACCCGCTGAACCCGGTGGATCTGGTGATTGATCATTCGGTCATGATTGATGAATTTGGCACCCCCCGCGCCTTTCAAATGAATGTTGATCGGGAATATGAGCGCAATATGGAGCGCTATACTTTCCTTAAATGGGGTCAATCGGCCTTTAACAACTTCCGCGTTGTCCCACCCGGCACTGGCATCTGCCACCAGGTGAATCTTGAATACCTATCCCAAACAGTTTGGACCGACCAAGACCAAAACGGTCAAGAGGTTGCCTATCCTGACACTTTGGTCGGCACCGACAGCCACACCACTATGGTCAATGGCGCTGCGGTTCTCGGTTGGGGTGTGGGCGGCATTGAAGCCGAAGCGGCCATGCTGGGCCAGCCGATCTCCATGCTGATACCAGAAGTTGTCGGCTTTGAGCTGACTGGGGCGATGATGGAAGGCACCACAGGCACCGATTTGGTCCTCAAAGTGGTGGAAATGCTGCGCGCACGCGGTGTTGTGGGTAAATTCGTGGAATTTTATGGCGCAGGCCTCGACAATTTGCCCCTCGCAGATCGCGCAACCATCGCCAATATGGCCCCGGAATACGGCGCGACCTGCGGCTTTTTCCCAATTGATGACGAAACCATCCGCTATCTGCATGCCACAGGCCGCGATGAAGATCGTGTGGCCTTGGTGGAGGCCTATGCGAAAGAAAATGGCTTCTGGCGCGATGCGGATTATGCGCCGATCTATACCGACACGTTGCATCTGGATATGGGCACGATCGTGCCTGCGATATCCGGCCCCAAACGTCCTCAGGACTTTGTCGCCCTGACCGAGGGTCAAAATGCCTTCCGCCGCGAAATGGAAGAAACGTTCAAGCGCCCCATGGGCAAGGAAATTCCAGTCTCCGGCACAGATTACACCATGGAATCAGGCAAGGTTGTGATCGCGTCGATCACCTCCTGCACCAATACGTCAAATCCCTATGTGATGATTGGCGCGGGTTTGGTTGCGCGCAAGGCAGCAGCTTTGGGGATGGACAGTAAACCTTGGGTGAAAACCTCCCTCGCCCCGGGCTCGCAAGTGGTATCGGCCTATCTCGAAGCGGCAGATCTGCAAAAAGATCTGGATGCCGTTGGCTTTAACCTTGTGGGCTATGGCTGCACCACCTGCATCGGCAATTCCGGCCCGCTCCAAGCCGAAATCTCCGCGGCCATTGCAGAGGGCGATCTCGTCGCCACTGCTGTGCTCTCGGGCAACAGAAACTTTGAAGGGCGCATCTCACCTGACGTGCGCGCCAACTATCTGGCCTCGCCGCCCCTGGTGGTGGCCTATGCTCTGGCTGGTACATTGGATATCAACTTGGCCACAGATGTGATTGGCCAAGACCGCGACGGCAATGATGTCTACCTCAAAGATATCTGGCCCACCACGCAAGAGGTAGCCGAAATGGTGGAGGCGACCGTAACGCGCGAGGCCTTCCTGTCCAAATACGCCGATGTGTTCAAGGGCGATGAGAAATGGCAGGCAGTGGATGTGACCAACCAAAAAACCTATGATTGGCCAGCCTCCTCGACATATGTGCAAAACCCGCCCTATTTCCAAGGCATTACTATGGAAACCCACAAGATCACTAATCTTGAAAATGCCAAGGTTATGGCGATTTTGGGCGATATGATCACAACAGACCATATCTCACCGGCCGGCTCTTTCAAAGACACCACCCCTGCTGGTAAATATCTCACCGACCGCCAGGTCAGCCCGCGGGAGTTCAACTCCTATGGCTCGCGCCGCGGCAATCACGAGGTGATGATGCGTGGCACCTTCGCCAATATCCGCATCAAGAATGAAATGCTGGACGGGGTCGAAGGTGGCTATACACTGGGTCCAGACGGCAACCAAACCTCGATTTATGATGCGGCGATGGCCTACCAAGAACAAGGCACCCCATTGGTGATCTTTGGTGGCGAACAATATGGCGCCGGCTCCAGCCGGGATTGGGCGGCCAAAGGCACGGCGCTTTTGGGGGTTAAAGCTGTGATTGCGGAAAGCTTTGAGCGCATTCATCGCTCAAACTTGGTTGGCATGGGCGTTATTCCTTTTGAGTTCACAGGCGGGGACAGCCGTAAGAGCCTGGGGCTCAAAGGCGATGAAACGGTCTCAATCCGCGACCTCGAAGGGGTCAAGCCTCTGCAAAACGTGCCCGCAGAAATTACCATGGGCGACGGCTCTGTAAAATCCATCACCCTAAAGTGCCGGATTGATACGGAAGTTGAGATTGATTACATCGAAAATGGCGGTGTGCTGCACTATGTGCTGCGCAACCTGGCCCAGGCTGCATAAGCCAGCGTATCTAAAAGAAAAAGGCCTCGGAAACCCGGGGCCTTTTTTTGCGCTCAAGCGCCAGATGCATCAAACAAGTTATCTTTATTAGAACGCCAACCCCGCCTCCGCCAGCGCGGGCAAGACCCGCGTTTGCAAATTGCGTTCCGTCAGCGGGCCGGTCACGCGCAGAATAACGGTCCCATCGGGCCCCAAAACAAATGTCTCAGGAAGACCATAAACACCCCAATCCAGCGCCATTTTCGCCTGTGGATCAGCACCAGCCAAGGCGTAAGGATTGCCCAGCTCCGCTAAAAAGGCCCGCGCTTTGGCAGGATTGTCTTTATAATTGGCCCCATAGACCGGAATGCCGCGATCGGCAAAATCCATCAAGGTGGGATGTTCGGCCCGGCATGGGGCGCACCAGCTGGCCCAAAAATTAACCAATTTCACCCCGCCGGTGGTCAAATCCGCCTGTGCGAAGGGCACATGCCCTTCGAGGGGATCCAGCTGAACCTTCGGGGCCTTCTGGCCGGCAATTGCGCTTGGCAGGCCCTCCGGATCCTCCCGCTGCATCCCCAAAAAGGCCAGTCCGGCAAAAACAGCAAAGACCACCACCGGCAAAGCGAGAAGAAATTTACGCATCTTGAGCCGCCTCCAACTCTGCCAATGCGCGCCTCACAGCCCGGCTGCGTTTGACATAGAGCCCCGCAATCACCCCGAGGGCCATCAGGCTCAGGATATAGGAACTATTGACTTCCAAAGCATATTTTCCCAGATCTGGCATCATTCAATCCGCTCCCTTGCTTGCAAGACCTTCAACCGTCGCGCGCGCACCTCCGTGCGTGTGCCGATCAGCAGCAAAGTCAAAAATAACAGGCCAAACCCGGCCATGGAGAGGAGCAGCGGTTGGAAAAAGACATCAGAAATATTGTCCTGTTTCGCCCCATCAGCCATCGTCACCGTGGTGCCCTGGTGCAGCCCTTGATTCCAAAACAATACGGCATAGCGGCTCAACATGGCAAAAACCGCTCCGACAATTGCCAAAACCGAGGTCAAATCTGCCGCCGTGTCCTCATCCTCAATCGCCGCCCAAAGGGCAATATAGCCGACATAGAACAAAAATAGGATCAAAAAGCTGGTCAACCGCGGATCCCAAACCCAGTAGGTGCCCCACATCGGCTGTCCCCAAATGGCCCCGGTGACCAGGGCGATCAGCGTCATCACCATGCCCACGGGAGCGGCCGCCTTAGCTGCAAGCACAGAGACATGCTGGCGGCGGATCAACCAGACAAGCGCCCCCACAAACATCAGCAAATACCCATTAATCGCCATCAAAGCCGCTGGCACATGCAGATATATGATCTTCACTGTCGAACCCTGGCGCATATCATCAGGGGTGAAAAAATAACCCCAAATCAATCCAGAACACAGCGATGCGAGGGCCGCAGCCGCGATCCAAGGCAAAAGCTTGCTCGACCATCCCATAAAGATTTTTGGATTGGCAAGACGCCAAAACCTATCCGAGAGTGTTGGTGCAATTGGTGTGCTATTCATAGATTTAATCCCATTACTCCTACGCGCCCCTCATCTTAGATTGATCCGCAAAGCGGCGCCGGATGCAAAGGGCAATATCGCCGCAGCCCCCAGAGAAATGGCCGATAAAAGAACCAAAGCCACGTCATAGTCCAACGCTTGCCCCGCCAATCGCACCGCCTGCGCGCCAAAAATCAGACTTGGCACATAAAGCGGTAAAACCAAAAGCGAGAGCAATAGCCCGCCACGTTTAACACCGAGGGTCAGGCTTGCACCGAAAGCACCAATCAGGCTCAAAGCCGGCGTGCCCAGCAAGAGCGACAGACATAGGATCTTACCGGTTTCATAGTCGAGATTCAACAAGATGCCCAACACCGGTGCGGCAAGGGACAAAGGCAGGCCTGTGGTCAACCAATGGGCGGAGGCCTTGGCCATATAGACAGATTCCAGCGGCAAGGGCGATGTGGCGAGGAGATCTAGCGTGCCATCCTCAAAATCGAGCCCAAAAATGCGGTCCAATGACAGCAAACAGGCCAAGAGCGCTCCGAGCCACAAAACGCCCGGCGCAATCACCGCCAGCGCGGCCTGATCTGGCCCAAGCGCAAAAGGAATCAAAGTCACAACGATCAAAAAGAAGATCAACGCCAGACCAAATCCACCTCCAGACCGCACGGATAGGCCAATATCGCGCAAAAACAGTTGGATCATTCCAAAGCCTCCGCGAAAGCTGAATTGCCCGCCGGTCCACGCGCTTTGAAGCGGGTCAAATCCAACAGCTGCGCTGAGGCCAGTTCGAGGTCAATATGGGTGGTGATCACGGCGGCACCACCATTTTGCACATGCTGGTTGAGCGCCGCACGAAACAGCGCCACATTATGCGCATCCAATGACACCGTTGGCTCATCCATGACCCAAAGCCCGCAGCCACTAACCTGCATGCGCGCCAATCCGAGGCGGCGTTTTTGTCCTGCTGACAGATTGGCGGCGGCACGATCGGCCAATCTGTGCAAATCATAGGCATCCAGCGCCACATTCGGGCTTGGTCCTCGATAGATTGACGCCCAAAACGCAAGATTTTCCAGCACGGTCATTTGACCCTTTAGACCATCAGCATGGCCCGAATAGGCCACGGTCTCTGGCGCGATGATCTGCCCCTCAACCGGGTCTTGAAGCCCGGCAATGCACCGCAATAGGGTGGTTTTCCCAAGCCCATTGGCCCCGCGCAGCACCAAAATTTGTCCTGCATCGACCGAAAAATCGACGCCGCAAAGCACTGTCATTCCCCCCCGCGCCACGCTTAGGTTTGAGACTTGCAGCATCGCTTAGACCGGGATCAGAGCCAAGCCAATCCGGCGGCCCTCTGATAGTAAAATATTATAGGTACGGCAGGCGGTGGGTGAATTCATGATCTCTACTCCGAGTCCGGCCGCCTCAAGTGCGGAGCGAAAATTCGGAGGGATATGGGCAATCTGCGCACCAGTTCCCACGAAAACAACATCCAAATCCTTAGCCACTTCGACAAAGGGGCCCGGATCGTCAAACCCGGCCCAAGAGCCGCATGACTGGGGCAGAATGGCCAATTTTCCTTCAAAGACCTCACCGGCCACACGAAAGAAATTTGGACCATAGCCATCCACAGGGCGGCCAGTCTCAAAGGTGATCTCAGAGAGTTGCATTACGCATCAATATTGGCAAATTGATTGCCATCTGTGTTGCTGGGCTTGGACCAATCGCGTTTGACGCCCAAGCGCAGCAGCGTGGAGCTGGCGACAAAGACCGAAGAATAAGTCCCAACCATCACGCCCCAGATCATCGCAAAAACGAATCCTCGGATCACATCTCCGCCCAGTACGAAAAGGGATATCAGCGCCAATAGCGTGGTCACCGAGGTCATCACCGTACGGCTCAGAGTCTCATTGATCGATAGGTTGAGCACGTCGCTCAAGTCTTTCTTCTTATAGCGGCGCAGGTTTTCCCGCACCCGGTCAAACACCACCACCGTATCATTCAACGAATAGCCAACGATGGTCAGCAAGGCCGCGATAATCGCCAGATCAAACTTGATTTGCAGAGCTGAGAATATTCCGATGGTCAAAATCACATCATGCACCAACGCGCCCACCGCGCCGAGTGCGAATTGCCATTCAAATCGCAACCAAATGTAGATCAACACAACGGCAATGGCGATAATGATCGCGAGAACAGCAGATTTTATCAGCTCGCCAGAGACTTTCGGCCCCACCGACTCCACGGAAGGAAAGCGAATATCTGGAGCAATATTGCGCAGGGCGGTTTCGAGTTGCGCCACTAGGTCTGACGCCACAGCCTCCTGCCCGTCTTGCGCCTGGATGCGAATTTGCACCACGTTCTGATCTGCGCGGAAGCTCGGATCAAACACCTCTGCAATCGACACATCGCCAAGGGCCAGGGGCTCAATTGCTTGGCGGTATGCGGCGACATTAATAGGCGTGCTGCTCTCGGCACGGATGGTGGTTCCACCCTTAAAATCAATACCGAAATTCAACCCTTGGATCACCGTTGAGGCGATGGACAGCACCACAAGCACGGCCGACAGACCCAACCAAAATTTCGACTTATCGAAAAAATCGAACGCTGTTTGCTGTTTGACCAATCTTAACCGCATCACCTAAACCTCCAGTGTTTTTGGCTTGCGCCGTTCAAACCAGATCACAACCATGGCCCTGGTCACAAAGATCGCTGTGAAAACAGAGGTGATGATCCCCAGACCGAGGGTGACCGCGAACCCCTTGACCGGGCCGGCTCCCATTATGAACAGGATGGCAGCGGTCAAAAATGTCGTGATATTGGCATCAACAATGGCCGAGAGCGCTTTTTCATAGCCAAGCTCAATGGCGCGCGCCGGACCTTTGGCGGTTTTCAATTCTTCGCGAATACGTTCAAACACCAATACATTGGCATCCACCGCCATCCCGATGGTCAATACGATCCCAGCAATCCCCGGCAGCGTCAGCGTCGCGCCGATCATCGACAACAGGCCAAACATCAAGCCCACGTTGATCAACAAGGCAATATTGGCGAAAATCCCGAAGGTGCCATAGGAGAGAAACATAAAGATCAGCACCGCGGCGAACCCAACAAGACAGGCGATTTTTCCCGCATCAATACTGTCTTGTCCCAATTCCGGCCCGACAGTGCGCTCTTCGAGAAATTCCAAGCTCGCAGGCAATGATCCAGCACGCAGCAATGTCGCGAGGCGGGTGCTTTCTGCAACATCAAAACTGCCCGTAATGATACCCGAACCGCCTGTAATCGGCACTTCAATCACGGGTGCCGAGATCACCTCATCATCAAGCACAATCGCAAATGGATCGCCCACGTGATCGGTTGTATATTGCCCAAATTTTCGCGCCCCTGAGGTGTTGAACCGAAAGTTCACCGCCGGGCGACCATTTTGATCAAACGACGGCTGCGCATCTGTCAGCTCTTCGCCCGTAACCACTGGCGTCCGTTCTAGGATGTAATACAAATCTGGCCGGTCAGCCGCGGGCAATAGCTCATTGCCGACACCTGCTGCGCCATTTGGATTATTGGACCGTCCCACAACAGTTTGAAACGTCAAAAGCGCAGGAACACCAATCAAGTCTTTCAGCTCTTGCGCAGAGCCGAGGCCCGGCACCTGGATCAAGATCCGGTCATTGCCTTGTCGCTGGATGGTCGGCTCGCGCGTGCCCGCCTCGTCCACCCGGCGGCGAATGATCTCTAAGGATTGCGCCATAGTCCGATCATCCGTCGCCAATTGCTCGGCTTCTGATAGGGTGACGATCAAATTATTTTCACGCGAAGTCACGACAATATCGTCTGTCATCCCACCGGTGAGCGAGGCAACAGGGCGCGCCAGGGTTTGCACCACCTCTATGGCACGATCCATTTGCTCAGGATTGCCAATCCGCACCACAAGCTCACCAGCGCCGCCCTCTTGCTGGCGGATCGCGCCGATGGTGGCACGCTCTTTGCGCAAGGCATTGCGCACCTCTGGCCAAAAACTTTCAAGACGGGTGGTGTAGACTTCCTCGAGTTTCACCTCGCCAAGCAAATGCGCACCACCCCGCAAATCAAGTCCAAGATTGACCAAGCCAGACGGCAGGAAAGATGGCCAGCCTGTGGCCTCCTGCCCCGCCTCTTGTGCATCATTGTAGGACTCAACTTGGCCGTAGAAGCCATTGGGCAGGGCAAAAAGAAGCCCTAGCGCGCAGGTCGCCCAAATCACGACCCGCTTCCAACCTTCGATATGCAACATCACTTAGCTCCCGGCCTCAGGCCTGTTTTAACACGCTGAAGGGTTTATTAGCTGGCAGGCTTGGATTTGCTGCGCACATCAGCGATTGTGGCTTGTACCACATTCACGCGGACATCCTTGGTCAGCTCGACTTCAATTTCATTGCTGTCCGCTTTGACTTTGGTCACTTTGCCGATCAAGCCACCGGCCGTGACAACCTCATCGCCTTTGGCCAGGTTCGTCACCATATTTTGATGTTCTTTCATCTTTTTCTGTTGTGGGCGGAAAACCAACAAATAGAAAATACCGATGATGAGCATCGGAAACATGAATGTGCTTAAAGTGTCCATAATGACCCCATAAATTTCGTCACACGGCACCGCGCCGCAAGTTCTGGCAGAACCTATGGTTTAGGGGGCCACTTTGCAAGGGACTGCAGGCCTCCGACTTGGAAGTTTGCCGTTTTTTTGGTGGAGCTGCCTCACAAGCTGTTGCCGCGTCATTCCAACCGGCAAGCACCTGTTAAAATTGCCCGTGACCCGCCGCTCTGCTTTGGGCATAAACGGGCCAGTGATTCTTGATCTAGGAGATAAGAGATGCATGACATCCGTGCGATCCGCGAAAACCCCGCAGCCTTTGACGCCGCCCTCGCTCGCCGTGGCAAAGCGCCGGTCTCGTCTCAGATCTTAGCTCTAGATTCAGAGCGCCGGGCCTGCATCCAAGAGGCAGAGGCCGCTCAAGCCGAAATCAACAGCGCCAGCAAACAGGTTGGCGCAGCTAAGGCCAAAGGTGATGAGGCCGAATTTGAGCGCCTGCGGGGCTTGGTCAGCGAAAAGAAGGCGCAGGTGATCCATCTGTCCGAACAAGCCAAGGTCAAAGATGAGGCTTTGACGGATATGTTGATGGGCATTGACAACCTGACCTATGATGACACGCCCGATGGGGCCGATGAAGCCGATAACGTCGAAATTCATCGCTGGGGCACGCCGGCGAGCTTTGATTTTGCGCCGAAAGAACACTTTGAGCTGCCAGCCACGCAAGATGGTTTAGATTTTGAAACCGCCGGGAAAATATCCGGCAGTCGCTTTGTCATCCTATCGGGTGCAATCGCCCGTATGCACCGGGCCTTGGCGCAATTTATGCTCGACATCCATGTTCAGGAAAACGGGTTGACCGAAACCAACACACCGGTTTTGGTGCGCGATGAAGCCATGCGCGGCACGGGGCAATTGCCGAAATTTGCCGAAGACAGTTATCAAACCACCAATGGCTGGTGGCTGATTCCAACCTCTGAGGTGACCTTGACCAATATCGTCTCCGGTCTCACCTTGGACGAAACCCAGCTGCCACGTCGCTACACGGCCCATTCGCTGTGTTTCCGTTCCGAAGCCGGCAGCGCGGGGCGCGACACCGCCGGAATGCTGCGCCAGCATCAATTCGAAAAAGTGGAGATGGTCTCTGTCACCCATCCCGATCACTCGCGCGCTGAGCTGGACCGCATGACAAAATGCGCCGAAGGAATTTTGGAGCGCTTGGAGCTGCCCTATCGCACCGTGGCATTATGCGTGGGAGATATGGGTTTTGGTGCCCGTCGCACCCATGATATCGAAGTCTGGCTGCCTGGGCAAAATGCGTATCGCGAAATCAGCTCTTGCTCTGTTTGCGGCGATTTTCAGGCCCGCCGTATGAACGCGCGCTTCCGCCCCGCAGGCGGCGGAAAGCCAGAGTTTGTTCACACTTTGAACGGCTCAGGCCTTGCGGTGGGACGGTGTTTGATCGCCGTGCTGGAAAATGGTCAACAAGCTGATGGTTCTGTCGAGATTCCAAAAGCCTTACGCCCCTACATGGGCAACACCAGTCACATCACAGCAGATGGCAGCCTCGCTTAATGCGAGTCTCGCCCTTCAAACCAGCCCGTAACATTTGACGAAAAGCCCTATTTATAGGGCTTTTTGTCCAAATGCTTTCGCAGGCGCGACGGGGTGGATTTCTTCTTGTTCTTATAGGGGTTTTGATCTCCCTGCCCACGCATCCACAAGCGGATTGGCGTGCCGGGCATGTCGAAATCTTCACGCAGCCCATTCACGAGATAGCGCGTATAGCTTTCCGCGATTTTATCTGGATAGGAGCACATCACCACAAAGCCCGGCGGCCGGGTCTTTGCTTGCGTCATATACCGCAACTTGATCCGCCGCCCTCCAGGTGCAGGGGGCGGGTGTGCCTCAACCATGCCGGCCAGCCAACGGTTGAGATGGCTTGTAACAATACGGCGGTTCCACACCTCATGGGCCCGCATCACGGCCTGTTGCAGCCGGTCAAGCCCTTTGCCCGTTTTCGCAGAGACCGTCACCAAAGGCGCGCCCCTCAATTGCGGCAATAGCCGCTCGAAAGATTCGCGCAATATGCGAAGTTTTGCCTGTTTTTCAGGTTCAAGATCCCATTTATTGACGGCCAAAACCACCGCACGCCCCTCACGCTCAGCCAGATCTGAAATCCGCAGATCTTGTTGCTCAAAAGGGATATCCGCATCAAGCAAAACCACCACAACCTCGGCAAATTTCACCGCGCGCAGCCCGTCGCTGACCGATAGTTTTTCCAATTTGGCCTGCACTTTGGCTTTTTTGCGCATCCCGGCCGTGTCAAAAATCCGCGTTGGCACGCCGCCCCAATCCAAGGTCAAGGAAATCGCATCCCGCGTGATCCCCGCCTCAGGCCCGGTCAATAGGCGATCTTCGCCAATAATCTTATTGATAAGTGTAGATTTTCCAGCATTCGGTCGACCGATGACGGCAACTTGCAGAGGTTTTTGCAAGGTCGGCAGGCGATATTCCTCCTGCTCATCGCCCTCGGGCAGATCAATATCAACCTCCGGGGCCTCTTCCTTGGCTTTCTCTTCAGCCGCATCAATCAGCGGAGCCAGCATCATCGCCAGCTCCCCCATACCTTCGCCATGTTCGGCAGATAGACGTAAAGGCTCGCCCAGTCCCAAAGAATAGGCCTCAATGACGCCGCCATCTGCGGCGCGGCCCTCGCCCTTATTGGCCGCAAGAAACACATGGGCATTTTTCTTGCGCAGAATATCCGCAAATACCTCATCGGTGGCCGTGACACCTGCGCGCGCGTCGATCATAAACAAGCAGGCGTCAGCCATGCCCACCGCGCGTTCCGTCAAGCGGCGCATGCGCCCTTGGAGGCTTTCGTCAGTCGCTTCTTCCAATCCGGCCGTATCTATGACGGTGAATTTTAAATGCCCCAAACGCGCTTCGCCTTCGCGCAGATCGCGAGTCACCCCTGGCTGGTCGTCCACCAAAGCGAGCTTGCGGCCCACCAAGCGATTGAACAGCGTGGATTTTCCAACATTTGGACGGCCAACAATAGCCAGAGTAAAGGACATAGCGGCCCACTTTCGGTTGATTAGAGGCGAGCGTTACACCAAGTTATGCTTAACGGAAAGCCAGTAGATCACCTTTGGTGCTCAAAACATAGAGCGTGCCATTCACGACAATCGGAGCACTGGCCGCGCCAGCAGGCAATTCAACCGTGGAGAGTAACATCCCATCAGAGGGATTAAACTGCCGGATCAACCCGTCAGACGAGGCCAAGATCAACCGGCCCCCGGCCAAGATCGGACCAAAATGCGCATGGATCTTGGCACGCGATTTCACACTCTTTTTCGTGAATTTTGGCAAAGGCGTTGACCAGATCAACGTCCCATCATCTTTGGAGAGGCGGATCAGATTGCTGGTATCGCTGACGGCAAAAACCGCTCTGCCAGCCAAGAGGATATGACCTTGACTGCCCTGCTTGGCGGTCCAAATGCGCAGGCCGGTGTTCAGATCGACCGCCGCCATGCGGCCCACCGAACTGGCCAAATAGACAGAGCTGCCCTCAATCACCGGTTGGCCGGTCAAATCACGCACCTGAGTTGAGGCCAGACCCAAGCGAGCGCCCGAAAGACCCGAGCTCCAAGACCGCAGGCCACCTTTGCGGAAAGAGGCCAAAACATCGCCTGAGCCGAAAGGAAAGACTGCATATTTGTCAGACACAGCTGGACCCGGCCCGCCGGTATGGCTGGCCGCAACCGTCGGACCGGCGACTTGCCATTTTATCCGCCCATTGGAGGTGTCAATCGCCCAAGCCGCGCCATCGCGGGCCGCGATATAGAGTAAATCTTCATAAACAGTCGGAGAGGCACCGCCATAGCTTGCCAGATCTTGCGTCCAAAGCTGAGCACCAGAGGAGGTATCTAAAGCCACAACCGTTCCGAACCCTGTGGTGACAAAAAGCTGTGTTCCATGCACGGCCAGCCCGCCACCCGAGGCATCTTTCAACGCATCGGTCGATTTTCCAAGTGCCCTCTGCCACAAAATAGCGCCCGTTTCATCAAGCGCTGTAACCATAGAGTGGCTATCAATCGTATAAATTTGACCGTCCTGTGCGACGGGCGCGGCGGCAATCTGATGGCGTTTGTCATCGCCCGCTCCAATCCGGCGCGACCAACGCAATGTCAGCTCGGAGGGAAGCTCGGCATGTGCCGCTATATGCTGCGCATTGCCACCTTGATGGGTCCAGGATGACGTCGCTTGGGGCTTTGGCAATCGCAAGTCAGGCAAATTTTCTGCTAAGAACCGCGCGTCGGATTCCACGAAAACCGTTCCATCCAGCAGTTCTCGCTCGCCTTGCAAGCGCGGGTCACTATTGGAACACCCTACGCCCAAACCCAAAAGTCCGATATAGAGCACCGCTTTAAATCCCATGCGTGCCTCCTGCTCTGTTTTGCCTACGCCTGTTTTGTTATGGTCTGCTTTGTTATTATTTTAATGAAACATTAACAGAAAAAGTTTAATTTGCCAACTCCGGGCTTGCCCCCAGTGCCACGATTAATTCCGCCATGCGCTGAATTTGTTCTGAACTGGCTTCGGCATCTTTAATATGCGCCTGCAACAGCTCGAGCGCAGCCTCATGATCTCCGCGCTGAAGCTGCACGGCCACCAAAAGCTCCGTGGCCACATTGCGGTAAATCCCGCCGGGTTCAGACAGCTCTGCGAGGATAGCGGCGGCCTCATCCACAGAGAGCACGCCCTCAGTGCTGGCCATTTTCAACCGCGCGAGATCACGGATATACTGGGGCTGCCCCTCATCGGCGGCCACCGATTTGAGAAGATCCGCAGCCTGCTCCGTCTCAACGCCAGCTGCCAATAATTTGGCCGCAAGCGCATCCTCCTCCTCACGCGCTATTGCACGGAATGCAGCCGCTTGCTCGGCCGTATCTTCAAGCTCCAAAGCGTCCAGCAATGCATCGCCACGCACCTGTGCCGCCTGCTCCAGCTGGGCTTTGGACCACTCATTATAGGCCGTGCCTCCAACAAGGGCGACAATAATGACCGCAGGAATCCAACCGTAGCGACGAAAATAGCCAAATAAGCGATCTCGGCGCACTTCCTCTGTGACTTCATCAATAAAACTGTCGGTATCGGACATCTGCCAGCCTCTATAAATTTCCTGAGATGTATAGGCAAAACCATCCATATCCCACAAGCCCTTTGAAGGTTAAGAAATGTTAAACAGGTGAAAAATTCTCGAATATTCCTCCCATTCCGCTGATTTTCGCCGCATATTTCTTGCGGGCTCTCTTGTGCCTCGGTGAAATTGGCATAGATAGCGTCTTAATAAAGACCCGTTTTTGAATTTTCGGCACGAGAGGCACGCATGCGCATTCTTTCAATTTTAACAGCCATTGTGGTAGCTGCCGTGATCTATTTGTTCGTTTTTCAAAGAGATCTTCTCTTCAGCTTCGGCACAGATGAGAGCCAAGCTCCGCAAGCGGCCAGCACCCAACCTGCGCCCGCGGCGGCGGCGGCGCCTCAAGACAGCACGCCCATAGTTTCGGTCGCGGTGCTGACGTCGACAGCGCAGAATGTAGACAGCGCCGTGACCGTCCGCGGTGAGACGCGCGCAACGCGCCAGGTTGATTTGCGTGCTGAAACCAATGGCCGCGTGATCTCCCAACCGCTGCGCAAGGGGGCGACGGTGCAGGCCAATCAACCGATGTGTGAAATTGATCCAGGTACACGGCGCGTGTCTTTAGCAGAAGCCGAAGCGCGCTTGGCCGAGTCGCGTGCGCGCGTGCCCGAAGCGGAGGCCCGTGTCATTGAGGCCGAGGCCCGTTTGCAAGAGGCCTTGATCAATGATCGCGCGGCCGAAAAATTATCGAAAGGGGGCTTTGCCTCTGAAGCCCGCGTGGCCAGCGCCACAGCGGCCACACAAACCGCACGCGCCGGCGTTGCTGCCGCACAATCAGGCTTGCAGTCAACGCTTGCCGGCATCCAATCGGCCGAAGCGGCGGTCGCTTTGGCACAAAAAGAGATTTCTCGGCTGGTCATCCATGCCTCTTTTGATGGCATCTTGGAATCGGACACCGCCGAATTGGGCAGTCTTTTGCAACCGGGCGGTCTTTGCGCCACCGTTTTGCAACTTGATCCCATCAAACTTGTGGGTTTCGTGCCGGAGATGGCAATTCAGCATGTGAAACTCGGCGCCGCTGCCGAAGCGCGATTGGTGGATGGCCGTAAGATCCTGGGCGCGGTGAGCTTCATTTCACGCTCCGCCGATAAGGTGACCCGCACCTTCCAGGTCGAGGTGACCGTCCCCAATGAAGACCTGAGCGTCAGCGCCGGGCAAACCGCCGATATCACAATTTCAGCCCAAGGCACGCTGGCGCATCTTGTGCCGGGATCTGCCTTGACCCTGAACGACAATGGCACTTTGGGGCTGCGGATATTGGGCGCAGAGAATACCGTGCGCTTTGCTCCCGTCACCTTGATCCGCGATACGATGCAAGGGGTCTGGGTGGCCGGTCTGCCGCATCAGACCGATGTGATTGTTGTGGGGCAAGAATTCGTCACCGATGGCGTTATCGTCGATCCGACCTATACGGAGGTGGCACAATGACCGGTTTGGTCGATTGGGCCATAGCCCGAGCTCGAATGGTTTTGGCCTTCATCATGCTGTCTTTGGCGGTGGGTAGTTTCGCCTATGCGGTACTGCCGAAAGAGGGCGAGCCTGATATTGAAATCCCGGCGATTATTATTTCCATGCCGTTCCAAGGTATTTCAGCAGAAGACAGCGAAAAACTCCTCATCAAGCCGATGGAAACTGAGCTGTCAGATTTGGACGGGCTCAAAAAGCTGACCGCAACAGCCGTGGATGGCTATGCCAACGTGGTGCTCGAGTTTGAATTCGGCTGGGATAAGACCAAAATCATTGCCGATGTCCGAGATCGCATGGGCAATGCGCAAACCAAATTTCCCAAGGGTGGCGACACCTATTCGATCAGCGAATTTAACTTCTCTGAATTCCCGATCATCATCATTTCACTATCGGGATCCGTGCCCGAACGCACGCTTTTGAAGGTCGCGCAGGATCTTCAAGATCGGATTGAAGGTCTCGAACCGGTGTTGAGCGCCGGGTTGACCGGGCACCGCGAAGAAATGTTGGAAGTGCTGATCGACCCATTGAAGCTGGAGTCTTATAATGTGACGGCTGGCGAATTAATTGGCGTGGTGGTCAATAACAACCAATTGATCCCCGCCGGCGCAGTTGATACGGAAAATTCCAACTTTTCGGTCAAGATCCCCTCCGCCTTTGACGCGCCGGTCGACGTTTACAACCTGCCGGTCAAAATCAATGGTGACCGGGTTGTGACCCTCGGCGATATCGCCGACATCCGGCTGACCTTCGCAGACCGCACAGGTACGGCCCGTTTTAATGGCGACACCACAGTTGCCATTCAGGTGGTGAAGCGCAAGGGATTCAACCTGATCGACACGGCCAATTTGGTGCGCGAGGAAGTGGCAAAACAAGCCGCGCTTTGGCCCGTTGAGCTGCAAAATGCCATTCATGTAAACACCTCCAACGATCAGTCGCGGAATGTCGACGGTATGGTCAAACAATTGGAAGGGTCCGTGCTCACCGCCATCGCCTTGGTCATGATCGTGGTGCTGGCCGCGCTGGGGTCGCGTCCGGCCTTTTTGGTTGGGTTTGCCATCCCCACCTCATTTTTGCTCTGCTTTGCTTTTTTGGCGGTTATGGGAATCTCCATTTCAAACATCGTCATGTTTGGGCTCATTTTGGCCGTGGGCATGTTGGTCGACGGGGCCATTGTGGTGGTCGAATACGCAGATAAACGAATTTCTGAGGGCGCCGGTCCGATGCAGGCCTATGGCGATGCTGCGAAACGCATGTTCTGGCCCATTGTCTCCTCAACCGCCACAACCCTCTGCGCCTTCCTGCCGATGCTCTTTTGGCCGGGCGTGCCGGGGCAATTTATGGGTATGCTGCCGGTCACATTGATTTTCGTTCTCTCCGCTTCGCTGGTCGTCGCGCTGATCTACCTGCCAGTTTTGGGCGGTGTATCAGGTTCTTTGAGCCAGAAGTTCCGCGCAGCCTCTGACAAGCTGCGGCGACTGCCGCTCGTCTTGCGGGCCGCTCTGGTGCCGGTCGCCCTCTATGGGCTGTTTGTCGGTGCGATGCAGCTGTTGAACCCTGGCTATCTGTTTGGCGGACAAGCTCCCGAAGGGGTTGGCGGAACCGCTTTGGGCATTGGACTGTTTTTGGTGGGCGCGGTGGTGACCTCGATCGTCATGGGCGCTGTTGAATTGCGCATCAATAAAGCCCGGATTAAGGGCGGGCATCAGCGCACTGCTTTTGGCTATTTTATCAAATTCATCACCGGCAACCCGGTCATGCCCATCGTGTCATTGGTGGGCGTGGCCTTCTTTGTAATCACCACATTCCAGTATTTTGGCGAAAACAACAAAGGCGTCGAGTTTTTTGTCGCAACAGAGCCGGAGCAAGCCATTGTCTATATTCAGGCGCGCGGCAACCTATCACTGCAAGAAAAAGATGCCCTGCTCAAACAGGCCGAAACCATCATTCTCAACACCCCCGGCGTGCAAAGCACTTTCGCCTTTGCCGGTGAAGGCGGGCTGAATGCCAATACGGGCGGGGCGGGTGCGCCACTTGATACCATCGGACAAGCGCAGATCGAATTGATCCCCTGGGAAGATCGCCCCGCCAGCCAAACTAACAGCAAGATTTTTGGTTTTATCCCCTGGACCTCTTCGGAGGTAGAGGAAGGATATGGTGGCAATGTCGTATTGAACAATTTGCAAGAGCAACTCGATGGCATAGCCGGCGTGCGCAGTCAGATCCTCAACCTCGCCATGGGGCCGGCATCTGCCAAACCTGTGCATCTTCGTCTTAAGGGAGATGATTGGGACACGCTTGTAAAGGCCACAACCCTGGCACGGGAAAAATTTGAGCAGACCGAAGGATTAATCTCCATTGAAGACACCCTGCCCCTGCCTGGTATCGACTGGCAAATTGATGTGGATGTGCAGGAAGCGGGGCGCTATGGGGCGGATGTGGCGACGGTCGGCGCCATGGTGCAATTGGTCACCCGTGGCATTTTGCTCGACACGATGCGCGTTGATAGCTCTGATGAAGAAATCGACATCCGGGTGCGTCTGCCGGAAGCTGACCGGGTTCTGTCAACGCTTGACACGTTGAAAGTCCGAACACCCACGGGGTTGATGCCGCTGTCTAACTTCATCTCTCGCAAACCTGTTGCCAAACTGGGGCAAATCACCCGCGTGGATCAACAGCGCTATTTCGATGTGAAAGCGGGCGTGCGCAGCGATGCGGTGAAGATGGTCACAAATGATGACGGCGCGACCCGCAAGGTCAATATGACCCCAGCGGAACGGATCGAAGAGATCACAGCTTGGCTGAACACCTCCCCCTTGCCTGCTGGCATTGAATGGGAATGGACCGGCGATCAGGAAGATGAGGCCGAAAGCGGCGCCTTTTTGCAAAACGCCTTTATGGGCGCTTTGGGGCTGATGTTCATCATATTGCTGGCGCAATTTAACTCTATTTATAACTCAGTTTTGGTTCTATTGGCGGTGGTCTTATCGACCACGGGTGTGTTGATCGGCATGCTGGTCATGGATCAAGCCTTCTCAATCATCATGACCGGTACAGGGATTGTCGCTTTGGCGGGGATCGTGGTGAATAACAACATTGTGTTGATTGATACCTACCAAGAATATAGCTCCTATATGCCGAGATTGGAGGCCATCACACGCACGGCAGAGGCGCGTATTCGCCCGGTCTTGCTGACCACCATAACCACTATGGCCGGTCTCACACCCATGATGTTTGGCCTCAGCCTCGATTTCATCAGCGGCGGCTATACGGTCGACGCGCCAACGGCCTTGTGGTGGAAACAACTGGCCACGGCGGTGGTCTTTGGTCTCGGGATCGCAACCTTACTGACATTGGTCTTCACCCCGGCAATGCTGGCGCTGCGGATCTGGATGGTCGCAGGTGCCTACGGGGCAGCAACGGCCGTCAGGGCGGGCGGATGGACGGCCGAAGGGCGCCGCATTCGTGAAGATTTACGCTTGGGCCGCTCGGCTAAGAAACTCCGCGGGCGCGAAATTTCTTGGGAAGATGCAGATCTGATCGACAGCAGCACGCCACGATAAACCCACAATCAGGAGCCCTCCTCCGAGAGCTGTAGGTGCCATAGATGGGAATAGCGCCCCTCTTGCGCCAACAGCTCCTCATGGCTACCGGATTCGACAATTTGCCCCTGCTCAAGCACAACAATGCGATCCGCATGAACGACCGTGGATAAGCGATGCGCGATGATCATCACCGTCCGCCCCTGCCCCATTTGGATCAGACTTTCTTGGATTTCATATTCCGTTTGCGTATCAAGCGCTGAAGTCGCCTCATCCAATAGTAAAATGGGCGGGTTTTTCAACAAGCTGCGGGCAATGCCGACACGTTGTTTCTCGCCACCAGAGAGCTTGAGCCCCCGTTCTCCGACCATTGTATCGTAACCATTGGGCAGGCTTTGCACGAAGTCATGAATTTGCGCCGCCTTGGCGGCCTGTTCGATCTCAGCGCGTGTCGCCGCATCGCGGCCATAGGCGATATTGTAATAAATCGTGTCATTAAACAAAACTGTATCTTGCGGTACCACACCAATGGCGTTGTGAAGGCTGTTTTGTGACACATCGCGAATATCCTGTCCGTCAATCAAGACCGCGCCAGCGCTGACGTCATAAAACCGGAACAACAAGCGGCCAATGGTTGATTTTCCGGAGCCGGACGGCCCCACAATGGCCAACGTTTGGCCCGGCTCCACCGCGAGATCAACACCCTTGAGAATGGCCCGTTCGGGATCATAGGCAAAATGCACATCACGAAACTCAATCCGTCCACCCGCCACATGCAACGGCGGGGCTCCTGGCTTATCTTGCACCTCAGGCGGTTGCTCCAACAGGCTGAACATTTCAGACATATCCACCAGCGCTTGACGAATTTCTCGGTAAACAAACCCCAAGAAATTGAGCGGCATCATCACCTGCATGATATAGGCATTCACAGCCACAAAGCCACCAACACTGATCCGACCATCCGCCACACCTTGCACAGACATAAGCATCACAACCACCATGGCTGTGTTGATGATCAGCGCTTGCCCGATATTAATGACCCCGAGCGAATAGGAGGTCTTCAGCGCCGCCGTTTCATATCCCTGCATGGCGGCATCGTAACGAGCCGCCTCTCGAGATTCCGCGCCGAAATATTTCACTGTTTCAAAATTCAACAGAGAATCAATCGCCTTTTGGTTGGCATCATTGTCTTGATCATTCATCTCTTTGCGGATTTTGACCCGCCATTCGGTCACAACCGCGGTGAACCAAACATAGGCGACAATCGCCACAACAATCACCAGCAGATAGCGCAGATCAAAAAATGCCGCCAGCGCGCCGGAGATCAGTACCAATTGCAAGAGCAAGGGACCAATTGAAAACAATAAGAAACGCAGCAAAAACGCGACGCCCTTGACACCGCGCTCCATGACCCGGCTCAACCCCCCAGTCTTACGACTGAGGTGATAGCGCAGAGACATATTGTGAATATGCTGAAACGTCTCGAGACCGACCCGCCGCAACGCGCGCTGCCCCACTTTGGCAAAGACCACATCCCGCAATTGTTGAAAGCCGCTGTCCAGGACCCGTGACACACCGTAAGCGATGGTCAGACCGCCGGCGCCCAACACAAACACAGAATACCCCGCATCCTTCCCCGACAGGCTATCCACCGCTGCGCCAAGAATCATAGGTGTCGCCACAGCCACGAGCTTGGCCAGGATCAAACTGGCCACAGCGATCACAACACGCCATTTGACCCAAGCCTGCCCCGCCGGCCAGAGATAGGGCACGACGCGCCGCACAACGCCAATCTCTACCCGACGCCCCTCGGCTTGCTCGGAGGTGCCAAGACTTTTCACTAAATTACGATTCCTTACCCTTAATTTCAGTGGCGACCGCGCGCTCAGTCTGGAATTTCAAAAACCTGGCCGGGATAGATCAAATCCGGGTCGCGGATTCGTTCTTTATTGGCCTCAAAGACTTTGAAATACTCAATACCGGCACCATAGCTTTCTTTGGCGATGGCCCAGAGCGTCGATCCTGGCTGGACGGTTCGAACCCGGAACTTCTGCGACGGCGTGCGCAAGACGGATGCCGTATCAGCCGGTTGAGCCTCGGTTGCCACAGTCTCTCCATCCGAGCTTTGCTCATCCTGTGGATTGAGCTCCGCCACTTCAGCTTGAACGGTCACCTCTACTTGCGTCACAGAGGTATCGGACGCAGTGTCGGAACCAGTTTCGGGCGCCGTGTCAGAACCGGTGTCGGCGGCAGTTTCGGGCGCGTCAGAGGACGGCGCATCCGCTTGCGCGCTTGGGGCCTCAGCGACATTCTCAGACGGTACCTCAACGCTTGGTTCCTCCGGCTCTGTCTTTGGCGCCATCAACTCGGCCAATTCTTCAGCTGCCTCGCGTTTGAATGGAGTTTCCGCGCGCGACACCACATCCCCTGTTGCATTTAACTCATCAACCCGCAGGGTATAAATACCAGGCTCAATATCGCTAAGCTCCAAGCTCCAATAGCCATTTGCCGAGATCTTACTTGTCGCGATAGATTGATTATCAAGGTAAATTCTAACAAAATTGCCAGCTTGACCCCGCCCGCCTAAAATCACATCGCCATTAGAGCTATAGGAAATAGTGTCAATTGTGACCGCAGGATCGGCCGCGCTTGGCGTTCCATCTTGCAACACCCGCACGCCATCTTCATCAGCCAGAATGACCGTTGCGGGGGCAGCATCCGCAGGGGCCTCTGTTGAGGCCGCCTGTGTTGGAGCGGTCTCAATTTCAATATCAGTTTCGGTTGCGTCGTTGGTTTCATCGGTGGTTGCAGTCTCAGCCGGTGCCTCACTCTCAGGCGCGACACTCTCCGACGCTGCAACCGCCTCCTCAACAGGCGCAGCGGTGCTGTCTGTGGCAGAGGTGGCAACAGGCGCAGGCGCGACAAAAACAGTTTGCACCGAGACAACCGGACCTGATCCGTCCTGCGCATAAAGATGTAGCTTCAGGCTCTGTTGATCGGCAGTCGCGGGAAGAAAGGCAAAAATGACAAATTGCCCGTTGCCAGTCAAATCCGCGCGTGCCTCTGGCAGCTCAACCCCATCCACGCTTAAAATCACATGGCCGCGACCCTGTGCTTGACCGGCGATAAGGGCTGAGCCGTCATCCTCAATGCGCACCACGTCAAATTTTGGAGCGGACAGGCTATTGCTTAAGGGTTCGGCCGGCGTATCCGCGCCGGCCTCCGCAGATTGACTTTCCTGCGCCGTCTCTTCCGGCGCGGCCTCAGCCGCGGCAGAGCCCGCATCCTGCGCAGGCGGATTGTCGCTTTCTGCCTTAATATCGCTCTCGGCGCCGGTCTCTGCCCCTGCCTCTGGCTCGGGCTCGGCCTCTGATCCGGCATCATTGGATACGGGCGCGGCAGCCTCCTCGACCGCAGGACCCTCATTTTGAGGATCAACAGCGGCGCGAATTTGCGGATAGAACCACCACAGCAGAACCAGACCTATCACCCCAGCTATAATTGCCGCAGTATTGCGCGAAGGTTCGGTCACTTTTTTCTTTTCGGTCACACTCATTTACCTGCATTCCCCAAGTCACTGTGTTATGCTATCAGCCACAACCAACCTGTCCAGCAAGAACTAAGGAATTCCTTAATATGACGAAATCAATTTGTGTTTTTTGTGGTGCGCGCATGGGAAACAACCCCGCTTTTGAACAGGCGGCCCGAGATTTAGGCGACATCTTGGCAAAAAATACCTGGCGCCTCGTCTATGGTGCAGGAGATATCGGCTTAATGGGGACCGTGGCCAACAGCGCGCAGGCCGCTGGCTCGACCACTTTCGGCGTCATTCCAGAGCATCTGATGCAAATGGAAGTCGGCAAGCGCGATGTGGATCGTTTCATTATCACAGACGATATGCACAGCCGCAAAAAATTGATGTTCATCAACAGCGATGCAGTGGTGTTGCTGCCAGGTGGCGCGGGCTCATTGGACGAATTTTTTGAAGTCCTGACCTGGGCACAGTTGGGCCTGCACAACCGGCCTATTATCGTGGCCAATATCGAAGGCTATTGGCAACCGATGCTCACGATGCTCGATCACGTCATCGCCTCGGGATTCGCCGATGCCAATTTGCGGAGCTTATTTTGCGTGGCTCAAACGGTGGAGGAGATCGAGTCCGTCTTGCGCTCTGCCCTAAAAACCGCCAGCCAATAGAAGACCAAGGCAATCCAGATCAGGGCAATGGCGATAACATGCCAGCCCGTGATCACCTCGCCTAAAATCACAATCGCACAGAAATATTGCAAGATCGGGTTGAGATATTGCACCAATCCAACAGTTGCCATGGGCACGCGCTGAGTTGCGTAAGTCATGAGCACAAGGGGCCCGGCGGTGATCAGCCCCGAAAACATCAAGGCCAAAAGGGTTTTTGTGTCTGGAAGATCGGCAAACGCATATAGATATGCCAAGGCAAAGGGCAGCAATAACACCACCTCTAGGGTCACTGAGACCACGGAATCCACTTTGATGATCCGCTTGAGCAGGCCATAAATCCCGAAGCTAAAAGAGATCATCAAAGCCAGCCAGGGCGCGGCACCCAGGCCTATGGTCAACACCAGCACAGCCACGCAGGCCAATGCGATCGCGACCCATTGCAACGCGGTTAGGGTTTCGCGAAAGGCCATAAACCCTAAAAGAACCATGACAAGCGGAAAGATGTAGTAGCCCAAAGAGGATTCCGTGACCCGCCCAACGCTGACCGAAAAAATGAACACATACCAATTAATGGCAATCATCACCCCAGCTAAGAGAATAAGGCCCATGGTTTTCGGCTGTTTGACAACTTGCAAAGCATGTCCTGTGCGGCCTGTGAGCACGAGCAAAGTGACAAAAGTCACAACAGACCAAAGCGTGCGATGCGCCAAGATCTCGGCTGGGCTTATGGCTTGGAACAGCGCGTAATAGACCGGCGACAAGCCCCAGGCGAGACAGGCCAAAACCATGGCAAGCGTGCCTTTTGCGAACTGTGTCATGCCGCCCTATCCTCATTTGCAGATACAATCCGCGCCACAAAAAATGGCCTGCTTAAGAAAACTTCAGCAGGCCATTCGCATTCAGACTGTCGCCTGGGTCTTACAGACGACCCGCAACATTTTCCCAATTGACCAGATTGTCGAGGAAATTTGACAGATAAACCGGGCGCTTGTTACGGAAATCAATGTAGTAAGAATGCTCCCAGACATCACATCCCAAGAGCGCAGTTTGACCAAAGCACAATGGGTTCACGCCGTTTTCTGTCTTTGTCACCGCCAAAGAGCCATCGGCGTTTTTCACCAACCAGCACCAGCCTGAACCGAATTGACCGGCACCGGCCGCAGAGAAAGCAGATTTGAAATCTGCTATTGAGCCGAAATTTTCGACCAAAGCCGCCTCAAGCGCACCGGGCATTTTGCTCTCGCCCGGGCCCATCATTTCCCAAAACTGGTTGTGGTTCCACAATTGGCTGATGTTGTTGAAAATACCGTTTTGAGCCACAGCGGAGGCGTCATATGTGCCCACGATGATCTCTTCGAGCGATTTGCCCTCCCACTCAGTGCCGGCGATGGCGGCGTTGCCATTCGTGACATATGCGTTGTGGTGCAGGTCGTGGTGGAATTCTAATGTCTCAGCGGACATGCCTTTGGAAGCCAAAGCGTCATGTGCATAGGGGAGATCAGGTAGTGTGAAAGCCATATCAGCGATCCTTTCAATGATGAATTGGTCTGTGCTGCCACAGGCTATATAAGCAATTTGTACAGAACAAAATGCTATTTGATCCAGATTGGCAAAAAATAGGCTTAACTCTGTGCCCACACTTCCGACCCAGGCTTGGCCGCACCGCAGAGAAGTGCGAACACATAGTCTTGTACCGATCGGAAACAAATCAGGCTCAAATGATCCTCTTGCTCGACGAAAATTGCGCCAGCAACCTGGGCAAAGCGTGTTCTGGCAAAGCTGCCTATCGGAAACTGCGCAGACGAGACATCCATGGGTGCCAACTTAGCCACGACCTCGCGGGCCGCACTGCCTTGAATGGAAAAGCTGGCCCGGGCATCAGACACATCAGCCAGCAGATAATGCAGCCCGTCCAACGCCTGCTCCAACGCTGCAAAGCTTGCGCGCCCCGCCGCGCTTGGCACCATGATCAAAAGCTCATCCGGCGACATCCAGGCCAAAAGAGTCTCTCCGGTCTGCGCATAGGTTCCACGTTTAGGCACCGCAACGCCCAGGCACGTTTTCAATGCCGCCTTAACCTTGCTCGAGGCCAAACTGGCCCGCAGGGTAAACATGCTGTGATCGCTCTTCTGGCGAATGGTGACATAGCCTTGAAATTCACGCTCAGACATTGGCTTTCTCCCCTTCTGGGTCATAAAACACTGGGCTTACAATTTTTGCCGGCACGGGGCTGTTGCCAATTTTTGTAAAGGAAATCACCTCACCCATCCGTTCCGGTCCCTTATGAACCAGCCCCATGGCAATGCCCTTGCCGAGGGTTGGAGAATAATAGGTTGACGTGACACGGCCTTGGGTATTGCCTTGTCCATTCGCATTGCGGCCTTCTGCAATGGCATAGGCGCCATCTTCAAGCACCGAGCCATCTAAGGTCTCCAATCCCACCAATTGCCAGCGATCAGGATTGTCCATATAGCTGCGCTGTTGCGCGCGCTTGCCAAGGAAATCATCCTTTTTCTTGGAAATGGCCCAGTTGAGACCCAGATCTTGCGGGATCACCGTGCCATCGGTCTCATCGCCAATCATGATGAAGCCCTTCTCGGCCCGCATGATGTGCAAACATTCCGTGCCATAGGGCATCGCGCCGAACTCTGCGCCCGCATCTATGAGCATTTCCCAGAAGGCCAAACCTTGATTGGCCGGCACGGCAATTTCATAAGACAGCTCACCAGAGAAAGAAATGCGATAGGCACGGCAATCAATCCCGCCAATCGTGCCATCAGCCCAAGCCATGAATGGCAAACGCTCTGCCGACACATCCATACCGCCAAGTTTTTCCAGCAGTTTTCGAGCATTCGGCCCGACCACCGCAACCTGAGCCAATTGCTCAGTGACATTTACGACCCAAACCTTCCAATCCCACCATTCGGTTTGCAGCCATTCTTCCATATGGGCATGAATGCGATCTGCACCGCCCGAGGTGGTGTGGCACAGCCAGGTTTGCTCATCAATCCGCGCCACCACACCGTCATCAGACAAAAAGCCGTTTTCGCTACACATAAGACCATAGCGGCAGCGTCCCGGCTTTAGGTTCGACATCATATTCGTATACATCATATCAAGGAATTTGCCCGCATCCGGGCCTTTGACGATGATTTTACCGAGGGTGGAGGCATCCAAAAGCCCCAGTTTTTCGCGGGTATTGATCACCTCTCGCTCCACGGCCTGAGCAACGGTTTCCGTGCCGCGCGGATAGGCATAGGGCCGGCGCCAGCCGCCCACAGGCTCCCAATCCGCCCCATGGCTGTCATGCCAAGCATGCATCGGCGTTTTGCGAACGGGCTGAAACAAGGCGCCCCGCGCTTCACCGCCGAGAGACGCCATGGAAATCGGCGTATAAGGCGGGCGAAAGGTTGTGGTGCCCACATCTGGAATTGATGCGTTGAGTGATTTAGAAAGTATCGCAAGTCCATTGATATTGCTCAATTTACCCTGATCTGTCGCCATGCCAAGCGTGGTGTATCGCTTGGCATGTTCTACGCTTTCAAACCCTTCTTGGGCGGCCAATTGCACATCGCTGACCTTCACATCGTTTTGAAAATCAAGCCAAGCCTTCGAGCGCAAGGCATAGCTGGCGCCCTGCGGCATCAACCAGACCGGTGACAGCGCCGCCTCTTCGGCATCCTCCGCCGCAGGCACGGCGACTTTCGTGGCCTTGCCGCCAGCTGCGCGCGCCGCAGCCCGCCCTTGCTCTGCAGCATCCTCCAGCACCGGTCCGCTGCGCAAATGCCCATTGGCCAAACCCGCCACTTTGACAAATCCAGCTCCATCAGCCCCGAGGGGTGGTTGATTGGCATCGGGACGGAACATTGCCTGATCGGCATCCCAGATCAGCTTGCCGCCGCAATGGGACCACAGGTGCACCACGGGCGACCAGCCACCGGACATCGCCACCACGTCACACGCGACCTCTTCAAGCACAGAGCCTTCACCCGCCTGCGCACAGATCTGCACCCCGGTCACCCTTTTGCCGCCTCTCACCTTGGCAATGCCGCGGCCCAGGGCCACGCGGATACCCGCGGCCTGCGCCGCCTCCATCAACGCCCCGCCCCCTTCGGGCCTTGCATCAACGATCAGCGGCACCTCAAGACCGGCCTCGCGCAAGCAAAGCGCTGTGCGATAAGCGTCATCATTATTGGTGACAACCACCGTGCGATCACCAGGCGACACCGCGAAATTCACCACATAATCGCGCACGGCAGAGGCCAACATGACGCCAGGAACATCATTGCCTGCAAAGGACAGCGGCCGTTCAATAGCGCCCGTAGCGGTTACAATCTGTTTACAGCGCACGCGCCATAACCGATGGCGCGGCCGCCCGTCACCCGGTGTGTGATCGGCAACACGCTCATAGGCCAGAGCGTATCCGTGGTCATAGACCCCAGAGCCTTGAGTGCGATTGCGCATGACAACATTGTCGCGCCCGGCAAGCTCCGCCAAAGTTTGCGCAACCCAATCTGCGGCCGCCAGACCCTCAATCATAACCCCATCCACCGGCGCACGGCCGCCCCAATGGGCGGTTTGCTCAACCAATAGCACCCGAACGCCGGTCGCCGCCGCAGATCGCGCAGCTTGCAGCCCAGCAATTCCGCCGCCCACGACCATCACCTCACAGTGGTGATAATAATGCTCATAGCTGTCTTGATCGCGCGCCTTTGGCGCTTTGCCCAGACCCGCAGAATAGCGAATGATTGGCTCATAAATATGCTTCCAAAAGGAGCGCGGATGAATGAACATCTTATAATAGAAACCTGCCGGCAAGAAACGCGACAGTTTCGAATTGATCGCACCCACATCAAATTCCAACGAGGGAAAGTGATTTTGTGAGGCGGCCGTCAAACCTGCAAATGTCTCGGTGGTTGTGGCGCGCGCATTGGGTTCAAACCCGCTCTCCACCCCGAGGTTGATCAAGGCATTGGGCTCTTCGCCTCCGGAGGCCAGAACGCCGCGCGGGCGGTGATATTTGAAAGATCGCCCCATCAGCATTTGATCATTGGCCAAAAGCGAGGCTGCCAAAGTATCGCCCTCAAAGCCGGACATAACCTTGCCGTTAAAGGTGAAGGAAAGCGCTTTAGCGCGGTTGATCAACCGGCCATGGCTGGCAAGACGGGTGCTCATTGGGACGCTCCATTTTTGCGGAAATTATGCCGGAATCGCAAGGGCTTATGCAGT